>Ga0306920_100000207_pt1 | contig 68310 bp, 58 predicted proteins | sample flu12Cox44000170_FD_204666 | JGI IMG/M metagenome (GOLD analysis project Ga0306920, IMG submission 204666) | Lab enrichment of tropical soil microbial communities from Luquillo Experimental Forest, Puerto Rico - flux4day.12C.oxic.44.000.170 (v2)... | ecosystem: Environmental > Terrestrial >...
TTTTAATCGGAGGTTTCGGCCGTCTTAATCCCGTTGTGGTCTGCTAGGCACGGCCGAGGTGCCCATGCGACTGCTGTTGGTGGAAGACGAGAAGAAGGTTTCCGAGCTCGTGGCGCGCGCGCTGCGGGCGGAGAGTTACGCGGTCGATGTGGCCGAGGATGGCATGCGCGGCTGGGAGCTTGCGCAGAGCTACGAATACGACCTGATCATTCTCGATCTGATGCTGCCGCAGCTTCCCGGGGAGGAAGTGCTGCGACGCATACGCCGCACCAACCAGCGCGTGCCCATCCTGGTACTGACGGCGCGCGGTGCCACCGAGGACAAGGTTCACAATTTTGAAGCGGGTGCCGACGACTACCTCACCAAGCCGTTCGCGTTCGCCGAGCTGATCATGCGCGTCAAGGCGCTGCTGCGGCGCGGACCGATCACGCGCTCGAGCGTGCTGCGCGTCGGCGACCTCGAGGTCGACCGTTTCACGCAGCAGGTACGCCGCGCGGGTCGCCGCATCGAGCTCACCCCCAAGGAGTACGCACTGCTCGAGTACCTGGCGGCCAATCCCGGGCGCGTGTTCTCGCGCACCATGATCATCGAGCACGTGTGGGACCAGAGCTTCGAGGGCCTCACCAACATCGTGGACGTGTACGTCCGTCATCTGCGCAGCAAGGTCGATGACCCCTTTCCGGTGAAGCTGATCCGTACCGTGCGCGGGGTCGGCTATGGCCTCACCGAGAGCGCGGAACGGTGAACAGCCGCTCGCTCAGCTTTCGCCTGGTCACCTGGTACGCCGGGGTGCTCACCGCGGTGTTCGTGCTGCTCGGCGCGCTCACGTTCATCTCGCTGCGTCACTATCTAGAAGCGAATATGCTCGACAACCAGGCGCGCCGTGCGCGGCAGATCGCCGCCACGCTCGTTGCCCATGCGAGCCGCGAGAGCGAGGAAGCCATCGGCGCTCAGGTCGAGAATCTCTACTCGCCCGAGAGCAACGATCGCTTCATCCGCATCACGCGCGCGGATGGCACGCTGGTGTACGTCTCCGGTGCGCCGCGCGGGGAGGCCTTCGCGCCGGCCCAGGTGCCGGTGCTTTCCGCCGCAGTGTCCGCCCGGGGCGCCGCGCGCAAGGTCTCCGTCGGTGCGAGCTCGCTGCTGATCGCTGCGGTGCCGGCCGTGGCGGCCGATGGCAGCCGTTATGTTGTGGAGGTCGGCACCTCCGCTGCGCCTCTCGAGGCGACGCTGCGGCGGCTGCTCGGCATGCTGGCGGTGGGGCTGCCGCTCACGGTCTCGGTGGCGGTCGCGGGCGGCTTCGTGCTGGTGAGGCGTGCGCTCGAGCCGGTCGAGCGCATCGCCCGCAAAGCGGAGGCGATCACTCAACACAACCTCAGCGAAAGACTCCCCGTGGTGCGCAGCGGCGACGAGCTCGAGCGGCTGTCGGTGTCGCTCAATCACATGATCAGTCGCCTGCAGGAGGCGATGGACGGCTCGAAACAGTTCGTCGCCGATGCGAGCCATGAGCTGCGCACGCCGCTCACCGTGATGCGCGGCGAGCTCGAGAGTCTCGCCCAGGACCCGCGACTCGGCCGTGAGACCCGCGAGGCACTCGGCAGCGTGCTCGAGGAGGTCGAGCGCATGGGGGAGATCGTCGAGAGCCTGTTCGCGCTCTCGCGGCTCGATGCCGGTGAGGCCAGCGCGCAGTGGCGGCGCTTCGACCTGGCCGAGCTCGCGGCCACTACCGCCGAGCAGATGAGCCTGCTCGCCACCGACAAGAACGTGAGTATCGGCTTCGACTCACCCGAGAGTGTCGTGGTGGACGGCGACCCGGCACGCCTCAAGCAGGTGATCGTCAACCTGCTCGATAATGCGATCAAGTACACTCCCGGCGGCGGACGCGTACGGCTCGCGGTGCGGCGCGAGCAGGGCTTCGCACTCCTTGAAGTGGCCGATGACGGCATTGGCATTCCCGAGGAGGCGTTGCCGCATGTCTTCAAGCGCTTCTTCCGCGTCGATAGCTCGCGCTCGCGCGAGCAGGGTGGCGCGGGTCTCGGCCTCGCCATCGTCAAGTCCATCTGCAGCGCCCACGGCGCCGACATCGAAGTGATCAGCAGCCCCGGCAAGGGCAGCTGCTTCCGCATGCGCCAGCCGCTCGCCGCGGATGCGCCGGCGCGCGCGTAGGACACTCACGTGCCCCTGGTCAGATACGTCCTGAAGCATCCCTACACCGTGGCGGCGGTGCTGATCCTCGTCGGCCTGCTGGGGATCGGCGAGTCGCTGCGCATGCCGGTGGACATCTTTCCCGAGATGAATATCCCGGTCTGCAGCGTCGTGTGGACCTATGCCGGCATGGATGCCCAGGACATCCAGAACCGCATCCTGACGCTGCACGAGCGGCAGATGGCCTCCCTCGTCGATGACATTTCACGCATCGAGGCGACCAGCTACCAGGGCGTGGGCGTCGAGAAGGTCTACCTGCACGAGGGCGCCGACGTCACGCGCGCGATCGCGCAGCTCGCGAGCAGCGCGCTGGTGGTCCTCAAGTACATGCCGCCGAACATCACCCCGCCGCTCGTGATCCGCTACGGCGCAACCGATGTGCCGATCATCCAGCTGGCGCTGTCGAGCAGTTCGCTTCCGGACACCAAGCTCAACGACCTCGGGCAGAACATCATCCGGCCGGCGCTCGCCGTGGTGCACGGTGCACAGGTGCCCTATCCCTACGGGGGCAAGCCGCGCGTCATCATGGCCGATCTCGACAGCCAGGCACTTACGGCGCGCGGGCTGACTCCTGCGGAGGTGAGTAACGCCCTGCAGACCCAGAACGTCATCCTGCCGGCGGGTGACGTGAAGATCGGCAACTTCGACTATCTGGTCGCGATGAACAACAGTCCGGACGTCATCCAGGCGATCAACTCGTTCCCGATCAAGTGGGTCGATGGGCGCACGGTGTTCATGCGTGACGTGGCCCACGTGCACGATGGCTTCCAGATACAGACCAATTCCGTGTCGGTCGACGGCGTGCCCGGCGCGCTGATGATGATCCGCAACACCGGCGGCGTCTCGACGCTGGCGGTCATCAACGGCATCCGCAACGTGCTGCCCGAGATCCGCCACATGCTGCCGCACGACGTACACATCAGCCCGATCTTCGATCAGTCGGTGTTCGTCAAGACGGCGCTCAACAGTGTGCTGATGGGCGGCGCCATGGCCGCCGGGCTGACCGCGCTCATGATCATGCTGTTCCTCGGCAACTGGCGCTTGACGGTGATGATCCTGGCGGCGATCCCGCTGTCGATCATCAGCGCGGTGCTGGTGATGGGAGCCGCAGGCGAGACGCTCAACACCATGACGGTCGGGGGCTTCGCGCTCGCCGTCGGGATCCTGGTGGACAACGGCACGGTCGTAATCGAGAACATCGAGCGCAATATCGGACTGCGCGCGCACCTGTCCGAGGCCATCGTGCATGGCTGCGGCGAGGTCGGCACGCCGACGTTCCTGTCAACGCTGTGCATCTGCATCGTGTTCGTGCCGGTGTTCCTGCTGCAGGGCACGGCGAAGTACCTGTTCTCGCCGTTGTCGGTGTCGGTGATCGTCGCGCTGCTCGCAAGCCTCGCGCTGTCTTTCACCTTGGTGCCCGTGCTGTTCTTTTACCTGATGCGCGCGCACGCGCGCCCGGCACACGGCGCAGGCGCGGCGCACCCGGGGCTCGCTGCGGGTCCGCTCACGCGCGTGCATCCGCTGCTGCGCGTGCACCTGGCATTCGAAAGCCGATTCCGGCAGTTTCGCGATGCCTACCGCAACGCGCTGGCGTGGGCGCTGTCGCAACCGAAGCTCATCGTGCTGGTATTCACCGGCATCATGCTGGTGTCACTGCCGCTGTTGCCGTTCCTCGGGCGCGACTTCTTCCCGGATGTCGATGCCGGGCAGATGCGCCTGCACGTGCGCGCACCGCCTGGGACCCGTCTCGAGCTGACCCAGCAGTACTTCTCCCGGGTCGAGGCGACCATCCGCCAGCTGGTGGGCAACGACCAGATCAGCGTGATTCTCGACAACATCGGCCTGCCGTACAGTGGCATCAACATGGCGCTTTCCGACTCCGCGACCGTGGGGCCGATGGATGGCGAGATCCTGATCTCGCTGCAGAAGAACCACGCGCCGACCGCGGAGCTCACCGCCATGCTGCGCCGGGAGCTGCCGCAGAAGTATCCGGCGCTGCAATTTTTCTTCCAGCCGGCGGACATCGTCGACCAGGTGCTCAATTTCGGGCAGCCCGCCCCGATCGACATCCGCGTCTCGGCATCCGATACCGACAGCGCCTACAACCTGGCGACGCGCCTGACGCACCTGATCGCGCGCATACCGGGCGTGGTGGACGCGCACGTGTTCCAGGTCCCCGACGCACCGGCGCTGTCAGTGGACGTCGACCGCGCGCTCGCCACCCAGGTGGGACTGACGCAGCGAGAGGCTGCCAGCAACGTACTCGTCACCACCAACTCGAGCGCACAGACCTCGCCGAATTTCTGGGTTGACCCGAGCAACGGCGTGAGCTACCCCCTGGTCGTTCAGCAGCCAACCTACGACATCGCCACTTCGGGGGATCTGAAGACAGTGCCGGTCAGCGGCGAGGGTGCCGGCAGCCAGTCGCAGCTGCTGATGAACACGTCCTCCATGGGCCGCCGCACCGTGCCGATGGTGACTTCACAGCTGAACGTCCGGCCGGTGTTCGACGTGCACGCGAACGTCCAGGACCGCGATCTCTACTCCACCTCGCGCGACATCGACCGGGTGATCGCCGCCAACCGTCCGCCGCCGCAGAGGGCGATCAACGTGACTCTGAGCGGCCAGGTGGAGACGATGCGCGAGAGCTACACGGGTCTTTTCACCGGCATTGCGCTCGCGGTGGTGCTGGTCTACCTGTTCCTGGTGATCAACTTCCAGAGCTGGATCGATCCGCTCATCGTGCTGATGGCGGTGCCGTTCACGCTGAGCGGGGTCATCTGGATGCTGTTCCTCACGCAGACACACCTCAGCGTCCCGGCCCTCATGGGAACGCTCATGGCCATCGGGCTCACCACGGCCAACAGCATCCTGGTGGTGACCTTCGCCAATCAGCGCATGGAGGAGGGCGATGAGCCGCTGGTCGCAGCCGTGACCGCGGGCTTCACCCGGTTGCGCCCGGTGCTGATGACGGCCGGCGCGATGATCCTCGGCATGGTGCCGCTGGCGATCGGCGTCGGGGAGGGTGGTGAGCAGAATGCCCCGCTCGCCCGGACGGTGATCGGCGGACTGCTGTTCGCCACGTTCGCGACGCTGGTATTCGTGCCGACCATGTATCGGCTGCTGCGGCGCGCTCCGGCGCACGCCGTTTCCGCCGCGGCTACACCCTGAGGCGGCTGCAGGTGCAACAAAGCAAAGACCGCGAGACGAAGCACATGGACCAAGAAGTCCGCGAGACCGACTACGGCACGGATACGCAGGACGTCGAATCCCACGCCGTCTCGGCCCGGTTCGACCCGCAGACCGGCGAGCGCCTGAAGCGCGGAGCGATCATCGCCGCCATCGTGCTCGGTGTCGCCTTCGTTCTGGTGAGCATCGATCGCTTCGTCAAGGCGCGCGGCGTCGCCCGGGCGACGCGGCAAGCCACCTCTGCCGCGCCGCTCGTTGATGTCGTCACGGCGCAAGCCATCGGCGCGAAGCAGCAACTTGTGCTGCCCGGGCACACCGCGGCCTGGCACGAGAGCACCATCTATGCGCGGGTCGACGGTTTCGTCGGCAAGTGGTTCGTCGACATCGGCGATCGGGTGCACGCCGGACAGGTGTTGGCGCTGATTGAGACGCCCGACCTCGACGCCGAGCTGGCCGCGGCGCGCGCGCAGCTCAAGGCCGGCCAGGCCACCGTGTCGGTTCGCAAGGCGGAGACCGAGTTCGCCCGGACCACTTACGTGCGCTGGCGCGATTCGCCCAAGGGTGTGGTGTCGGACCAGGAGCGCGAAGAGAAGAAAGCCGCCTACGACAGCGCGGTCGCGCGGCAGAGGTCGGCAGAAGCGGACGCGGCACTCGCTCGGGCCCAGGTAGACAAGTACCAGGCACTCACGCAGTTCAAAAAGGTGACTGCGCCCTACGACGGGGGGATCACCGTTCGCGACATCGATATCGGCAATCTCGTCACCGCGGGCAGCACCGCCTCCACGACGCCTCTTTATGTGATGACGCAGAACGACCCGATCCGTATCTTCGTCGACGCCCCGCAAAGCGCGGCCGACGACCTGATCGACGCCAGGGCCCCGGTGCAGGTACAGACGGGCGCGGGTGTCATGCGCGAGTTCAGCGGCCAGGTGACGCGCACCTCCCAGGCGCTCAATCCGCGGGCGCGCACGCTGCGCGTCGAAGTGGACGTCCCCAATTCGAAGGGCGAGTTCGTGCCGGGGATGTACGTCAAGGTCGGCTTCGAACTGCCGCCGCGCGGCCTGGTGCAGGTACCGGCCGCGGCGCTGATGTTCCGTGCCAGCGGTCCGCAGGTTGCGGTCGTGGACCCATCGGGGCGCATCAGCTTCCGCAGCGTCACCATCGGACGCGACGATGGCAGCGTCGTCGAGCTGAGCTCCGGCGTTGCATCGGGCGACCGGGTGGCTCTCAACGTCAGCAGTCAGATCGCCGATGGCGAGCTGGTGCGCACACAGCCGGCCGGATCCGCAGCGCCGACGCCGGTGGCGAGCGCGGGGCGTTGAGGGAGGCGCGTTGACAGCCACGCGCATCCTTGCCCTCGGGGTGTTCGTCACCGCTCTCGCCGGCTGCGCGGTGGGCCCGAACTACCGCACTCCGAAGACCCCAACCCCGGAAGGCTTCGCCGCCGCGGGCAGCACAGCGACGGCCGGCGGTGCCGGCAGCGCGCCAGCGACCGGCGCGGCGCCGGTGGATCTCGCCGCCTGGTGGCAGGCACTGAAGGACCCCGAGCTCGACTCGCTCATCGCGCGCGCCATCGGCGGCAATCCCGACGTACTGATTGCGCTCGATCGGCTGCAGGCCGCGCGCACTTACGAAGCGGCCATCATCGGTACGGTCCTGCCGGAGGCGGAAGGCTCCATCGGCGGCGGTCGCGGGACCGGCAGCGACCTCACGCGCGGCCGTGCATCACCGACGCTGAGATCCGCCAACAACTCCGCGGGCCTGACGCAGATCAACGTGGCCGGCGGCTTCGACGCGCTCTGGGAGCTGGACGTCTTCGGCAAGTACCGCCGCGAAATCGAGGCGGCGCGCTACGATACCGAGGCGACCCGCGCCGCGCGCAACGGCGTGCTGGTCTCGGTCATCGCCGACACGGCGCGCGCCTACGTCGACCTGCGCGGCCTGCAGGTACGCGCTTCGGTGCTGGCCGCGGCCATCGACGTGCTGCGCGAGTCGCTGCGCATCGTCAACATCCGCTACGAGCGCGGTATCACCAACGAGCTCGACGTGACGCTCGCGACGCGCGAGCTGGCGACGCTCGAAGCGCAGGCCGCGCCGGTCGCGGCGCAGATGCAGGCGGCCGAATACACCATCGCGACACTGCTCGGGGTTTATCCCGAGGACATCGTCAAGGAGTTCGCGTCCAAAGCGATGGTGCCGGCGGTGCCGGGGGCAGTGGCCACGGGGCTGCCGGTCGACCTGCTGCGGCGGCGGCCGGACATTCAACAGGCCGAGCGCGAGCTTGCCGGAGCGACGGCGCGTATTGGTGTTGCGACTGCGAGTCTGTTTCCATCGGTGGCGATCTCCGGCGCGATCGGCTTCCAGCGTCAGCAGGCGCCCGGACTGCCGACCACGGGTGCGCACATCTGGTCGTACGGCGCCGCAGCGGCCTGGCCGCTGCTCGATTTTGGCCAGCTGGACGCACAGGTGGAGATCGCCGATCTGCACACACGTGCCTTGCTGGTCAATTACCGGAAGACCATCCAGGGAGCGGTGCGCGAAGTCGACACCAACATAGGTCTGTATGCAGCCGAACAGCTGAGTCTCGGCAAGCTGGAGACCGCGCTGGTTGCCAGCCAGCGCGCCGTGAGCCTGGCCAACGAACGATACGAGCGCGGCCTCACTGACTATCTGAACGTGGTGGACGCCGAGCGTAAGGAGTACGACATCGAAGAGCAGTACACCGGCGCACAGGTGGCCGCCGCCGAGGAGTTCATCGAGCTGTTCCGCAGCCTCGGCGGCGGTTGGGAGAACTATCAGACACTGCCGCCCATCCACCGTCCCGAGCCCGCCGTGATCGCGATGTTTCAGAGAGTGCTGAGCCGCAGCGACCCGCTCAAATGAGGCCCGCCGTGTGTGTGGTGGCTGAAGCCCGGCGCTTCCCTGCGCCTATACGCGTCTCCTGCGCGGGGCTTCAGAACGCGAGACGTGCGGTGAGCAGCCAGGTGCCGTTACTGGCACGGTTCGTTATATTCCGCTGAACATATCGTCGCAGATAACGAGCGATGCGCGCAACCGCCGGGTATCTGGTAGCGTGGTTGCCTTGATATCGCAGGGTAACGACGCATGCCAGCTCCAGCAGTTCGTTTCCGGGTCGATTTCGGACGCGAGGGGGCCATCGGCCCCGGCAAGATCGCGCTGCTCGAGCACATCGAGCACGGCGGCTCCCTCTCCCAGGCGGCGCGCGACCTCGGCATGAGCTACCGCCGAGCCTGGCAGCTTCTCGACAACCTGAATCATTGCTTCCGCGAGCGGGTGGCGGTGACCGCCAAGGGCGGCCGGCGCGGCGGCGGGGCGTCGCTCACCCCGTTCGGGCGAGAGCTGATCCGCACCTACCGGGAGTTCGACGCCGAAGTACAGGCGCGCGCGGCGCGTCACTTTCGCCCGATACTTCAGCAGGCCCGCCGCCGCGGCACGGTGCGCGGGGCAGCGCCGATCGTGCGGCTCAAGGACCGGTGAGGCCTTACCCCCGCACCGCCAGGGGAGCGCGCGGCGACGGTCGTTGTCAGAACTTGTAGCGCACGCCGATCGTGGGATTGATGTTGGTTGTGTGGTAGGGGTAGCCGTTGGCCGGACCGTCGTGCACTCCGCTGTACATGGCGCCAATGTAGGCGTCAAAGTGCACGTTGAATCGGTAATCGGCGTCGAAGGAAAAGGCCGCGAGACTTCCGCTGCAAGCGCTGGACGCATTCGTCGAGCAGCCGGCCAAGCTTCCGCTGCCGTAGGCGTACTGATGGACGCCGTAATAGGCCGCGGTCAGCTCGAGTCGGGGAACCACCCGGTAACGCAAGCCGGTCCAGTAGACCTGGAACATTTTCGGGTTGTTGTAGGCCGTGTTGTTGACGAACGCCAGAACGTATCCGCCGATGTTGATGAACCCGGCGCTCAAGGGCGTCTTCGGATTCTCATATTTGATGTATATGTAGCCGGCAAACAATTTGAGCCGCTCGAAGTCGTACGACGTCATGAGTGAATATGCCGTGTTGTCGGAGATCGTCGCCGCGAGAGAATTCGACACCGAATAACCCAAGGCGGGAAGTTTCCCGACTTGAGCGGCGGTCAAGGACGTCGCCGTGATGGCACTGTTGACTTTGGAATAATACGCATCGACTGCTGCGCGCCTGCATTCAAGTCCAATATTCGCCTGAACGGCCGTGTTAGCCGACCCGCTGGATCCGTTGAATTTGTACAGAGCACCGAGGTGCACCAGATCGTTGAATCTCACCAGGTACTTCGCCGTGGAATCGAGCCGGTTAGTTTCCTGGGAGCCGCCCCCGGAGTATGTGTTTGACGCGCCGAGCAGGCCGAACGCCGAAGCGTTGTAATTCGGGTCGTACTTGATGACGCCTTCCAGGAGCAGCGTCACCTGACGACCAAAGGTGAGGGTGCCGAACCGCGGCGATTTCAGTCCGACCCAGGAGGTCTGGAAGGCCTGACCAGCCGAGCTGCCATCGACGCCGACGCTCTGCCTGGATAGCGGCAGACCGTTGTTTACCGTCAGCGACTTCAGAGAATTGGCGATCTCGCCCGACTGCGGATTGAAAAAAGTCTCCACCTGGAATACGGCCGACCACTCATCGTTCAGGGCCTCGATGCCCTGCAGGCCGACTCGCGACTGGCCCATGTTGCTCGGAGTCAGACCGATCACCGACTGGCGGCTGTTCTGGCGCACGATGTTGCCGCTGGCGGCCGGGCGAAAGGGGGTGAACGGCGCCATGTGCGTATCGTATTGGAGACCGATATCGATGACGCCATAGAGCGTGATGCCCTTCCACGTGAGGCTCTCCTCGCCGGTGATGCCAGGCCCCGTCTTCTGCTGGGCAGGTGCCTGGACCGAAGCGGCCAGGGCAGTGAGCACAAACAGCACGCACCGGCGACGAAGAATCTTGTTGAGCATGTACCGCTGACCCCCTGATCCGTTGTTTCTGATGCCGTCCTTGCGAACGCCAACGATTCTCAGGGGCCGACGGTTATGCGGTCAGTCGCGCGGCGGTCACAGGGCGGTCACCGGCAAAGTGCCTTCCTGCAGGGGGGCCTCATGCGCGGCTCTTGGAGTCCCGTTGGCCGAGAGTTGAGTAAACGCTTAACTTTCCCGGAAAGGCTGTCATGCGCGGACGCTTCAGCGAATCGCAGACGCCTGTAGCGTCGGCGGCTATGCCGGGAACTCGGCGGCGCGCAGCAGCTCGTTGATCGAAGTCTTGGCGCGGGTCTGCGCATCGACCCGCTTGACGATCACCGCACAGTACAGGCCGTAGCGGCCATCACCGGATGGCAGGCTGCCGGGAACCACCACTGACCCCGGCGGCACCCGGCCCTGGAGGATCGTGCCCGTGGTGCGGTCGTAGATGCGTGTGCTCTGGCCGATGAAGACGCCCATGGAGATTACCGCGCCCGCTCCTACCACCACGCCCTCGACGATCTCCGAGCGCGCGCCGATGAAGCAGTCGTCTTCGATGATGGTTGGCGTCCCCTGCAGCGGCTCGAGCACTCCGCCGATGCCTACCCCGCCAGAGAGGTGCACGTTGCGTCCGATCTGGGCGCACGAGCCGACGGTCGCCCAGGTGTCGACCATGGTGCCCGAGCCGATCCAGGCGCCGATGTTCACGTAGCTCGGCATGAGCACGACATCCGGCGCGACGTAGGCGCCGCGGCGCACGAGTGCGTGCGGCACGATGCGGACGCCGCCTGCGCGCAGCTCCTCTTCGCTGGCGGCGGCGTATTTGAGCGGTACCTTGTCGTAGAAGCGCGTGAAGCCGCCATCCACCACGCGATTTTCGCGCACGCGGAAGGAGAGGAGCACCGCCTTCTTCACCCACTCGTTCACGACCCAGCCGCCGTCGCGCGGCTCGGCGACGCGCAGCTTGCCGCGATCGAGCAGCGTCAGGCACTCCTCCAGCGCGCCATCGAGCTCGCCCGGCAGGTGCTTCGGGCCCAGCGAAGCGCGCCGCTCGAACGCGGCCTCGATGATGCTCCGGAGTCGGGCCAGCTCGCTCATCGCTCGCTCAGCCGCCAGCGCCGGCGCCGGGGGCTCGCAACGCGGCCTGGCGCTGATCGAGCGCCTGCATCAGGCGTTCCTTCAGCTGCTCCGCCGCCGCCGCCGCGAGCGGGCGGTTGTCGAAATCGGTAAGGTAGAACACGTCCTCGGCCCGCTCGCCGACCGTCATGATCTTGGCGGCGTGCAGCTCGATGCGCTGCTGCATAAGCACCTGGCCGACTTCGCACAGGAGGCCCGGGCGGTCGCCCGCGGTGAGCTCGAGTACCGAGCGGCGATTGCGCTCATCGACGCTGAGCGCGATGTGAGTCGGGGTCTGGAACATGCGGACCTGGCGGGGCGCGCGCCGCGAGACGGCGAACGGCGCATCGGGCGCGCTCTGCAGCGAGCGCCACAGGGCGTGCTCGATCTCCGCCAGGCGGTCGCTGTCGGCGATTGGTGCGCCATCGTCCTCCAGCAGGTGATAGAGATCGAGACTGAAGCCATCACCGGTGGGGGTGATGCGCGCGTCGACGATGTTGAGCCCGAGCTGGTCGAGCGCGGCGGTGGTGCGCGCAAACCCGTGGCGGCGCGGCCGCGCGTAGATCAGCGCCGCGGTGGTGCCGCGGACGCTGCGCGGGTCGAGCGCAACGAGCGGCTCGTCCGATCCGGCATCGCGCTCCGAGAGGAGCTGCGTGTGCCAGGCGACTTCCTCGGGCGAGTGCTGCAGGAAATAGCCCAGCGTGAAGCGCGTCCAGACGGCCGCGATGTCCGCCTCCGCCACGCCGCGCTCGAACAACAGCCGGCGCGCCGCGTCCTGCGTCTCGCGCACCAGGTGCTCGGCGTCGATCGGGCTCTCGAGTCCGCGGCGCAACGCCTGCTTCACGCGCTGGTAAAAGTCGTGGAACAGCGTCGCCTTCCACGAGTTCCACAGCTTCGGGTTGGTGGCGCGCACGTCGGCGCAGGTGAGCACGTAGAGATAGTCGAGATGAGTCTCGTCGCCGACCTGGCGGGCGAATGCATTGATCACCTGCGGGTCGCCGATGTCCTGCTTCTGCGAGGTGATCGACAGCAGCAGGTGATTGCGCACCAGCCAGGCGGTCAGGCGCGCATCGTAGGGCGAGAGGCCCTGCTCGAGGCAGAACGCCTCGGCATCCACTGCGCCGAGCTCGGAATGATCGCCGCCGCGGCCCTTGGCGATGTCGTGGAACAGCGCCGCGAGGAAGGCGACTTCGCTGCGCGGCAGCGACTGCATGACGCGCGAGGCCGCCGGGAGCTCGTGGTCGTAGCGCGGGATCGCGAAGCGGCGCAGGTTGCTCACGACGAACAGCGTGTGCGCATCCACCGTGTAGGCGTGGAAGAGGTCGTACTGCATCCGCCCCACGATGCGCCCGAAGGCCGGAATGTAGCGCCCCAGCACGCCATAGGTGTTCATGCGCCGCAGCTCGTGGGTGACGCCGACCGGCGAGCGCAGGATCTCGAGGAAGAGGCGATGGTGGCGCGGGTTCTGGCGGAACTCCTCATCGATCAGCCACAGGTGCTTCGCCACCGCGCGCATGGTGGAGGCACGTACGCCGCGGATGTCGGGATGCTGCTGGAGCAGCACGAACAGCTCGAGCAGCGCGCTCGGTGAGCGTGCGAACACCTCCTCGCTCACCGCCTCGAGCGAGCCATTGCGGACCTGGAAGCGCGCGTTCAGCGGCCGCGGTGGCTCGCTCTCGCTGAGGATGGCCTCGCGGAACAGCTGCAGCAGCAGCTCATTCAGCAGGCTCACGTCCATGACGGTGCGGTAGTAACGCTGCATGAACTGCTCGACCGCGAGCGTGTAGGAGGCATCCTCGTAGCCGAAGATCTGCGCGAGGCGGATCTGGTGATCGAACAGCAGCCGGTCCTCGTGCCGTCCGGTAAGGATGTGCAGGCCGAAGCGCACCTTCCACAGGAACGCCTGCGCCTGCTTCAGCCGCCGCAGCTCCGCGGCTGTCAGGAACCCCTGGGTCGCAAGGCCATCGAGGGTGTCGGCGCCGAAGTGCCGCTTCGCCACCCAGGCGATGGTCTGGATGTCGCGCAGCCCGCCGGGGCCGGTCTTGACGTTGGGCTCGAGATTGTAGGCGGTGTCGTTGGCCTTGAGGTGTCGCTCGGTCTGCTCGCGGACCTTGGCCTCGAAGAACTGCTTCACCGGCCAGATGTGCTCGGGAGCGAGTCCGGCACGCAAGGCCGCCAACAGCGCCGCGTCGCCTGCGAGCAGGCGCGCTTCCAGCAGCGTCGTCATGACGCTCACATCGCCGACGCACGCCTCGCGACACTCCCCTATCGTGCGCACGCTGTGGCCGACCTCGAGGCCGATATCCCACAGGAAGGTGACGAGCTGCTCCACCGCAGCGCTGCCTGCGGCATCCGGTGCCTGCGGCACGAGCAGCAGGATGTCGATGTCGGAGGAGGGGTGCAGCTCGCCGCGCCCGTAGCCGCCAACGGCGGCGAGCGCCCAGGCTCCGTGCGGCGCACAGTGCAGGTGCCATGCCTCGCGCAGCACCGCATCGATGAGCGCGGCGCGAGCGTGCACGAGCGCCTCGACCGGCTCCTCGGCGAGGAAGCGTTGTTTCAGCTCTTCGTGAGCGCGACGCAGGAGCTCGCGCCAGGCGCGCGGGCTTGCGTCTGCGCCGAGTTGCGCCGGGAGCGAAGCGAGCAGCGGCCAGGGAGGAGAAGGAGCGGGCGGTGGGAGCGGTTGATCGAGCAGCTCTGTGTCGGCAGCTCCCATTCGGTCCTCCCGGGCCTCAGTGCTGCGCGCTGTTCGGAGGCCGCCCACCGTTCGCGCCGAGCGTCAGCACATCGACGCCGGTCTCCGTCACCAGCACGGTGTGCTCCCACTGGGCCGACAGCGAGTGGTCCTTGGTGATCACGGTCCAGCCGTCGGGGAGCAGCCGCACGTGGCGCTTGCCGGCATTCACCATCGGCTCGACGGTGAAGGTCATGCCCGCCTTCAGCTCGAGCCCCGTGCCCGGCTCACCGTAATGCAGCACCTGCGGATCCTCGTGATACACGCGCCCGATGCCGTGGCCGCAGTACTCGCGTACCACCGAGTAGTCATTCTGCTCGACGAAGGTCTGAATCGCATGGCCGATGTCGCCGAGGTGCGCACCGGGCCGTACGGCGGCGATGCCGCGCCACATGGCGGCGAAACAGGTTTCGGCGAGGCGCTGGGCATGCGGCGGTGCCTTACCGGCGAAATACATGCGGCTGGTGTCGCCATGGAAGCCATCGCGAATTACCGTGACGTCGATATTGACGATGTCGCCGGCCTTCAGACGCTTGTCGTTCGGGATGCCGTGACAGACCACGTGATTCACCGAGGTGCAGATGGTCTTGGGAAAGCCGCGGTAGTTCAGGTTCGCCGGCACCGAGCGCTGCACGTTGACGATGTAGTCGTGGCAGATGCGGTCGAGCTCTTCCGTGGTTACCCCCGGCACCACGTACTCGCCGATCATGTCGAGTACCTCGGCGGCGAGATGACCTGCGACACGCATTTTCTGCTGCTCTTCCGGGGTCTTGATGGTGACGTGCATAGGCTCCGAAATGGGGTCGGCAGCCCCGGAGGCCAAGGGGACTCCGGGCGCGTAAGACATTGTTCCGACGAGGCCTTCATGGTATAAAGCGCGGCCTTTTTTGGCAACGCAACCCACACGCGCATCGTTAACACCGGCGACTGGGTGTTCCGCGAACGATCCTCACTGCGAGGCGTTCCGGGATGGTCACGGAGATGTGCGGAGGCTTAACCCAGAAGGAGCGATCATGCCCGGCGTGTCCATGCGACAGATGCTGGAGGCGGGAGTCCATTTCGGACATCAAACCCGCTTCTGGAACCCGAAGATGGCCCCATTCATCTTCGGTGAGCGTAACAAGATCCACATCATCAATCTCGAGAAGACGCAGCCGATGTACACGGAAGCTGCGAACTTCATCAAGGGCGTCATCGCCGACGGCGGCACCGTGCTGTTCGTCGGCACCAAGCGCTCCGCGCGCGAGTCCATCCACAAGGAAGCCGAGCGCGCCCACCAGCCGTACGTGAATCAGCGCTGGCTCGGCGGGATGCTCACGAACTTCAAGACCATCCGCCAGTCGATCAAGCGGCTCGCGGAGATCACCGAGCTCGCCGCCTCCGGTGCGCTCGACAAGCGCGGCAAGAAGGAAGCGACGCAGCTGCGGCGCGAGATGGACAAGCTCGAGAGGAGTCTCGGCGGAATCAAGAACATGGAATCACTTCCCGATGCGCTGTTCGTGGTCGACGTCGGCCACGAGAACATCGCCCTCCACGAGGCGAAGAAGCTCGGCATCCCCGTGGTTGCCGTGGTCGACACCAATTGCTCGCCCGATGGCATCGACTACGTGATCCCCGGCAACGACGACGCCATGCGCGCCATCCAGCTGTACGCCGCCGGCATCGCCGATGCCGTCCTCGAAGGCAAGGAGTCCGTGCCGCAGGTGTCGGTGGGTGAGGACGAGTTCGTCGAGCTCGACGAGGCAGGAGTTCCCCGCAAGAAGGCCGCCCGCGGCCGGCAGCGGCCACAACCTGCGGTACGGCGCAAGGCGCCCGCGCGGCGTAAGCTCCCGCCCGTCAAGGCGCCGACCGGAACCGAGGAGCTCGGCACGGAGGAAGAGGATCTCGAGGCCGAGGAGGCGACGGAAGCCGTCGCGGCCGGCAGCATCCCCGGGGCAGAGGATACGCGCCGGCCGGCAGGCGGTGCGGGCCGCCGCAAGCGTGGCGGCACAGGCTCCGCCGGAGCGGACGCATGAACATCACGGCAGAAGCGGTCAAGCAGCTGCGCGAGCGCACCGGCGCCGGGATGATGGAGTGCAAGAGGGCACTCGTTGAGACCAAGGGCGACCTCGATGCGGCCGCCGAGCTCATGCGCAAGCAGGGTCTCGCCAAGGCCGACAAGAAGGCGACGCGCGTCGCTGCGGAGGGCGTGGTGGCCATCGCCCGCTCGGGCGCTGCCCAGGCGGCGGCCCTCGTCGAGGTCAATTGCGAGACCGACTTCGTCGCGCGCGAGCAGGACTTCCGTGCTTTCGCGCACGCGGTGGCCGAGTGCGCGCTCGCCCGGCGGCCGGCCGACCTGGTGGCACTCGGCGAGGCACGGCTCGCATCCGGCGAGAGCGTCGAAGAGCGCCGGCGCAACCTCGTGGCGAAGATCGGCGAGAACATCAGCGTCCGGCGTTTTGCGGTACTCAGCTCACCCGGTCACCTCGGGGCTTACGTGCACGGAACGCGGATCGGCGCGTTGATTGCGCTCGAGGGCGGGACGGCGAGCCTCGCCCACGATCTGGCCATGCACGTGGCGGCGAGCAACCCGCGGTACCTCTCCGCGGCACAGGTGCCGGCGGAGGTGGTGGCGAAGGAGCGCGAGATTCTTACCAGCCAGGCGCAGGGCGAAGGCAAACCGCCGGAGATCGTGGCGAAGATGGTCGAGGGCCGGCTGCGCAAGGTGCTCGGCGAAATCACGCTCGCGGGCCAGCCCTTCGTGAAGGACCCCGAGCTGACGGTCGAGAAGCTGCTGAAGAGCGCTGGCGCCCGGGTGCTCGGGTTCGAGCGCTTCGAGGTCGGCGCCGGCATCGAGAAGAAGCAGGACGATTTCGTCGCCGAGGTCATGGCGCAGGTGAAGGGCGCGGGCCCCGCGGCCGTCAGGCATTGATGGCCCGGAGAGTCAGCAAAGGACCTAAACCCCGCCGCGCGCGGGGTTTTTTCCATCGGTCTTCAGGGGAAAGCAGATGAGCCAAGCCAAGGCGGCGTACTCGAGGATCCTGGTGAAACTCTCCGGCGAGGCGCTGATGGGTGATGGCGACTACGGCATCGACCCGGTGGTGATCAAGCGCATCGCCGGTGAGTTGCACGAGATCGTGCAGATGGGGGTGCAGCTTGCGGTGGTGATCGGCGGCGGCAACATCTTCCGCGGCGCGGGGCTGGCGCGCGCGGGCATGGACCGGGTGGCCGCCGATCACATGGGCATGCTCGCCACCGTGATGAATGCGCTCGCCATGCAGGATGCGCTGGAAAGCCTCGGGATGCACGCCCGCGTCATGTCCGCGATCCGCATCAACGAGGTGTGCGAGGACTACATCCGCCGCCGCGCCGTTCGGCACCTGGAGAAGGGCCGCGTGACGGTCTTCGCCGCCGGCACCGGCAACCCCTTCTTCACCACCGACACCGCAGCCGCACTGCGCGCCATCGAGATCAATGCCGATGTGCTGCTGAAGGCCACCAAGGTGAATGGCGTGTTTTCCGACGATCCGTTGCGCAACCCGCAGGCGAGGCGCTATGCGCACCTGACCTTCGACAAGGTGCTCGCCGACCGGCTGAACGTCATGGATGCGACCGCCATCGTGATGTGCCGCGACACCCGCTTGCCTTTGCGCGTCTTCAATCTCAACAATCCCGGCGACCTCACCCGCATCGTGCGCGGCGAGGACGTGGGCACGGCGGTGACCGTCGACTGAGCCGCGCTCGAGGACAGCGAGGAGAACGACGATGCTCGAAGACATCAAGAAAGACGCCGCTTCGCGCATGGCGAAGTGCGTACACAACTTCCAGGCGGACCTGAAGAAGCTGCGCACCGGACGGGCACATCCGAGCCTCATCGAGCACCTGAAGGTGGACTATTACGGCTCGGAGGTGCCGCTGCAACAGGTGGCGAGCATCACGGTGGAGGAGGGGCGCACGCTCATCATCTCGCCGTGGGAGAAGACGGTGGTGCAGGCGATCGAGAAAGCCATCTTCAAATCCGACCTCGGGCTCACGCCCATGACCGCCGGCACCGTCATCCGCATCCCCATGCCACCGCTCACCGAGGAGCGCCGGCGGGAGATCACCAAGGTGCTGCGTCACGATGCCGAGAATGCCCGCGTTGCGGTGCGCAACGTACGGCGAGACGTCATGCACGATGTCAAGGACATGCTCAAGGAGAAGCTCGTGTCGCAGGACGATGAGCGGCGCGCCGAGGTCGAGGTGCAGAAGCTCACCGACAAGCACATCGCTGACATCGATGCGCTGCTCGCGGCCAAGGAGAAGGAGGTCATGCACGTCTGATGGCCGCTCCCGATCGGCTCCTGCCGCGACACATCGCCATCATCATGGATGGCAACGGCCGCTGGGCGGCCGCACGTGGGCTACCGCGTCCGGCCGGCCACAAGGCCGGCCTGACGCCCGTGCGCCTGTGCATCGAGGAATGCTCGCGCCGTGGTGTCGAGGCCCTCACCCTGTTTGCCTTCTCGAGCGAGAACTGGCGACGTCCCGCGGAGGAAGTCGGGAGCCTGATGGGCCTGTTCGTCGAGGCGCTCGACCGCGAGATCGACGAGCTGCACGAGAAGTCCGTGCGGGTGCGCTTCATCGGCGAGCGCCGCAACCTCGCCGTGCGGCTGCAGGCGCGCATCGCTGCCGCCGAGGCGCGTACCGCGGCCAACACGGGCCTCAAGCTCCAGGTGGCCATGAGCTATGGCGGACGCTGGGACATCGTCCAGGCCGCACGCAAGATCGCCCGGGACTGTGCGAGTGGGCTCATGCTTCCCGAAGGGCTCAGCGAGGAGGGCTTCGCCGCACGACTGTCGCTCGCGGGACTCCCGGAGGCTGATCTGCTGATCCGCACCGGCGGCGAGCAGCGCATCAGCAATTTCCTGCTGTGGGATCTGGCCTATGCGGAGCTTTATTTCAGCGCCCGCCTGTGGCCGGACTTCACCGTGAGCGATCTCGAGGAAGCACTGGCGTACTTCGCCGGCCGCGAGCGGCGCTTTGGGCAGATCGCCGTGCGACGCGGCGCTGCCGAGGCCTGAACCGTGAGCGACACGCTGCGAAAACGCGTACTGACCGCAGTCGTGCTGGGTGCGGCGCTGCTCGCGATCCTGCTGTGGCTGCCCGAGTGGGCCACGGTGGCAGTCGTCACACTGATGGTGCTGTTGGGGGCGTGGGAGTGGTCGGCGTTCCTGCGGCTCGGAGCTGCCGAAGCGCGCGTCGGCTACGTGCTCCTGGTCGGTGTGCTGCTGTGGCTCGTGTGGAGTTTCTCAACCAGCCCCGCGCGGCGCGACCTGGTCCTGGCCGTCGCCGTATTGTGGTGGCTACTGGCGCTCGCCTGGATCATGTTCGCCCCGCGACGCGTGTCGCCGTGGGCCGCAGCCGCTGCCGGCGTACTGGCACTGGTACCCTCCTGGCTGGCACTGGTGCGCTTGCGCCTCACCTTGCCGGACGGCGCACAATGGGTGCTGTTTGCGCTCGTGCTGGTGTGGGTTGCGGATATCGGCGCATTCTTCTTTGGGCGGCTGTTCGGGCGCATCCGTCTGGCGCCGGCAGTGTCGCCGGGCAAGACCTGGGAGGGTCTGTTGGGAGGTATCGCCGTGAGCACGCTGGTCGCGATCATCGGCAGTCGCTGGTTCCAGGTGCCGCTCGCGGCGTTCCTGCCACTGTGCCTGGCGGCGGTGGGCTTCTCCGTGGTGGGGGATCTCACCGAGAGCCTGCTCAAGCGCTTTGCCGGCATGAAGGACAGCGGCAGCATATTCCCGGGCCACGGGGGCGTCATGGACCGCATCGACAGTCTCACCGGCGCCGCTCCCGTGTTGCTCCTCGGCCTGTCACTCCTTGGAGTCATAACATGATCGGCGTCGCGGTGCTGGGTTCCACCGGCTCGGTCGGCGAGAGCACGCTCGACGTGCTCGCGCGCCACCCGGAGCGCTTTCGTCTCATCGCCGTCGCGGCCAACAGCAACGCCGCGAAGCTCGCGCGGCAGATCCGCGCCTGGCGCCCCGCCTACGCGGCGCTCGCGGACGAGCGCGCGGTGCCCGAGCTGCGCGCGCTGCTTGACGGCGCAGCCGCTGGCACCCGCGTGCTGGCCGGCAGCGGGTCGCTCGAGGAGCTCGCGCTGCTTCCGGAGGTGCATTGCGTCATGGCCGCGATCGTCGGCGCGGCGGGGCTGCGCTCGACGCTGGCGGCGGCCCGTGCCGGCAAGCGGCTGCTGCTCGCCAACAAGGAATCGCTGGTGATGGCAGGTCCGCTGCTGATCGAGGCGGTGAATGCCTCGGGCGCGACGCTGCTGCCGATCGACAGCGAGCACAATGCCATCTTCCAGTGTCTGCCTCCGGGCGCGATCACCGGCGTCGCACCGCCGGGCCTGACCCGTGTGCTGCTCACCGCCTCGGGCGGACCCTTCCGCGACACCCCGGCGGAAGCACTCGCCGACGTCACTCCCGAGGCCGCGTGTGCGCATCCCAACTGGGTCATGGGGCGCAAGATCTCGGTGGATTCGGCGACGCTCATGAACAAAGGCCTCGAGCTCATCGAGGCGTGCCTGATGTTTGGCCTCACTCCCTCGCAGGTGCAGATCCTCGTGCACCCGCAGAGCATCGTGCACTCGATGGTCGAATACGCCGATGGCTCGGTGCTCGCGCAGCTCGGCGCCCCCGACATGCGCACGCCCATCGCGCACGCGCTCGCCTGGCCCGAGCGCATCGACTCCGGTGTAGAATTCCTCGACCTGCTCAAGGCGGGCAGGCTCGATTTCCGGCCTCCCGACATCGACAAATTCCGCTGTCTCGCGCTGGCGCAGGCCGCCGCGTGCGCCGGGGGACTGTCGCCCGTGGTCCTGAACGCCGCCAACGAGGTGGCGGTCGCGGCCTTCCTCGAGCGCCGATTGAACTTTCCCGCTATCCCGGCGGTCATTGAAGCCGTAATGGAGCGGGCCACCGGGGGGGCGATCGGCGGGCTGGAGGATGTGCTGGCGGCCGACGCGGACAGCAGAATGCACGCACGTGAGCGGATCGTCGATCTGACAGCCGGGGCAAGAGGCGCTCACGCATGAGTTTCATCTGGTATCTCATATGGTTCGTAGTCGCCGTCGGCCTTCTGGTGACGGTGCACGAGTTCGGCCATTTCTGGGTCGCGCGGCGCCTCGGGTTCAAGGTGCTGCGCTTCTCGATCGGTTTCGGCCGGCCGCTCATCACCCGCGTCGCGGGTGCCGACCGCGTCGAGTACGTCGTGGCCGCCGTCCCGCTCGGTGGTTACGTCAAGCTCCTCGATGAGCGTGAAGGGCCGGTCGCAGCTGAGGACCTGCCGCGCTCCTTCACACATCGACCGCCCTGGCAGCGCATCCTCGTGCTGCTCGCCGGCCCCGCCTGCAACATCCTGTTCGCGGTGCTCGTGCTGTGGGGCATGTTGTGGGCCAACGGCATCACCGAGGTGCGGGCCACCGTGGGCGATGTCACCGCCGGCTCGATCGCCGCGCGCGCGGGCCTGAAGTCAGGCGATGAGATCCGCGCCATAAACGGCGCAGCGGTGACCGGGCAGCGCGATGTCGTGTTCGACCTGCTCGATGCCATGAGCGGGCGTGGCCAGGCGGTGCTCACCGTCCGCGGCAGCGCCGGCGAGACGCGCCAGGCGAACCTGAGCGTCGCGGATCCCGGTGAGCGACGGCGGCTCACCGAGCCCGCGGAGCTGTTCCGCGGCCTCGGCTTCCAGTTCTGGACACCGCCGGTGCCGCCTATCCTCGGGCCGGTGACACCCGATGGCCCCGCGGCGCGCGCGGGACTTGCCGCCGGCGATCGCGTGGTCGCGATCGACGGTGTGCCGATGAACGATTTCCGCCAGATTGTCGAGTACATCAGCGCGCGTCCCGGCGAGCGGATCAACATCGACTACCGTCGTGGTGGTGCCACGCACAGCGCGTCGGTAGCGGTGGCGAGCGAAGAGGTCGGCGGGCGCCGCATCGGTCGTATCCGCGTCCAGCAGCCCGGAGGGATCAGCTACCCGGCGAACATGCTGCTGCACACCGATCTCGGCCCGGGCGCGGCGCTCGCGCGTGCCGGCGGTGAAGCCTGGAGCATGACCATGCTGCAGGCGCGGCTGTTCTGGCGCATGGTGCTCGGGCGCGTGTCGCTGAAGAACCTGAGCGGCCCGCTCTCGATTGCCGAGTTCGCCGGCGATTCCGCCGAGGCCGGCGTCGCGTCGTTCCTGAGCTTCCTGGTGCTGATTTCCCTGTCGTTGGGATTTCTCAACCTGCTGCCGATCCCGATCCTCGATGGCGGACAGATCCTGTTCCAGCTGGTGGAGTGGCTCAAGGGCAGCCCGCTCTCGGAGCGGGCCCAGGCTCTGGGACAGCAGGTGGGGATCGCCCTGCTCATCGTCCTGATGGGTGTCGCGCTGTACAACGATATTGCGCGCCAGTTCAGTTGAGCGTCTCTTCGGGCCGCGCGAACAGCTGCAGGTCAACCGGTCTGCGGTTCTCGAGTTGTGCAAGGCATGAGATGAGTCGCGCCGCGGGCGCTGGTTGAAAGGTATACGGTGGTCAGAACATGAAGGGGCGCGCAGCCGCGATTCCGCATCGCGCTGGCGTCACCGGGGGCTCAGGAGCGATTGCCGCGAGCGACCGCAGAGCGGCGCGAGCGTCACGTGCCGGCAGGAGGCCATACGTTGCGACGCTGCTCGCCGCAGTCGCGCTCGCGGTGCGTTGCACGTTCGCGCTCGCGCAGACGGCCACCGCGGCGGCGGATTTCACGGTCAGCGACATCAAGGTCGAAGGCCTGCAGCGCGTCTCCGAAGGTACCGTCTACAACTACCTGCCCGTGAACATCGGTGACCACCTCACTCCGCAGCGCGTCCGCGAGGCGATCCGCGCGCTGTACGCCACCGGTTTCTTCCGCGACGTGCAGATGCGGCGCGATGGCAACACGCTCATCGTCGTGGTGCTCGAGCGGCCCTCCATCGAGAGCTTCGAGATCACCGGCAACAAGGACATCAAGACCGAGGACCTGCAGAAATCGCTGCGCGGCGTCGGCCTCGCGACCGGCAAGACCTTCGACCGCTCGGTGCTCGAGGACGTGACTCAGTACCTCACCGACCAGTACTTCGCCCGGGGCAAGTACGGCGTGAAGATCACCTCCACCGTGGAGGACGAGGCCGGCAACCGCGTCAAGATCAAGATCGACATCAAGGAAGGCTCGCGCGCCGTGATCCGTCAGATCAACATCGTCGGCAACACCAAGTTCCCGCAGCAAGCCATTCTCGAAACCCTCGAGCTGAAGACGCCCAACTGGCTCTCCTGGTACAAGCAGGACGACCGCTACTCGCGCGAGTCGCTGCAGGGCGACCTCGAGAAGATCCGCAACTACTACATGGATCGCGGCTACGCGAACTTCAACCTCGCCTCGACGCAGGTGGCGATCACGCCCGAGAAAGAGGACATCTTCATCACCGTCAACATCGAGGAGGGCCAGGTCTACAAGGTGTCGGAGGTCAAGCTCGCGGGCACCTTCGTGGTGCCGAAGGCGGAGCTCGAGCGGCTGCTGGTGATCCAACCCGGCGACATCTTCAACCGCAAGCGCATCACCACCAGTCAGGAGCTGATGCAGAACCGCATGGGGCGCGATGGCTATGCCTTCGCCAAGGTCGAGCCGGTGCCGACCGCCGACAACACCAACCATACCGTCTCGCTCACCTTCTTCGTCGATCCGGGCAACCGCGTCTACGTGCGCAACATCACCTTCTCCGGCACCAACCGCATCAACGACGAAGTACTGCGGCGCGAGATGCGCCAGCTCGAGGGCGGCTGGCTGTCGAACACCTCGCTCGAGCGCTCCAAGCAGCGTGTCCAGCGCCTGCCGTACGTGAAGACCGTGGAGTTCGAGACCACGCCCGTGGCGGGCGCCCCGGACCTCGTCGACGTGAACTACAAGATCGAGGAAGGTCCGGCCTCACAGCTCTCCGGCGGCATCGGCTGGTCGGAGACCTACAAGTTCATGCTGAATGCCAGCTACGCGGACGCCGATTTCCTCGGCACCGGGCAGCGTATCGCCATCAACCTCAACGGCGGTGCCTTCAGCAAGGTCTACAGCATTTCACACACCAATCCATACACCAACATCGACAACCTGCAGCGCACCATCTCGCTCACCTACAGCGACGTTACGCAGTTCGTGTCGTCCTCGTCGACCTTCTCCTCGCAGACGCTCAGTGTCGGGCCCACCTGGGCCTACCCGATCACCGAGTTCATGTACCTGCGCACCGGGTTCGCCTTCAACAGCTCGCACCTGCTCACCAATTCACTCGGCAGCGCCGAGCAGGCACAGCAGTGGGTGCAGCAGAACGGCCATTCCTACAGCCGCCTCGCGCACGACGACACGACCAACAACGAGTACGTATTCTACGGCACCAACTTCACCACCACCGAGGCGGTGATCGGCTGGGATTGGGACACCCGCAACCGCACGCTGTTCGCCGATCACGGCTCGCGCCAGTCGATATCGGCCGCCATCACCTTGCCCTTCAGCACGGTGAAGTACTGGATCGCCAATTACCAGTTCGTCAAGTACGTGCCGCTCACGCACGGGTTCTTCTTCTCCTTCCTCGAGGGAATCGACTACGGCCAGCCGCTCGGCGACACCACCGCGGTCCCGCCCTATCGGAATTTCTTCGGCGGCGGCCCGGACAACGTGCGCGGCTTTCGCGAGAGCCGCCTGGGTCCCAAGGACCAGTTCGGCAACCCCTACGGCGGGAACATGCGCATCACCAGCCAGAACGAGCTGGTCTTCCCCATGCCGGCCAAGTACGCGCAGACCGCCCGCGTCAGCTTCTTCTTCGACATGGGCGGCGTCTACTACACCGGTAACACGATCAAGTTCTACGGGCCCGATAACGTCAGCCCCATCAACTACGGCTTCAGCGGCTGGCCGAGCGTGCGGCGCTCGGTCGGCCTCGCCGTGCAGTGGCTGGCGCCGCTCGGGCTCTTCCGATTCAGCTTCGGTGTGCCGATCAACGCCCAGCACGGCAACGGCCTCACCACCTGGGGAGACGAGAAGGAGGGCTTCCAGTTCTCGGTCGGCAATGCCTTCTGATGGGGTGACCCCCGAAGCATCGCGCCGCCGCGCGTTCTACGCGATACTAGGCGTTTGGGCCGGACGTACGTCCGCAACGAAGCGTTTCACACGAGGGTAGGTAGTTTCAGTGAATCTTGCGATCAGCAGCAGAGTGGCGGTGTGGATGATGGCGGCAGGCGGTGCGCTCGCGGCGTTGCCCGCCATGGCGGCGGAACCGAAGATCGGTGTCGTCGAGTTTCAGAGGCTCATCCTGGAATCTCCCCAGGGCAAGGCGGCGATGGAGTCCATGCGAGCCGAGTTCGCCCCGCGCGAGCGCACGCTCCAGGCGCAGGGGCAGGCGGTGAAGGCCAAGGAGGAGAAGCTGCAGAAGGATGGCGCCACCATGAGCGAGGAGCAGCGCGCCCGGGCGGAAAAGGAGCTGCGTGATGGGGCACGCGATTTCGAGCGTGCGCGCGGCGAGCTGCAGGATGATGAGAGCGCGCGCCGCAACGAGGAGCTCTCACGGCTGCAGAGGACCATCGTCGAGGAAGTGCGCAGCTACGGCAAGGCGCAGGGGTACGACCTGATCCTGGAGCAGACGGCGGTGCTCTACAACGCGTCCGCTTCCGACATCACACCGGCGGTGCTGAGCGCGCTGCAGGCACGCGGTGGCTCAGCGGCACCCAAGGCCGCGACGCCGCCGGCGAAGCCGCCGAGCAAATAGGCCGTCGTCCCAGGCCGCGGCACGCCAGGCAGGCTGCTTCTCATGTCGGTGTCGCTCGGGGAGCTCGCAGTGCGCTTCGGCTGCGAGCTGCGCGGCGATCCCGCGACAAGCATCGAGCGGGTCGCGACGCTCGCGAACGCCGATGCTCGCTCGCTCGCATTCCTCGCCAACCCGCGCTACCGCGCCCAGCTCACCGATACGCGCGCCGCCGCGGTGGTGACGACCGCGGCGGATGCGCCGGGCTGCAAGGCGGCGCTGCTGGTGTGCGAGAACCCATACGCGACCTATGCGCGCATCGCGGCGCTGCTGCACCCGCCACCACCGCTCGCCCCGGGGGTGCACCCGACGGCGATCGTCGCCGCGAGCGCGCGCATCGATCCGAGCGCCGAGGTAAGTGCGTTTGCCACCATCGGCGAGCGCGTGACCATCGGCGCACGCGTGTTCGTCGGGCCGCACTGCGCGCTCGATGAGCGCGTTAGCCTCGCCGAGGATGTACGCCTCACGGCGCGCGTGACGCTCGGGCCCGGCGTACATGTCGGAGCGCGCAGCGTGCTGCAACCGGGCGCGGTGATCGGCGCTGACGGCTTCGGTTTCGCGCCCGACAAAGGCACCTGGCTCAAGGTGCCGCAGGTCGGCAGCGTGCGCGTCGGCGCCGACGTCGAGGTGGGCGCCAACACCACCATCGATCGCGGCGCCATCGAGGACACCGTCATCGAGGACGGCGTGAAGCTCGACAATCTCATCATGGTCGGCCACAACGTGCGCATCGGTGCGCACACGGCGATTGCCGCGTGCACCGGGATCTCCGGCAGCGTCAGCATCGGCAAACGCTGCATGATCGGTGGGATGGTCGGCATCGCCGGGCATCTCAGTGTCGCCGACGACGTGGTGATCACCGGTAAATCCTCGGTGACTCACTCGATCGCGGCGGCGGGCGTATACTCCAGCACCCTTCCCACCGAGGAAGCACACTCCTGGCGTCGCCTGGTCGCGCGCTTCAAGCGCAGCGGCGTGCTCGAGGAGCGGCTGCGCCGGCTGGAGCGCGCCTCGGGAATGAAAGCGGCCCCGGAAGAGGCGCCCGAAGAGGATCATGACTGAAGCGGTCCAACTCGACATGCAGGCCATCCTCGAGCGCCTGCCGCACCGCTATCCCTTCCTGCTGGTGGACCGCGTGCTCGAGTGCCGACCCGGCGAGAGCATCCGGGCGCTGAAGAACGTCACCTACAACGAGCCGTTCTTCCCGGGGCACTTTCCGGGGCGCCCGGTAATGCCCGGTGTCATGATCATCGAGGCGCTGGCGCAGGCCGCCGGCATCCTGTGCTTCGTCACCGCCAACGTGATCCCCGATCACACGACGCGCTTCTACTTCGTCGGCATCGACAAGGCACGCTTCCGCCGCCCGGTGGTGCCCGGCGACCAGTTGCTGCTCAACGCACAGCTCGAGCGGTCACTCAAGGGCATCTGGCGCTTCGCCACCGTGGCGCTGGTGGGCGACGCCGAGGTAGCCCATGCGGACATGATGGTGGCCCCCGAGACCGGTAAGTGATCGACGCGCGCGCCATCGTCTCCCCCGAGGCGCGGCTCGCGCCGGATGTGACGGTCGGTCCCTTCAGCATCATTGGCCCACAGGTGCAGATCGGTGCGCGCACCATCGTCGGGCCACACGTGGTCGTGAACGGCCCGACCACGATCGGCGCGGACAACCGCATCTTCCAGTTCGCTTCCATCGGCGATGCGCCCCAGGACAAGAAATACCGCGGCGAGCCGACCCGGCTGGTCATCGGCGACCGCAACGTCTTCCGCGAGAGCTGCACCATCAACCGCGGCACCACCCACGACAAGGGCGTCACCACCATTGGCAGCGACAACCTGTTCATGGCGTTCTCCCACGTCGCGCACGACTGCGTGATCGGCAACAACACCGTGTTCGCCAACAGCGTCGCCATGGGCGGTCACGTCGAGGTCGGCGACTGGGTGATCCTCGGCGGCCTCACCGCCATACACCAGTTCACCAAGATCGGCGCGCATGCCTTCCTCGGCGGTGGCGCGATCCTCTCGCGCGACGTGCCGCCGTACGTGATGGTGGCGGGGAACCCCGCCGTGCCCCACGGGGTGAACGCCGAGGGCCTCAAGCGCCGCGGCTTCAGCGAAGAGCAGATCCGCCACATCCGCGAGGCTTACCGAGTCATCTATCGCTCGGATCTGAAACTGTCGGATGCACTCGAGCGTCTCACCGCGCTCGCCGTGGAGCAGCCCGAGATCCAGGCTCTCGTCGACTTCATTCACGCTTCCACGCGCAGCCTGGTGCGATGAGCGCGGTGGACGTGCGCACCGCCGCGGCGCCGCCGCCGCTGCGCGTCGGCATCGTGGCGGGCGAGCATTCCGGGGATCAGCTCGGCGCGGCGCTGATTGCAGCGCTGCGCGCGCGCACACCCGCCCTCGAGTGCTTCGGCGTCGCGGGTCCGAAGATGATCGGGGAGGGCTGTGAGGCATGGGCGCGCTCGGAGGAGCTCGCGGTCATGGGACTCACCGAGGTGCTGCGGCATCTGCCCCGGCTGCTGCGGCTCCGCTCCGAGCTGCGGCGGCGCTTTACTGCGGCGCGCCCCGACGTGTTCGTCGGCATCGATGCGCCGGAATTCAACCTGCCGCTCGCACGGCAGCTGAAAGCCGCGGGGATCCGCACCGCCCAGTACGTCAGTCCCCAGGTGTGGGCGTGGCGGCAGGGCCGCGTGCGAACCATCGGCGCTTCTTCCGACCTCGTGCTGTGCCTGCTGCCGTTCGAAACCGAGTTCTACCGCCGCCACGGCGTGCGGGCGGAGTTCGTCGGCCACCCGCTCGCTGATGAGATCCCGCTCAGCGTCGATCGTGAGGAGGCCCGGCGGGCGCTCGGGCTCGATCCGCTCACACCCGTCGTGGCGCTCCTGCCCGGCAGCCGCATCGGAGAGGTGTCGCGACTGGCGGCGCCCTTCGCCGCGGCCGCGGCCCGGATCGCCACACGGCGCCCCGGCTGGCAGTTCCTCGCGCCCATGGCCTCACCGGCCGCTCGTGAGGCATTCCTGAGAGAGATTGCGCAAGTCCCCGATGTGCCGGCCATTCGGGTGCTCGATGGCCAGGCGCAACGGGCGCTCGCCGCCGCCGAGGGGGCGATCGTAGCCTCCGGCACCGCGACTCTCGAGACGCTCCTCACCGGGCGGCCGATGGTGGTCGCGTACAAGGTGAGCCCCGCCACCGCCTTCCTGTTGCGGACCCTGAAGCTGGTGAAGGTGCGATACTTTTCCCAGCCGAACCTGCTCGCCGGCCGCGGCCTCGTGCCCGAGTTCTTCCAGGAGCAGGTGCAGGGCGCGGCGCTCGGCGATGCACTGCTTCAGGAGCTCGAGGACCACGATCACGTGCGTGAGCTGATCGATGCATTTTCTGATATCCATCGCAGCCTGCGGCGCGGTGGCGCAGCGCGCGCAGCCGAGGCGATTCTCGAGTGCGCCGGACGCGGCGCGGGCATGCCGGCCGCCGGGCGCGGGGCAGGTGGGTGATGCGCCGGGCTGCCGCCTGGAACCTCGCGCGTGTCGCCGGCGTGGATGAGGCGGGGCGCGGGCCGCTCGCCGGCCCGGTGGTCGCGGCCGCCGTCATCCTCGATAGCCGCCGGCGCATCCGCGGCCTCGCCGATTCGAAGGTGCTGACGCCGGCCGAACGGGCGCGGCTCGCGCCGATCATCCGCCGTCGCGCGCTCGCCTTCGGCATCGGCTGGGCCGACCGCGACGAGATCGACAGCCTGAATATCTTCCAGGCGACGATGCTCGCCATGCGCCGCGCACTGCTCGCGCTGCCCATCGCCCCGACGCACGTGCGCATCGATGGCAATCGCTGTCCTGACTTTCGCGATCTGTCCCTCGATTGCACCTTCGAAGCGATCGTCGGCGGCGATGCGCGCGTTGCGGCGATCAGCGCAGCCTCGATTCTCGCCAAGACCTGTCGCGACGCTATGATGCAGGCGTTGGATGCATGTTATCCCGGCTTCGAGCTGGCAATTCATAAAGGCTACGGCACGCCCGCGCACCTCGACGCCTTGCGCGGCCGCGCACCTTCGCCGCTGCACCGCCGCTCCTTCAGCCCCGTGCGCTGCAGCCTCGGCGAAGACTATGACGATGAGGCACTGCTGCAGCTGATCGGGATGCAAGAGCAGGAGTCCGGCTGATGTCTCAGGGCTTCGTCCACCTGCGGCTGCACACCGAGTACTCCCTCAGTGACAGCGTGGTGCGCGTCCCGGAGCTCGTTACTGCGGTGGCGGCGGCCGGCATGCCGGCGGTCGCGGTTACCGATCAGAACAATCTCTTCGCGATGGTCAAGTTCTACCGCGAGGCGCTGCGGAGCGGGGTGAAGCCGCTCGTCGGCATCGACCTTTGGGTCGCGGAGGAGGGCGAGCGCGCCGCGCCCTCGCGCCTGACGGCGCTCTGTCAGTCGCAGGTGGGTTACCGCAATCTCGCCCGGCTCGTGAGCCGGGCCTATCTCGAGGGTCAGCAGCGCGGCGTACCGCGCATCGAGCGCCCCTGGCTGTCGGTAGCCGCGCTCGAGGGTCTGATCGCGCTCTCCGCAGCCCAGGAAGGCGACATCGGCCGCGCGCTCGTCAACGCACGCGAGCACGATGCCGAATGCGCGCTTGATGCATGGCTTAGACTGTTCCCGGGGCGCTTCTATCTCGAGCTGCAGCGCCTCGGCCGGCCCTTCGAGGAGGCCTACATCACGGGCGCCGTGGCGCTCGCGGCGCGCCGCGGCGTGCCCGTGGTCGCTACCAACGACGTGCGCTTCCTCAAGGCGGCCGAGTTCGAGTCGCACGAGGCGCGGGTCTGCATACACGAGGGCGCGTTGCTCGCCGACGCCGGGCGCGTGCGCCGCTACTCGCGCCAGCAGTACCTGCGCACGCCGCAGGAGATGGCGGCACTGTTCGCGGATGTGCCCGAGGCGCTCGCCAACTCGGTGGAGATCGCGCGCCGCTGCAGCCTGGTGCTCACCCTCGGCGAGGCGCGGCTGCCGCAGTACCCGCTGCCCGCAGCGGTGTCCACCGAGGACTTCCTGCGCGCCGAGAGCGAACGCGGACTCGCGGAGCGCTTCGCGGGCGCGACGGTGCCCGCCGCGCACCGTGAGCGCCTGGCGCGCGAGCTCGATGTCATCTGCCAGATGGGCTTTGCCGGCTACTTCCTCATCGTCGCCGACTTCATCCGCTGGGCGCGCGGCAATGGCGTGCCGGTGGGACCGGGACGAGGCTCGGGAGCGGGCTCGCTGGTCGCTTATAGCCTGGCGATCACCGATCTCGACCCCATCCGCTATGACCTGCTGTTCGAACGCTTCCTTAATCCCGAGCGCGTCTCGATGCCGGATTTCGACATCGATTTCTGCATGGACGGGCGCGACCGCGTGATCGATTACGTGGCGCAGAAGTATGGTCGCGAGCGCGTCTCGCAGATCATCACCTACGGCACGATGGCGGCCAAGGCAGTGGTGCGCGATGTCGGACGGGTGCTCGGCATGCCCTACGGCTATGTCGACCGCATCGCGAAGCTCATTCCGTTCGAGCTCGGCATCACCCTCGATGCCGCACTGGAGAAGGAAGCGGATCTCAAGCGGCTCTACCAGGAAGAGGAGGAGGTGCGCAACCTCATCGATCTGGCGCGCTCGCTCGAAGGCCTCACCCGCAACGCCGGCATGCACGCGGGCGGGGTGGTGATCGCCCCCTCGGTGTTGACTGACTTCGCACCGCTCTACTGTGACGACGCCGGCGGCAGCGTCGTCACCCAGTTCGACAAGGACGACGTCGAGGCGGCGGGACTGGTGAAGTTCGACTTCCTGGGACTGCGGACCCTTACGATCATCGACCGCGCGGCACACCTCATCAACCGCTCGCTGCCCGCCGGTGCCACGCCGCTCGAGGTGAGCTCGCTCGCCATGGACGACGCGCCCACGTACGCATTGCTGCGCTCGTGCCGCACCACCGCGGTGTTCCAGCTCGAATCTCGCGGCATGAAGGACCTCATCCGCCGCCTGCAGCCCGATCGCTTCGAGGACATCGTGGCGCTGGTGGCGCTGTTTCGCCCGGGGCCGCTGCAGTCGGGCATGGTCGATGACTTCATCAACCGCAAGCACGCGGGCGGCGATGCCGCCATCGACTACCTGCACCCGAGCCTCGAGCCGATCCTCAAGCCCACGTACGGCGTGATCCTGTATCAGGAGCAGGTCATGCAGATCGCCCAGGTGCTCGCCGGCTACACGCTCGGTGGTGCCGATGTGCTGCGCAAGGCGATGGGCAAGAAAAAGCCCGAAGAGATGGCCCAGCAGCGCTCGGTGTTCGTGAGCGGCGCAGTCGCCCGCGGCGTGCCACAACACACCGCGGCCCACATCTTCGACCTGATGGAGAAGTTCGCCGGCTACGGCTTCAACAAATCGCATTCTGCGGCTTACGCGCTGCTCTCCTATCAGACCGCCTACCTCAAGGCGCACTACCCGGCGCAGTTCATGGCAGCCGTGCTGTCGGCGGACATGGACCACACCGACAAGGTCGTGACACTCATCAAGGAGTGCAGCGACATGGGGCTGGCGGTGCTGTCACCGGATGTGAACGCCTCGCGCTACGAGTTCACGGCCTGCGGCGGGGACAGCATCCGCTATGGCCTCGGCGCCGTGCGCGGCGTCGGCCGTGGCGCGGTGGAAGCACTCATCGTCGAGCGCGAGGCACACGGCGCCTATCAGAGCCTCGAGGATCTGTGCCGGCGGCTCGACCTGCAGAAGGTCAATCGCCGCGTGCTGGAAGCGCTGCTGCGCTCGGGCAGCCTCGATGGGCTCGGCGCGAACCGCGCCACGCTCATGGACCGCCTCGCCTCCGCCATGCAACTCGGCGACCAGAGGAACCGCGCCGACCAGGCGGGACAGAACGACCTGTTCGGCCTCGCGAGCGAGGAGCGTGCCGAGGTGCCGGCTCTGCACCGGCCGGCGCCGCTGCCGGAGTGGAGCGAGGCCGTGCGCCTTGCCGGTGAGCGCGAGACGCTTGGGTTGTATCTCACCGGCCATCCGCTGGCACGCTTCGAGTCCGCACTGCCGCGCTTCGTCTCGCACCGCATCGGCGACCTGGTGAGCGACCGCCCGCTGCCGGGGCTCGAGTCGGGGCGCTTCGGCGGCGGCAAGCCCGTGACGATCGCCGGTCTCATCGATGAGGTGAAGAAGCGTGGTCCGCGCGTGATCCTGACGCTCGACGATCGCACCGGGCGCATCGAGGCCATGTTGTTCGAGGAGACCTGGCACAAGCACCGCGACCTGATCGCCAAGGACGCGCTGGTGCTGGTCGAGGGTCTCCTGCGGTTCGACGAGTTCAGCGATGCCTGGCGGCTCGCCGCACGGCGCCTCACCGAGCTCGACAAGCTGCGCGAGCAGGAGGCGCGGCGAGTGGTGATCCGCTGCACGCACGGGGAGGTCGGGCGGCTGTTGGAGCGTCTGGCGGCGATCCTCACGCCGTGGCGCCCAGGACCCTGTCCGGTAAGCGTCGAGTATGCCGGAAAGGAAGCGAGCGGCGCACTCAACCTCGGCGAGGAGTGGTCGGTGCGCGCCAGCCGCGAGCTGCTGGAACAGCTCGAGGGTCTGCTCGGACGCGACGCGGTGCAGGTGCTGTACGCGCCCCCGGCGGCGGCCGCCGGCGCCGCCTTCTCTGCCGACCGGCGGTGACTCCGCGGTCGGCGCCGACGCAATTTCGCGGGGTAGTCAGTTAGGTTACGCTCTCGCCCATGGCCGTCGCATTCCTCGATTTCGAACAACCGATCGCCGAGCTCGAAGCGAAGATCGAGGAGCTGCGCCACGTGACCTCGGACTCCGAGGTCAACATCCAGGACGAGATTGCGCGGCTGCAGGCCAAGAGCCGTCAGCTGACCTCGAGCATCTTCGCCAATCTCACTCCGTGGCAGATCACGCAGCTCGCGCGCCATCCGCATCGCCCCTACACGCTCGACTACGTGAATGCCATCTGCAGCGAGTTCAACGAGCTGCATGGCGATCGTATGTATGCGGATGATGGCGCCATCGTCGGCGGGCTGGCCCGCATCGAGGAGCGCTCGCTGATCATCATCGGCCACCAGAAGGGCCGCGACACCAAGGAGCGCGTGCGGCGCAACTACGGCATGCCGAAGCCCGAAGGCTATCGCAAGGCCCTGCGCCTGATGCGCCTCGCCGAGCGGTTCGGGCTGCCGCTGGTGACGCTCATCGACACCCAGGGGGCCTACCCCGGCGTCGGGGCGGAGGAGCGCGGCCAAAGCGAGGCGATCGCCCGTAATCTCTTCGAAATGTCGGTGCTGCGCATCCCGATCGTCACCGTGGTCACCGGCGAGGGCGGCTCCGGCGGCGCGCTCGGCATCGGCGTGTGTGACCGACTGCTGATGCTTCAGTACAGCACCTACTCGGTGATCTCGCCGGAGGGCTGCGCCTCGATCCTGTGGAAGAGTCAGGACAAGAAGGAGGCGGCGGCCGAGGCGCTCAACCTCACGGCCGACCGGCTGCAGAAGCTCGGCCTGGTGGATGAGCTCATCGAGGAGCCGCTCGGTGGCGCGCATCGCGACCCCGCGGCCACGGCGATGCGGCTCAAGGCGGCACTCATCCGCCATCTCGATGAGCTCGATGCCGTGCCGCGCGATCAGCTGCGCCTGGCGCGCGCCGAGAAGATCGCCGGTTTCGGCGTATTTGCCGAAAACGCCGCGTAAAGCGCGCATGGCACGCGCACGGCGCGGCAGCCCATCGAGCTTCGGCCCGCAATGGCTGCAGCGGCGACTCAGTGAGCTGCTCCCGGGCTTCCCGGACATCGCTCTATGCGTCGCCTTCAGCGGCGGCTGCGACTCCACCGCGCTCCTGGCCGCTCTCGTCCAGCTGCCACATCCGCCGCGCGCGCTGCGCGCGCTGCACATCGACCATCGCTTGCAGCCGCACTCGCGGCGCTGGAGCTGGCACTGCCGGCGCATCGCTCGGCGCCTGCATGTCCCGCTCGCGGTGCGCACCGCGAGGATCACACGCGCCCGCGGCGAGTCGCTCGAGGCGGCGGCGCGCGCCGCCCGCTATCGTCTGCTCGGCGCGGCGCTCGCAGAAGGTGAAGCGCTTCTCACCGCGCACCATCAGGACGATCAGCTCGAGACGGTGCTGCTGCAACTGCTGCGCGGCGCGGGGGTCGCCGGACTCGCGGCGATGCCGCCACTCACCCCGTGCGGGCGCGGCGTGCTCGTGCGCCCACTGCTCACCGTGCCACGGGCCGCGCTCGGTGACTGGGCGCGTGCGCAGGGGCTCACCTGGGTGGACGACGAAAGCAACGCCCAGTTGCAGCCGGACCGTAACTATCTGCGGGCACGCGTGCTGCCCCTGATCCGCGAGCGCTGGCCCTCCGCAGCGGCCACGGTCTCGCGCAGCGCACGCCACCTGGCCGAAGCGCAGCGGCTGCTCGATCTGCTCGGTGAGGCCGACGCCGGCCGCGCGAGCTCGGGTGCCATGCTGGCGGCGAAAATGCTGCGACGGCTGCCACCCGAGCGGCGACGCAATGCGTTGCGCTTCTGGATCACGGCCGCGGGCCTGCTCGCCCCACCCGCCAGCCGCCTGGAGGAGATCGCGGGCGCACTGCTCGCAGCGCGTGAGGACGCGCAGCCGCTCGTCGCTTGGGAAGGGGCAGCGGTGCAGCGCCAGGGCGGTCTGTTGGTGCTGCGCGCCGGGGGCGCGGCAGGTGCCACGGGAAAGCGCCTACCGGAGCTGGCATGGGACTGGCGCCGCCGGCGCACCCGGGTACTGCCGCCACCTTTCGGGGCGCTCGTCCTCGAGCGCGATGCGCGCGGGCCGCTTGATCTCGATGCACTCGGCCCCACGCTGGTGCTGCGCGAGCGCCGCGGGGGGGAGCGGTTGCGCCCCGTGCGCGGTGGACCACGACGCGCGCTCAAACAGCTGCTGCAGGAGGCACGCGTGCCGGTGCCACGCCGCGCGCAGCTGCCGCTATTGTTCGACCGTGGGCGACTGATCGGTGTCGGGGATCTGTGGCTCGATGAGTCCGTGCAAGCCCACGCCGCGAGCCGTCGCCGCGCCCGCCTCCTCTGGCGGGTCGAGTGAGGCGCGCGAAACGCCTTAGGCGCGCACCGCGACCGCCAGATGTGCTACCCTGCTGGCCCGTCGTCGCACCCGGCAGTTTTTGGGTAGCGGCCTCATACGACGGGAATTCCTCGAGCCTCATATGACGCGTTTTATCTTCGTCACCGGCGGCGTCGTGTCCTCGTTGGGCAAGGGCATTGCAGCCGCCTCGCTTGGGGCGATCCTCGAGGCCCGCGGCCTCAAGATGGCCCTGGTGAAGCTCGATCCCTACATCAACGTGGATCCGGGCACCATGAGCCCGTTTCAGCACGGCGAGGTGTTCGTCACCCAGGACGGCACCGAAACTGACCTGGATCTCGGGCACTACGAGCGCTTCGTGCGCACCACCACCGGGCGCAACAGCAACTTCACTACCGGGCGGATCTACGAGCGCGTCATCGCCAAGGAACGGCGCGGGGACTACCTCGGCGCTACCGTGCAGGTGATCCCACACATCACCGACGAGATCAAGCGCTGCATCAAGCTCGGCGCCGACGGTGCGGATGTGTGCATGGTCGAGATCGGCGGCACGGTGGGCGACATCGAGTCGCTGCCGTTCCTCGAGGCGATCCGCCAGCTCGGTGTGGAGCTCGGCCGCAACAACTGCGTATACATGCACCTGACGCTGGTGCCTATCGTGGGCGGCTCGGGGGAAATCAAGACCAAGCCGACCCAGCACTCGGTGAAGGAGCTGCGCGGCATCGGTATCCAGCCCGATGTGCTCCTGTGCCGCTGCAAGCATCCGCTGCCGGAGGAGCAGCGCCGCAAAATCGCGCTGTTCACCAACGTCGAGGAGCGCGCGGTGATCTCCGCGGTCGACGCGGACGATATCTACCGCATCCCCATCCTGCTGCACGAGCAGGGGCTCGACGACATCGTGGTCGACAAGCTGCGTCTGGAGGTGCCGCCGACGGATCTCGCCGAATGGCGTCACGTGGTGAGCGGCAAGGCGAACCCCGACGGCCAGGTCGACATTGCCATGGTCGGCAAGTACGTGCAGATCCGCGACTCCTACCTGTCGCTGCACGAGGCGCTGATGCACGGCGGCCTGAAGAGCCGCACCCGCGTCAACATCCACTACATCGAGTCGACCGATATCGAGCAGCACGGCACTCACATGCTGAAGGACGTGGACGCGATCCTGGTGCCGGGCGGATTCGGCGAGCGCGGCATCGAGGGCAAGATCCAGGCGGTGCGCTATGCACGCGAGCACGGCGTGCCCTACCTCGGGATCTGCCTCGGCATGCAGGTGGCGATCGTCGAGTTCGGTCGCCACGCGCTCGGCCTCGGCGATGCCAACAGCACCGAGTTCAACCGCGCCACGCCCCATCCGGTGATTGCACTAATCTCCGAGTGGCAGGACCAGGTGCACGGCGCGCAGACCCGCGACGAGGGCTCCGACAAGGGCGGCACCATGCGCCTCGGGGCGCAGGAGGTGTTGCTCGGTGCCGGCACACGCGCCCGTGAGATCTACGGGCGCGATCTCATCATGGAGCGCCATCGGCATCGCTACGAGTTCAACAACCACTACCTCGATCGTTACCACCAGGCCGGCATGCGCTTCTCCGGGTTCTCGCGCGATGGACTGGTGGAGGTGATCGAGGTGCCACATCATCCCTGGTTCGTCGCGACGCAGTTCCACCCCGAGTTCACCTCCACGCCGCGTGACGGGCATCCGCTGTTCACCGGCTTCATCCGTGCCGCGCGCGCACAGCGCGCGTCGCAGCTGCCGCGGGCGGCCGGCGCCTGAGGCGCTGCCGTCCTGACTTCGCGGCGCAGACGCCCACCATGAAGCTCGCTGGACACGAGGTCGGCGCGGGCCAGCCATTCTTTCTCATTGCCGGGCCGTGCGTGATCGAGAGCCCGGCACTCACGCAGGAGATCGCCGGACGCCTCAAGGAGATCACCGCGCGGTTGCGTGTCCCCTTCATCTTCAAGGCCTCCTACGACAAGGCGAACCGCTCCTCACGCACGAGCTTCCGCGGGCCGGGGATCGAGTCGGGCCTGCGCGTGCTGGAGGATGTGCGGCGGACGATCGGGGTGCCGGTGCTCACCGATGTGCACGAGGACACCCCGCTCGCGGAGGTCGCGGCCGTGGTCGACGTGCTGCAGACGCCGGCATTCCTCTGCCGGCAGACGAATTTCATCGTCAACACCGCCGCCCAGGGCAAGCCCGTCAACATCAAGAAGGGTCAGTTCCTCTCGCCGTGGGAGATGCAGAACGTGGTCGACAAGGCGCGCTCCACCGGCAACGAGCACATCATGGTGTGCGAGCGTGGCTTCTCCTTCGGTTACAACAACCTCGTCTCCGACATGCGCTCGCTCTCCATCATGCGGATGACCGGCTGCCCGGTGGTGTTCGATGCCACCCATTCGGTGCAGCTGCCCGGCGGTCAGGGCACGGCCTCCGGCGGACAGCGCGAGTTCATACCGGTACTGGCACGGGCCGCGGTCGCTGCCGGGGTCGCGGGGCTCTTCATGGAGACGCATCCGCGGCCGGAGGAGGCGCTCTCGGACGGACCGAACGCCTGGCCGCTCGGTCGCATGGAGCCGCTCCTCGCGACGCTCACCGAGCTCGACCGCGCGGTGAAGAAAGTCCCCTTCGAAGAGTCACTACTGCAGAGCGCCGGGTGAGCCCGGTGACCCCCAGGGACGCCGCCAAGGACGCACGACGATGAGCCGCATCACTGACATCCGCGGACGCGAGATCCTCGATTCGCGCGGCAACCCCACCGTCGAGGTGGACGTGATTCTCGACTCGGGCGCGCAGGGGAGGGCAGCGGTACCTTCGGGCGCCTCGACCGGTACGCGCGAGGCGGTCGAGCTGCGCGATGGCGACAAGACACGCTATGGCGGTAAAGGTGTGCTGCGGGCCGTCGAGAACGTGAACACCGCGCTCAAGCGCGCGCTGCTGGGCGAGGATGCACGCGCGCAGGCAGAGATCGATCGCCGCATGATCGAGCTCGATGGCACGGAGAACAAGAGCCGGCTCGGCGCCAACGCCATCCTCGGGGTTTCGCTCGCCACCGCGCGCGCGGCCGCCGCGGACGCGCGCCTGCCGCTGTACCGCTACCTCACGCAGCTCGCAGGCAGCGCTCGCGAGCCGGTGATGCCGGTGCCGATGATGAATATCGTTAACGGCGGCGCGCACGCCAACAACAGCCTCGATATCCAGGAGTTCATGATCCTCCCGGTCGGGGCGCCGAGCTTCCGCGAGGCGCTGCGCTACGGCGCCGAGGTATTTCACGCGCTGCGACAGCTGCTCGGCGCCCGCGGGCTCTCGACGGCGGTCGGCGATGAGGGCGGGTTCGCCCCGAGCCTCGAGTCGAACGAAGCGGCCCTCGGCCTGATCCTGCAGGCGATCGAGCGGGCCGGCTTCCGCGCCGGGCACGATGTGTATCTTGGGCTAGACGTCGCCAGCTCGGAATTCTTCCGCAACGGCCGCTACGAGCTCACCGGCGAGAAGCGCAGCTTCTCCGCCGCGGAGTTCACGGCGTATCTCGCCGACCTCGCCGCCCGCTACCCGATCATCAGCATCGAGGATGGCATGAGCGAGGCGGACTGGGACGGCTGGGCACAGCTTTCCCAGGCACTTGGCCAGACCATACAACTGGTGGGTGATGACGTGTTCGTCACCAACACCCGGATTCTCCGGCAGGCCACTGCTAAGCACATCGCCAACGCCATCCTCATCAAGCCGAACCAGATCGGCACGCTCACCGAGACGCTCGAGTGCATCGACATGGCCGAGAAGGCGCACTACGCCGCAGTGGTATCGCACCGCTCCGGCGAGACCGAGGACAGCACCATCGCCGACATCGCCGTCGCCACCGCCGCCACCCAGATCAAGACCGGCTCGCTGTCGCGCTCGGACCGGATCGCCAAGTACAACCAGCTGCTGCGTATCGAGGCCGAGCTCGGCACAGTGCGTTACGCGGGGCGCGAGGCGTTCCCGGTGAAGATCTGACGCGCGCCAGCGACCGCGGACCTGCGCGTCCCTGGCACCCGCCGCAGGCGCTGATTCACGCCCTCAACCGGCCGCCGGCACGTTGGTCACGATCACGATCGGGCCCGTCGGGCTGCCAGTGGGTGATCCGCCGAACGGCTCGACGCTGACGGCCACCTTGTCGGCTGCGAGCAGTGCCGTGCGTTGCCGCTCGCTCAGAGTACGCTCGGCGCTCCCTGCGGCTGGCAGCACGCCGAGCGAAACGGGCGCTGCGCCGCGCGGCAGCGCCCATAGCTCGTAGGACTTGCCTGCCGCCTCCGGCACCGTGCCGACGACCTCGATGGTGAGCGAGGTCAGTGGCAGCCGCCGCTCGAGCCGCCACACCGGGTGCGCGGTGTCGGTGCCGAGGACGGCGAGTGTCTGCAGCGGGGGCGGCGCCGGCTGGCGCACGATCAGGCCGACGACCAACGCGACCGCGACCAGGCCCGCCGCGGCTGCAAGCTGCCAGCGGCGCCAGCGCCGGACGCGCGGCGCTGCGGGAGCTGCCGCGTCATCGCCAAACAGGCGCCGGCGTACAGCAGCCCACGCCTGCGGAGAGGGCTCGACGGGCTGCACCGTGCGACTCAGGACGCTCCAGTGATCTTCCCAGCGATAAACCGCGCTGCGCGCCGCGGCGCTGTCGGCGCACAGACGCTCGAAGCGGCGACGGGCGCGACCGCGCAGCGTGCCGAGGGTGTACTCGGCGGCGAGACGATCCAGGAGCTCCGCTTGCTGGTAGTTCATGACTCCAGACACCGTCGCAGCGCGATGAGGCTGCGCCGCACCCAGCTCTTCACCGTACCGAGCGGCTCGTTTACCGCACGGGCGATCTCGCTGTGCGTCAGTCCTTCCTCGTAGGCGAGCATCAGGCAGCGCCGCTGTGGCGCTGCGATCTGCTCCAGGCAGCGCACCAGCAACGCACCGGTGCCGAGCATCTCGCTGCTCTCGGCCGGACCCTGTGACTGCAACTGCGGTTCGAGCGTGCTCACCTCGCTCAAGGCCACCGCCGGCCGCGTGGCGCGCTGCAGGTCGATCGCCCGGTAGCGCGCCATGGAGACGAGCCATGCGAGTGCGCGGCCGCGGATCGGGTCGAACTGGCGGGCGCGTTGCCATACGCTGACAAACACGTCCTGCAGCGCGTCCTCCGCCGCGTCACGCCGCCTGAGGATGCGCAGCAACACCGCCAGCAGGAGCGGCGCTACGCGCGCGTAGAGTGTTTCGAGCGCGGAACGGTCGCCGGCGGCGCAGCGCGCCAGCAGCGCTTCGAGCTCCGCGCCGTCCGGCTCGTTGCGACTCATACGGTCATCCTAGGAGGGCCGGCGGGAGGTCGCAATCATCCGAGACCCGCGCGCGTCACGCGCACCATGAGCCAGTAGCTGGCGAGCACCACGATGGCCGCGGAGCCCGCCGGCATGAACGTGCGCCGATAGAGCACGGTATCGCGCAGCAGAAACGCCAGCGGCAAGACCGCCAACACGATGAGCATCTGACCCATTTCAACGCCGACGTTGAATCCGAGGAGCGAGAGTGTGAGATTCGCGCCGTGGAGCCCCAGATCCGCGAGCACCGAGGCGAAACCAAGCCCATGGACGAGACCAAAGCCGAAAGCCACCGCCCAGCGTCGCCGGACGATCAGGGGCTTCAGGTTGTTTAGCGCACCGAGGAGCACGGTGAGCGCGATGGCGCTCTCCACCCAGCGCGCCGGCAGATGCACGAGACCCAGTACCGCGAGCGACAGCGTGAGGGAGTGCGCGAGGGTGAATGCCGTAACGACCTGCAGCACCTCGAGTGCCGCATCGTGCAGCGACGCGCGCGGCTCCCAGCCGCGCCCGCTGTAGCGCACGACCGCCGGGAACAACAGTGTCAGGAGGAACAAGACGTGGTCGTAGCTCTTGAGTATGTGCCAGATACCCTCGCTCAGGAACGCACCGAGCTGCTGCCAGCGTCCTGGGGATGAGACACTGAGGCTCGCGCGGGGTGCGTCGCGGCTCAGCACTGCAGCCTGCTCGCCTCCGGCGCCGATGACCTGCAGCAGGCCACGGTGCGTCGGGTCGACCTCGAACAGCAGCCGGTAATGCACCGCCAGCTCGGTCGGCCGCAGACCACAGTCGGCGCTGAAGCGCAGCACTGCGTAGTGGCCGTCGACGTGTTCATCGACCAGAAGCCCCGTGAGCCGCGCCGGGCAGGTGCTGCGATCGCCACGGCCTATGCCCTCGAGCGCCAGCCGCGTAAAGGCATAGTCGGCGATGCGGCTGCGGGCGGCCTTCAATTCGCCCCAGGTGATGGCGCCGTCGCGGTCGGCATCGAGACCGAGCACAAAGTCGAGATCGCGGAGGGCGATGTCCCACTGGCCTGCGAGGACGCCGCCGGATGCGGGTACGCGGACGGTGAGATAGCTGTCGCTCGGCTTGTGGGCGTGTGCTGCAGGCACCCATGCAGCCAGCAGGACCGCGAGCACGCCCGCGAGCCGCACGCCTCGGCGCTGCCTCACGGTGCCTCCTCGAGCGCGCCGCACGCGATGAACGCACAGAGCGAGCGATCCTCATAGCGGGTCTCGCGCAACCAGCGCGCAATCAGCGCGACATCGGCGGTCGCGTGCGTCCGCTCGGCGGCGCGCGCATAGACACGCAGGTCAGCAGGCTCGCGCTGCGCAGCCCAGTTGCGCCTGGCAGACTCGAGCGCCGCGGCAGCGTCCCCGTGCACCTCCAGCAGATACATGGCCTGCTCGCGCAGGTGCGTGTTGTCGTGGTCGCGCTCGGCCGTGCGCAGCCGCTCCTCGTAAGCCTGTGTCCAACGGGCCGCCTCGGGGCTCCTGAGCCGATGACCGGCGATGGCGAGCCGCAGCAGCAGCGGATCCTGGGCCTCGCTCCCGGCGAGCAGCGCGATCACCTCGGGCGCGCGGCCCGTGCGCAGCAGCAGATCCGCGTACGCGGATTTGACATACGGGTCATCGGTCGCCGCTTGCAGCGCGGCGCGCAGGTGCGCTTCGGCAGCACGATCATCCCCGAGCCGCTCGGCCATCTCCGCTACGACCGACAGGTGCCAGGCGCGCAGCGCCGCGGGCAGCCGTGGGCCAAGGTCAGAAGACGCCAGCAGCGCCCGATAGCTCGCCGCCAACTCACCGTTGCGTCCCGCGACGCTGCCGAGGCAGATGAGGGCGGTGAACTCATCGGCCGCGCGCACCAAGCGCGCACAGGCGAGCCGAGCGCCTCGGTAGTCTCCCCGGAGCTCGAGCAGTGTGGCGCGCGTGAGCCACGCCTGGGCGTCGAGCGGTTCGAGGGCAAGCGCCCGCTCGAGCAGTGCCAGCGCCGGATCGAACTGGTGGAGGTATTGCAGAGTGATCGCCTCGAGTACCAGCACACGCTCGGGCGGGCGCGGCCGCGACAGCCACGGCGAGAGCGTCGCCTGCGCATGGGCGATGAAGCGCGGATCACTGTTGCGGCGTCCGATGCCGATATAGCCGGTTGCGAGTGCGAGCGATGCCCCGAGGTCTTCGGCGTCAGCGGCGACTGCGGCGCGCAGCGGCGCGAGAAGCTCGAGGTCTGATCGCTCGGGCACTCGCTCGAGGATGGTGGCGTCATCCGCGGGGAGGTAGGGCCCTGCGGTCGCCATGCCCGCCGCGAGTGCCAGCCCCGCGGCGGCCATGCGCACGAGAGATGCGCACGACCGCCGCCGGTGTCGCAGCGCTCCAGGTTGCCGGCTCACGGCAACAGCGGGGCGCCGTTGGGCGAGCCTGGGAACGGATCGAGCAGGTACGGGAAGCCATCGAGATAGAAGTCATCGGGGCTTACGGCACCGCTTGCATGGGCATGAGCGGCGTCGGGACCCGCGGCGCGCGCACCGTCGGTATACGGCTTGCCGCCGTTCGGATCGCGCGTCTCACTGCCGCAGTTGCCGACCGCACCGCACAAAGCGCCCATGGCCGCGCGCAGCGTGATGTCGACGACGTCATCGAAGGGACGCCGGCCGTTCGGGAACCCCGCGAGATCGCCGCCGAGCACGCCCAGATCGCTCTGCGCGGCAGGCGCCCTCAGTGCGACCGAGGTGTTCAGGCGCAGCATCTCCGCGGGGCTTACCCGCAAGGGCTGGTTGAGGCCCTTGACTCCGGTCAGAAAGACGCTCACCAGGTCATCGCGCGGTGTCTCCGGCGGCAGTGCCGCGTTGCCGAACAGCACGTTCAGCAGCACCGGCAGGCTCGGATGGGTGACGTAGGTGAGGAACTGCGCGTCCTGATGCGGCTCACTGGCGTTGAAACGATCCTTGTCGGGTAGCCCGATGACCACCTCGTTGACGAGCGGCATGCCGAGCCGGGACACCTGCGTCCAGCCGTGGTGCCGGCGTGCGCCATCCTCAGCGTCGGCGTTGTCACGCTCGGAGTTGCGGGCCTCCTCCGCCGGCACGCTGGCCGTGGTCCACGCGCCGATGACCGGATCCTTGTGCACCAGGCAGCTGATCGGCACCTCGAGCGCGATCGAGGTCACGTTCTTGTCGGCGATGGTGTTCGGGGCTGCATCGCGCGGGCCGACGGGATTGAGGTTCACGAGATCGAAGATCTCGCCGAGGTTCACCACGAAACCGTCCTTGCGCTGGCCGACGAACACCCGTCCCGGTGTGGCGCAGCCAGGGATCGCGGCGCTGTAGATGAAGTTCGCGGCATACGCCGGGTAGTTGTCGATCGATTTGTTCCCGATGTTGTCGACCGGCTTGAAGAATGTGTGCCCGCCGAGCGTGGCGTTGGTGACCGCCTCGCGCTCCCCGTAGCGCGGGTCCCCGCGCACCAGCTCGATGGTGTAGCTCTGGATCACGTTGAGGTTCGCCCCGGCCGCGTTCACCGGACCGATGTTGGTGAGCGGCACGGCGACGTTCCGGCCGCCGGCATTCACCGTCAGGTCCTTCAGCGTGTTGGTGAAGCGGAATTGGAAGGTGAGGTCGGGCCGGGCATCGCCGTCGTTGTCGATGCGGATCTCGTAGAGCGCTTTCGGGTCGAGCGTGAAGTAGTTGGGCCCGCCATATGCGTCCTGCAGCGGGTTGTAGTTGGCGATGAAAGTGACGAACTGCTCCCGTCCCGGCTCATAGCTGCGGAACATGTAGAAGTCGGTGCCATCGACCTTCGGCTGCCCCGCGATGAATGGTGCCTCGCGATGGCTGGAGGCGAGCGTCGCGAGCGGCATCGCTGCGGCGGTGCACGCCAGTGCGCCCCAGAGAGTCCTGCGATTCATGGTAGTCATCCCCTCAAGTCAGGTGGTGCGCGGTGTGCGCAGATGAGAAGTACACCCGGCTCTACGGATGGGCGGGCGAGCTGGATGCAGCAGGCGTGACATTGCATCCACGCCGCGGCGCCGACCGTAGCAAGGGGCATGAGAGGCACTGCGGCAAGGCTCGCGGCCGGGATCGGCTTTGCTGCGTTGCTGCATGATGTTCCCGCGTGGTCGATGGAGGCGGGCGGCGGCACGCTCGAGGAGGTAGTCGTGACCGCAACGCGCGCGCTCGCTAGCAGCCAGCTCGAGACGGCGAGCGAGGGTACGGTGACGCAGAATGAGCTCGGGAACCGCGCGTTGCTGCGCCCCGCGGAAGTGCTCGAGGCGGTGCCCGGGCTCGCGGTCACCCAGCACAGCGGCGACGGCAAGGCCAACCAGTACTTCCTGCGCGGCTTCAACCTCGACCACGGCACGGACTTCTCGACCTCGGTCGATGGTGTGCCGGTCAACATGCCGACCCACGGCCACGGACAGGGTTACAGCGATCTGAACTTCCTCATTCCCGAGCTCGTCGAGCACATTGACTACCGCAAGGGCGTCTACTACGCCGAGGACGGCGACTTCTCTGCCGCGGGAGCGGCGGAGATTCACTATTGCGCGCGGCTCGATGCGCCCTTCGTAACGCTAAGCGCGGGCGCGGACGGCTACCGGCGCGTCGTGGCAGCGACCTCGACCGCTCTCGCAGGTGGACAGCTGTTGCTCGGGGGCGAGTACGGGCTGACCGACGGGCCCTGGGTACTCCCCGAGGGCTACCAACGGCTGAGCGGCCTCGTGAAATACACCCGCGGCGATGGTGCGCGCGGCTATGGACTCAGTGCCATGGGTTATGACGGTCACTGGCATGCGACCGATCAGATCCCACGGCGGGCGGTCACTGCGGGACTCATCTCACGCTTCGGCAACATCGATTCGACCGATGGCGGCCGAAGTCAGCGCTCGAGCGTCTCGGGCGAGGCATGGGGCCGACTCGGTGCGGGCGGCTGGCGCATCGAGGCCTATGTCCTCGGCTATCGACTCGATCTGTTCTCGAACTTCACCTACTTCACGGATCCCGTGCACGGCGACCAGTTCGAGCAGTACGACAACCGCCAGGTCTACGGCGCGACCGCGAGCTACTCACTGCCGCTTACGCTCTTCGCGGAGCTGGGGACACTCCGCACCGGGGCACAGATCCGCGACGACCACATCGATCCGGTGGCGCTTTACGACACGACCGCTCGCATGCGCTGGAACGCGGTGAGCGTGAGCGAGGCGCGGGTGAGGAGCGCTGCGGTCTATGCCGCCTGGGAGCTGCATCCGGAACCCTGGTGGCGAGTCACGCTCGGGGCACGCCTCGACGGCGATCAGTTCCAGGTCCACGCCAACCTGCCAGCCAACTCCGGCACCGCGCGCGCAGCGCTGGTGAGTCCGAAGCTCACTCTGGCGTTTGGTCCGTGGAATGCGACCGAGTATTTCCTCGGCTTCGGCCAGGGCTTCCACAGCAACGACGCGCGCGGTACCACGATCAGCGTCGACCCGAATGATGGTCTGACGCCGGTGAGCAAGGTCACGCCGCTCGTGCGCGCGACCGGCGCGGAGGCGGGTGTGCGCACCACGCTCGCACCAGAGCTCGAGCTCGCGGCCGCTCTCTGGACGTTGCGGCTCGATTCGGAACTGGTGCTCGACAACGACGCCAGTGCGATCGTGCCGCAAGGCGCTACGCGTCGCTACGGCCTCGAGCTCAGTGCCGGGTGGCATCCGCAGCCCTGGGTGCGCGTCGATGTCGATCTTGCCTGGACGCACGCACGTTTCAGCGATTTCGACCCTGCCGGGCAGTACCTGCCGAATGCGCCGCAGGCGGTCGCTGCACTTGGCGTGGCGATCAACCCTCCGAGCGGCTGGTTCGGCGGTGCGCACCTGCGCTACTTCGGCGCGACGCCCCTCACGCAGGACGACACGGTGCGCTCCCGTCCATCACTGCAGCTGAACGGCGAAGTGGGTTACCGCTTCGGCTCGGCGCTGAGCGGTACCGTCAGCGTGTTCAACCTGCTCGACCGCCGCGACGATGACATCGAGTACTACTACCCCTCGCAGCTGCGCGGCGAGCCGGCACCGGTCAGCGACCTGCATTTTCATCCCATGGAGCCGCGCAGCGTGCGTGCCAGCCTCAGCTATCGGTTCTGAGACAGCCGAGCGATGATGGACCTGCATCCACCGAAGGAGTCGCGCCGATGGCCGGTGACTTTCCCGTCGTCTTTGCACTCTATCCCGATGTCACGCAGCTCGACTTCACCGGCCCGCTGGAAGTGCTCGCGCGGCTGCCGCAGGCGCGCATCGTTTTGGCCGCCGCGACGGGCGGTGACCTGGCAGCAGGCGGCGTGACCTTCGCCGACGTGCGCCCGCTCGCGCAGGTGAACGAATGTGCGCTGCTGTGTGTCCCGGGAGGCTTCGGCTGCAGCGCCGCGATGGCCGATGCCGAGTATCTCGGCGGGCTGCGCCGGCTCGCAGCGCGCGCACGCTACGTCACTTCCGTGTGCACCGGCTCGCTGTTGCTCGGCGCCGCCGGGCTCCTCCAGGGGCGACGCGCGGCCTGTCATTGGGCGTTTCGGGAGCTGCTGAGGCTCTTCGGCGCACTCCCGGATGCCCGGCGCGTGGTGCGCGATGGCAACGTGTTCACCGGCGGCGGCGTCACCGCCGGCATCGACTTGGCCCTCGCGATCAGCGCGGAGATCGCCGGCGAGGATCATGCGCAGGCGGTGCAGCTCGCAATCGAATACGCGCCCGAGCCGCCCTTCGACGCCGGCCGCCCCGAGAGTGCCCGCCCGGAGATCCTCGCCCTGGTGCGCGCGCGCTTCGAGCGCGTGTGGCCGGAGCGTCTGGCCGCGGCCGAGCGCGCCGCACGGATGTTGGCTCGAGACTTCGCGCACACCGGAGGGTCTGATACGCTGTCGAGCCCATGAAGTGGCTCGCCGCCGCGCTCGCCGTCACCATCATTTTGTTGCAGTACCGGATATGGCTCTCCGACGACGGCGTGCGTCAGGTCACGGGGCTGCACCGGGCGGTCGCGGCGCAGCGCGCCGAGAACGAGCAGCTCGCCGAGCGCAACCGGCAGCTCGCCGCCGAAGTGCGTGATCTGAAGACCGGGCTCGATGCGCTCGAAGAGCGCGCCCGGAGCGATCTCGGCATGATCGCCCGCAACGAGACCTTCTACCAGGTCGTGCCGACCCAGCCGAAGCAGACGACCCGTACGCCCACGCGAACCGCAGCGGCGCGCTGAAACCCGGACCCGCACGATGCACTATTGGCTCGTCATGCCGGCTGCCGGCTCAGGCAGTCGCTTCGCAGCGGCGTCCCCGAAGCAGTATGCGAAGCTGGCGGGACGCACCGTCATCGAATGGGCGCTGGCTCCCTTCCTCGCCGACCGTCGCTGCGCCGGGATCGTCGTGGCGCTTGCGCCGCACGACGGCGAGTGGCCGCGGGTCGCTGCGCGGCTGCCGCTCGCGGAGCACCGCGGGCCGCCGGGCGCGCCACCGCCGCCCGTGACGACGGTCCCGGGCGGCGCGCACCGCAGTCTCTCGGTGCGTGGGGCGCTCGCGGCGCTTGCCGGGCGTGCCGCCGTGGAGGACTGGGTACTGGTGCACGATGCGGCGCGACCGTGCCTCGAGAGCCACGATCTCGAGCGACTCCTGGCCGGGCTCGCCTCACACTCACTCGGTGGGCTGCTCGCGACGGCCACCGCGGACACGCTGAAGCGCGCGTCGTCCGCTGGGGCGGGTGAGGCGGCGCGTGTCTGCGAGACCGTGGACCGTACGCTGCTGTGGCGCGCGCTCACCCCGCAGATGTTCCGCTATGGGAGGCTCTGCGGCGCGCTCGATGCCGCGCACGCTGCACAGCGTTTTCCGACGGATGAGGCCCAGGCGCTCGAGTGGCAGGGCGAGCAGCCGCTGCTGATCCCCGGGGCCGCGAGCAACCTCAAGATCACCACCGCCGAGGACCTGGTGCTCGCGGCGGCTATATTGCGGTCACGGCAAACCTCCCAGCCACGAGGCGCTGCCATGAGAATCGGCTCAGGCTTCGACGTCCACGCTTTCGGACCCGGTGACTTCCTCATGCTGGGAGGAGTGCGCATTCCCCATTCGCGCGGCGTGGTGGCGCATTCCGACGGCGACGTCGTGCTGCACGCGCTGTGTGATGCGCTGCTCGGTGCGGCTGGCCTCGGCGATATCGGTCAGCATTTCAGCGATACCGACCCACGCTGGCGAGGGGCGGATAGCCGGCGCTTTGTCGCCGCGGTGCTCGCCATGCTGCGCGAACGCGGTCTCGAGGTCGCTAACGCCGACGTGACGGTGCTGGCGCAGTCCCCGAAGGTCGCACCCCACCGCGAGGCCATGCGCCAGGAGATCGCACGATTGCTCGGGCTCGGCGAGGCGTGCGTCAACATCAAGGCGACTACCACCGAAGGTCTCGGCTTCCTCGGGCGCGCCGAGGGCATCGCCGCGCAGGTCGTGGTGCTGCTCGCGGAGAGCACGCCGTGGGCCCCCCGGAGCTGAGCGCGCGCGAGGCGGCACTGGCGCCGCCGCGCGCCTACGGTGCACCACCGGTCAGCGGCGTGCTGCGGGCCGAGCCCGAGGACTTCGTGGTAGAGGAGGAACTCGGTTTTGCCCCAGCGGGCAGCGGCGCACATCTGCTGCTCAAGGTTCGCAAGCGCAACGCCAACACCCAGTGGGTGGCGCGCGAGCTGACGCGTCTCGCCGGCTGCCGACCGGCGGACGCCGGCTATGCCGGCCTCAAGGACCGCCGTGCGGTCGCCGTACAGTGGTTCTCGGTGCCGCGCCCGCGCGCCGCCATCGACTGGCGCGCGCGGCGCGGCGGCGAGTTCGAGGTTCTCGAGGTGCACGAGCACACACGCAAGCTGCCCCGCGGTGCGCTCGCCGGCAATCGCTTCGCGGTGCGCATCCGCGCACCGGACGGTGACGGAACCCGGCTCGGCGAGCGCCTCGCACCGCGACTCGAGGCGCTCGCCCAGCGCGGAGTGCCCAACTACTTCGGCACACAGCGCTTCGGCCGCGACGCCGGCAACCTGCAGCGGCTCGGCACGCCGCTGCATCGCCTTCCGCCAGACCAGCGCGCCTTCGCGCTGTCCGCCGCGCGCAGTGTGATCTTCAACGGGGTGCTGGCGGCGCGGGTGACCGAGGGCAGCTGGGAGCGGCTGCGCGCGGGTGATCTCGCCAATCTCGACAGCCGCGGCAGCATCTTCCGCGTCGCGGTGGTCGATGCGGAGCTCCTCGAGCGCTGCCACCGCCTGGAAATACACCCGAGCGGGCCGCTGTGGGGCGGAGGCGAACCCGCGAGCACCGACGAGGTGCTCGAACTCGAGAGGACAGTCGCGGCGCGCTACCCGGACGCCGCCGTAGCGTGCGCCGCGGCGGGCATGACGCAGGAGCGGCGCAGCCTGCGTATCGCGGTGCACGAGCTGCGTTGCGAGGTGGAAGCACAGGCGGTGCGCATCCATTTCCGCCTGGCGCGCGGCTGCTTCGCGACCGCGGTACTCGCCGAGCTCATCGAGACGGGGAGCGCGATACCGGAGGGCGCTTAGCGCGCCTGCTGCCGTTCAGCCGCTTGAAAGCAGCACGTAGACCGCGCCCGTGCCACCATCCACCGGCCGCGCGGAGACGTAGGCGAGCACGGCGCCGGTACGACGCAGGATGGTGCTCACCGCCGCCTTGAGCACCGGCCCGCGATGACCCGAGCGCAGCCCCTTGCCGTGCACGATCCGCACGCAGCGCACGCGCTGCTCGAGAGCGCTGACCAGGAACTCGCGCAGGGCGAGCTTTGCCTCGACGACTGTCATGCCATGGAGATCGATCTCGCGCTGCACGCGGTAATCGCCCCGGCGCAAGCGGCGCAGCACCGCGGCCGGGATCTGCGGGCGATGAAATGCCAGGGCTTCCCCGGTGAGCTGCTCGGGGTCAGCCGCGTCGTGGTCGAGACTCTCCCGCAGCACCGCGGCGCGATCGGCGCGCGTGAAACGCGCGCGCGGCCGGACCTTCGGCATGCGTGCGCGTGGTGGCGGCGCGCGCAGCGGCCTGACACCGCGCACTGCCTCCCGGAAGAGTCGCGCTTCCTCGGTTTCCTCGGCCTGCTCCTCATCATCCGGCAGGGTTGTCACGCGAGGCTCCGCCGCCCGTGGTCGGCTTCCAGTATAGTCAGCACGCTCCCGTGCTGCGCACCAATCCCGCGACAAGTGAAGATCCTGGTCAGTAACGATGACGGCTATCGTGCCGAGGGCATCCGCCGCCTGCGCGATGCGCTTTCGACCCTCGCGGAGGTGACGATAGTCGCCCCCGACCGCAACAAGAGCGGCGCGAGCAACTCCCTCACGCTCGATGTACCGCTGCACGTGTTCGAGGCCGAGCCGGGAGTGTATTTCGTGCCCGGCACGCCCACGGACTGCGTGCATCTCGCAATCAGCGGACTGTTCGACTTCGAGCACGACATGGTGGTCTCGGGCGTGAATGACGGTCCCAACCTCGGCGATGACGTGCTGTACTCCGGCACGGTCGCCGCCGCGGTCGAAGGACGCTTCCTTGGCCTGCCGACCATCGCGATCTCGCTGTGCACCGGCGGCGGCGCTCGCGGTCACTTCGAGACGGGGGCGGAGGTGGCGCGACAGCTCGTGGCGTCGCTGCTGCAACGCCCGCTCGAGCCTTCGCTGATTCTGAACGTCAACGTGCCCGATGTGCCCTACGCCGAGCTGCGCGGCTTCCGCGCCAGCCGCCTCGGCTACCGCCACCGGTCGGCTCCGGTGATGCGTGCCCAGGACCCGCGCGGGCGACCGGTCTACTGGGTAGGGCCTGCAGGACCTGAGCAGGATGCAGGCCCCGGGACCGACTTTGACACCGTGGCACGCGGCTACGTATCGGTGACTCCGCTGCAGGTGGATCTGACGCGCCACGCCGTATTGCCGACGCTCGGGAAGTGGTTGGACGGGGTCAATGGCTGACCTACGCCTCGCCGGAATCGGGATGACCTCCGCGCGCACGCGCGACCGCCTCGTGCAGCGCCTGCGCGAGCAGGGCATTTCCAACCTCGTGGTGCTCGAGCGCATCCGCAACGTGCCGCGCCACATTTTTGTGGACGAGGCCCTCGGCAGTCGTGCCTACGAGGACACGGCGCTGCCCATCGGCTTTGGACAGACCATCTCCCAGCCCTTCATCGTGGCGCGCATGACCGAGGCGCTGCTCGAAGGCGGATCCATCGACAACGTGCTCGAAGTGGGCACCGGTTGCGGCTACCAGACCGCGGTGCTCGCGCCGCTGGTGAAGCGCCTCAGCACCATCGAGCGCATCGAGCCGCTCCTGACACGTGCGCGCGAGCGGCTCAAGGAGCTCGGAATCCGCAACGTGCGGTTCCGCCACGGCGATGGTTCCCTCGGTTGGAAGACGCAGGCGCCGTTCGATGGCATCCTGGTCGCCGCCGCGCCGCTCGCGGTCCCTGAGCCGCTCCTCAAGCAGCTCAGGGTCGGGGGACGCCTGATCGTGCCGATCGGGCCTGAGGGTCAGCAGCAGCTCGTGCGCTTTACATGCCGCGAACAGCGCATCGAGCGCGAGCCGCTCGGGCCGGTCGCATTCGTGCCGCTCCTCGGTGGTACGACCTGAGGAGAGGAAGGCGGCCCGCAACCGTTCATGAGATGCGGAATGACAAGAATTCCACAAGACTCTGATAAGTATAGAGATAATACTTGTCAAGAAGCCGGCAATTCTCGGGATATGGCGTCCCGAGCGACCCTCAAGGCACCTGGTTTTGCCCGATCGTCCGGCAGGCGGGGGAAGAAAACTCGTTCATCCTCAAATCAGTTGCGCGGTGTTCTGTCGCGCGTTTAACATGCTGCCACTGTCTCCTTACGACGACATCTGGAGGGTGACCGGCAGAAGACACAGGGAGGAGGGGCGTCGGCAACAAGAGCAACAATCGATACAAGAAGAAGAACAGTGCAATTGTTCGAGTCTGTCAGCTTCGAATGATTGTTTGGTTGGTTGACCCTCCCCTTGTGTCTTCTGCCGGTCGTCCTGATCCCCGCCCGCCGCTGAAGTACCTCAACGAGACTGCACTTGCCGTGACCGCTAGCTCAGGAACAGCGCGGCGAGCACCCGGCGGTCCTCCTGCACCAACACGTTGAAGGTGCGGCATGCTGCTCCAAGTTGCATGACCTCGAGCCCGATGCGCCGCCGGGCAAATTCGCTGCGCACCTCCGGCGGAGCGAAGCGCTGTGTGGGACCGGTGCCGAGCAGCACCAGCTCGGGAGCGAGCGCGAAGATCGCCTCGAGGTGAGCGGGCGCGAGCTCATCGAAGGTGAGCGGCGGCCAGTCGGTAATCAGCCGCTCGGCGGTCACCAGGCAACTGCGGTGCACGCGCTGCTCGCCGATGCGCACCTCGGTGTCGGAGTAGCTGCGGATGAGATTCGCCTGAGAAGGCGGTTCGAGGGTGAACTTCACCTTCGATACGATAACGCTGGTGCGCGAGCTCGTCATTGTCATTCCCGATCTCTACCTGCCGCCTGAGCTGTGCGGTGCTTCCCGCCATGACACCACCTTCGGGGATATACCGGGACTCGAGAGCGTTGCGCGCTTCGGCGCACGCGCGAAGCTCATGGCCGGATGGCGCAACTGGCTGCTGGGACATATCGACCGCGCGGACCTGGAGGGCGTGGCGCCGGCGTGCATCGCAGCGGCGGCGCTGGACTCCGCCCCGGCCGCTGCGCTTGCTAACGCGCCGACGCCGTCGGTGACGCGCTGGGTCGCGACCGCAGTGCATCTGCATGCGGGACTCACGCGCGTGCATTTTGATCAGCGCGGCCTGCTGCGCCTCATGCCGGCCGAGCAGGCGATCCTCGCCGCGGACTTCGCCAGCACCTTCGGCTCATCGCATCAGACACTCGCAGCGCTGCCCTCCGGGGAGTTCCTCCTCAGCACCCCCGGGTTGCCGCCACTCGCCACCGAGGAGCCCGGCCGGGCGGCCTGCGGCGAGCTCGATCAACTGATGCCCGCGGGCGCCGCGGCCGCGCCGCTGCGGCGCCTGCTCGCCGAAATCGAGATGTGGCTGCACGCGCTGCCACTGAATGAGGCGCGCCGCTCGCGCGGTGAAGCGCCCGTCACGGCGCTCTGGCCCTGGGGCGCTGCGGGGCGGATAGTGCGCCCGGAGCAGCGGACACCGTCCGAGCTGCCGGCGGCCTTCGGCCGGGACGCGTGGCTCGAGGGTCTGTGGCGACTCAATGGGGCGGCCAGCCGCGCACCGCCGGACCATCTCGATGAGGTGCTGGGCGCGGGGACGCGAGCGGCCGTGCTGGTCGTGGAAGTGGGAGGACAATTGCGTGCCGATGAGTCATCAGTGGGGGGCGCGTTGCGTCGGCTCGATGAGCGTTTCGTCTCTCCGGCGTTGCAGGCCCTGCGCCGTGGGACGGTCGATGGCGTGAGCGTGGTTCTCAACGATGTACGTGCGCGCATCGAGCGCGGAAGTCTGCGCAAGTTCTGGCGGCGAACGCTGCGAAGCCTCGAGGGCTTCGCGTGAGCCTGCGCATCGTGCGCCGCACCGCGACGCCCGCCGCCATCCCCCTCGGCGGCAGGCTCCATCCGGTGCTCGAGCGCGTGTACGCCGCGCGCGGGGTGCGCTCGCCGGCGGAGCTCGATACCTCGCTCGAGCGGCTGCTGCCCGTCGGCACACTCGAGGGGATCCCGGCTGCAGTCGAGTTGTTGCTCGCGCATCGCACGGGCCGTGTGCTCGTGGTGGGGGATTTCGATGCCGACGGAGCGACCAGCTGCGCGCTCGTGGTGCGCGCGCTGCGCGGCTGCGGTTTCGCGGCGGTGGACTTTCTCGTCCCGAACCGCTTCGAGTTCGGCTACGGACTCACTCCGGAGATCGTCGCACTCGCGGCCACGCGCGCACCCTCCCTGATCGTGACCGTCGACAACGGCATCTCCAGCCCCGCCGGGGTGGCCGCGGCGCGCACGCGCGGCATCGACGTGCTGATCACCGACCATCACCTCCCCGGCGCTCAGCTTCCCGACGCCAACGTGATCGTCAATCCCAACCTCGCCGCGAGCCGCTTCGGCAGCCGCGCGCTCGCCGGGGTGGGCGTAGCGTTCTACGTGATGGCAGCGGTGCGCCGCGCGCTCGATCGTGCTGGCCTCCGCGACACGAGTCCCGGGGTCGCGGAGCTACTCGACCTCGTGGCGCTCGGCACCGTCGCGGATGTCGTGCCGCTCGATGCCAACAACCGCGTGCTGGTCGCGCAGGGCCTGAAACGCATCCGCGCCGGCCGCTGCGTGCCGGGGATGCGAGCGCTGCTCGCACTCGCCGGGCGCACCGCGGCGGACCTGACGGCGGCCGATCTCGCCTTCGGTGTCGCGCCGCGCCTGAACGCTGCCGGCCGCATCGATGACATGACGATCGGCGTTCAGTGCCTGCTGGCCGAAGAGGAGGCCCACGCGCAGCGCCTCGCCGCGCGGCTCGATGCGCTCAACGAGGAGCGCCGCGCCATCGAGGCGCGCATGCAGCAGGAGGCTCTCGGCGCGGTGCGGCAGCTGCGTGAGCCAGCCGGGTCGGTGCGGCGCAGCGGCGTGTGTCTGTTCGAGGAGAGCTGGCACCAGGGTGTCGTCGGTCTCGTCGCGAGCCGCGTGAAGGAACGCGTACGCCGTCCGGTGATCGCTTTTGCGAGCGCCGACGCGGCGACGCTGCGCGGTTCGGCGCGCTCGACACCCGGCATCCACATCCGCGACGTGCTCGATTCGATCGCCGCGCGTCATCCCGGCCTCATCGACCGCTTCGGCGGGCACGCCATGGCCGCGGGGCTGACGCTCGAGCGCGCGAAGCTCGATGAGTTCGCGCGCGCCTTCGATGCGGAAGTCGCGCGTTGCCCGGCGGGGGCGATCGCGGCCGACGCCGTCGAGACCGACGGCGAGCTGGCCGTCACGGAGATTGCGCTCGCCACCGCCGAGGCGCTGCGCGCCGGGGGACCCTGGGGACAGGCTTTCCCCGAGCCGAGCTTCGACGGACTGTTCAGTGTGCGCAGCGCGCGTGTCATCGCTGATCGGCACGTGAAGATGTGGGTGGAGGTGCCGCGCACCGGTCGCAGCTTCGATGCGATCGCGTTCAATCATCTCGAGGACGACGCGCCGTTCGAGCCGCCAGTGGGACCCATGCAGCTCGTGTACCGGCTCGAGGTGAACGAGTACCAGGGGGAGCGACGCCTGCAGCTGCTGGTCGATCATCTGCTGCCGGCAACTCCGTGAGCTCAGTGCACGATTGCCTGGAATGAGTTTTGCGCCGGCCGCCGGCGGCGGCGAGCCTTGCCGCCGGGTGAGCCGGCCGTTTAGCATCATGAGAGTCGCTGCACTCCCACGGTTCCCCTGCAATGGAAGTCAATCAGCTCCGCCGCCAGCTCAAGGATCTTTCTGAGCGCATCAGTGCGCTCCGGGGGTTTCTTTGAGTACGACCGCAAGCAGGAGCGGCTCGAGGAAGTGGCCTGCGAGCTCGAGGATCCGGCCGTGTGGTCGAATCCGGCACGCGCCCAGGAGCTAGGGCGCGAACGCGCCCGCTTGAGCGCTGAGGTTGGCGAGATCGACCGCGCGGCCAAGGGCATCGGGGATGCCACCGAGCTGCTCGAGCTCGCAGCCACGGAGGGCGATGAGCCGGCGGCGCGTGACATAGAGCGCGACACGCAGCACCTCGAGTCCGAGGTGCGCCATCTCGAGCTCAAACGCATGTTCCGCGGCGAGATGGATTCGCACAGCGCGTTTCTCGACATCCAGGCGGGCGCCGGCGGCACCGAGGCGCAGGACTGGGCGCAGATGCTGTTGCGCATGTACCTGCGCTGGGGCGCCGCGCACGGCTTCAAAGTCGAGGTGATCGACTCCAATCCCGGGGAAGTGGCCGGCATCAAGAGTGCGACAATCGAAGTACAAGGCGAATACGCCTACGGCTGGCTGCGGACCGAGACCGGCGTCCATCGCCTGGTGCGCAAGTCTCCGTTCGATTCCGGCAACCGCCGCCACACCTCGTTCGCCTCGGTGTTCGTCGCGCCCGAGATCGACGACGACATCGAGATCGAGGTCAACCCCGCGGACCTGAAGGTCGACGTCTACCGCTCATCGGGCGCCGGTGGCCAGCACGTGAACAAGACCGAGTCCGCCGTACGCATCACGCACATGCCGAGCGGTATCGTGGTCGCCTGCCAGAACGAACGCAGCCAGCACAAGAACCGCTCGACCGCCATGAAGATGCTCAGGGCCAAGCTCTATGAGCTGGAAGTCAACAAGCGCAACGCCGCCGCGCGGGTGCTGGAGGAGTCGAAGTCGGACGTGAGCTGGGGCAACCAGATCCGCTCCTACGTGCTCGACCAGTCACGCATCAAGGACCTGCGCACCGGAGTGGAAGTCGGCAACACCGGCGCGGTGCTCGACGGCGATCTCGACCCGTTTCTGGAAGCCTCGCTCAAGGCGGACATTTAGACAGACATGAAGAAGGACCGGGACAGCGGCCCAGGTGGCGGCGATGATGGCGGCGATGAGAACAAGCTGATCGCCGAGCGGCGTGCGAAGCTCAGTGAACTGCGCAAGGCCGGTCAGGCCTTCCCCAACGACTTCCGCCGCGATGCGCTCGCCGGCGAGCTGCACGCCTCCTTCGGCGAGCGCAGTGCCGCGTGGCTGGACGCCAACCCCACGCGGGTCAAGGTCGGCGGGCGGCTGCTGTTCCGCCGGGTGATGGGCAAGGCGAGCTTCGCCAAGATCGGTGACCGCACCGGCCAGATCCAACTGTACCTGCAGCAGGACGCACTCGGCCCCGGCTACGAGACCTTCAAGGGCTGGGACATCGGCGACATCATCGGCGCGGCCGGCGTGCTGTTTCGCACCAAGACCGGAGAGCTCTCGGTGCGGGTCGAGGCTCTCACGCTGCTGGTGAAATCGCTGCGCCCGCTGCCGGACAAGTGGCACGGGCTCGCCGACACCGAGACGCGCTACCGCCAGCGCTACGTCGACCTCATCGTGAGCGAATCGACACGGCAGGTGTTCCGCACCCGTACCCGCATCGTGCGCTACCTGCGCGATTTCCTCGACGCGCTCGATTTTCTCGAGGTCGAGACGCCGATCATGCAACCGATTCCGGGCGGGGCCGTGGCGCGGCCTTTCAACACGCACCACAACGCGCTCGGCCTGGACCTGTACCTGCGCATCGCGCCCGAGCTGTATCTCAAGCGGTTGATCGTCGGCGGACTCGAGCGCGTCTACGAGCTCAACCGCAACTTCCGCAACGAGGGGCTCTCGACGCAGCACAACCCGGAATTCACGATGCTGGAAGCGTACCTGGCGTACGCCGACTACCGCGACCTCATGGACTGGATCGAGAAGGCGACCCGTGGTCTCGCCGACACGCTGCAGGGCACGCAGCAGATCACCTACCAGGGACGTGTCTACGATCTCAGCAAACCCTTCCGGCGGCTCACCGTCGAGCAGGCCATCATCGAGCACAATCCTGGCATCGATCCGCTGTCGCTGCGCGATGTGACCTACCTGCGCAAGCGCTGCGAGCAGCTCGGTGTCCGCTTCGAGCCCGGGGACGGCGCAGGGAAGCTTCAGATCGAGCTGTTCGAGAAGACCGCGGAGAGTGCGCTGCTCGATCCGACCTTCGTGTACGCCTACCCGGTCGAGGTCTCACCGCTCTCGCGGCCGAACAACACCGATCCCTTCATCGCCGATCGTTTTGAATTTTTCCTCGCGGGACGCGAGATCGCCAACGGCTTCTCCGAGCTCAATGACCCGGAGGAGCAGGCGGCGCGCTTCCGCGCCCAGGCGGCGCGCAAGGAGAAGGGGGACGAGGAGGCAATGTTCTACGACGCCGACTATGTGCGCGCGCTCGAATACGGCATGCCGCCTGCGGCGGGCCTCGGGGTCGGAATTGACCGCCTGGTGATGTTCTTCACCGACTCGCCTTCGATCCGCGACGTCATACTCTTCCCGCACATGCGCCCGGAGGCCTAAAACCACCCCAAGAAATTGCGCTTGCTGTGCGCGGCGAGTGAACATCAGTCAGCAAGACGCGCAATTTCTCGGGGACCCCGGTTAAGAGGGGAGGGGGTAGGGCAGGGGAAGGGTTTCGACCGCGAGACGCTCCCCGGAAATGGCCTCGGGGACCGGCGGCGCGGAATCGCCCTCGATGAGAGGCGCCACCGCGAGAAACTCGCAACGCCCGTCAGCGCGCTGCACCGCGTCCACGACTTTGAAGGCGCGGCCGTCGGCCAGAGTGCCGGCATCGCCGGGTTTGAGTGCCTGCGGCGCAGCGGCGACAAAGCGCTGCATGCGGCGCTTGACGCGCCCGCGATAGTGGGCACGGGCGATGACCTCCTGGCCGGTGTAGCAGCCCTTGTCGAAGGCGATCGCGCCCAGGGCATCGAGGTTGAGCATCTGGGCGAGGAACTCCCCGGAGGTCGCGGCGTACACCTCGGGCTCCCCGGCCGCGATCGCGCCACGTCGCCAGATCGGCGGCGCCGTCGTGGCGTCGGCGGGCGGGGAGCGCGTGGCGGGCGTGAGGAGCAGCCAGCGCGAGGGCTGCCGAGCCACCTGCACCGCGACCGCATCTGCGATGTGCGCCACGGAGTCGACAGCCGGGGGCAGTGCAGCAACCAGACTGGCGACGGCGCGGTCGGCGGCGCTCCCGTCGGCATCTGCATCCGCGCCGGCGAGCAGCCCGTTGATCCGCCACGCCAGCGAGTCGTCCACGAGCTTCACCTTCGCACGCAGGATGAATTTCGAGAGCCGCGCGATCACGGTCGCGACGAGCTCGCGCGGCAGCACCGCCAGCAGATCCTCGGGCGCGAGTGGCAGCACGCGCAGCACCGCGATCACGCGCCCCTGCGGGTTGTGATAACCGGCGAGCAGCGCGCGATCCCTGGTGAGGCGCGTCAGGTCGTTCGACAACTGTCCCTGCAGGAACGACAACGCGTCGGGGCCACGCGCACGCAGCACGCCGAGCGCATCGAGTGCCACGGTGCTTACGCCGCTGTGCATTGAGTTGACCGTTGGTTACCGGTAAGCGGTGCGTGGCTGCCTGCAGCAGATTCTGGCAGACTTGTCGGGTATGTCGATGCCCGCGGGCAAGAGTTCAACGCTACAAGCATCGGTGCCAACCGCCGACCCGGCGCCGGTCGCAGCCGCTGCACCGCCGCCCGCGCCGGCGGCTTCGCTCACGCGGCCGCGCGAGCTCGGCGGGCGTGCGGGCCCGGAACCCACGCGCTTCGGCGATTGGGAAAAGAACGGCCGCTGCATCGATTTCTAAGCCTATCACTCTATGCAGACGCGACCGCTCTCGCCGCACCTGTCGGTGTACAGAATGTACCGGTACTCGCTGGCGACCTCCATCGCCAATCGCTTCACCGGGGTCGCACTGTCGGCGGGACTGCTGCTGCTGGTGTACTGGCTGATGGCGGTGGCCGGCGGGGCGCGCAGCTACGCGCGCGCCACGCGCGTGCTGAGCCTGCCGCTCGCGAAGCTCGTCTACGCGGCGCTGATCGTCGCATTCTGCTATCACCTCGTTGCGGGTCTCCGTCACCTGGTGTGGGACACCGGCCACGCGCTCGAGCGCGCGCAGTCGCAGAGAAGCGCCTGGCTGGTGGTCGCCGTCAGTCTCGTCCTGATGTTGGTGATTGCCTACCGCGCCTGGCTCACGGGGACCCACGCACCATGAGCCTGCGCAGCCCTCTCGGCCGGGTGCTCGGTGCGGGCGCGGCCCACGACGGTGTGCGGCACTGGTGGTTCCAGCGCCTCACCTCGATTGCGTTGGTGCCGCTCACGGTGTGGTTCGTGGTCTCGCTCCTTACGCTGCCCTCGCTCGGCTACGGCACGCTCGTTGCGTGGATGAGCCAGAGCTGGACCGCGCTGCTGCTCATCCTGCTGGTGCTGACCGCGGCCTGGCACTCACAGCTCGGGGTACGCGTGGTAGTGGAGGACTACGTGCACGGCACGGGCGCACGCACGCTCACGCTCGTGATGCTCGGTTTCGCGCACGTGCTGCTCGCCGCGGCGGGCGTGTTTGCGGTCCTCAAGGTCGCGTTCGGAGCCGCGCCGTGAGCCCGGCCGGCGGCGCCTTCATCGATCACACCTACGATGTGATCGTGGTCGGTGCCGGCGGAGCGGGCCTGCGCGCCACGCTCGGACTCGCGGCACGCGGGCTCTCGACCGCCTGCATAACCAAGCTGTTCCCGACGCGCAGCCACACGGTGGCCGCGCAGGGCGGAATCTCCGCGGCGCTCGGCAACATGGGCGAGGACGACTGGCGCTGGCACATGTACGACACCGTCAAAGGCTCGGACTGGCTCGGCGACCAGGACGCGATCGAGCTCATGTGCAAGGATGCGCCCGCCGCGGTCATCGAGCTCGAGCACTACGGCGTACCTTTCTCGCGCACCGAGGCGGGGCTGATTTACCAGCGTCCCTTCGGCGGCATGACCACGCACTTCGGCAAGGGCATCGCGCAGCGCACCTGCGCTGCGGCCGACCGCACCGGGCATGCGATGCTGCACACGCTCTACCAGCAGTCCATTCGCCACCAGGCGACCTTCTTCGTCGAGTACTTCGCCATCGATCTGATCATGGAGAACGGCGTCTGCCGGGGCGTGGTGGCGCTCGATCTCGCGCAAGGCGGGCTGCATCGCTTCCGCGCGCACACTACGATTCTCGCCACCGGCGGCTACGGCCGCGCGTATTTCTCCTCGACCTCGGCGCACTCCTGCACGGGCGATGGCAACGCGATGGTGCTGCGCGCGGGGCTGCCGCTGCAGGACATGGAGTTCGTGCAGTTCCATCCGACCGGCATCTACGGGGCGGGCAACCTCATCACCGAGGGCGCGCGTGGTGAGGGCGGCTACCTCACCAACTCGCGCGGCGAGCGCTTCATGGAGCGCTACGCCCCGAACGCCAAGGATCTCGCTTCTCGCGATGTCGTGAGCCGGGCCATGACGCTGGAGATCCGCGAGGGCCGCGGAGTCGGCGCCGAGCACGATCACATCGACCTGCATCTCGAGCACCTCGGCGCCCAGGTCATCCACGAGCGCCTGCCGGGCATCACCGAGACGGCGCGCATCTTCGCGGGAGTAGATGTGACGCGCGAGCCGATCCCGGTGCTGCCCACGGTGCACTACAACATGGGCGGTATCCCCTGTAACTACAACTGTGAGGTGGTGCGACCCAAGGACGGCGACCCGGACAGCATCGTGCCGGGGCTGATGGCGGTGGGCGAGGCGGCGTGCGTGTCGGTACACGGCGCCAATCGGCTGGGTTCCAACTCGTTGCTCGACCTGGTCGTCTTCGGGCGCGAGGCGGCGCGTCGCTGCGCCGAGCTGATCAAGCCCGGGAGCCTGCAGCGGCCGCTGGCCTCCGACGCAGGCGAGAGAGCGCGCGCGCGACTCGAGCGGTTGCGGACGGCGAACGGCACCCGCGGTACCGCCGCCATACGACTCGAGATGCAGAAGAGCATGCAGCTCGATGCCGCCGTGTTCCGCACCGGCGAGAGCCTCGCCCAGGGGATCGAGCGCATCGGCGCGACCTTCACCTCCTTCGCCGACGTACGGGTGAGCGACCGCTCGCTGATCTGGAACAGCGATCTCGTCGAGACGCTCGAGCTCGAGAACCTGCTGTTGCAGGCGACCGCCACCATCCACTCGGCAGCGAACCGCACCGAGAGCCGCGGGGCGCACGCCCGTGAGGATTTTCCGCAACGCGACGATCTCAACTGGCTGAAGCACACACTCGTGTGGGTGGATGGACCGGCGCGCGCCCGTTTCGACTATCGCCCGGTGCATCTCAACACCCTGACGCGCGACGTGGAGCCGATCCCGCCGCGGCCACGCACCTACTGAAGGATTTGTGATGGCCGAATTCCGCCTGCCCGCCAACTCGCGCCCCGTCAAAGGCATCACCCATCCGCCGCCTGCCGGTGCCGGCGCGGTGCGCAGCTTCCGCATCTATCGCTTCGCTCCCGACTCCGGCCAGAACCCGCGCATCGATACCTTCCGGCTCGATGCGAAGAGCATCGGCCCGATGGTGCTCGATGCGCTCATCCAGATAAAAAGTGTGGTCGACTCATCGCTCACCTTCCGCCGTTCATGCCGCGAAGGCATCTGCGGCTCGTGCGCCATGAACATCAACGGCATCAATCGCCTCGCCTGTACCACTTCCATGCAGGATCTGAGCGGGGAGGTACGTATCTATCCCTTGCCGCACGTGCCCGTGGTGAAGGACCTGGTTCCCGACCTCACCAATTTCTACGCGCAGTACGCCGCGGTAAAGCCCTGGCTGCAGACACACACCGCGGCTCCGCCGGATCGCGAGCGCCTGCAGTCGAAGCAGGACCAGGAGAAGATCGACCGCCCGGCAGGCTGCATTCTCTGCGCCTGCTGCTCGACCGGCTGCCCGAGCTACTGGTGGAACAGCGAGCGGTTCCTCGGCCCCGCGGCGCTGCTGGCCGCTTACCGCTGGATCATCGACAGCCGTGATGAAGCCAGCGGCGAGCGGCTCGATGAGCTCAACGATCCCTTCCGCCTCTATCGCTGCCATACCATCATGAACTGCACGGATGTGTGCCCCAAGGACCTGAATCCCGCGCTCGCCATTGCCGAAATCAAGAAGATGCTGGTCGAGCGCCAGGGGTGACAGTGTCAGACCGCGGTGCGACAATCGTCAACGATGGGCGCACTGCGGCGCCCGCCGCGATCGGGCCCCTGCGCTGGCGATGTCGCCGCGGCATGAAGGAGCTCGACGTGTTGCTCGAGCGCTTTGCGCAGCGGGTGCTGCCGCAGGCGAGCCAGGCCGAGTGCCAGGTATTCGCGGAGCTGCTGGCGCTTCCCGACCCCCTCCTGGCGGGCTACCTGCTGGGGGGCGAGCCCCCTGCCGAGCCCCACCTGGCGCAAGCCGTGGGCCGGATACGCGCATTATGTCGATTGGGTGGCGGGCCGGCGGTATTCTGACGGTAACTACGTAGACGCCCCCCGCCATGCTGAACTTTCGCAGAAGGTCACAGTCTATTCTCGCGGATGCGCCGCGGCCCTCCGCTTGGGAGTAGAGGGCGCGCATGAGCGCCGATGCAAGTGATCTGAGCCTGGTACGCCGTGTGCAGCGCGGCGATAAGGGGGCATTCGATGCGCTGGTGCTCAAGTACCAGCACAAACTCGTCAAGCTGGTCATGCGCTACGTGCGCAACCCGGCTGAGGCCGAGGACATCGCCCAGGAAGCCTTCATCAAGGCCTATCGGGCGCTGCCCCAGTTTCGCGGCGACAGCGCTTTCTACACATGGCTCTATCGTATAGCCATCAACACCGCGAAGAACGCCGTAGTGTCGCGCGATCGCAGTCCCGTCGAATATGACCTCGACCGCAACAACAACGATGAGTCCTACGACATGCAAGGCCGCATGAAAGATTCCGAAACCCCCGAGGGTCTGGTGCTGACCGACGAGATCCGCTCGACGGTCAACGCCGCGATCGATGCCCTGCCCGAGGACCTGCGCACCGCGATCGTGCTGCGCGAGCTCGAGGGGCTTTCCTACGAGGAGATTGCCGCCGCCATGGATTGCCCGGTAGGCACGGTGCGCTCGCGGATCTTCAGGGCACGCGAAGCCATCGACCGCCGCTTGCGGGAAGTGTTTGAGGGCGGCCTGGGCCGCGCGGAGGAGCTGGGATGAACGAAGAGCTCGACAGTCAGCTGTCCGCGATGTTCGACGACGAGCTGCTGCCGGCAGAGTGCGAGCTGCTGGCGCGGCGGCTGTCGCGCGATGAGCATCTCAAGGCGCGCTGGGGCCGCTATGCGATCGTCGGCGCGGTGATCCGTGCCGAGCGGGGTGTGCGTCTCAACGCGCCGCTTGCGGGGCGGGTCAATGCGGTGCTGCTCGCGGAGCCGGCGCTCGCCGCCCACACCGCGCCGCGCGATCGGAATCACGCGCGACTGCGCTGGTGGCGGCCACTCGCGGGCGCTGCCGTCGCCGCCGGCGTCGCAACGGTTTCCATCCTGTGGCTGCGCACCCAGGCGCCGCTGCCCGGAGCGCCACTCGTGACGCAGGTCACTACGCCGGGGCAGGCGACACTGCCGACTCCCGCGGCTTCCGGGCAAGGCGACAGTTACGTCGTGCCGCGACCCAAGCCCGCGGCAGCAGTGGTGCCGAGCACCGAGCTCGCCAACTACGTCGTGGCGCACAGCATGTTCTCCAACCCGGTCGCGCGGCGCAATCTGCTGTCGGCTTTCATGACGAGCGAGTCGCCGGCCGCGGGCACGGAAGAACTACAGAGCGATGTCAAGGCCATTGCGCACTAGCGGGCGTCTCGCCAGTCTGGCGCTCGCCTGGGCTGTGGCCAGCGTCGCAGCGGCCGAGGAGACGGCACAGAAGAGATCGGTCGAGTACACCCCCACCGGGTGGCTCGAGCGCATGGACCAGGCGCTCACCACGCGCAACTACGACGGCACCTTCTCGCACTGGCAGGGTGGTCGCGTCGAGATGCTGCGCATCATCCATCGCGTGCAGGACGGTACGGTATCCGAGCGCCTCGCTTCGCTTGATGGGTCGGGGCGCGAGTTCATCCGCACCGGTGCCAGTCTCACCTGCTATCTGCCGGACCGGCGCACGGTACTGGTCGAGCAGCGCCCGCCCGAGGAATCGCTGGTCAGCTTCCCGACGGTCAACGATCAGACCGCGAGCTTCTACGACATCCGCGAAGTCGGCCACATGCGCCTCAACCGCCGCGACACGCACGTCATCGCCGTGTCGCCGAAAGACGAGTATCGCTACGGCTACCGGCTATGGGTCGATGAGTCGACCGCCATGCCGCTGAAGTCGCAGCTCGTCGATCCCCACGGTCAGGTGATCGAGCAGATCGTATTCGCGAGCCTGACACTCACCTCGCGCATTCCCGATTCCGCATTTCGTCCGGAGATCTCGACCGAGGGATTCCAGTGGCTGCGCAACGATGTGACGCCGCATCCGCCGGCGGGCGCGTCCGCGTTCGCCTGGAGCGTTACGAGCCTGCCGCCGGGCTTCCGCATGAGCGTCCGATCGGCGCAGATCCTGCCGGGCTCCGGTCCGGTCGATCACCTGGTGTTCACCGACGGCTTTGCCTCCGTGTCGGTGTTCGTCGAGCGACAGCCGGCGCCGTCCGGACCGCCGCCGGTGCCGGAATCCGCCACGGTTGGGTCTTCGTCCGCCTTCTCAACCGTGGTCGACGGCCACAAGATCACCGCGGTCGGTGAGGTACCGCCGGCCACCGTGCGCTTCATCGCCGGGCAGCTCAAGGCACAGGGGGCCGCAGCCGCGGGTCGCTGAGCGTGCCGGCCGGACGGCTCACGGTCGTGCACCGGCGCGACTGTCAACTCTGCGATGAGATGCTGGAAGAGCTAGCCGCCCTCGGCCGACGCCTGCCGCTGCCACCTCTCGAGGTGGTCGACGTCGATTCGGACCCGCAGCTCAAGCGCCGATACGGTCTCGAAGTGCCGGTACTCCTGCTGGACGGTACGGTGGTCTGCCGGCACCGCCTGGACCTGAAGGAGCTGACGCGGCTGCTGCGCGGCTAGCGCGGCCCCCCTATAATCCGGCCCGCCGCAGGACTTCCGGGCGCGGCAACACGCGGCGGTAGTCAGCGCACCTCATGCGGCACATACGTAATTTCTCCATCATCGCGCACGTCGACCACGGCAAATCGACCCTCGCCGACCGCTTCATCCAGCTCTGCGGGGGGCTGGCGGACCGGGAGATGCAGGCCCAGGTGCTCGACTCCATGGAGCTCGAGCGCGAGCGCGGGATCACCATCAAGGCGCAGAGCGTCACGCTTTATTACACTGCGCGCGACGGCGAGCGCTATCAGCTCAACATGATCGATACGCCCGGGCACGTCGACTTCTCCTACGAGGTTTCCCGCTCCCTCGCCGCCTGTGATGGGGCCCTGCTGGTGGTGGACGCCTCGCAGGGCGTCGAGGCACAGAGCGTCGCCAACTGCTATACCGCCACCGAGCAGGGCCTCGAGGTGCTGCCGGTCATCAACAAGATCGACCTGCCGTCCGCCGACCCCGAGCGCGTCACCCGCGAGATCGAGGAGATCATCGGCATCGACGCCTCCGATGCGGCGCGCGTCAGCGCCAAGACCGGGGAGGGGGTACCGGAGCTGCTCGAGACCATCATCCGCCGCATCCCCGCCCCACGCGGTGACGGCAGCGCGCCGCTCCAGGCGCTCATCATCGATTCGTGGTTCGACAACTACGTCGGGGTGGTGTCACTGGTGCGCGTCATGAATGGCGGCCTGAAGACCGGCGACCGCATCCGCGTGGTCTCCACCGGCCGCAGCCATCTCGCCGACCGGCTGGGACGGTTCACGCCGAAGCCGGTGGTCGAGCGCGAGCTCTCGGCCGGGGACGTGGGCTTCGTGGTCGCGGGCATCAAGGAAATCGACGGCGCGCCGGTGGGCGACACCATTACGCTGGAGCATCGGCCGGCGCCGGCACCACTGCCGGGGTTCAAGCAGATCAAGCCACGCGTGTTCGCCGGGCTCTTCCCGGTGAACTCCGAGGACTACGAGAAATTCCGCGACGCACTCGCCAAGCTGCGCCTCAACGACTCCGCGCTGCACTACGAGCCTGAGGTCTCGAGCGCCCTCGGCTTCGGTTTCCGTTGCGGCTTCCTCGGACTTCTGCACATGGACATCGTGCAGGAGCGCCTGGAGCGGGAGTACGCGCTCACGTTGGTGACCAGCGCCCCGACGGTAGTGTACGAGGTGCTCAAGCGGGATGGCGCGATCGAGTACGTCGACAACCCGGCGAAACTGCCGCCCGCCGGCGATACCGAGGAGATCCGCGAGCCGATCATCACCGCGAGCATCCTGGTGCCTCCGGACCACGTCGGCGCGGTGCTCAAGCTCTGCAACGACAAGCGCGGCACGCAGAAGAAGATGCAGTACCTCGGCACGCAGGTGTCGCTGCAGTACGAGCTGCCGCTC
>Ga0306920_100000208_pt1 | contig 68166 bp, 48 predicted proteins | sample flu12Cox44000170_FD_204666 | JGI IMG/M metagenome (GOLD analysis project Ga0306920, IMG submission 204666) | Lab enrichment of tropical soil microbial communities from Luquillo Experimental Forest, Puerto Rico - flux4day.12C.oxic.44.000.170 (v2)... | ecosystem: Environmental > Terrestrial >...
CGAGCGGCCCGACCGATGGGCGGGTCGTCCTTGCTGGGATGGTGGAGGATCCAGACGGCAAGGCCGCGAGCGGTGAGGCGCTGTAAGGGGGCCAAGGCGTGGACCATGCTGGCGACGTTGTTTTCATTGCCGGACTGGAAGGCGGCCCAGGGATCGATCAGCACGAGAGAAAGGGGCATACGGGCGTGGAGATCGACGAGGCCGTCAATGAAGGCGGTCCATTGAGCGGGGCGCGGCCTGCCCTGGAAGGGACGACAATACCAGCCGACGCTCTCGGCGAAATCGAGCGATTGATTGCGGCGCAGCCAGTGCTGGGGGTCTTCTTCGGTAATGACAACGGCCCGGCCGGGGGCCAGAGGAAGGCCGGCCAAGCGGCCGCCGGTCTTGAGGCGGGAGAGGAGGACGGAAGCGAGGGTGGTCTTGCCGGATTTCCAGAGGCTGGTCAGCAGGGTGACCGCGCCGGGCGCAAGATAGCCCTGCCATAGCCAGGGACGAGGAGGACCGACGGCGACATTCAATGCACTCGAGCCCCACATGAGGGGAGGCATGGTGAAGGGGGACGGTTGTTGGGGAGAGGGGGTGATGGACATAGGAAGGGTCTCGTGGGATTGGGTTATTAGTTATTGGTTATTAGTTATTAGTGGTGGTCGTTAGTCATTGGTCATTTGTGGTCTTCCGATTGGCGGGGTTGGTGGCCAAGGGGTAGGGATGACGTGTCAAGCAAATGCAAAATGAAAAATGCAAAGTGAAAAATGCAAAACTCAAAGAGAAGAATACGTTCATGGCGGGTGGAATATGTCGCAGCGGAAAGGCGGTTTTTGAGGAGTCATAAGTAGAGGTCTGGTTAAGGGTTGGGGAATACGTCACAAAGGAGGTCGATACGTCCGGGGTTTGCAAATACGTCCACGGGGGCCGGGGGGGTAGTGGATGATACGTATTTTTTCAGGAAGCGATTGTAACAGGGTGGCGTGAGTTATGGGAAGAGGGAATCGAACGTGGCGTCGAACTGTTACATCGAACGGGATCTCGCGCAGGGGACAGGAATTAAGAACTCATCTCGTCCGCCAGCGCCAGGCGCTCGCGAATCGGCGGATGGTCGTCAAAAAGCCATACGACGAGCGGATTGGGATCCGGATCTTCTTTGTTGATGCGTGCCAGTTTTAGAAAGGCTGCCCGGTACGCCTCCGGCTGCCGCGTGCGCGCCAGCGCGTAGCGATCGCACTGGCGCTCGAAAAATCGCGACAGCGCGTTTTGCGCCGGCGTCAGCAGTAATCCGAACACCATCAAAACGAGAATCAGCAACGGCAACGCCGCGGGATCGTCGAATGCGGGGTAGTTTAGCGCTGCCGCCATTTGCCGCAACACCACATCGACCAGCCAAAAACCAATGGCGGATAACACGACGCTCACCACGATCATTTTCGGCAGATGCCGGTACACATGATGCCCCACTTCGTGGGCGAACACGACTTCAATTTCGTCCGGCGTGAATTGATCCAGCAACGTGTCGCCCAGCAGCACCCGCCGCGTGCGGCCCAGGCCGGCCAGAGCGGCATTGGCTTTCTTTGTTTCCGCGCTCAAGTGCAGCCGATATATGCCTTCCAGTTTCAACCCCGTGCCGTCGGCCAAGCGCCGCAAGCGATCCAGAAGACCCGAATCGTCCAGCCGGGTTACTTTGTAAAACAATGGTAGAATCAGCACCGGCATCAGTTGTCCCAAAACCAAAGTCACCACCAACCACGCGAGGGCGGTCCAGATCCACCACCACGCGCCGCCGAACCATATCAAGGCATAAAGCCCCAATACCATCGGCAGGCCGATAATCCCGCCAATCAGGTAACCCTTGATGCGCTTCCAGACCCAGCCAGACACGGTCTGATTGCTCAATTGATAGCGGTGTTCCAAGATAAAGCTCGACCAGAAGTCCAAACCAAGCGTAAGAAGTTCCAGTGTCGCCGCATATAGAAAGGCCAGCGCCATGAGCCGGAGCCAGCGATTTGCTCCGATCTGATCTTCAACCAAAATGCCGAGTTTTGGCCCGCCCCAGACGGCCATGATCGTAAGCAACGCCAGGCTAATCGCCAGCGAGCATAACGAAGCGACCAGCCTTTTGCGCTGGTATTGTTTGACTTCCGTTGCTGGAGCGTCCGGTGAATCCGGCAACGCGGTGGATTCAGTCGATTGGGATGCCATTGTTTTTATTCCAACGGCCGCTGCAATACTTTCGTGGATTCCGCGTGTTTGAGCAATTCCGCCTTGTCCAGGAAGTAGGTCGATTTCAACTTTCCGGGGCTGAAGAGCTCTTCGGCCTGATCGTCCCAGTGTTTCGATGCGCGGTGGTCGCTTTCTCCCAGGGGCAACAAGGTCCACGACCGCGGCGGCCTGGTAAGTTGCACGACCTGGACCGATGTTTGGCCCCCACGCCCCAGGAAGGTTTTGCCGTCTTTGTCGGGATTGAAACTGATGGCCCGGGGTGTCGCGAGTCCGTGAACCGATCCGCCGCCGACCGGCCAGGTCTTATCGCTTCCCGCTCGTCCCACCCGGAACACCTCGCCGTATTTCACGTCCAGCCGGTCCCACTGCTGATACAGTTCATCTGCCGCTTTTGCCAATGCCTCCAGCAGTTGCTCATCCGTGACGGCAGCGGGCGGCGGCTGCCCGCCCCGCTCCGCCAACAGCAATTTCTGCCCATTGGGACCCTTCCAGAGCTGGTTCTTCCAATACAAGTACGCAATGGCTCCGGTGGAGTTCGCATCCGCCCGGCGATTCCAGTGGACAATCGATTCATAGAGCGCTGCGGCGTGCTTTGCCGGCTTGCCATTGGCCGCCGATTTCTCCCGAGCCGCCGCCAGACGCGCTTGCCAGAGATCGGCGTTATATACCTCCACGGACAGGGCAATTTGCATCGCATCCGCCACGGTCACCCGCGTGTTGCCGTGCAACAGGTCCCGCACCATCGCCGCCCGTTGATGTAGCGGATTGTCGGGATTATAGAGATAAGGCCGATCGGCAAACCGTTCCGGCACCATCGGGCAGAACCGGGTCATGAATTCCGGCGATACGTTGCAATTCTGCAAATAACCCTGCCACGGATTGGTGCATTGTACCAGGTCGTCGATTCCATGAATCCCTTGCCATTCGCTGGCAGCCGTGTGGCCGGGAACCGGTCGTTTCCAATCGAACCCCTTGGGACGAATGGGAACCCGGCCATTGCGGAGATAGAAGATATCGCCATCCACCGTCGCCACCATGATGTTCTGCTCCATCAATTGGAACATCGACAGGGACTTTTTCATCTCCGCCAGGTTCCTTGCCGTCGCCATGGCATAGGACTGTTCCGAAAGTTGGTATTGATCAAAATAAGGCAGCTTCATGGCGAAGCCCTTCCCGGGCCGACGGGCAACCACCGGACCGTGATGCGTGTACTCGATTTCAAATGGCAACTCTTTGACGGTGTCTATTTCTTTGACGCGAATGATTTCCTTGCGGATGGTCATATCGCGCCACTGGCCGTCACACTTATATTGCCGGGGATTGCTCGGATTGATTTCTTCTTCATACACATCTGCGGCATCCGGGCCGCCCGTGGTCATGGCCACCGAGCAATAGCGATTGTGCCCCAGCGACGAAAGGGGCAGACCGGGAATGCTCATGCCGGCCATCTGCAGCTCGCCGCCATATAACCGCGCTTCGTAAAAGCGAAATTCGCCGTACCATCCCAGGTGCGGATCGATAAGTGCGAGCGCGGCACCGTCCGCTGTTCGCTCAGGGGCGATGACCCACTGGTTCGAGCCTCGCGGCGAAATCGGATCCGGTTCGATGCCGGCCCGGCGCAAATCCCCGCCCGCGTCCCCCTCGGGCCAGCCCCAGATGATATAGCGGCTCAGTGCGGTAATTTGCCAGGGCTTTAGCTCGCCGGCCCAGGCCGGGACCTCGTTTGGATGTTCTTTCATGTACTGCTTGATGCCCGCCTGGTACGCCTCGGTGATGGCTCGCACCTTGGACGACAAGCGGAAGTAATTCCGCTCGGCGATGTGCCGGTGCTGCCATAATCGTTGGCGATAATCGTGCTTGATGAACTCCGGGCCGAATGCTTCGGCCATTGTTCCCTCCGCGCGCCGATATTGCTTGAGAAGTTCCTCCAGCCTGTCCTCGGCTTGCGCGTAACCCATACCGTAAGCTGCCCCGTCCTCGGTCTTGGCAAAAATATTGGGAATGCCGAAGTCATCACGGACGATCGTGACTTCCTCGGTGGCGGAAGGTCCCGCGAGCGCTTCGGAGAGCGGGCAAGCAATACCGGCCAGTAAAAGCACCCGCAAATAGAGAGGTCGGGGTTTCGCCATCGGAGTTCTCCCAAATTTCTTCGTTTTTTTCTATCGAGTTGTTGACCAAGCGACTATCTTACACATTGGCTTGATCAAGAGCAAAGGAATCATTATGCCGATCACCGCCGTCCACGCTGAACCGATCATCGGCGCCATTCAACAGGATCTGGCCATCATCAGTTCCCTCGGGGAACACATCTGTGGCAATTATGTGCTCGTGCGGCTTACCGACGACGCCGGCCGGGTGGGATTGGGTGAAGCCAGTGTGACTAGCGTTTGGAGCGGGGAAACGCAGTCTGGAACGATTGCGTTAATCCGTGAGGTACTGGCGCCGTTGCTGATCGCCGCCGATCCCTTCGATTCGGAGTGGCTCAGCCGGCGGATGGACAAGGCCGCATTCGGCAACAGCTTCGCCAAGGCGGCGGTCGAAATGGCTTTGCTCGATCTCCAGGGACAGATCCTCGGGGTCCCGGTGTACCAGCTTCTCGGCGGCAAGGACTTGATCGAACCGGGTAAGTCCGCCGGCATTCGCTTGAAGTTTGTGGTCGGCGCGGTCGAACCCGGCCTGGCGGCCCAACGTGCCCGGCGCATGGTCGAAAGCGGCTGGCACGCCATCAAGGTGAAAATCGGCCGGCATCGTCATCCGCAAATCGACGTCGACCGCTTGCGCGCCGTCCGCGATGCCATCGGCCCGAAAGTTTGGTTATCGGTCGACGCTAATGGGGCCTACGCCGTGGAACAAGCCGCGTGGGTGGCAGCTCGCCTGGAAAAATTGGATGTGGCATTGTTTGAACAACCGACGCGCCGCGGCGATCACCTGGCCATGGCCGAAGTTCGCCGCCGTTCGAACATCCCGATTATGGCGGATGAGAGTGTCTTCACTCCCATGGATGTTTTGGATGTGATTGGCCGTCAAGCGGCCGACGTGCTCAGCCTTTATCCCGGCAAGCACGGCGGCATCCGCGCCACGCAACACATTGCCGCCATGGCCGAAGCCGCCGGCATGCCCTGCACCATCGGCAGCAACCTGGAGCGCGAAGTCGCCACCGCCGCCATGGCTCACGTTGCTGTCAGTACTCCCAATATTCAGTGCGAGCGCTTCCCGGGAGATTTGATCGGACCGCTTTATTTTGAAAAACCCTTATCCACCGAACCATTGCCGTACCAGGCGGATCATTTGGGCGTGCCGGACAAACCAGGATTGGGAGTGATGGTAGGTCCATAAAAAAAGCCCGGCCATTGGCCGGGCTATTCGCATTCATCTGGATATTTATTCTTCATCCGCGTTCATTCGATCCGGCAGCCTTTTCGGAATGGGCCCGTGTTGTTCCGGTAGATGGAAATGTTCCTTGGCCAAATCCATCAGCAAGATGGAGCTGGTGTACAGTGCAAAAATCCCGGCTCCCAGCGCCTCGTCGCGCTGGGTCGCAAAAACGTTATCGATCGCTTGAATATGATCCGGATCGGGATCATCCGGCTTGGCAGGAACGACCATTTCCTGATGCTGAACCGGGGGCAGCAATTCCACCGTCGGGTCGGCATGAAACGGCACACCCATCAATAATCCGTGGAGCATGGGAAAGCCTCCCATAAAAAGGAACTACCTACATAGCGTTAACATACCATAAATCGGCTGCCATGCCAATGTTTTTTGCGTAGACAGCAGAAACCTGTCATAACCAGCAAATTGGGTCACCCTTGCTTTTTGACCTCAAGATTCCCTCCCAGCCGTGCCGAATAAACCTTTTAGGTAGATTAGTTAACCTGGTGCGCTCATGGTGCGGACGGAGAAAGTGCCAAATTTCACACAACTCGCTTTGGCATTGGGTCTCGGCTTAATACTGACTCACGCGGTTTTGGCCGCCGATCCATTAATGGATAACCCTGTGCGCGACTTGCGACGGGTGCTAAAGGTCCCGGTCGTTGATACGCTACCGGGCTCGACGGACCTGGAATTGCGCGAGCGCGAGGTAAGGCAATGCGTGGGATCTTTGACGCGAATCGCCGATTTGCGAGATGCCTTATTGCTCCAAGATTGGCGCTGCGAGGACTCGGAAGAGAACATCGCGGTAATTGATCAAGCAGCAAGACTGGAAATTGCGCGCCGATTTGAACGGAGCATGTTTCAGCTTTTACAATGCAAAGATCCCGTCATCCAAATCGCCGCTGCCAACTTGCTTGAGGAGATCACGCCGGCATTTGGCAAGGTCCGCATCGCAGGTTGGTCTTTACGGAACTTTAGCGTTCCTTTGCTAGACCTGGTTCACTGCAGCAATCCGCGACTCCAGGAAGCTGCGGCCCGCGCTTTGTGCCAGATCCAGCCTTCTCCTCAAGATGCAGCAGAAGCCTTCGGCTATCTGCAACAGTCTCCCGATAAAGCCTTGCGCCGGCTTGCGGTGGAGTGTTTAAACCGGTGGCTAATAGCCGGCGAAGTCCTTTTGGGCCGTTCCAACGGCAAGCAAATGGTAACCGTTCGGCCGGAATTGCTGCAGATGTGCCGGGCGGTTATCCCGGCCGCCTCGATTGGCTCGAACGATTCAGACGCTTCAGTCCGGCGTTTGTCCATCGAAACGATTCAGCATTTGGCTTTACTTTTGCAAAAGTTGGTGGCTGATCCCCGCAGGGTAGTCGCTCGCGCTCTTCAGGACTTGGAGCCATATCGTCAGGAGGTGGAAAGTGAGTATGCGGAATTGCTGCCTCTTTTGCGGGAGTTGGAAGAAAGATCGTTTGGACTGACGGCCGCTCTTACCGATCCCGAACCGATTGTCCGGTTGCAAGCGCATCAGACCATCCAGGAAATCGGCTACATCTGGAAACGCCTGGAAGCCCGCGCGGCGTCCTTGCCCTCCCCGCTGCCTTCCGGGGATGTTCAGTTGCGCCGCGAAGGAAAAAACGGCCTGGTGGTCACCCCTACTATTCGTGGTAAAGAAATCCACCAGTCACCACTCACCACTCACCATCACTCCCTTCCAGGCCTGGCGGCCGGATTGACCGACCCGGATCCCCGCGTTCGCCGCACCGCTGTTGAAGTTTTGGAAAACTTGGCAACAGGCGCCGAGCCGGCCCGTCCGGCTCTGACAAAAGCGCTGGAAGATCCCGATTTGTTCGTCCGGTGGGCGGCCGCCCGCACTCTGGGAAAAATGGGCCCCGTCCGGGGAGATGGAACGGTCCCGGCACTCGCAAAGTTGCTTCGGGATCCCGATCTCGATGTCCAATTGGCGGCCGCGGAGGCATTGCGCCGTTATGGTCCCGCCGCATCAGAAGCCGTTCCCAGCTTAATCGCAATCGTTCGCTGGGGTGATTCGGCTGTGCGGTTGGCCGCTCTGATAGCTTTGGAAGGAATCGGCACGGCCGCGCAACCGGCTATTCCAGCCGTTATTCGCGCACTGCAAGCTCCGGAATCGCGGATCCGTAAGTCCGCCGCCTTGTTATTGGCGAAATTCGGACCGGTTGCCGGAAAAGCACGCGCTGCTTTACAGCGAGCCATGCAGGATACGGACCCCGAAGTACGCCAGGCCGCCGCCGATGCCTTGCTCGCCATTGGCCCCACAGTGGAACAGTCGCAGCCTGTCCTTCCCGAGAAAAACTCATCCCACCCGATAACAGCGAGCGGTTCCGCAGGCATTTGGCGGACGGCGCCCCCACCCGCTACGGTACGGCAAATAATCCCCGCCTCCTTCGTACCGCCCGCCGAGCAGCCTTCTCCGCAAACGGCTCCGGCAGGTTCTGACCAAGGTATCACGGATTCGGTGAATAATCGATCTTTGGGAACGTGGAAGGCGGCTGCACCGGTTTCTACACCCTCCTCTCCCACCTGGAGCCCCAGCAGTTCCATTCCGTCTACGCTGCCGGTCACTCTGCATCGTCCCATTGCCGTTCCCCCGGGTGTTCACTTCGCACAGGCGCCGTAGTATAATCGAATTGAATAAACCCTGTTACCGGGGCGTCTGTTTTCGGGGGGCTTGCGATTGGCCATGGCTGTCATCACCGCCCAGTCACCGCCGATGCTGAGCGATGAGCAGTTGCTGTCGCGTTTCGCGGCAGGAGACCGGCAAGTCCTCGAAGACCTATTCGCTCGATATCGGGCGGTGGCTTACCAGGTAGCGTTCCGTTTGCTCGGCCAGGAAGCTGATGCCTTGGATGCCGTGCAGGACGGCTTTATCAAGGCCCTGACGCATTTGCGTGGTTTTCGCGGACAAAGCTCCTTCAAGACCTGGCTGCTTCGCGTGGTTAGTAATGCCGCTCTTGATTTGGGGCGTAAACGAGGCCGGCGCGATTCCTTTAGTCTGAATGGATCGGTGGATTCGGATTTGGACCAATATGGCCAGCCTCCAAAGGAAGAAGATCCTGGGCGCGAATTGGAGCGAGCCGACTTGCGCCGGCTTCTCAACGAAGCACTCGCTACGCTCCCCGAAGCCCAGCGGCAGACTTTTGTTTTGCATGCCGACGCCGAATTGAGTTACCGCGAGGTTGCCGAGGTGTTGGGGATTTCCATCGGCACCGTAATGAGCCGGCTATTCTATGCCCGGCAAAAACTACGGTTGTATTTGGCTCACACGAACCAACCATGATGGCTTTCCAAAACCATAATGAACCTCCGCGCGAGGAACTCCTCGCCGCCTATGTGGACGGCGAACTGGCATCCTCCGAACAGCTCGAACTCGAAGCCTGGATTGCTTCCCATCCGGAAACTGCCGCGGCAGTGGAAGCGTTACGCCGGTTTAAGCAGCTTTGGCAAGCAACTCGCCCCGTCGAGCCGGACGAGGCTGTTTGGGCTCGCATTCAGAATATAATCCAAACGATTCTGGCGGCTCCGCATGTCGCTGCTTCCCCGGCCTTGGCCGTGACCGCGCATAAACGCGCGTCAAACTCTTCGCGCGTGAGAAGAATCGTCCGCTGGACATCGGCTGTGGCTGCGTTTTTGGCGTTAATGGTTCTTGATGCCCGGTTGCCCCGGGATTCATCGTTCGCGCCGACCGGGGAACCGTACCCCGTCATTGCGACAGACGACATCGATATTATTACCGTGCATGCCGCGGATGCCGGCCGGTTGGTCGTCGGCAAACCGCCGCTAACGGAACCTCTTGATATCGCCCAGCCAGGCGATGTTGTTGTGGTCAGCGTCAAACCGGACATCGACGGCATGCTGCCGTATGTGCGCTCCCCGGCCGAAAATCAACATGTACCCATGATTGTGGTTCCGCTTGGGGCGGACATACCCAGAGAAAAACCTGTCCCGTGAGAGGAAGGGCAGGAAACAAATGTAGGAGGAACTACCGTGGTGCTCCGCTTTTGGACTCGGCGATTCCTGGCTCTTTTGGTATTGGCGACGCTCTGGTACGCCGCTGCGCCCGCCGCCGCAGACGACAAGGTCAAGGTCACGGTGGTGGCAATTCTCGCGAACGACCGGGATAATGTCATCGACCATCGCCTCAAATGTATCGCCAAGGAAGTGCAAAAAGTGGAGCCCCAATTGACGGGATTCCAGATGGGACAAATCACCTGCAAATCGATTCCCGTGGGCAAAACCGCCAAGGCTACCCTCGTCGACAATGAAGTGGCTGAGATTGTCGTTGAACACGCGGCTGATAAGGACGATCGCGTGAGTTTAAAAGTCAAGGCTCCGCAAATGGGAGAGATTGAATACTCGAGCTGTTGCGGTAAGTTCTTTCCGATCCTGACCCGCTACCAAACCAAAGATAAGGACCGCCTCATTATCGCGATCATGGTCCGGCCCTGCAAGCATGAACAAAAGCCGAATCAGAAGTCAGAGATCAGACGCCGGAGGTCAGAGTATTTGACTTCTGCCCCCTGCCCTCTGACTTCTGACCCCTAACCCCTCTAATTGGTGATGAGTCCAGTGGAATTCTCCACCTCAAATTTGTTCGAATTGCGCCAATAGAAAATCTTCTCGCCGCTGATTCGATTGGGCGGAACCCCGGGACCTATGTACTGGTAGAGAACCGCCGGGTTTCCCTTGCCTCCCTTGAATATTACCTTGTCTTGCGCTTCATCGTAGGTGACAACATCGGAGTTGCCGTAATACTCCTTGGTTTGCACTCGGACTTTGTGTTCCGCGCGCATTTCCTGGCTGTTGCGGCCGTTGGCCAGCCGATGCGTCCAGACGGTGAGTTTCTCGCAGTGCATGTACATGCCTCCCTCCGGCATCTTGTCGATGTCGATAATCATGTCCGGCCTCGTCGCGGGAACGTGCACTACCTCGACATTGTCAAAGAAGGTCGCCATTCGCGGCTCTCCTGTGGTCCCCTGAAGCGTGCCTCCGTAACGCACGTGGGTAATCTTGTATTCCTGCGTGGCCTCCTTTTTTGCAACCGCTCCCCGAGGCGGTGGTTTGTTGAGAAAATCATCCGAAGAACCCAATTGAAATATGCGAACTTCCCCGGGGCCGGAAGTATAAAACAGCTTTTTGGCATTGTCCATGGTCGCGTAAGGGCTTACCAGGCGCCGTATACTGACAAGCTGTTCCCCCTGGATAACTTTTTCTTCGATTTCCACGCTCTGATCGCACATCAAATTATCGACTTTGGGGTTCTGACCGGCCTTGTTGCCATCTTTCAATGAAATCGGCCGGTCGAAACTGGCAGTCATTCTTTGGCACAGAAGCCGGGAGTTTTCCTGAGTCGCTTGTACATTCCCGTAAAACTCGGCGAACTTGCCTTCAAAGTTCATGTTGTCCTTCCACTGAACGATCAGCACGGTCGGCTGCGCCAGTTTCGCGCCTTCGAAGTTGGTTTCGGAAAGCATTCGCATCGAGCCAAAACCGTGGACCTCCGCCTTGTTGCTGCGCTGGTCAATAGTCACCTCGGGACCCAGGATGGACATCTTGTTGAATTGCACGCTGGCCAAATTGCGGCTGTTGCCGAAAACGAGGAGTACGCCCCCCTCCGGCGCATAATCCAACTGCAGCGAATCGCCACGAATATCGACCCCTTTATCCTCGGGCGTTTCCGGGTCCTGATGCACGTGAACCGTTCCCTCGCACCAGAGCCGCTCCAGGTCGTTCTTTTGCCCGTTACGCAACACATAGACTTCCACCGCGTGGGCGCTGAGATCGATTGGTTTCTTCGGTTTCTCCGGGCCGGCCGGCGTGCCTGAAGGAGTTGGCGCAGAGTAAGTTGCCGCGCTTGCATCGGCGCCCAAAGATTTCTGCTTGTCGCTGAGCTGTACACGTTCCTTTCCTCCCGGAGATGCTTGCGCAACCGCAGCCGTCGATGCGCGCGCCTCGAACGGCGCCGTTCCGATGACTGGAATGTCGTTTTTCGACCCTTTACCTGCGATCCTCAATTCGCCGTTCTCGGTGATCGGAGAAGCGTCTGCTTTGACCGGGATATCCTTGAACCAGATCACCAGGTTTTCGGTTGGTTCTTTGATGTGTATCTCCGGGGAGTCGGCGGTAACACGGCCCTTGGCTTCGACATGGTGCGGGCGGGGGTGTTTTTCCTCTCCCTCGACTTTGGGACCGGATGGTTCAAGCCAAACGCGCAGGAGCTCAGCGCGGATTTTTTGGCCGTTCTGCGGGTCATCAAAGGCGGCATTGCCGGTGAGCGTCAAACAATCAAAGGCCCCTTCCTTGATGTGGACAAGCTTGTCCTGCCACCGCGCTTTCAAAGTCCGCGCCATTTTCCCATCCGCGGTCCGTTGCAACATCGAGATCTCTCCGGGACCGATGGCGACTGCCTGTTGCCCTTCTTTTTGGCCAGCTCCCCCCATCCAGAGTTCCCGTGCCTGAATCTCGTTACCGTCCTTCAAAGCCACCATTTTCGGCGTGCCTTTGAGGACGCTGATCTTTTTTGCGGCGTCGTGGAACAGATCATTGCCGAAGGCGGTTAGCGCTTCGGTGTCCGACGTCAGCGTAAGGTCTTTGCCCGTGGCGTGTGCACTTTCAATTTCCCGGCTCGCCGCCTTCTCGCCCGCCGAAGCCTTGGGATCACTGACTGCCTTGCGGTGAAATTGAAGTTCCAGATGATCGCATTCGAGTTGATCGCGCTTGCCCTGGTCGTTTTCATTTTCGCGGACCACCCGGACGATTTCCGGATGCCGGCTGAAGCCGTGCGGAATATCAAAGGTCGCCAGGTTCGTCTTTAGGTTGAAAACAAACTTTCCATTCGTGGTGATGACAACTTTTGACTTGGGTTTCGACGGTGGCGGATTCGGCGGGCCGACAAACCCGGGATCGGTTACCGCTTTCGGCGCAGGCTTGCCGGCCGACAGAAACCCCGATTGGGAATCCCACAAATCCATCCGCACATTGGAGCTGAGTTCTATTTTTTCAACATCACTGATCCGCTCGCCTCCTTTGAGCGTTTGATTCCCCGCCGGGTTCTTGGCTGGGCTTGGTGAACCTTGCGTGAGGTAAATGTACATGCCGGTCGCGGTGATCGTGGTCGGCTCCGGTTCGTTCTGCAAATCGATTATCTTGACATCCTTGGGTGTCCAAATCAAAGCTCGTTTTTCTTCATAGAACACGGGGCCTTTGGTAAATAACGAAAGGTCGTCGGTTACCGTTTCGGTGCGGCGATTATTGATTAACTGGATTTCCCCCTGCAGTTCCGCCCCGATGATTCTGCGGTTCCCGATTTCAATCAGGTTTTTGATCGGTCGATCGAGTTCTAGGTAAGCCTCATCGGCCCGAATGGTGTTAATTTCCGGGAATCCGTCCTTGCCGTTGCCGCGGAAGATCGCCAGGCTGAAGGGGACCAGCTTGACGCGATGGTTTTGCGGTTCCGGCATTACGATGCCATCGTCAATCGCCAGCACCAGGCCTTTTTCGGGCATGTCCAGCTGAACGGGCCGTTCGAGTTCCGGACTCCCCGCTCCGAAAGCCTGCCGGAGCTTGCGGACCGCGACATTTTCGCGAGGAGCAGTGTCGGGAAGCGGCGCGGAAGCTGCCTTTTCATCTCGTCGGTATGTATCAGGAAGTGGCGTTAGCCCGTCGATGCCGCCGAAAAATCGGGCGTACAACAAATACGCCGTGAAAAACAGGGTAAATCCCGCCAGCGACAGCAGCAAACGCTTTGGCGTCCACACGGCATTGTCCTCATTGGCTGCGATAACGATCGATCACCGATCGCCACCGGCCCTGGCATTCCAGAATCAACTCGATGGTCTCGCGAACGGCTCCGCGTCCTCCAGGAGTCCGCGTCACGTAGTGGGCGTTCGCCTTGATTTCCGTGCAGCTATCGGCGACGGCCACCGCAAGGCCGCAATGGCGCAGTAAAGGGAGATCCGGAAGGTCGTCGCCCACGCAACACGCTTGCTCGGGCGCCAATTGCGCGCCGGCCAAAATCTGCCGATACGCGGCCAATTTGTCCACAGCCCCTTGAAACACCGGCTGAATCCCCAGCTCTGCCGCTCGCACGTCCACAACCCGCGAGGTCCGGCCCGTAACGAGGGCCGCCCGTTTCCTTTCCTGCTGCCAGATCTTCAATCCCGAGCCGTCGCGGACATGGAACGCTTTCACCTCCACGCTCGCTTCCGTGTAAATGATGCTGCCGTCGGTCAAAACGCCATCCACGTCGAGAACCAAGAGTTCAATCCCGCGACATCTTTCCTGGAGCGCGACTGGGTTATGCGGCAATGCGCTGGGCCTCCTCCGCGGGCAGGAAGGCGATCACATCCGTTATGTCGATGAGGCCGACCGGTTTTCCTGTTTCATCGATGACCGGTAGCTCGCTGATTTTCCGCTGCCGTAGAATCTCCACCGCGTCCCCCGCGCGCGTTCCCTTCCCAACGGTGATCGGGTTCGCGGTCATAACTTCGCGGATCGGCCGATCGAGGGCCTCATCCCGGCGCTCTTCGAACAGCCGTGCGAGATCGCTGTCCGTAAACAGGCCGGCCAATCGGCCATCGCTATCCGTCAGCATGACCGCCCCGGTTCGCCGGCCGTGCAGTCGAACCTTGGCAAAGACCTCCCGCACCGTTTGCTCGACCAAAGCCAGCCGCAATTCCGTCCCCTGCCTCATGATCGCTTCCACCTTCATGAGCTTTCGCCCCAGGCTGCCGGCCGGGTGATAACGCGCGAAATCCTCATCGGTGAAATTCCGCATCCGGCTCAGGCAGAACGCCAGCGCATCCCCGAGCGCGATCATGACGGTCGTGCTCGTACTTGGAGCCAATCCGAGTGGGCACACTTCCTCCAGGGGTCCAAATACCACGGCCACATCGGACTTTTTCGCCAGTGTACTTTGGCAGTTTCCGGTCATGCCCACCACCGCCCGTGCGATTTGCCTGAGCGGACCCAGAAGCCGAACGATTTCTTCACTCTCCCCGCTATAGGAGAGCACCAGAACGCAATCCTCGGGATGAACCATCCCCAGATCGCCATGCATCGCCCGGGTGGAATCGAGGACATAAGACCGCGTTCCGGTCGAATTAAGCGTTCCGGCGATCTTTTGCCCGACATCGGCGGATTTCCCGATGCCGGTAACCGCAATGCGCCCCGTGCACGAGTAAAAAAGATCGACCGCACGCTCGAAGGAGTCGTTTAGACGGCCGGCAACTTTTTCGAGTGCTGCTCCCTCGGACCGGATGATTTGCCGGGCGTATTCCAGAGAACCGTCCATCACTTCGTCGGCATTCCCGGAAGACCGAATCATGAAAGCATCCTTGCCTTCCAAAAGTTGGTAAAACACAGCGACTATACCGGTCCAGCCGGGAAAAGCAACCGCAGGGCGCAGCAGCTCATTTCTTCATTTCATCGGCAAGACAAGCCGAACAAGACAGGTGAACAAGGAAAAGGTTCCCCTTTCCCCCAAAACGGCGTGATTTATCCGATTTTCTCAATCCCCTCCATCTTATCGCTAAGAAAGGCAAAGAACTCACACGGTCAAAGCAAGCACACCGCGCGTCTGTACCATAACGGTTTCCCGAGCCGACGATCCAAATTCCATTTCCATCTCATCGTGTCATTTTCCATACACAAGGTGTCACTCACCCTCGTTCCGCTCGGCAAAATCCGATATTTTCTGTGTTTCATTCTAACTTGTTGTAACACCCCCTTGACCCGGCGTGCTCGTGACGGACACTTTTTCTGCGGAAGATAGCCAGTTTTGGCTTTTCTGTTTCGCGCCCGCCGACCTGCCCACTGCACACCAATGACCTTGGTGCACTTCCGACTTGTCCTCCCCTCAGACATACGGAATCGACAGAAGTCCTATCCTTCGGCCGTTATCCTACTCTTTCTTGCGCTCGTGCTCTTAATCCTCTTCCAAATCTTACCGTGCAGCTTAATTCGTTCTCTTGGGTACCGAGACTCCTCCCTTGACACAAGTCACCCCGCTACTGGTCTAATGGCACTGACTACCGCGCCAGGCCTTCTTGTCTGGCGCGCGATTCGTTTCTACCACTCACCACCGCCGGAGGCACCTTGTCTTTTCGCAACCGCATCAAATGTCATCGCCGCGTAAAGGCCTGCGACCTTGTCCCGCACGAACTCAACTTCCGCCTTCACCCGGACCAGCAAAAAGCCGCGCTCAAGGCGCTATATGAAGAAGTCGGTTTCGCCCGTTCCTTGCTGGCCTTCGAACTCCCCGACGGCCGGCTCAAACTGATCGATGGCCACCTCCGCCGCGACCTCGACTCCAACATGGAAGTCGAGGTCGAGGTCCTCGATGTCACGGAAGAAGAAGCGCGCAAACTCCTTCTGAGTATCGACCCTCTGGCCACCCTTGCCGAAACCCAAACCCAGCTCCACCAGCGCCTCTTGAACATCACTCCAACCCCTTGCGCTGAACTCCAGGCCGCCTGGCAAAAAGCCGCGGAATCCGCCCGCGCAGCCCTCGCTAAGTTCGGCGCGACCGCGCCGCCACCCATCCATTTCCGAAGCCAATTCCTCGTCCTCATCACCTGCCAGGACGAAAAGCATCAAGTCGATCTTCTCAAACGTTTTCAAGATGAAAATTTGAATTGCAGGGCGCTGGTTTCTTGACGATGAAGGAGTCCCTTGGCTTGGAGGTTGATCGACTCAAGTCAGTGACACAGTTGAAGGACGACAATAGGCGACCCGCCGCCTCCCTGCCACTCCGCGGCGAAGTAGCAGTATTCGCCGGGGAACCGCTCGAGGTTCACTTTCTCGTCCGGCTCAGCCAGATGTGGTTTGACCTCCCCTTTCCAGAAGTCGAAGCGATCCGGTTCCGGTATCCACCGCGGTTTGAATCCGACATCGACTACTACGAACCGAACCGGCCCATGCCGCAGAAGTTCACGCAATTTGTTCGCAGTGAGATCGCGCCTCCAGCTAGTCGAGAGTGGGCCTCTGTCGTCCCACAGTTCCCTCAGCGGTAAATTGGTGATGACGCGCTCGGACCATTCCATTCGCAACCCCCTGGCTGGAGCGCCTTGCTCGGCGGTGCCAGAACGGACGGTCCGTCCGGCTGGTTCTCCCCAGGAAAAAAGTGTATAAAGCGGTCCTCGGCCGGGCAATAAAAGGTAGAGGTTCGCTGCCACCAGCCAGGGAGGGCGACACTTGGCAACCGCTCAGATAAACAGGGTCATTCAGCATCTTCGCCGGGTCGTGCTGTCGCAAGATGCGGCGGGGAGGACGGATGGGCAACTGCTGGAGTCCTTCATAAGCCAGAAGGACGAAGCGGCCTTTGAAGCTCTCGTCCATCGTCATGGCCCGATGGTCTTAGCCGTGTGCCGCCGGGTCCTCCGCAACTACCACGATGCCGAAGATGCCTTTCAAGCGGCCTTTCTGATTCTCGCCCGGAAATCATCGTCCGTCAGGCCCAGGGAGAGGGTGGCCAACTGGTTGCACGGCGTCGCCTACCGCACCGCCCTCAAAGCAAGAGCCATGACTGCCAAGAGGCAGGCGCGCGAGAGGCAGGTGCGGCAGATGCCCGAACCCGAAGTGGCGCCGCCGGACCATGGGCACGACCTGCAACCGCTGCTCGACCAGGCCCTGAACGGCCTGCCCGAAACCTACCGGCTCCCTGTCCTCCTGTGCGATCTGGAGCGCAAGTCGATCAAGGAGGCGGCCCGGCAGCTCGGCTGGCCTCAAGGGACGCTCGCCGGCCGGCTTGCCCGGGGCAGGAAGATGCTGGCGGCGCGGCTCGCTCGGCGCGGACTGGTGGCATCGACCGCGTCGCTGGCGGCGGCGCTTTCGCAGCATGTCGTATGCGCCGGAGTGCCGGCCTTTTTGGTGAGTTCCACGGTCAAAGCCGCAAGCCTTACCGCGGCGGGGCAGATGGCCGTTGCCGGGATGATTCCAGTAAAGGTCGCCGCCCTCATGGAAGGAGTGATGAAGGCCATGCTGATAACCAAGCTCAAAACGGTCACGGCGGCGTTGCTGATCGTCGCTGGAGCCGGCATCGGTGGGGGCTTGATCTCCCGTTCCTCGACAGCGGCGGCACAGAACGCAGGGGAATCTCTCCGCAACGCGGCAGACACTCCGCAAGCGAGGCCAACTCGAACTGGCCGTCTCATCTTTGGCATCGGCGTCAACTCGGACGCCGGCATCGCTGGCTCGGTCACCTTGAACGAGCAGAACTTTGTCACCTTCGTGGATAGCGGTACCTTGGTTGGGCAGCAAGAAGCCGTTCCAGCAGCACCGAAGACTGTTGTTCCCATGTTCGGGCCTGTACCCATCGCTCTCGATTTCGGCTTTCCCATCGTGAAAGCGTCGGAGGGCAGCGCGGGTCATATCAAGCCGGCGAGTGGTCCGCAGGAGTACAAGGCATTCTTCAACAAGGCATTGGCGGTGATGGGAGACTATTTTGAGGAAATCACCTACGCCAACCGGTACGACGGCCGAATCGAAGCTTCGACAGTGCCGGTCAAGGACCAACCCGCCATTATTCGGCGAGCAGCTGTCAGCATCAGCGCGTCCGGCGATGGCCGGTTCGCGATCAGCGTTCGAGTCGACAAAGTCGTAGCAGAGGGGGGCAAATCAGGGCCTGTTGGCCGTGATAAAGAGCTTGAACGGGCCATCTTGCAACGACTGAATGTGGAACAGGATCAGAACGAAAAACCCCCTGCATTGTCACGGCCGGGATCAACGAACGCGAATGCGGTCCCGGTGGATCGGCAGCATGAGGATGTCGAGAGGGTCTTCCGCATCGCCGAGTTCTACCAGCGCACCGGCCACATAGGGGCAGCCTATTACTACTATGAGAAAGTTAGCCGCAGTGGCGATCGTACCTTCGCACCAGTGGCAAAAGAAATCATGGCCGACCTCAAGGAGCGGCACGGCAGTCAAGTCGAGCTTGAGGGCGAATGGAAGGGCAGAGTCGACGGAGCCGCCGTCACGCTTGTGTTCGGCCCCAAGGACTCCGTATTGCAAATCGGTGGGGATGGCCAATGGCTCAGAGGAACCTACTCGGTAGATTTCAAGAAGCATCCACACCACTTGAACTTGCATTGGAAAGAACCCGTTGGCAAGTTCAAGACCGGGAAGTTTCAGACGATCATGCAATTCGAGGAAGGCGGGCGGGTTCGCATCGAGCTCTCCAGCGAAGATGAGCCACGCCCGCAAAAGTTCACCGCTGAGGCGGTCGTGCTGGTGAGAGATTTTCGGTCGCCGTCCGGCGAAAAAGGCCATCCATCTACCGAGACGGACAAGACGCCGCCCCAACCGCCGCCGCGGTTGATCGACCATGGCCCGCCGCAGACGAGTGCCCCTGACAGTGCCGAGAAGAAGTCGGCCAGGGTCGGCGAGATCATCATTGTGGGCAACACAAAGACGGCAGCCTCCGTCCTCCTGAAGAAGATACCGCTCTACCCCGGCGCAGTCCTTGACCACCAGGCCCTGCGGACAGTGGAGAAGAACCTGGCCGCCTTCGACCCGACAATCACGGTCGTCGAGAACAGCGACCGTCCGGACTTCAAAGACATTCTGGTAACGGTGAAGGAGTAGCCATAGTGGATCGCCGCCAAACCGCCCACGATTGCCAAGGGGATGCCTTCTTTGCGAGAGAGAGTTTTCAACGTTGCAAGTGCCTTCGAAAACTTCGATCCCTGCACCTCTTCGCCCTTCACGGCGGCAACCACCCTTTCGAGCCTGAACATTGCTTCGGCAGCGTCAATGATTTTCATGGCCACAATACCTATTGTAAGCTCAACAGGCTCCGTAGGTAACGAGATGTGTAAACTGTTAACTACTCCTCACTCGGGAGGTAAGGTTTCGATTCGGATGACGGCGTTGGTGTCCGCAACGGAGCGCGTCAGGAGAAGCAGCGTGCCCGCTTTGAGATCCTTGACACGGGCTGGCGCCCCAGTGGCAGTCACCACTTGGGTTTCTTTCACGAGGTGGTAAATTCTCCTCTCGTCTTTTCTACCCGCGATGACGGCGATGGTGTTGCGGGCTTCATCCGCCGACACATACCGGATCGGACCTCCCGCAACTCCACCATCAACGGACACGCGCGCCACGGTTTGGCCATCAAGCTTGAGAGTGATGTGACTTCCCTCCGTCAGGTTTGCGAGATTCGTCTTCAGGTTGTCCTGCATGATCACGGCGTCCTTCGGCACCGGGAAATTTTCGTAGGCCACATAAGCTACCACGCCATTCGGCGCGTCCTTCGGCTCCTTCCAATACTCCAACCGAACGTTGCTTTGAGTTGCGGCGACTTTGACTAGCTTGCCCGTAACCGTTGTTCCTTTTGCTGAGCCCCCCGCTGCCTTTGCCGCTTCATAGCGGTCCTGGACCTCTTCGTAGCCATTTTGGGCCTCAACGAGCTTCTTCTGAGCCTCTTTGAGAACCGCCTCTGCTTGCCGATGTTGCGCTTTAGCCGCATCCAGCTCTCGTGCCTTCTCAACAAGCAACCGCGCATCTGGGACGTCTCCCGGCAGATTTTCCTTATTTTCGGGTTGCGCTTTCTCCTGGTTTTCGCCCGGCGATATTGCAAGGGTCGCATAGCAAACCCCGCCGATTCCAGCCAACATGAGACCGAGGACGCACAACACGGCGGACACTGCGGTTAGCTTTGTCAGATACATGGTTTTCAAGACTCCTTCTGTTAAACCCGCGATTTTGGCCGAAGCGGCCATGACTACCGTTTTTCCAGTCGCTACCCCGGCGGCGGCCTCAACTGTTGAAGCGACAAGCGCCGGCGCGGCCGAGGCCAGACAATCGGAGACCAGAGCGGCAGATAGCGCAGCCGGCCAGACAATGCCACGCTGCTTCAGGCGATTTCCCAAAGCATCGCGCGCCTCCTGCAACCGCCGCCTGAGCGTGCTTTTGCTCAAGCCCAATTGGCCGGCGGATTCATCCTGCGTTTGGCCTTCGAGATAGCAGAGGATGAGTGGCAGCCGCCATTTGTCGGGAAGTCGGCTCAGCTCGCAATCGAGAGCGGAGCGCAACTCCCGCCAGGTGACATCGTCGGGCGGCAAGGAGTCAGGCATTGCAGCTTGGTCTTCGCGACGGCGCCGTGCAGCGGATTTGGCTTTCGCTTTGAGCGCCACGCGGTGAGCCACTCCGTGCAGCCAACTGGCCAAAGAAGCGTGTTTGCGCAGCGTCCGCAGTTTCTGGGCAAGAACCAGGAACGTGGCTTGAAAGGCATCTTCGGCATCGTGCGAGTGCTGCAAGACCCGCCAGCAGACCCGAAAAACCATCGGACCGTGGCGGTGGACGACGGCTTCAAAGGCCGCCTCGTCGCGTTCAGCAAGCATCCTGTTAACGAGTTGCCGGTCGGAGTCTTCAGCGAGCATCTCCGCCGCCATCCCGCGCGACAAGCGCCGGAGGAAGTCGCTCAGGTTTGCCGTCGCCATACCATTGCCTCGCAACCGCTATCCGGTCTACCATATGTAGTTCCCGCAGCGAGCCAGAAGTGCTCACAATCTCGTGAATAATCTACTGGGCGCCTCTCTTCCGGCGGGGTGCCCTGCCTTTCTTGACTGTTTTCTTTTTCGTTGTCGGCTTCGGCTTCAGCGAACAGGCATAGCGGTAACTTACGTCGAGATACTTCGCGAGTGCGCGCGTGTTTTGCAGCAGAGAAGCGGGAACCCGGACATATTCCTTCAACACAACACCATACTGCTCGCACAGCGTCGTTTCATGGCGCTTCAGGAAGGCTTCGCGCTCGGCGGCCGGTAGGCGCAGTGCCAGCGTGCCGTCCGGGGTCAACAGGCTGAACATGTTGCCGTTCACGGAAGTATACGGCATGGTGGCGCCTTTGCGTTCGATCTGGGGCTTTGTCGCCAGCAAGGCCTCGTAAAGGGCAACACTTTCCGCCGGTGCTTTCGGAACGGACTTGCTCATGTTGCTTTTGCTTTCCTGCTGTTTTTGCGTGCGATTCGCACCAGGGCGCGCAGGGCATCGTTGACGGATTGCGCATCGGGAAAAACGGCCGCCACGTCCGGAGCGAGGACCACCACGTTTGTGCCCCTGGCGTAACGTTTGGCGTATTTGCCCCGGACGCCGGAACTAAAATCGTATTCGTCCAGCATCTCTAGGTCGCGCTTAGGTTTTGCTACCTTTTTCATAATCCTTCCTTTCGCGGCGGGTTGCGACCCGCGCGCTGATAATGCGGACTCTATCTCGCCGCTCTGTGGACACCACTACCAAGAGCCGGCGGCGATGGGACTCGCCGAGCGTGATAAGACGATCCTCCTCTTCCGAGTTTAACGGGTCAGGGATAGTCAGGGCAAGTGGAGCGTCGGCAATTCTATCATCAGGCAGACGATGCGGAAATTGGCCGGGAAAACCCATGTTGGACCAAATTTCGCGCGTATGCGATTTTTCCTGTCCTGAAAGAGGCGGGGTCCGCATATAAATCTTTATGGCGCCTGCGACCCCCGGGAATTCAACTGAAACCAATCGCTTGCTCGAGCGTGTCGCCGCCGGCGAGCAAGAGGTTTGGGGCGAACTCTTAATGCGGCACCAGGAACGGCTGCGCTGCATGGTCGCCGTGCGCCTCGACCGGCGCCTGCAAGGGCGCATCGACCCCTCCGATGTGCTCCAGGAAGCCTACCTGCAGGCTTCTCTGCAACTGGCGGAATACCTGAAAAAGCCGACTCTACCCTTTTTCCTGTGGCTGCGGCTGGTCACCGGCCAACGGCTGGCGACGTTGCACCGGTATCATCTGGGCACCCAGGGCCGAGATGCCGGCCGCGAGGTCTCGCTGTACCGGGGCGCCCTGCCCCAGGCCAGTTCCGAAGCTCTCGCCGCGCAGTTACTGGGGCAGCAGACGCGGCCCAGCGAAGCGGCCGTGCGGGCCGAACTTTCGCTGCGCTTGCAGCAGGCCCTCAACCGGCTGGACCCGCTCGACCGCGAGGTGCTCGTGCTGCGCCATTTTGAACAGCTGGACAACGCCGAGACCGCCCAGGTCCTGGAGCTGCGCGAGTCTGCGACCAGCAAACGGTACGTCCGCGCCCTGCAGCGGCTCAAAGCGGTCTTACAAGACTTGCCGGGGGGCCTGGAGGAGGTGCGACCATGAACCCGATGCAGTCGGAACGGGACCCATTTGAGCAAGTAGCCGAGGCATTCCTGGCCCGGTACCGGGCCGGCGAGCGGCCATCGATCACCGAGTACGCCGAACAGCACCCGGAGTTGGCCGAACAGATCAGGGACCTCTTGCCGGCGCTGGTGGCGATGGAGGCGCTGCGGCCCGGCAAAGCGGCGGCTGCCGCGGGCCCGCTGCCGGAGAACCGCCCGGTGCCGGAGCAATTGGGAGAGTACCGGATACTCCGGCAAGTCGGCCACGGCGGCATGGGCGTGGTCTACGAGGCGGTTCAGGAATCGCTCGGTCGGCACGTGGCCCTCAAGGTGCTGCCCTTTCACAGCCTGATGCACGCCACGCACCTGGAGCGTTTCCGCCGCGAGGCGCGGGCGGCAGCACAGCTGCACCACAGCAACATCGTGCCGGTCTTCGGCGTCGGCGAGCATGCCGGGATTCATTACTACGCCATGCAATTCATCCAGGGCCAGGGCCTGGACTTGGTACTCCAGGAAGTGAAGCGCCTCCGTGCCGGCCCGAAGAAGGCCGCCGGAGACGGCCAACAGCGCCCCTTACTGGCGGTTAGCGCGGCGGAGGGCCTGCTTTCCGGCCAGTTCGCCGACCGTCAGCCGGACCGCCAGGCGACCGCGCTCGAGGGGTCGGCCCGGGGAGACACGCCGGCCGGCAGCACCGCGACAGTCTCGACCTTGGACGGCCATTCGGAACTGACTGCCCTGACGGTGGCCCAGTATTGCCGCAGCGTTGCCCGACTGGGGGTGCAGGTCGCGGAAGCGCTGGCCTACGCCCATCAGCACGGCATCGTCCACCGCGACATCAAGCCGTCGAACTTACTCCTGGATACGGGCGGCACCGTCTGGGTCACGGATTTCGGTCTGGCCAAGGCGGAAGACAGCGATGAGCTGACGAGCCCAGGGGACATCGTCGGGACGCTGCGTTACATGGCGCCGGAGCGGTTGCAGGGGCAGTCTGAGCCGCGGGGTGACGTCTATAGCCTGGGCATGACGCTTTACGAGCTGTTGACGTTGGAGCCGGCCTTCGGCGACGTCCCCCGTGCGGTGCTCATGGAGCGAGTGGCCCACGAGGAACCGCCGCCGCCGCGCCAACGGGAACAGCGCATTCCGGCGGACCTCGAGACCATCGTTCTGAAAGCGATCGCCAAGGAGCCGGCACAGCGCTACCCGTCGGCCGGGGAGATGGCCGAGGACCTGCGCCGGTTCCTGGCCGATCGGCCGATCCACGCCCGGCGGTCGTCGGTATGGGAGCAGTTCTGGCGCTGGCGGCGCCGCAATCAGGCAGTAGCGAATTTGCTGTTTGTGTTGGCCGCGCTCGTGCTGGTCGTTGCCGGCGGGATCGGCTGGGTGGTCCGCGACCGCGCCGTGCGGGAAACAGCCCTGGACGATGAAGTGAACAGGGGGCTGGACGAGGCAACCCGGCGGATCGAGGAGGGGAATTGGCCCGAGGCCCGGACCGCGCTTCAGCGCACCGAAGAACTGCTCACCGCGGCAGGCCGCCGGGAATTTCCCCCGCGCCTCCTGGAACTGCAAAAAGACGTGGCCATGGCCCGGCGGCTCGAGGACATCTACAGCCAGCCGGACACACACGCGTTTTACACCGGACAGGAACAGGATGCAAAGTACGCCCAGGCGTTTCAGGAATATGGCATCGACCTGGCGGTCTTGCCGGTGGAGGAAGCAGCCGAGCGGATTCGAGCGCGGAGCATTCGGCTGGAGCTAGCGCGGGCCTTGGATTTCTGGTCCGCCATGCGGCGCCAGGCAGGCAAGCGCGGGTCGGCGGATTGGAAGCATCTGCTGGAGGTGTCCAAGGCGGCCGATCCCGATCTCTGGCGCAACCGGCTGCGTGACGCGTTGGCCCGCAACGACCGCGAGGACCTCAAGGGCATGGCGGCATCGGTGGATGTCCGCGATTTGCCACCGGCGACGCTGGTTTTGCTGGGGAAAGCCCTTGGCGATCACCTGGGGGCCCCGGAGCAGGCGGTGCCCTTGCTGCGCCAGGCGCAGCGGCAGTATCCGGGGGACTTGTGGATCAACGATGCCCTCGGCGCCTACTACTCGAGGCTCCGGCCGCCTCAATATGACGACTCCGTGCGCTTCTACACGGCGGCGCGCGCAGTTCGCCCGGACAGCCCTTACCTCATTAACGGCACAGCGCGGGCGTTGATCGATAAAGGATCTCACGCGGAAGCCATTGCCGAATACTCGAGAGCGATAGAATTGAAACCGGATTACGCGGAGGCCTGGAACGACCGGGGCTATGCATACGAACACCTCGGGCAATTGGCCGAGGCGCTGGCCGATTTCTCCAGGGCCATCGAGCTCGCTCCGAAGTTGGCGACAGCGTGGACCAATCGGGGCTATGTCTACGGAAAGCTGGGACAATGGGAGAAGGAGCTGGCCGATTTGTCCAAGGCTATCGAGCTGAATCCTAAGTCCGCGATACAGTTGGAGCGCCGGGGCAAGGCCTACGGACAGCTCGGGCAATGGGACAAGGCGCTGGCTGATTTCTCCAAATGGGTCGAACTGGATCCGAACTCCGCGCTCACTTGGAATTGGCAGAGCTATGCCTACGGACAGCTGGGGCAATGGGACAAGGCGCTGGCCAATGACTCCAAAGTCATCGAAGTCGATCCCAAGCGCGCGATGGCGTGGAACGACCGAGGCGTTGACTACGGACAGCTAGGACAATGGCACGAGGCGCTGGCCGATCTGACCAAGGCCGTGGAGCTAGATCCCAAGTTTGCGCTTGCATGGCGCAACCGGGGCTACGCCTATGGAGAGCTGGGGCAATGCGACAAGGCGCTCGCTGACTTCGGCAAGGCCGTGGAGCTGGAGCCCAAGTTCGCGAAGACATGGTACAACCGGTGCGATGCCTACGCGGAATTGGGGCAATGGGACGAGGCGCTGGGCGATTGGTCCAAGGCCCTCGAGCTCGATCCCAAATACGCAGAAGCCTGGAAAGGGCGGGGCTACGTCTACAATCTGCTGCTCCAGGGGGACAAGGCCACCGCTTACCTCGCACCCCAGGGCATTGGCTCCGCAGGGCTTAATGAGACCCAGTTCGGCATCGCTTGCCTGCGCCTACTGCGAGCCGATACCCGCGCGGACCAGCAGCTGCGGAAACAATTGGCCGAGCGCAAACAACGAGCCGCGAACTTCCCTACCGTACCCCAATACCAGGATGACCTGGCCGTCATCCTCAAGAACCTGGGCCTGGTTCTGCAGGCGACGGGCCGAGGCGGCGAGGCCGAGGCGGCCTATCGCGACGCCTTGGCGATCTGGAAGTCGCTGGCCGCCGATTCCGCCACCGTGCCTGGCTACCGCGAGGGCCTGGCCAGCACCAGCACCAATCTGGGCCTCCTGTTGTGGCAGACAGACCGGTCCCAGGAAGCGGACGCGAGCTACCGGGACGCCTTGGCCCTGCGCAAACAGCTCGCGGCCGACTTCCCCACCGTGCCAGAGTACCGCCGCCTCCTGGCCAGGGCCCACACCGATTTGGGCGTGCTGTTGCAGGCGATGGACCGGTTCCAGGAAGCTGAGCAGGCCTTCGGCGACGCCTGGGCTCTGTGCAAACAACTGGCCGCCGACTTCCCCATCGTGCCCGACTACCAGAATGAGCTGGCTGAGGCGATGGTCCATGCGGCCGGGCTGGCGCGCCAGCGCAGAGACTTGGCCCAGGCCCGCGAGCTCCTCGAAGGAGCGCACCCTTACCACCAGGCCGCTCTCAAGGCCAACGGGCGCCATCCCGGCTATCGCCGTCTCTTGCACAGCAATTGGCTGGCGCTAGCGCAGGTCTTGACCGACCTGGGCGATCACGCCGCGGCCGTCACAGCGGCCGGAGAGTTGTGCTGCATCGGCTGCGAGCTCGCCAAGGACAATTATGCCGCGTCAGCTGTCCTGGCTCGCTGCATCGGGCTGGCCGAGAAGGACACCCACCTCCCGGAGGCGAAACGGCACGAGCTGGCCCGGTCCTACGCCGACCGAGCGCTGACCCTGCTTCGCGAGGCGATCGCAAAAGGCTATAACGATGCCGAAGGACTCAAGAAAGACCCGGAATTCGAACCGCTGCGGTCGCGCGCGGAGTTCCACAAGTTGCTGACCACACTGGCGGACAGGGCAAAGAAGACGGGTCCCGAATAGACGAATTGTCTGGTTTCTGATGCTGGTAAACCCGCCTGCATTCCGAAGCTTTTTTTCGTGTAGAATCGCAGTGGGTAACGAGCGGTTGACTGTCACGCGGGAGCAGGATTCATGGGAGAGCAAAAAAACGCCGCGATCCGCATTCTGCGCGTCAAAAAAGGGGACGACCTGAAAACGCTGTATGCCAAAGCGCGGCGAGCCTTCACGGCGCCTGATTTACAGAAATACACGGAAAACGACGAGATGCTCCCCGCAGAGCAGTTAGTCGCGGAGCTGGAAGCCATCCATCGCGAAGAAATGCGAAAACGGAAATGGAAAAAGGCTTAGCGATGGACTTCATCAAGACTGGCAAGTTACTCTCTGGCCGAGGCTCCTGAGGTGCTTGACGCGAGCGAGGATTGTCCCTCGCTGGCGCTTCGGGCTAAGGTGCAATTCGTCTGCTCATTTCCCTTTCTGCATTACCTGTTTCATCTTCCCTTGCTGGCGCTTCGGGCTAAGGTGGAGAATCCAATTCCGGTGGGATCAAATTTTTTTCTTTTCTTGTCCTGAGATGGGCGGGCTTCGCATATAGGGTAATAGCGGCACAAAGCGATTGAAAGGGCCATTGGCATCGCCCCCACGTGCCGCCCAGGAAAACCCAGCGGCAGCCTGGTTCGGCTGCCCCCGATCCCGAGCGAACCCTTCGGTTCGCTCCACAGACATGTCATAGAAGTACGACGGCCGGCGAGGCCATGCCGCCAAGCAGGATCCTCACCGGCCCGACCTCCCCCGAGCGCTCGGTCTGCGCGCCCGGGGCCAGGTCTGGTCATTGTATCCGCAGACCGGTTTGCAATAGGAGGTCAATACCATGAGCCGTTCCCTACTTCACTGCTTTTTCGGTGGCCGCAAGCGACGGCCAACCCGCCGAGGGACCGCCCCACGGAGGTCCTACTTACCTCGGCTGCATGCGTTTGAGGACAGGGTCCTTCTCAACGCCTACACCGTGACCACGCTCGCCGACAGCGGCGATGGCTCACTCCGCCAGGCAATCCTTGGAGCCGATCAGGCCGGCGGCGACAACACCATCACTTTTGCCGTTACCGGCACGCTCAACCTGGAGAGCGCCCTGCCGGACTTGACCAGCAACATCTCGATGCAAGGGCCGGGGACGGCCCTGCTTACGGTCCAGCGCGACACGGCGCCGGGCACGCCGGCGTTCGGCATCTTAACGGTCTCCGGTAGTTTCACGGTCACGCTCTCGGGCATGACGATTGCCAACGGCAGCAGTCTCTATGGCGGTGGAGTCTTCAACAACGGAGGATCGTTGACCGTTCAGGACAGCACGCTGGTCGATAACCACGCCTGGCGCGGCGGCGGAATCTGCAACTTTGGCACCCTAGCTGTCAGCGCCAGTACGCTGGCCAACAACAGCGCCGACAACAACGGCGGCGGCATCGCCAACTTCGGGCCGCTGACGATTGACCACAGCATGTTGAGCGGCAACTACGGCGGCAGCGGCGGCGCGGTGTACAACTTCGGGACGGCGCAGCTCACACTCACTTACAGCACGCTGTCTGCCAACCACGCGGCCTCCGGGGGCGGCATCGCGAACAACAGCGGCACGGTCCTCGTCGATAGCAGCGCCGTGGCCTACAACACCGCCCAGGCCGGCGGCGGTATCTTCAATCCCTTCGGCGGGACGGTGATCGTCAGCAACAGCACCATCGCCGATAATACAGCCACTTACTCGGACGGCGGCGGCATCGCCAACCACTGGGGGGCGGTGCTGGCCGTTTCCAACACCACGATCGCGGGCAACGCCGCGATGAACGGCGGCGGCATCGCCAATGCGGGGACGATGTCGGCTCTCGATACGATCCTGGCCGGCAATACGGCCGCCACCGGACGCGACCTTTCCGGGGACCTGGGCTCGTTGGGGCACAACCTGATCGGCAACGTCGACGGCGGCAGCGGCTTCGCGGGGACTGATCTACTTTATGTCGACCCGCTGCTTGGCCTGCTGCAAAATAATGGCGGTCCCACGTGGACCATGGCACTTTTATCCGGCAGCCCCGCTCTTGGCGCCGGCGATACTACTCATGCCCCGCAGTTTGACCAGCGCGGACCGGGCTTTGCCCGCGTCGTCAACGGGGCAATTGATATCGGCGCCTTCGAGTTCCAGGGTTCCGCCCCCGGCGGTTCTCACCACGCTGGCGCCGGGCCGCTGGTCGTTAGCACCCTTGTTTCGATTGCGGACGCACTGCCGGCACCCCAGATCGCGGGCGCCGCCGCTGGCAGGAGGGTGACCGAGGCGCCGGCCTTTACGCAGGAGCGAGCTGCGCTAGACTGGTGCTTCGCGGCCGCGGAGCGGCACGTGAACAGCGGCTTCCCTGTGACGAGGATCGCTCTCGGCTCGGCGTGGGCCGGCCGTTGGGTGAACGCACTAACTCTGGAAGGTCTGCGATGGGAGGGCGATGCTTCCAGCTGACGTTGCTTTGTGCCCCTGCGGTTCAAACAATTCAGAGGTATGGTCGGACCGTGGTCCGGGCGCTCGGTCTGCACGCCCGGGCCACAGTTTCCTTCGACAAATCGCAGACCGCTTCGCCTCGGGAGGTTCGCATCATGACTCGTTCCTTGCATTCGTGGCTTCGCGGCGCTTTCGCTCGGAAGTTTGCCCGCCGATCCGGCGCCCGGCGGCGGTCTTTCGTGCCCCGCCTCCTCTTCCTCGAAGACCGCACGCTGCCCTCGGTGCAGTTCACGCCGGCCCCCTACGCCGTGCCGGCCAACCGGCCGGACACGCCCCTGACCTCTATCGCCCTTTCCCGGCCCGTTGAGCCATATCTGTCCGTGAATCCGGCGGATCCTGGAGACATCGCTGTGTCCTCGCAGAGCGGCCTCCGCGTCTCGACCTCTGCGGGCGGTCGTTTCACGGGGAACACAATATTTCCGGTAACTTCATCGAGCGGCGATACGGCTACAACGTACGATAGCGTGGGGCGCCTGTTCTGGGTGAACTTGATGACTAATGCCAGCGGACTCTCTGGCATCAGCATCGTTCAGGTCGACCCGGCCACCGGGGGCATCCTCAACCAACACGTCGTTGATCAGGTATCCGACAGCAGCTTCACCGACGACAAGGATTTCATCGCTGCCGATCCCAGCAACAATAACCTGTACGTGATCTGGACGTGCTTCGGCCCGGGCGGCACGCAGGTATTGATGCGCTATTCATCCAACCAGGGCGTCTCATGGTCCGTTCCGGTGCAGGTGGACAACAGCAGCGACGGCTTCGTCTGGCCGGCCACCGTGACAGTCGCGCCCGACCATCACGTGTACGCTGCCTACCATTCCGTCACCGAAACCGACCAACCCGATGTTGCCGATCATGACGGCCAAATCGTCGTGGTTCGCTTCAACAACGACCTTACATCCCCGCTCCGCTCGATCGCCGAATTGCCCGGCCGGGCGGACATTACGGAAAACGTTCAGACGGCCGGCTTGGCACGCCAAATCCAGGGGGCGCAGTTTTGGACGCAGGGCAACTTTCAGCCCTGGATCCTGGCGGACCCGCTGCGGGCGGGGAACATCTACGTCATCTCCGCCGATTCCAACAACGGCTTTCACCAGGATTATGGCGACATCCGCCTTGCCCGCTCGACTGACTTTGGCTTCACGTGGTCGAGCACCCTGGTCGAAACTTCGTCAACCTTCTTTCCCAATGCGGCGATCGATCAGTTCGGTAATATCGTGGTCGCCTGGTACGACAACCGGCGAGGCCTGAACAACGGCGCCGGCCACTTCAAGCTCGACGTGTACGCCACTTACAGCACGGATGGCGGCTTGACCTTCGGCCCAGCCTTCCCCGTCAACGATCAAACCCCGGGGGTCAACACCCCCAACGGCAATATCTTCGACCCAGATCCGGGCGCCGGCAACCGCTTCGCGGGTCCTCCGCCGACTACGCGGATCGGGGAGTATTTCGGGGTCGGCGTCTCGGGCGGCACCGCCTACGTGGCCTGGAACGGCAACGTTTTCGAAGGGTTTAACAACCCAGTCACTCAACAAGTCTGGACTAAGGGCTTTGCCATCCGGGGTTCCCTGACGGTCACGGGCACCACGGGCAACGACTTCATCACGATCCGGAGTATGGCGGACAATCCGGCGTTCGTGGAAGTGATCGTGAACGGCCAGCGGCAGTATGCCGGGCTGTGGTCCGCCCTGACCGGCATCACAGTCAACGCCGGCCCGGGAGATGATTTCATTCAAATTGATGACACGGCGGCCGGCACACCGGTGACCATCAATCTGGGTAGCGGCACGGATCAGGTGGAAATCGCCAGGGCTAGTTTCGACCTGGCTGCAATTCAGGGCCCAGTGACCGTCCACGGTGGCTCGGGGTCCGATACACTCGTCCTCGAGGACGAGTATAACGCCGCTAATACCAGCTATACGATCACCGGCTCGTCGGTGTCGCGGCCTGGTGCGGCCGTCATCGGTTACGATCATATCAGCAGGTTCGTGTCGATCAGGGGCGGCGTCGGCAACGACACGTTCAACGTCGTGGGCACTCTTCAGGGCCCCGTGACGGTGGCCGCCGGCTTCTTCGCCTCGGGCTCCAATACCCTCAACATCGACGATGGGTCGAACACCGCCAATTCGACCTACACGATCACCAGCTCATCGGTCGCTTGGACCGGCTCGGCGGCAGTCAGTTACAGTAATATCACGAACCTGGTTCTCACCGGCGGCAGCGGCAACAACACATACAACGTCCCGAGTACGCCGAGCCTCTACCCCACCTCGCTCAACACCGGCAGCGGCGTCGATACGGTCAACGTGCGTGGCACAGGCGGTCCGCTATTCATCAACAGCGGCAGCGGTCGCGACACAATCACATTGAGCAATAGCGCCGCCACACTTGCCGGCATCGGCCATATTATCGTCAATGACCCGTCGAACAACTCCGCCGTCACCGTGGACGACTCGGGCTTCGCGGGCAGCACCACCTACACGATCACAAGCACACAGGTGGCGGCCGCAGCCTGGCCGAATTTCCTCCTGGTCTACAACAACCTCGCCAGTCTGAATCTCAACGGGAGCAGCGGCGATGATCAGTTCAATATCGAAAGCACGGCCAGCAGCACTGCGACGACCGTCACCGCCGGCAGCGGCAGCAATCGCTTCGACCTGGCACGGGCGGCCCAGTACCTGGCTGCCGTGGCCGGGTCGCTGAACCTGCTGGGCAGCGGGGCCGACACGCTGGTCTTCTGGGACACGGCCAACCCGAACGCGGAGACGTACTGCTTTGACGATGTCCCGAGCACGCTGGCGCTGGCAACGGTGCCGGGGTTCGCGACCCGCTGGAGCGGCATGGCCGCCGTCTACCTGGAAACCAACCACATGAGTACGGTCGATGATCCGAGCGGCAGCGTGCTGGTCGACCTGTCGCCACCGTGAGCATCGGATACCGCGCTCGGGCCGCCGGCGCTCTCCCGCCGCTCACGGCGGCAGACGGCCTGGTGCAGGCGCTGCTCGACGCCGCCCGGGAGCGCAACTCTGCGGTCCTGAGCGCGCCGTCCCTCTCCGATGCCTTGGCCGCCGATCGCATCGGAATTGTTAGTCCCGGAAGGGCGACGGTAGGTAGCCAGGCGTGGCAACCCCTGGACCGAGGTCGGAATACGTGTATGTTAGCCCCGGAGGGCCGACGGCAGGCTGCCAGGGATGGCTCGCATGCGTCGCTCATCGAGGTCTGGTATACGTTGGGAGGCGGGATTCGTGGTGTCCAGGTCCCTTACGATTTTTGATTGCACATCGCCGCGGGGGCGCCGTCTTTCTTCTCTGAGCGATCCTCACCGGCCCGGTACTACCGCGGCGCTTGGTCTGTCCGCCGACGGCACCGCCGGAAGGATTACTGTTTTCCCTCGCTAGGGCGTCGGGCCAAGTTATCGGGCCCTTAAAAGGCAGACGAAAGCTGGAAAGGAGACATGAACCATGTGGTCGCATTCGATGTGTCTTGTGCACGCACTCCGTGGCCTGCGCGCTCGCGCTGTGAGGCGCAGCGACAGTTCCCGGAATTGGTCCAGTCGGCGCCGTGGCAAACGACGGCTCAGGCTGGAGACCCTGGAGGACCGTTCGCTGCCCTCGTGCGCGCTTTCCCTGGCGCCCAACGAGCCGGCTCCGCAGCTGGTGGGCGAGCCGGTTCTCTGGACGGCGACGGCCAGCGATTGCGCGAGCGACCTTGTTTACCAGTTCAGCGTGAAAGCCGCCGGAGAACAGTTCCATGTGGTGCGCGATTTCAGCTCTCTCAACACGTTCCACTGGGCGCCGATGGAAGAGGGCCGGTACCGCATCCGCGTGCTCGCGAAAGAGGGCTATGACGGCACGGATACCTTCTCCGCAGTGGTCTCTGACGCCGTGGACTCGCGCGAGACCGGGCACCACGCGGTCATCAGCCCCACGGCCAACCCGCTCGTGGCGCTATTCAGCGTCCCGCCCGGCCCCCAGGGAATGGTTCACGTCGAGTTCAGCGTGGCCGGCCCGCAGCCGGACTGGCGGAGCACCAATGAGCTTCCCCGGCTGCCGGACAAGAGCACGAACTTCCTCGTGGCGGGTCTACTCCAAAATACAACTTACGAGATGCGCTACGTCGTGACGGGCCACCATCACGAGCATACTTCCGCGCCCATGCAGTTCACCACGGGGATGATCCCGGCTTCGGCCGTCTTTCCCGCCCGCACCGTCGTGGTGCCGCCCGGTCCCGGGAGTGACCTTCATCAAGACATGCTTTTCCAGGTACGTGTCAACGCGCCTCAAAACGCTCCCTATTTCTATGCCACAAACCTCTCGGGGCAAATAACGTGGTACTACGACGACACGCAATCCGGCTTTCTTCACACGTTCGTGGCTCCGGGTTCCAGTCTGGTACCCGGGGGGACCGTGCTGGTGACGGGCGCCGACAGCGCTGCGGCCCGGCTTTATGTGCAGAATATCCTGCGCGAGATCGACCTGGCCGGCAATCCGCTCCGGGAGACGGACCTCGCCGCGGTGAATGCCCAACTCACCGCCCTGGGGCACGACATCATTCACAGCTTTAGCCACGATGTCCAGCGCTTGCCGAACGGCAACACGGCCGTCCTCGGTTTAACGGAGCGCACCGTCGACATCAAAGGCACTCCCACCAATTACATCGGTGACATGGTTGTGGTCCTCGACCAAGACTTCCGCGTGACGTGGGCCTGGGATGCGTTCGACCATCTGGATGTCAACCGCGGACCGGTCCTGGGTGAGGTCACGCAGCCCGGCGCTATGGATCCGTCTGCCGCCGTGCCGGACCTGCCAGCGGTCGACTGGTTGCACGCGAACGCAGTCACCTGGTCCCCGGAGGACCAGGACCTCGTCGTGTCGCTGCGTCATCAGGACTGGGCGATCAAGATCGACTACGCCAACGGTGCGGGCGACGGTCACGTCCTGTGGCGGCTGGGCCAGGGCGGCGATTTCACCGTGAACGCCAGCGACCCGAACCCGTGGTTCTCCCATCAGCACGACTCCCACTTTATCAACAACACCACCCTGATCGTCTTCGACAACGGCAACACGCGCCGTGACAGCGATCCCAACGCCGACAGCCGCGGACAAGTGTGGACAATCGATGAGAACACCCGAACAGCGACCCTGGCGTTCAACGTGGACCTGGGGAACTATTCCGATAAAGTCGGGAGCGCAGAAGCGCTTTCGAATGGGAACTATTGCTTTACGTCGGGATTCATATTGCCAACCGGTATCGGCCAATCCATCGAAGTGCTGCCCGACGGCTCCCCAACCTATGTCCTGCAGCTCAGCATTTCACTGTATCGCTCATTCAGGGTGAGAACCCTGTATGCGGGGGTCACCGATCAGGTGGACGATGGGGGCGGAGCACCCCGGCGAGGTGGCCACAACGGTGCCGACGGCCTGTGGGCCGCGGTGAGCGCGGCGCTGCCAGCCTCCCCTGCCCCGCTGGTAACCGGGATCACACCACCGGCGACCAGCGCGACGGGATGGCCGGTGCGTGTGCCGGTGGACGAGGCGTACACCGATCAACTACTTGCGCCCGCGGCAGAAGAGAATCGCGTGCTGGCCCTGTCCCGACCGTCGCAGGATCCACTGAGTTGGGCGGATGACGGGTGTTTTGCAGCATTTGGGACGGACGGTCTGGCGGGGGCCTGGTAATGCAGGAGGAAAGTGATCCCGTTACCCAGGTCGGGATGCCCTTGGACGCACGAGGTCACCCACCTTAGCCTGACGCGCTAGCGAGGGATTTCGTCAATCTGCACGCCAAATACCGTTTTCCCTCGCTGGCGCGTCGGGCTAAGGTGCCGGACCCTTGCGAGCGCTTGATGGTGATGTGGGCGATGATCGCATCACCCATCAAGCCGGATTGACCGAGACGTCATCCAGGTGGAAGTAGGTCGGGTCTTCGCGGAAGCCGAACTTCAACTCGGTCCTTGAGCCTGTCGCGGCGAAGGTGAACGTGTACTCCGTGTAGGGAAACGGATTCGGATTGTTCAGCACAGACCCGGGTATGTTGACCCCGTCGATCATCGCGTGGAAAGTGCTGGGCGTTCCGCCATCGTGCTGGAGCCAGTAGTCGAGGATGTAGGATGCACCGGGATTTGTTGGGAAAATTTCCGCCAGGAAGCCCTCCGAGCCGACCGGACCGAGGTAAGCGGAGTACATACCGCTGTGCACGGTGGCGGTACTGACCCCGGTGGCGCCCGTGTTGCCGGACTGGGTCCAGCCCATGAAATTTCCGGTTTCGAATCCTCCGTTGATGATTAAATCGGAGTTTATCGGAAACTGTCCCATGAACGGGGCAGCCATCCGGATGCCAAAGACGTCATAGATGTCCGGGCCTACCGTCATGTGGTAAGTGCCGAAAACGGTCTGCTCCGGGAAGATGACGTCGAATTGGGTGTTGCTCGACCCGACCGGCTGCACGTCCGTCACGGGAACGTCCATGCCATGCGGGTCGGTGAAGCTGGTTACCTGAGCAGGCGTGAAGGTATCGGGGTTGATGGGTTCGTTGAACGTGACGCGCACGCTGCTGGCGGGATCTCGCGGGTCGCCATTGCGCGCAAAGGCCGTGATCTGCGGCGCCGCCACGGTGAACGTCGCCACGGCCGTGTCGCTCGGCTCGCCGGGGACGCCGTTGAAATTCTGGTCCATGGGCGTACCGTTGAAGTCCGTGATGTTCGGTCCGATCGTGGCGGTGTAGTCGCCGCCGATGGTGGCGGAGAAGGAAATCGTGAAGCGCGTGCTCGGTGAAGCCGGGTCCGCCGTGATCGAGTTGACCGGAATTTTTTCTCCGGTAGGGCCGGTAATGCTCACCTCTTTGGTGGTGAAGCTGGTCGGGTCGATCGGGGCATTAAAGGTGACGATTCCGCCCGGTGAGCTCGATTTCACATAAGGCCCCGCATACAGATTGCTTGGATCGGTGAAGGCCAGGTCGTCAAGAAGATAGGAGCCGGACGTGCGCTGGTCGAAGTCGAATTGAATCGCCTGGACGTGGGTGAGGTCAATGCCGTAGTAAGCGTAGGCCGTCAGCGGGATGCGCACGGTGTTCAGAATCTGGTGAATCGGTCCGCCTGGAGGATAATACAGCGCATTGGAAAACTGGCTGACGGGGATGGAGGCATAATCGCCTTCGGCATCCGACAAGCCGACCGAAAAGTCCTGGGCCTGGCCTGCCGGGTTGAGCGGGTCTCCGAACGCCACGCCCGCCCGGAACTGTAAAGCATAGTAGCTGCTGACGTCGTTGTAACCCTTGGGGATCTGGTTGGAATAGTGGGCGCCCGGGGCGTTGTAACTAACTTCCAATTGGCTCAGACCGGACCGGGAAGAGCGGGCGCTGGGGACAGTATGCGGGAAGCGGGTTCCCGGCTCGCCGGCGGGCCCGAAGATATAAGCCGTTTCGCCGGTGCTCGTGTCGCCGTACACTCGATAGTTCACAAGGCCGGTGCCGGAGGCAGCCCCGCCGAGGGTGTTCGTCACGAGGCTCGCGGGATCCAGGAGGCGATTCACATCGAGCCGGTGCCCATCATCGGCGCGCTGGTAGGCGAAGTAGATTTGGCTATCGGTCACCTGGGCTGTGGGCGGGGGCGCCACATCGCCGCGGAGAATCGGCAGAAACTGGGTCTCGCCGCCGATGTAACTGCGGAAGAAGGCGGCCATCGATACCAGCCCCGTGCCGCGCTCCTGTGCGGACGTGAGCCGTGCCGGCGGGCCGGCAAGGCCGTCGTCGAGCGTGCCCGCCGGAAACATACCGGGCGTCCAAATCGTATTGTAGAAGTTGTGGTTGGCCCCGTGGACGAGAATGGTGTACTTGTCTCCGGTGTCGCCGGAAACGTTGTACCGAGCATCGTCGAAGAAATGCACTCCTTGCAGATCGCTGACATCGCCGTCGTTGTAGGGCAGCAGCACCGCCAGGGGCACATTGTTGTCGACCGGCCGGTTGAAATCGACGGGGGCAAGCGCGAATACCGCCTTGATGCCGTACGGGGCACCGAGCGATTGATTGTACAGGTAGCTCTTGACCACCCCCTCGCCGCCGCGCGAATGACCCATGAGCCCGACGTTTTGGAGATCGACGTGGCCGACGAAACCAGTGCCGAAGGGCGCGACGCCGAACGGCTGAACCGTCCCGTCCCCGCTGCTGAGATCGTTCCAGATGTCGAGCTGACGCTGGATCAACTCTGCCCGAGCCTGGGCGCCGAGGTCCATCACGCCGTTGTCTTGAGCGTTGATGCCGTTGGCGCTGATGGAGGCGACGACGTAACCCTGGCTGGCCAGGACGTCTCCCAGGTACTCATAGCCGCGGTAACTCGGGATGGTGAGATGGCTACCGGCGGGCGGCCATTCAAGCAAAGGGGTATTGGTTGCCGGGTCATACGCGGTGGCGTGCCGGCCGTGCAACAAGATGATCAGCGGCAATGGTTTGTCCGGCAGGTCGGTCGGCGCCTTCACCTGAGCGGTGAGCTCGACCCCCGGTCCGGGGAAATTCGAGGGATGAAATGCGGTATCACCGAACGTGTATTCCTGCGTGGTGACGGCGAACGAGCCCGGCAGACCTGGATCGGGCGTGCCGGTCTGGCCATTCGGCGCGGCTAAGGTCGCGGAACCTCCTGTATCGCGAGCGGGACTCTGCGCGTAGGTTTTGTAGCGAGCCATGAAGGTTTGGCGATCCAAACCGCCGTCCGGCGTATACGAATCGCAGTAGGTGTACAGTGTATACGGATCACTGGCGCTGGACGGAGAGGTGGAACTGGTTGGACCATTCACGTCGAATCGAATGGGAAGGAAATAATTCGGAGGTTTGCCGGGCGAAGGTGTAACGATCATGGTCGGGCCGATGGCTGGTGGTGTGCCGCCATTCATAACAGGAGCGCTAGCCTCCGAGGATCCACTCCCTACGGTGGCGTTGCCGCTAACATTTGGAATGTGTAAACGCCGGGGCACCGAATTGATCTCGGCTCCGATGTCGGTCGAAAAAGTATTGCCGATTTCCCAGCTTGAGAATTCATCCACGCTCGATCCAGGGTTGGCCCCCTGGTCGGAACGGAAATCGTAATTGAATCGACTGGCTTGCGACGAATAGGTCTCGCGACTGGAACTTGCATCTACCTGGTTGGTTGCGGAATAGTCCGAACGCGTAAGCGCGATCATGCTCAGAGAATTCGTGCTGCCGGAATCGCCGATCGCGGTGCTGTTCGTGTAAGCTGCGGCCTTCCGCCATCGAAAAAGGATTCCAGCCGGCCGATGTTCAAAGCATAGCCTTGTCCGAGGGATAGCCCGAGCATCGTCAACAAACTGCCGGGCGCCCGCCGATCTTCGAGGATCTCCAACCGAGGACTTACCACGAATTTCCGTCTCATAGTTGCTCCAATCACGACAAAAAAGGGTTACGATCTCATTGCAAGCGAGTTTGCCGAATCAACGAGAATACCAAAACAATTGGGGGCACGTAAACAAAAATAATTAGTTTTTAATGTGTGGGAGGATCTTTAAGGCAGCCAGGAAGAGATTTCGGGCGTGAGATTGGACGGTGCCCAGGACATTCCTACACCGGTCTAGCATCGGCCGGGGAATCTCGATCAGCTATCCCTTTTCGTCTGGCGACCAGAGGGCCCAACTGGACGGCGCGGCCTGGCTTCGGCGGCCTGCAGATCTTCCGGCGTTGGCACAGCGCTGGCAGGACCTACTAAACCAGTCCACTGGCGGCGACCCGGGGATCGAACAGGCCATGACACGGTTGTGGGAGGAACAGGGCGGCACGCTCGCGGCTCGGTTTGGGTCAAAGTACGATTCGCGGCCTGTCTGGTGTTACATCCGCACGGCGATCGGAGTCTCGAAAAGTTCGGCGTGAGCGCCGAACCGTGCACGGCGTCGGGCGTTCTCCTGGTTCCGCCTAGGGAGCGGCGCAGATCGATTGGACCTTTTTCTCCACGCGCCCGACCAGTTCGGGCGGCAGCGGCGCATATGCCATATCCGTGGCGAAGCGCTGCCCGTCATGGGTCGCCCACCACAAAAAGTCTACCACCTGGGAGTGACGGTCGGCAGGCTGGGCCTGGTAACAAACGGCCCAGATGACGCCGGCGATGGGGTACGCGTCCTTGCCGGCGCGATTGGTCAGGTGAAACGTCAGGTCATCGGGGAGGTCGGCGAGCTGGCCGGCAACGGCCGCGGTCAGATTCGCGGCCTGAGCGTGGATGAAGGCGGTGTGGTCGTGATTCTCGACGGCCCCATATGGAACCTCGCCGGGAAGAGCGTGGATCAGGTCCACATAGCCGATCGCGCCCTCCGTAGCATAGACCTCGTTTTTCACGCCCTGGTTCCGGAGTTTGCCGACGCCGACCTTCCAGGCGATCTCGTTGGCCGGCGCACCGACCTCCTGGCGCCAGCGTTCGCTGACTTGATGAAGGTAGTCGGTAAATAGCCAGGTCGTGCCGCTTGAGTCCTGCCGGTGGATCACGACGATGGGCGTCGGCGGCAGGTCCACCTCGGGATTTAGCTTCTTCAGGACGGGATCGTTCCAGTGGTCGATCTTCCCGAGGAAGATATCGGCCAACACTTCGCCGGTAAAATGCAAGGGGGGCTTCTCGTTCAATTCCTTCACGTTGTAAATCGGCACGACCGCGCACAGAACCACGGGAACCTGGATGACCTCGCCCCGCTTGCCGCCGGCAGTCTGGCGTTGTTCGCCGGTGAGGGGGGCGTGGGTGAAGGCGATCGCGTATTGCCCCTCCAGCATCCCCTGGATGCCCTTGGTCGAACCGGTGGACTCGTAATCGACCACGACCTCTTTTTCCTTGCGGTAGGCGTTTCGCCATCGATTCTCCATCATAATGTCCACCACGGAGGTGCCGCCCGTCTGGAGGTGCACGGCCGGAGCGGGCTTCTCTTCCTTGTAAAAGAAGGCGGGAGAATAGTAGACGAGGAGGCACACCGCCGCCCCCACTACCACGATTGCCAGGATCCGAAGAATCGGCGTTCGACTCGTTCCTTGTGCCACGGAAAGCTCCAGTAAGGGGATCCTGAACTCGGCGGCCGCGCCCACCGCTTGTCCGCCAAGAACAGGTTCGGGGATTTAGTGAAGAAATCGCAAGTGTTCTACAAAGGAATGTGAAGATTCGGAGATCGGGGCGTGACGTTTCGATGAAGTCCGACCTCGGCCAGGTCCTGTTCCAGATGACCTCCCAAAGGCCATTCACAAGGAATGCAAAAGGAAGAAATGCAAAATGTAAAGTGAAATATGCGAAATACAGCGAATCGGAATAGGTATCATGGGGGTGGGAATACGTTGCAGCGGAGGGGTGACACTTCGTCATTGCCTCCTTTTGAAGGCGGGAATGAGAAAGTGTCGCATGTACCAAGACGAGGGTGAGTTGCTGGCAGTCGGCACAGTGTGCCGTCAGCGGATGCGGCGGTAGGGCCAGCGGAGGATCAGCGCCAGTACGACGAGGCCGAAGACGGCGAGTCCGGCGGCGTACCACGGCCAACCAGACCATGACGGCGCGACCGCGACCGGCTCGGGGATTTGGGCGGGTAACGTGGTGGGGGAGGAGTCGAGTTGGCCTGGATCGCCGCTCAGTACCCAGGCCGCCCAGTAGCGCGGGTGGGCGCGGTTGCCTTCGCCACGGCGCACCGCTAACTGCGCCTGCCGCAGCGCTTCCAGGCGTCCCAGTCCCTTGTGCCAGAGGTTCTCGAAATAGCGGGTCAGCAACTCCTGAGTGATCTCATCGTCCACCTGCCAGAGGCTGGCCACGGTGGTCTGCGCCCCGGCCATATGGAAGGCGCGCTGTAAGCCATAGACCCCCTCGCCGCCGGCGACCTCGCCCAGCCCCGTATCGCACGCCGACAGCACCACCAGCTCGAGCTTCTCCAGCGGCAAGCTGGCGATCATCTCCGCTGTCAGGATGCTCCCGTCTCCAACGGACATCTCCTCGGCGGCCGACGGCCGGTTGGCCCCGGCCAGCACCAGGCCCGAGAGCACCAGCGGATTGCGGGCGCCCGGCGCGGCTCGCCCCTCGCGCCCCTGGTGGCGGAAGGCGGCCTCGTTCAGGAGAAAGACAGAGCGGAACTCGGGATCGGCGAAGAAGCCGTGGGTGGCCAGAAGGGCGTAGCGGGCCTGGGGCAGGTCGCGGAGGACCTGCGCGGTGCTGGCCTCGCTGCCCTGTCGGAGCCGCACCGGGCGCGGCTCGGCCAGCCGGCGCACCGCCTCAATCTCGCGCAGCGTCCCCGGCAGGTAGCCCCACGAGGGCCGGGCCGGGAGGAGGAAGGGGAAGACCTGGAAGGGCCCCGCGGCGGCGGCCTCGACAACTCCGGCGGCGCGTTCCGCCGACCACAGCGCGCGGCTGCCGCGCTCGGCCGGCCGGAAGGCGAACAGCTGTTCGGGCTTGGGGACCGAGGGTGGTTGCTCGTCATACTGGACCGCGCCGACCGCCAGCAGCGGTCCCGGGTCCGGCTCGGACCGCGGCGCGGCCGTCAGGTGCTCCAGCAGAAAGGGACCGTTAGGAACGACGGCGAAGGCATAGTCCTCCAGCAGGACGCTGCCTGGCCGGTTGCCCGGCAAGGCAGCCCAGGGAAGCTGCGTCAGCGCCCCGTCCGGGGCCAGCACCACGGTGCGGGTGTTCGCCGGCAGATGTAGGGCCAGACGGTCCCAAACGAGCCGGCGCAAGGTTTCCAACGCAGCGCTGGCCTGCGGGCGGGCGAGGTCGCGCCGCCCGGCAGCGACGGCGGCGTCAATCGCCCCGGCTTCGCCGAGCTCCACGCGCAGCGGCGGCTGTGCGGGCCGCAGCACGAACGCCACATAGCTGAGGGTTCGCCTTTCCCCTTTTTTGCCGGGTACCTTCGGGTCTTGCTCGAAGCAGACGTAGCGGAGCAGGTCGATAAAGACGCTGCCAGAGGGCAGTTTCTGCACCAGGTCGTTCGGGGTGAAGCGCTCCAGCTCTTGCTGGCGGCGGAAAGGCACCGAGCGCTCGGCCAACTGGCGCTCCAACTTTTCCTTGACTTCAGTCAACTCGTTCAAGCGCCTCAGGTGAAATTCCGGGTCGCGAGGAGGGGAGTGGATGAGCCGGCCCAGGTCCCGGCGCGCCTGAAGCAGTTGCTCCTAGAGGTCGCGGCTTTCGGGATCGACCAGTCGCCGGAGTGTTTGCTCGCGGCTGCGCACGATGCGGAAGAGGGCACCTTTGCTGCGCGAGATCTGGGCGTAGCTGCCGGCATCACTGTCGGGAATGTCACGCGAGATAGAAAGGAAAAGGTCGCGCGCCATAGGCAAGCTGGTTAGGTAGTTCAGCGCTTCGCCTTCCGACAGGGCGGGCACGAGGATTTCAGTCAGACCTTGGTACATGTCCAGGGCTTGCTGGGAATAGGCGAGCGCCCCGGCGTAGTTCCCCTGGGTCTGGAGCAGGAAACTCAGATTGCTCAGGTTTACGGCCAGGTGGGGGTGGCCGTGGGGGTACATGTCCTTGGGGTAAAGGTCCTGGTGCATGGCCAGGGCCTGCTCGTAGTAGCCGCGGGCGCGCGTGTACTCCCCTTCGTCCCGGAAAAGGCCACCCAGGTTACTCAGGCTGGTGGCCAGGTGGGGGTGCCCGTGGGGGTACTTCTCCTCAGGGTAAAGGGCTCTGCGCATGGCCAGGGCCCGCTCGAAGTAGCCGCGGGCGCCCGCGTACTCCCCTTGGTCCCGGAGCAGGCCGCCCAAGCTATTCAGACTGTGGGCCAGAAAGGGGTGGCCGTCGGGGCACTTCTCATTTGGGTAGAGGCGCTGGCACATCACCAGGTGCTGCTCGAAGAAGCGGCGGGCACCCACGTAGTCTCCCTGGTCCCGGAGCAGACTGCCGAGGTTATGCAAGCTTTGGGATAGGTCGGGGTGCCCGTCGGGGTACATGTCCTCGGGGTAGAGGGCCTGGGACATGGCCAGGGCTTGCTCGTAATAGGGGCGCGCGTCCGCGTTGTTCCCCTGCTCCTGGAGGAGCAAGCCCAGGTTGTTCAGGGCAAAGGCCACATAGAGGTGCCCGTTGGGAAACTTGTCCTTGGGGTAAAGGGTCTGGCACATGGCCAGGGCTTGCTCGTAATAGCGGCGCGCGTCCGCGTTGTTCCCCTGCTCCTGGAGGAGCAAGCCCAGGTTGTTCAGGCTTCGGACCAGGTCGGCGTGGCCGTGGGGGTGTGTCTCCTTGGGGTAAAGAGCCTGGCACATGGCCAGGGCTTGCTCGAAGTAGTCGCGGGCGCCCGCGTAGGCCCCCTGGGCCTGGAGTAGGGCGCCCAGGTTATTCAGGCCGATGGCCAGGTCGGCGTCCCCGTGGGGGTAGTTCTCTTTGGGGTAGAGGGCCTGGTACATGGCCAGGGCCTTTTCGAAGTAGCCGCGGGCTTCCGCGTAGTGCCCTTGGGCTAGGAGCAGGCTGCCGAGGTTGTTCAGGCATTGAGCCACGTCGGGGTGCCCGTTGGGGCACGTCTCCTTGGGGTAGAGGGCCTGGCGCATGGCCAGGGCCTGCTCGAAATAGCCGCGGGCGTCTCCGTAGTTCGCCTGGGCGTGGAGCATGAAGCCCAGCCAGGTCAGGCTTTGGGCCAGGTCGGGGTGCCCGTTGGGGAACTGTCCCTTGGGGTAAAGTTGCTGGTGGATTGCGAGTATTTGCAGCCGGAGTTTCGTCGCATCCGGGTGCTTGCCCTGTTGGTAGAGTTGGTTCGCCTGCTTTTCCAACTCGCCAGCGCGCCGTTCCAACTGGTCGCGATGCTCCTTGGTGAGGTCGTCCGCTGGCTCCGCTGCGGCACAGACACGGAGCACCGGTCCCAAAGCCAGAAACGTCATCACCAAGCAGGCGGACAACAGCAACGGACGGTGGCCGCTGTCGGCTAAGCCGGACCGGCGGGACGCCTCGGGGCGATCCAGAAAGGTAGTCATGGTGTGCGGTTCTCCCAGGAGTTAGCGACCAACGTGATTTACGGTTTCTCCAGCGGCGCGATGGTAATGCGGCCGAGGGCAGCCCAGCGCTGACCGGCCCCCCACAACGCTTTCTCCAGCTGTTCCAGCAGCCGGTCCGGCTGATCCAGCGCGGCTCCGGCGGCCGCCAGCTGCTGCCGGACGATCTCTGCAGCCGGCGTGTCGGTCACCAGGACTAGCGCCGTGGTCCTGGCCTCCGGCTGGTCGAGTGGGCCGAACTTGCGGGGCTCCAGCGCCTCGACTGCTATGTCGGCCTGGCCGGGCAGAGGATAGACCAAAGGGTCACCTGGCCCGAGCAGGACGAGAGTGGCCGCTCCCCGGCGCGGGCTGCGGAGCTCGAGCGCGAAATCCTTTCCGCCGGCAATCCGGTAAACGCCCTGGTCGTCCAGCATCACCCGGGCCGCCTCCACAGCCCGGGAATCGCGCGGCAGCGCCGTCAAGCTAGCGAGCAGCCGCTCACCCGGCCGCCCCGAAGGCTCCGGACCAAGTTTCCCGCGACCGGTCAGCCAACCCAGCAGGAAGGAAGCTGCGAGCCCGAGGCCCACCAGCGCGGCGCGGCGCAGCATCCGGCGGCGCATCTCGCGGGGCCCCGCCGGTTGGCGGTGGACCACCGTTTCCTGCCGGAGTGCTGCCGTGGGGGCGGCGATCCCGGAGGCGGCCCCTTCCGCACCGGGCGGGACCGGTGCCTCGATCTCCCGGGCCGGCAGAATGCTGCGCAGCACGTCGACGACCTCTTGGACATCGGGCAGATCACGCATGGCCTGTTCGACCACGGCGCGCTCCTGCGGCGAGCAGGCACCGTCCAGGTAACGTGCCAGCTGGATGTCATCGAGGCCCCCCCAGGCCTGGCGCTGGGCTTGGCCGTACGCGCGCAACTCGGCGGCCAGGCGTTCCCAGGGCTCGCGTGATTCGGATGAGCTGGCCATTGGCGCTTCCCTCGTTTCTAAAGACGGCGAGGAGGCCTGATTGTGCAATGCTTCTTAATGCAATTTAACTCGATGGAGGCGCGACCCCACACCTTAGCCCGACGCGCCCGCGAGGGGGACCGCCAACCCCCTCGCGGGACATCGGTTTCCCTCGCTGGCGCGTCGGGCCAAGGTATTGCGGATCCCACTTTGGCCCTTCAGTCGTCTACGCACCGGCGGAGCTGTTCACGCATTTCCGCGAGCCAGTACTGCACGGTCCGGCGGGCCTTGTCAACGCGGCGGGCGATCTCATCATGGTGGACATCCCCCACGTGCAGCTCCCAAACGCGGCGCCACTCTTCCGGGAAGCCGGCCACTCGGCGGCGGAGGTGTTCAATTGTCTCGGCGTCGGTCCCGCCGGGGCACTGGGCCGGCACCCCATCGGGGTCCGATAGCAGCAGGAGCGCCCGTTGCCGTCGGAAGTCGACCGCCCGCCGGGCCGCCACGACGGCCAGCCAATGGCAGAAGCGGCAGCGCTCTTCCCAGCTGTTCAGCCGTTCCAGGAGCCGTACAAAAATGGCCTGGCAGGCGTCTTCCCATTCGTCGGCTCGCTGCGGCCCCAGCACCCGTGTCACGATGGCCCAGACCAGGGGCTGGAACTTCCGATACACCTCCTCGCCTGCCTGGCTGTCCCCGGACAGGCAGCGGGCCACCAGGGCAGAGCAGTCAAACGGGGGACAGTTGCAGTGGTGGCGCATCTTTGGGCTCACTGTACGCACGGCGATGCCGTACCGCCGCCGCGCGGACGGCAGAAACCCCGTGGTCCGATTACCGTGTCGGCCCGGGGCGCTGGTCCTTTGTTGTCGTTACCCTTCGCCTGTTCGAGAGGACTGGTATACGCTGGCAGACGCCATTCGCGGTGTCAAGGGTAATCCGGTTTTTCTTTTGCACATTGCGGTGCCAACGCCGTCTTTACTCATCGACGGGGCAATTGTCGGCGAGACGCCGGCCGGGTTCTGGGCCGGGGCGTGGCTCCTCGGCCGCGGATTTGCGCCGTGACGGGCCGCGGTTGAACAATGGCGTCTCGACCAGGCTACTCTCTCTCCGATGGGAGGCGCGGGCTCGTTTGCGGGAACAGGAAAAGGCAGCCGTTGAGGCCACGCCGGTCGGCAACGTCCGCACCGGCTCCCCCGTGGCCCGGGCGTTCGGTCTGCGCACCCGGGCCATGGCTCCAAGAATCGCAGACGGCTTCGCATTGGGAGGTTCGTATCATGACTCGTTCCTTGTTTTCGTGTCGGCGTGGCGCCTCCGGCCGGACACCTGGCCGCCGGCTCGCCGCCCGGCGGCGCTTCGTGCCCCGCCTGCTTCTGCTCGAGGACCGCACGCTGCCGTCGGTGCAATTCACGCCGGCCCCATACGCCGTGCCGGCAAATCGGCCGGATACCCCTCTGGCCGGCCTCGGCAGTGAACCGTTTCTCTCTATCAATCCGGCGGATCCAGGAGACATCGCTGTCTCGCAAACGACTAACATGCGCCTCTCGACTAATGCGGGCGGCCGCTACACGAGCTCTACTGGATTTTTTCCGTTTACGCGTGGCGACACGGGCACTACCTACGATAGCGCGGGGCGACTGTTCTGGGTGAACCTGACAACGACCAATGGACTCTCCAGCATCAGCATCGATCAGATCGACCCGACGACCGGGAGTCTCATCAGCCAGCACGTCGTCGATCAGCCACCGGATAGCAGCTACGACGACGACAAGGGCTTCATCGCCGCCGATCCCAGCAACAATAACCTCTACGTGATCTGGGCCCGCGGCGATCCCGGTGACACCCATCACTTGTTCACGGACATCTTGATGAGCTATTCCACGGACCACGGCGCATCCTGGTCCGCTCCGGTGGAGGTGAATGACGGCAGCGACAATTTTGTGTGGCCGGCAACTGTCACGGTTGCGCCGGACCACATGGTTTACGCGGCTTACCATTTGGTAAGCTGCAGCATCGACACGAGTTGCAGCGCCGGAAGCGACGTTCCCAATCATGACGGCAAGATCGTCGTGGCCCGTTTCAACAACGACCTCACCGACCCCGTCCGGTCGATCGCGGAGCTGCCCGGCCGGGCTGACGTCACCATCAACATCCAGACCGCTGGCTTTGCCCGCCAAATCCCGGGCGCGACGTTTCTCACGATAGGCAACCTCCAGCCCTGGGTCCTGGCAGACCCGGTGCGGCCGGGGAACATCTATGTCATCTCGGCCGATTCCAACAACGGCTTCCGCCGGGATTACGGCGACATTCGCATCGCTCGCTCAACCGACCGCGGCGTTACGTGGTCGAGCAGCCTGGTCGAGACTTCGTCAGCCCTCTTCCCCAATGCGGCGATCGACCAATTCGGCAACATCGTGGTCGCCTGGTACGACAACCGGCGGGGCCTGACCAATAGCGCCGGCCACTTCAAGCTGGACGTGTACGCCACCTATAGCACGGACGGGGGCTTGACGTTCGCGCCGGCCTTTGCGGTCAACGATCAAACCCCCGGGGTGAATACTCCCAACGGCAACATCTTCGATCCCGATCCGGGCGCCGACACCTACGGCTCGGGTTCCCCGCCGACCACGCGGATCGGGGAGTATTTCGGCCTCGCGGTCTGGGGCGGCACCGCCTACGTGGCCTGGACTGGCAACCGTTTCGCGGGGTTCAACAACCCTGTTGGGCAACAAACGTGGACAAAAGCCCTCGCGATCCGGGGTTCCGTGATGGTTACCGGCACCCCCGGCGATGACTTCATTACGATCCACAGTATGGCCGACAATCCCGGCTTCGTGGAAGTGCTCGTGAACGGCCAGCGCCAGTACGCGGGCCTATGGTCGGCCCTGACTGGCATCACGGTGGCGCCCACATCGGGAAACGATTTGGTCGATATCGAAGACACGGTGCCAGGCACACTCGTGACCGTGAATGACGGTGACGGCAACGATCCCGTCTACCTCAGCCCGACCGCCAACAACTTGGACACCATTCAGGGCCCCGTGACGGTTCACGGCGGCTCCCCCGCCAACAACGCAGTAGTCTTCAATGATCAGAATAACGTTGCCGATACTACCTACACCTACACGGGCTCGACGGTCACCCGGACCGGCTCGGCCCTGGTCAGTTTCAGCAACACCAACGTGCCGATCTTCGGCGGCAGCGGTAGTGACACGTACCAGATCGTGGGCGCCGTCCCGAGGCTCGACCGCCTCATCCCCGGCCCCGGCCGGAATACCGTCACCATTGACGACGGATCAAACACTGCCGATACCACCTACACGATCACGGACTCGTCGGTCTTGTGGACTGGCTCGGGGATGCTTCTACTAACTGGCAATTTCGCGAATCTTGCGCTCACCGGCGGGAGCGGCAACAACAGGTATAATGTCCTCAGCACCCAAAGCCTCTCGTCCACGACGCTCAACGCAGGCAGCGGTGGCGATACGATCAATGTGCAAAGCACCGCTGGACCGCTGTTCCTCAACAGCGGCAGCGGTGGAGATACGATCACCCTCAGCAACAGCGCCGCCACGCTCGGCGGCATCGGCCACATCATTATCAACGACCCCTCGAACCGCGCCGCGGTGACCGTGGATGACTCCGGCTTCGCGGCCAGCAACACCTACACGGTGACGAGCACGCAGGTAGCGGCCGCGGCCTGGCCGAATTTCCTCCTCGTCTACAACAACCTCGCCAGCCTGAATCTCAAGGGGAGCAACGGCGATAGTCAGTTCAACATCGAGAGCACGGGCGGCGGCACCGCGACGACGGTCATCGCAGGCGCCGGCGTCAACCGCTTTGACCTATCGCGGACGGCCGAGTACCTGGCGTCCGTCGGCGGTGCGCTGAACCTGCTCGGCAGCGGGGCCGACACGCTGGTCTTCTGGGACACGGCCAACCCGAGCGCGGAGACGTACTGCTTTGACGATGTCCCTAGCACGCTGGCGCTGGCAACGGCGCCGGGGTTCGCGACCCGCTGGAGCGGCATGGCCGCCGTCTACCTGGAAACCAACCACATGAGCACGGTCGATGATCCGAGCCGCAGCGTGCTGGTCGATATGCTGCCGCCTTGATCATTCACTGGTCATTAGTCCATTGTCATTGGTCATTGCTCATTCGTTGGAAAAATGGATTGGGATTATGAAAAACCTGACACTCCAGGGCACAGGCGACGAAAGGAGACTGGCCATCTGCGCGTGCCCTGGAGTGACGGTCAATCGTCATTGGTCATTCGTCATTGGTATTTGGTCAAAAGTGACAGGTGATGGTCCTTGGTGACGCGGGCTGTCGTCGTTGCAGTCATTGCGGTCGTTGCATGCAATGCGTGCATTGCGTGCATTGCGTACAACGCACGCAATGCAGGGTGGTCGGGGCGCGTGCAATGACTGCAACGACGTCAACAGTTGTCATTGATCGTTCGTCATTTGTCATTGGTGAGTGGTCCGCAGTACTCATCAGTCACTGGTTCGTCGTTGCAGGCGATGATGCAACGACGAGTGCACAGTTTGGTGAGGAAATATTGACGGATGAATCTTGTTTTCAATTCTTTCTCTCGACAGAATAGCCATGCGAGCGGAATTGCTGGGGTGATTCCGCTTGGCATGTATTGACAAAACCGCCCACGATCCAAACTCCTGGATTGCCAGGGACCGGAGGCAACTGATGCCAAAGCAACTATATGACATCGGCATGGTAGGGCTGGGAGTCATGGGCCGGAACCTGGTCCTGACAATGGCGGACCATGGGTTTGCGGTGGCGGGCAATGACAAGGATTTGAGCAAAGGCCAGGCGCATCGCAAAGAGGGTGCGGGAAAAAAGGTTGATGCCGGCGAAACTGTGCGGGCGTTTGTCGAGATGTTGGCTGGCTGCCCGCCAATTTGATTCAGGCGCAGCGCGATTTCTTTGGGGAACATACCTACGAGCGGGTGGATCAGAAGGGGACATTTCATACGCAATGGGAGGACGATTGAGCTAATAGGGGAGGCAACTATTGACGGGGTCCTCGCCGGCGCGTCGGGCCAAGGTGGACGGCGACAGCGCGGTGCCGTATCTCAAGCGAGCGTGAGATACGGGGCGAAAAGGCGCGTTAAGTCGTGATGCCCCAATCATTTGCGTGGATAGCCGCGGGCGTGCATTCGCGTGAGATACGGGTGAGGCCGGCAGCGGGTTTGCACATCTGGCTGTGACATACGAACATCCGGATTGACCCCGCCGATCTGTAGGGCATGGTTCAAAATGACGCGTTTTTGGGTGGCACGCCCTGAGTCTTCGAAGGGCGTGCCGGCGTCACAAAGTCCGGGGAATCACGCCCTTCGAAGACTCAGGGCGTGCCACCCAAGCTTGAACCATGCCATCTGAAGGATAAGTCCCGTCGCCACCCTTGCTGCCGGATCAGGCTTGTGAATGTGGAGAAATGCGGATTGACCCGACGGCCGGCGGACGCGCTGCTCACCTTTTTTCATTTGCAAGAATAAATGGGTGCGGGGCCCATTCTGCGATTTCGTCCCATGGCCAAAGGGGGCGCGGAATGTGGTGGTAGGGATAATGCCAAAAATCCGGTGGAGCGCAGCCGGGGGCCTTCACGAGGAGAATTTTCTTGGCGTGCCCGCTGTAGGCCGCGCGAAAGCCGCATGGACTTTTGGCCACGAGAACGCTTGCGGCAAAGGGATCCAGGCCCGCGGCCCGGAAAAGGTCAGGCGCGAAATGGGGGCCGGAACGGGAAGTCACGATGATATGAAGATTGCCGTGGCGCAAAACCGCAGCGGGTCCCATGTCGATCGGCATGTTCCGTGCCAAATGACCCGACATAATGAATTGCGCCTGGAACAGGCCTGCGATTTGAACCGTCACGGTAAGGGGTTGCGAAAAGCGGTTGTCACGGATGCCGCCGAGATTGGTTGTCAAACTGCCGCCGATCCCGAGGCTGCGGGCTGCTTGCACCACGTCGGGCGCGACGAAGGTGATCAAGGCCGGTCGTGGCCAATCATAGCGCAAAAGTTCGCGCAAGAGCCAGGTGCTGTCCCCCGGCGCTCCGGAAGTTGTCGAGTCGGCGCTGTCGCTCAAGACGACCAGGCCATCGCCTGTCGCGTACGCCTCGCGGACGGCATCTTCGATGGATAGCAATTCCGGCAGGTACTCTTTTTTTCGTTGCCATACCTCTTGAGCCAATTGGGAACATTGGTCGCCGGCGAAAGCCGCATTCCCATCCGTCACGACCAGCACGGTGGTTCCCAATTCGGGAATATCCAACCAGGGTTGAACGGTGGCGAGGCCGGCGCAGAGAATTTGGGGATGGGCTTCCAGTTGCCGCAACCGTTTTTTGAAACCGTGGCTGACGCTGGCAGGATCCTCCGTGTTGGCCCGTTCGGCCGGTACGACCATGGGGATTTTTTGAAACGCGGTAATTGGCCGGGCACTCTCGACCAAGATTTTCCGCAGCACGGCCGCAGCTCTTTGGCCGGTCTCAAAAACATCGGTATGCGGAGCGGTGTGATACAACACGAGGGCATCGGCCACGCGAACCATCTGCTCGGTCACGTTGGCATGCAAATCGAGGGTGGCGACCAGAGGGACTTCCGGACCGATGACGCGGCGGACGGCTTGTAAGACTTCGCCATCGACATCGGGGGTTGCTTCGCTGACCAGTGCGCCGTGAAGCGCGAGCAGAATGGCATGGACCGGTAATTCCCGGCGCAGCAGCGCGATCATTTCGTGGCGGAGCCATTCGAAGGTTTCTCGGGTCGCGGTCCCGCCGGGCCAGGCGGGCAAACGCACCAAGCCAACAATCTCTGGATGCTCGGGCCAGGCTCGCAAAGATTGGATGAAGCCTCCCAGTTCATTCGTGTCGGCCATCTGTTCCACCAACTGCGCACCCCGAACGATACCGAAGTCTTCAAAGTCCCGGCGCGTTGTGGGAATGGGATTGAAGGTGTTTGTTTCCTGCCAGAACTGCCCAACGGCGATGCGCATGGATAGTCACTTACCGGCGAGAGTTCTTAGAAGGTGTTGAAAAAGGGGTCAGACGCCCTAACGCTTGCAAGGATCTCTCCAATTTCACGAACATTGGGCCCATTGGTCGGCAAGGGGTGTGACCCCTTTTTCAAAACGCTCGTACAGCATCCTGCAATCGATTCAGCGCTTCATCGACATCTTGCAACGTCATGGCGGCACAGAATCCGTGGTGGCAAGGAGCGCCGGCATAGTCGTGAAAATAGACGCCATGACGTATGGCCGCGGCGACAAACCGGAGCATCTGCTCGCGATGGTGGCGAACGGCGTCGCGGTAATTGGTGACTTTTTCCTGGATGCCAAAATAGATGCCGAAGCGAGCGCCAAGTCCTTGAACCCGGGCGATGATGGAGTTTCTCGTGAAAATGTTGTTGAGACCCGTGTAGAGCCGTCCGGCAACTGCGTTAATGTGGTCGTAAAAGCCCGGTTGACGATAAGCCGTGACTGCGGCCAGGCCGGCGGCGACGGCGAGCGGATGGCCGTTATAGGTCCCGCTGTGCTGGCAGTCGCCGGTGGGCATGAGGCGATCCATGATGTCACGGCGGCCGCCGAATACGCTGAGCGGATAACCGCCGCCCACAGCCTTTCCGAGGGTACATAGATCGGGGATAACGCCGAGATATTCCTGGGCGCCGCCGGGGGCCATGCGAAATGCGCTGAGCACTTCGTCGAAGATCAACAACACGCCGTTGTCGCAAGTGAGCCGGCGCAGGACAGACATGAACTCCGGAGAGGGTATGACGCAGCCGGCGTTGTAGTAGATCGGTTCGCAAATGACGGCCGCCAACTCGGAACCGTGCCTGCGGAAAGCTTGCTCGAGCAGGTCCGGCCGATTGTAGGGAACCACGACCAGGTTTTGTTCCAAACCGGCCGCGATGCCCGTGGAGCCGGGAAAAACCGCGGGGGCTGTTTCCGGACCCAATTGATTGGCCGGGGTGCCGATGGCGAACATGACCTGGTCGTGATAGCCGTGGAAATTTCCTTCGAACTTGAGCAATTTATTACGGCCGGTGAAGGCGCGCGCCAGGCGCAGGCAATGCATGGTGGCCTCGCTGCCCGAACTGGTGAAGCGGACGCGCTCGCAGCACGGAATCGTGGCGCACACCAAGCGGGCGAATTCGGTGTGGAGTTCGTTTTCATAAGAGCAGGCGGCGCCGCGCGCCAGCACACGTTCGACCGCCTGGCGAACGCGGGGATCGCCATGACCCAGCAAGGTGGCGCCGTGGCTGCAACAAAGATCGATGTATTCGCGGCCGTCGAGGTCCCAAATGCGGCATCCTTCGGCCCGGTCGAACAACATCGCGTGACCGAGCGCCCGGTTGAGGCGCGTGGACGCGGAAACGCCGCCAGCCAGATATTGGCAAGCCTGGCTGTATTGTTCGATGACGCGGGTCATGGCTAATCGCAGATTTTTCGCGTTTTCGCTTGTTCTGGCAACAAACGCCGTTTTACAATAATGAGAGTAGATTTTCATCACATCTCGGGAGGGAAACCCCATGTCTTGCACATCTTGGCCTTCAATCCCTGAAATCAAAGATCTATTTACCGAAGGAATCGCCGCGGCGGGAGGGACCGTGTCGGATGTTTTCGAAGACACCGCGCGGCTGTTCGCGCGATCCATCCTGCCGGACATCCGCGAGGTACAACCCGGCGACCGAGTGCAGGGTGGGGTCGCGCTGCGGGCGACCGACCGCGATATTTGCGTTCACCCGTATGTCTTCCGGCAGGTTTGCACCAACGGCGCGATCATTGCCCAGGCGCTGCAAACAAAGCGCATTCGATGCCACGACTTTAAAGAAGCGCCCGAAAGCACTGCGGAAGTACTGGAGGGCGTGCGCGAGTCAGTTCGGGCCTGCTGCTCGGACGAGGCTTTTTCGACCACGGTCCTCGAGATGCGGTCCGCGCTGGAAACCGAAGCCGATGTGGTGCTGCAACTCATGCCGATGGTGGCGCGCTTGCCGCAACACCTGGCGACGCAAATCATGGCGGACGTGTTCGAGCGGTTTGAGGCGGCGAAAGACCGGTCGCGGTTCGGCCTAGTGAACGCCGTGACATCTCTGGCCCGCGATACGCGCGAACCGGAAATGCGCTGGCGTTTGGAAAAGATCGGCGGCGGCATGCTGGCCAAGCTAAAACCCGCCCCGGCACCAAAGAAGGCGGGAACCGAAGCGGTAATGGTCGCGTAATATCTCTTTCGAAAGCAAATTGCAACGGGCAGCCGCGGGCAAAAGCCTGCGGCTTTTTTGTTTGAGTATCCGGATAAGGTGCGCACGGCGATTTTGTAGTCCATACTTTACTTAGAGACTCAGCGTGGCCGGCAGAGAAGCAGAGGTTTGCGATGTCCACCATATTACCAATGAGGACGCCCGCGCAAACGGGTGTCGAGCAACGGCGCAAGTATCCCCGGTTTCGCTGCGGGCCGGCGACGTTTTGCATTTTGGTGGCGGGTACTCACGTGAAGCCGGACCTGGCGGGGGTCCGGGATATTTCCCGGGGGGGTATCGGACTGATTCTGGCGCGCCCGATCAAGCCCGGCAAAGTAGTGACATTGAATCTGTTCAACGTCACCCGGAACTTCGCCTGCCAGGTGGTGATGCGCGTCATCTACGCCAACAAACAGGTCGATGGGTCTTATTTTGTCGGCGGGGCCTTCGGCGAACCACTCATCGAAGAGGAAGTGCAGTGGCTGGTGTAGATGATCTCTGGTTTATCCGGTCCTCCATTTTTTGATTCATTTCTTCCTTCCGCAGACTCTGCGCGATAAACTCTTGGTTTGATGGGTTTAGTTTTACCCTGGAGGAACAAACCATGAGGAAACTCCTCGCATCGCTAGGTTCACTTGCCGGGATCTTCGTGGTTCTCGGCTTTTTAAGTGCTGCGGATTCGGAAAAGGTATTCCGGGCCGGGGCTTTCGCCCAGGACATCACGCCGACGCAGTTCCCCATTTCGGTCAATGGCGGCATGCAGGACCGCATGGCGACGGGGGTTCACGATCGGTTGCACGCGCGCTGCCTGGTTCTCGACGACGGCACCACCAAGCTGGCGATTGCCGTGTGCGATAGCTGCATGATCCCGCGGGAAATTCTCGACGAGGCCAAGCGCCAGGCGCAGCGGTCCACGGGCATTGCCACGGACAAGATGCTGATCTCGGCGACGCACACGCACACAGCTCCGACGCTGCGCGGGGCATTTCAAAGCGAACCGAATGAAGACTATCGGAAGTACCTGGCAGAGCGAATCGCCGAAGGGATTCACAAGGCAAATGCGAATCTGGCCCCGGCGCGCATCGGCTGGGGGGTCGGGAAGAATGCGTCGCAGGTGTTCAATCGCCGCTGGAAAATGAAACCGGGCACCATTGGCCCGGATCCTTTCGGCGGCACGACCGACACGGTGAAAATGAATCCCGGCTATCTGCATCCGGGATTGGTAGAACCGGCCGGGCCGACCGATCCCGATGTGTCGATCCTTTCCGTGCAGACCCGTGACGGCAAGCCGCTGGCGCTCCTGGCGAATTATTCGCTTCACTACGTGGGAGGTGTGCAGCCGCTTTCGGCCGATTATTTCGGCGCTTTCGCCGAACGGATCGGCCAATTGCTTGGAGCCGAGAAAAGCGAGCCGCCATTTGTCGGGATCATGTCGAACGGAACCAGCGGGGATATCAATAACATCAATTACGGAGCGGCGGCGCCACCGCGGCAGGGTGAGTACGAGCAGATCAAAATCGTGGCCGACAGCGTGGCCCGCACTGCCCATGCGGCCTACCAACAAATCGAGCATCGCGACCGAGTTACGCTGGCGATGCGCGAAGCGGAAATCGAACTCGGCGTGCGGTTGCCGGGCAAGGACGAAGTCGCCCGGGCCGAGGGGATTCTGGCGAAAGCCAAGGGGCCGGTACTAAAAACACTGGAAGAAATTTACGCCCGCGAAACGGCTTTTCTTGCCAAGTTTCCGGCGAAAGTCTCTTGCAAGTTGCAAGCGATTCGCATCGGCGAACTAGGCATCGTCTCCTCGCCGTGTGAAACGTTCGTGCAAACGGGAATGGATATCAAGAAGAGAAGCCCGCTCAAGCCGACCTTTACGATCGAACTGGCCAACGGCTACAACGGGTACCTGCCGACGCCGCAACAGCATCGGTGGGGCGGCTATGAGACGTGGCGGGCGCGGTCGAGCTATTTAGAGGAGGAGGCGTCAGAGAAGATTGAAGCCGTGTTGCTGGAGCTATTAAAAGAGGTGGCACGATAAGATTTTCCGCACAATGAATGATGAGGATCCAGGCGATACAAATGTGCTGTGCAAATTCTACATTCAGTAAAGGTTTAACCCATGCGTTACGATCTGGCGGGAAAAGTGGCGCTGGTAACCGGCGCGTCTCGCGGACTGGGAGAGGCGATCGCCAGAAAGCTGGCGAGCTGCGGCGCCAAGGTGGGGGTGAATTATTTTGCCAGCCCGCACAAAGCCAAAGGCGTGGTCGAGGACGTTCGCCGAACGGGAGGAACTGCGGAATTGTTCAAGGCTGATGTGCGGGAGGAAAAGGAAGTCCAATCCCTGGTGGAGGGTGTCAGAAAAAAGCTCGGACCGGTCGATATCCTGGTGATTAACGCCACGGGTCCGCAGCCGTTCATTCGCATTGAAGATCTGAGCTGGAGGGCCTGCCTGGACCAGCTGGAATTCTTCGTGAAGAGTCCTCTCTTGTTGGTGCAAGCTGTGGTGGGCTCGATGAAAGAGCGGCGTTATGGCCGGATCATCAATATCGGATCCGAAGTTTTCGAACGGGGCTTGCCGGAATTTTCCAGCTACGTTTCGGCCAAGGGCGCGCAACTGGGGCTGACCCGTTCCTGGGCGCTGGAACTGGCCAAAAATCAAATTACGGTCAACCTGGTGGCCCCCGGCTGGATCCCGACGGAACGGCATGCCCATGATCCGCAGGAAGCCAAGGAAGCGTATGCAGCGGCGGTGCCGATGGGCCACATGGGTTTGGCGGAGGATGTGGCCGAGGCCGTGGCGTTTCTGGCTTCCGATGGCGCCAAGTTTATTACCGGGCAGAAAATAGCGGTGAATGGCGGGAATACGCTGGCGTGATTGATTATGGCATACAATAATAAGTCGAGACTGAATGACCGGGCGCTGTTCTGCAATACCAGCCCGCAGCGGCAGCAAGGGCCCTTGCGGGCGCCGCGGGCTAAGGTGCTGCAAATCACGTTCGGTGATATCGGAAATCGAGGTGTGAAAATGCAGCAAAGTTTGTGTAGACAAAAGGGGTCATGGATTATTGCCCTGGTTGCGATTTTCTCGTTCGCAATGGCCTCCAGCCGCGCCGACAACGAAGCGGCGTCGCGAGTTTATCGCGATGTTTTGAAATCCAGCGTCTGGATCTATTCCTCGCGAGGCAACGGCAAGGCGGCTACAGGCAGCGGGTCGCTGGTCGATGCAAGGAAGAATTTGGTGTTAACCAATTATCACGTCGTGGGCGACAATCCGCGGGCGACAGTGTTGTTTCCGAGTTACCAAAACGGCAAATTGATCGCCGAGCGCGACTTTTATATCGAGAAGCTAAAACGCAGCGGTATTCGCGGCCGAGTGGTGGCCCGGGACAAGACGCGCGACCTGGCGCTAATCGAACTAGAGTCGGTGCCCGCCAATGCCGTTGCCCTGAAATTGGCGCTCGACACGGTGAGCCCCGGCCAAACCGTTCATTCGATCGGCAATCCGGGCGGCAGCGGCGCGTTGTGGGTTTATACGCCTGGAAAAGTTCGCCAGGTGTATCACAAGAAATGGAAAGCCAAGGTTGGGGACGAGGTTTTATCATTCGAAGCCGAAGTGATCGAAACGGATTCCGCCACGAATCCGGGTGACAGCGGCGGACCGCTCGTGAACGACAAGGGCGAACTTGTCGGCGTCACCGAAGGCGGGGCCATCGGAGCGCGACTACTGAGCACTTTTGTCGACGGATCGGAAGTACGCGCGTTCCTGGTGAGTAAGGATGTCACGGCCCTGCCGGCGCCGAAGCGTAAGGCACCGGTCCGCGACGCGTTTTTGCCCATCCAGGATGAGGCTAAATTTTTCAGCGCCGAGTCCGTGACCAAAGTCAACGACGATCTGCGCGAGATTTTTCGCAAGTACAACCGGGATTTCCTTATTGAATCCTACATGTCCGTCCCGGCCGACCAGTTGGAAAAAGTCAAATCGTCCAATGATGAAAAGACACGGTACTTCCGAAGGTGGACGCGGGAGCGGATCAAGGCGAAGGATGTGAACGGCCTGTGCTTGATCATATGCAAGAATCCGTCGTTCTTATATTGCGAAGCTTCGCCGGATGCGCGCAAAATCTTCGATGACAAAACCATCCAGGAGTTGGTCGACCTGGTGCGCGAGCAATTCAAGAAGAAGGACTACGATAAGGGGCTAGCCGAAGCCATTCGTTTCGTGCGGGAGAAATGGGAGAAAGAGTCCGATTAGCGCAATCTTGAGCGGGTGCAACGGCGGTTTTTACAAAAACTGCCGGCATGCGGCAGATGCTGGTCGCCGATTTCTGTTGACGTAACTGATTGGCTTCAGAGTAGCTACGGAATAACTGCATTTCTGCACAGGCCTTGGCACAATCCTTGCTCTTAAACTACTCCGTCCTGAGGAAAAACCAAAAGCCTTCTTTTCTGCAATCCTTGACAAGTAAGGCCGGCACACGGCGAAGAAGAAGGAATAGTCGGTTTGACCTAAATCCCCTTTCGGAAAGGAAACCCGCATCATGCTCGTTTTAACCCGAAAATTGCAAGAGAAAATTGTCTTTCCCGGCGCCAATATTTCGGTGCAGGTGGTGAGAATAAAGCCCGGCAAAGTGGGCCTGGGAATCGAAGCACCTTCGGAAGTAACGATTTTGCGCGAGGAAATTCCCGATCGTCTGGCCAACTGGGGAGCGCCGAAAACAAGCGCCCCCAGCGCGCAACCGAAAAGCGCGACATCCGACCCGGCAACAAATCTGAGCCGAAAATTGCAAGCCCTGAGCATGGGCCTGGGGCTGGCTCGCCTGCAATTGCGCCTTGGTCAATCGCAAAACGTCGAGGCCGTACTCGACCGGATGCACCAGGATATCCAATCGTTGCTTGGCCCGTTCTCGGTCACGGCCGTATCAGCACCGTCAGATGCGACGGCAGTTCCCGCGATCGATACACGCGCTGGATCGCTTTCCTAAAATCCGACTCCGTAGCAGAGTAAATATCCACGAACGATTGTGGGTTCCGGTCCACTAGCGGGAACCAGCTGCTCTGAACCTGGACCATGATGCGATGGCCCGGACGAAAGGTGTGGTAACAATCCTGAAGCGTGAACCGCACCGGCGTCGGCTTTCCCGGCGTGAAAGGTTCCGGCTTCTCAAAGTTGTTGCGAAATTTGCCCCGCATCACTTCTGCACGGACCAACTGTTGATTGCCGCCGAGCCGAATGCCGGCCGGGTTGGGATTGGGATCCGGATATTCATCGGGGTACACATCGATCAGCTTTACAATCCAATCGGAATCCGTTCCGGAGGTTGATACATGAAGACCGGCTTGAATCGGGCCGGCAATGGTCACGTCTGCCTCGAGCACTTCGGTCTGATAGACGAGGACATCGGGACGGCGGGCGGCAAAGCGCTGGTCGGCGGTCATGTACTCGCTCGACATGCCGATGGCGATTTTTTCGTGAAAGGGTACCGGTTTGGCAGGGTCGCTGATGTATTCATCATACGCGTCTTTGGCTTCCGCTTCCCCGGGTGGCGAAAAACCGAGCTTTCCCCTTTCATGTAGATAGAGTTTCTTGGCCTGTACGTTCCTGGGAGGCCAGGCATCGTGCTGCCGCCATTGGTTGGTCCCGGTTTCGAAAACCCAGGCCTCCGGATGGGTAAACTTTCCTTTGCCCTTCAAGTGGAACTCAAAAAACGGCAATTCTATTTTTTCGCGATAAAAGACAGATGTCTTGGCATGGAAAGAGACATGACCGAGCGCTGCCCCATCGGTCCGGTTCCAGCCGCCGTGCTGCCACGGACCCATCACCAGGATGTGTGTCGCTTCCGGGCTTGTAGCCTCGACGGACTTGTAGGTTTCCAGGGCGCCAAAAAGGTTTTCCGCATCAAACCATCCGCCCACGGTCATCACCGCAGGGCGAATCTTCTGCAAATGCGGCCGGAGATTCCGCGACTTCCAAAAATCGTCGTAGGTTCCATGCCGCATCACTTCGTTCCAGAAGGCTACCTCGTTTTTGAAGTAGCGCGGATTGGCATTGGCGAGCGGGCCCAGGCGAAGGAAGAACTGGTAGCCGTCCGGCGTTTCGTGGTCGAAAGTGAAATTGGACTTCTTCACGGGCTCCGGGCGCGGGCGGCCGAAGTTCGCGATGAAGTTGAAAAAATGCGGCAAGAATAATGCGCCGTTGCGATGAAAATCATCGCCAACGAACCAATCGACGATCGGCGCCTGCGGGGAGGCTGCCTTGAGAGCGGGATGGGCATCGATCATGCCTGCCGCCGTGTAAAACCCCGGATAGGAAATCCCCCACAGGCCGACTTTGCCGTTATGATTTTCCACATGTTTAAGAAGCCAGTCGATGGTGTCCCAGGTGTCGGTGCTCTCGTCGATATCCTGGGGCCCTTGCTTAGCCGGCAGATGCGGCCGCATGTTGATGAAGTCTCCCTCGGACATCCAGCGGCCGCGCACGTCCTGGTAGGCGAAGATATAGCCCTGTTTCGCAAATAGCGGCGAGGGTCCGAGATCGCTGCGATACTGGTCCACTCCATAGGGGCGGACGCTGTAGGGGGTTCGCGTCAGCAAAATCGGATAGCGCTGGTTTTGATTCTTGGGCGCGTACACGGCGGTGAAAAGTTTTTTGCCGTCGCGCATCGGAATGCGGTATTCGTACTTGGTGTAGTCCGCTTTCACCGGGTAGGGCTTCACTCTCGGTGGCTGCTGGCCGGGAACTTCCGGGGTGGCCAATATTGGCGCGCAGATTACCAGGAGAAGCGCGCATTGATTTCGAATTGCAAATCTTTTATGAGTGAGGTTCATATGAATAGTTTCTAACATCTTTTCATCCGCATTCAATAGGGTAAACTTTGTTCAGGAAACAATTGCACCCGAGAGACCGCGGGCGTGGAGCGTGAGGCGAATCCGAAAACGCGGCATGGTCCACGCTGCACGCCTCGCCCCCCCAACACCAAAAGGACCCGTTCCATGTCACACGGACCCTATTCCGGGCTTCTGGTGATTGATCTAACCCGCGTGCTTGCCGGGCCTTTTTGCACGCTGATGCTTGCGGAACTCGGCGCCCGCGTCGTCAAGGTGGAACATCCCGAAGACGGTGATGACGCGCGCCATTTCGAACCGTTTATCGATGGCCAATCGGCGTATTTCCAGTCACTTAATCGGGGCAAGGAAAGCATCGCGCTGGACCTCAAGGAGCCGGCTGACCGGGAAGTTTTTCTGGAGCTGGTTCGCCGCGGCGATGTTCTTGTGGAGAACTTTCGGCCGGGAACCATGGCAAAGTGGCAATTGGGCTACGAAACACTGCACACCATCAATCCGCGGTTGATTTATGCGGCCGTGTCCGGTTTCGGGCAAACCGGTCCCTGGAGCCATAAGCCTGCTTATGACCTGATCGTGCAGGCACTGGGCGGGTTGATGAGTATTACCGGGTTTCCCGGAGGCCCACCGACCAAGGCCGGCACTTCCATAGGCGACATCACCGGCGGACTATTTACGTTGGCCGGCATCGGCAGCGCGCTCTACCACCGCGAAAAAACCGGCGCTGGCCTGCAGGTGGACGTCAGCATGCTGGACGGCCAGATCGCTATCCTGGAGAGTGCCGTCGTGCGCTACTTCAGTTCCGGGACACCTCCCGGACCGATCGGCAATCGCCATCCATCGATCACCCCGTTCGAAGCGTACGCCACCGCGGATCGGGCAATCATCATCGCCGCCGGCAATGACGCGCTTTTCGAACGGTTATGCAGTTCGTTGGGGAAACCGGAGCTGGCCCGCGACCCGAGGTTTATCAGCAATAGCGCCCGTACTCGCCATGCCGATGCGCTCAAGGAAACGTTGGAAGCGATGCTCCGGCAAGCCCCCGCCGACCAGTGGATTGGCCTATTCGACGAGGCGGGCATACCGTGCAGCCCAATTCACACCGTTGCCGATGCCGTGGAGCATCCCCAGGTTCGAGCTCGCAATATGATTGTCTCCGCCGGCCGGTTGCGCATGGCGGGCAACCCGGTGAAATTGAGCGATTATCCCGATCCTCCGACGCGGCCCCCTGCCCCGGAGCTCAATGCACACGGCGACAAGATCCGGCAGGAACTCAGAGATCCGAAGTCAGAAGTCAGAGGTGAGTAACAGCTACTCAGTTATGTCTTTTCGAGAAGTTTCCGCCAGCAATTGGACACATATTAGGGAGATGATGGCAATCGTCATGACGTAACCGGCCAGGGGCCAACAGGCACACTACTGATGTGAACATCCGCGTGCCGGGAGCGCACGTTCGGTGACACTCAGCGGGCAGGCATCCGCGAACGAATATCTGCTGGCCGGTCCGGTCGGCGGCTGAATGGACCGGCTTATTCCCTAATGGCAGCACGTGTTACGAAAACCGTCCCGTTTTCCTTCGTAAACCGTACCTTTTGTCACTTGATTGCCTTTTTGTCCTTAAGCTCTTTTTCTAGAACTCTCTCGAGTCGCGCCTTCTCCTGGCGCATCGCCTCCAGCTCGTCGCGAGCGGTTTGGAGCGCTTGCCTTAGCGCGACGTTTTCTTCCCTCATCTTGGCTGTCTTGGCGTTTTTCTCCTGGCTTACCTCGGCCAGCCGGGCTTGCAAACTTCGAACGTCATCTCTCATTTGCCTCATTTCCAGCTGCGTCGCTTGGAGAGCTGCGCGGAGTCTGGCGTTTTCGTCTGGTAGGCGGTCCGCCTCGCCTCTGGCAGGAGCGAGTTTCTTAGGAGCGCCGTGCAAGAGATCAAAGTTTACGACCTCGCCGCCGTCACGAGTGATCGCCGCCCGTAGTTGATCGGGGTCGGCCTTTGCATTCAGAAAATGAACGGAGCCGTCGCAAAAGAGCGCATTAAAGTCGCCGCCAAAAAGTCCGCCAAACTTGGGCAGGGCCTGGTCCACGACAAAGGGGAGATCCTCCGGTTTGGTCCAGAAGACCGGGGCAGCAGCCTCAACAACCAAGATGGTGGTGCTGGTGCCGTCCGGAAAATCTGCTGGCAGGCGCATGCCTTTCCTGGGCTCAAAGGCTGCTCCTTTGCCGACGAGAGCCTGGTAGTAGGTCTTGTCCGGCTCATTATGCAAGGCGCCGACGGGGGCATAGATGCTGGGAATGGCCTTCGCAACCGTGATGTTGTGCTTGCTGTCCCACGGCTCATCGAGCTTGAACTGCTTGTAAAGGTTGTCTTGTTCGAGATAAGGTAAAATGGCAACCCGCCAGCTCAACAACGGTTTACCATCTTTCGCGTAGATCGCGGGCGGCGGAAAGTGTCGATAGACATCGTTAAAATTGTGGATGGCAAGGCCGATCATCTTCAGGTTTAGCTGACTCTTGTGTCGCCGAGCAGCGGTCTTGGCGGGGTCTTCCGCCGGGGGCGGATGTGTGTCTCCTTGCTTCGCCGCGGCGACCTTTCCTTCGTCTGTTCGAGGGCCATCGTCTAATACAGGGCCGGAAGCATCGGCAAAACTCCAGTTGCCGAGCACTCCGGCTCCACTGCCGACGATTGCGATCGCCAGCACGATGGCCAGCGTGATCTTGAGCTTGGTCATGAACATGGTGTAAAGAACTCCTTGAGTTAGAGCCGCGACGTTACCGGAGACCATTGCGGCGGCTGTTTTTCCGGCGGCGATGCTAATGGCCGCGTGGACTGTTGCGCGAACCATTCCGGCGGGCACGGCCGCCGGCGCCTGGTTTGCCGCGACGGCGACGGCCAGAGCCGCCGGCAAACCGACGCCGCGACGCAGCAGCGCTCGCCGAAGGCGTTCGCGCGCCCGCGCCAGGCGAGAGAGCACGGTTCCGCGGGGACAACCAAGCTGGCGGGCCGCCTCTTCATTGGTGCGACCCTCGAGGCAGCACAACACGAACGTGGCCCGGTATTTTTCCGGCAGGCGAGCCACTTCCTCGTCCAGTACGTGGCGCAAATCTCGCCAGTCAACGTCGTCCGCAGTCTCCTTGCCCGGCAGGCTCGCAGCAGCCGGTGGTGAAACGGTCTTCAAGGCATTCGCCCGGACAGCCAGCGCAACGCGGTAGGCGACCTTGTAGAGCCAGCTGGACAGGGCTTGCCGGCTACCAATGGAACTGGCTTTGCGCACCAACACCAAGAACGTGGCCTGGAAGGCGTCCTCGGCATCGTGCTCGTGACGCAACATGCGCCGACATAGACCGAGGACCATGGCGCCATGCCGCCAGACCAGTACCTCGAATGCCGCTTCGTCCCGGCAGGTGAGGAACCTCTCCAGGAGCTGAGCATCGGTCAAGCTGCCATTGGCCGACGGCTCGGCAAGATGGCGCAAACGCTGAACCATGGCGCGGAGAGCTTCTTGACCCATGCAATTGGTCCTCCGGAGATTGACCGGCCAATCCAATAGAGTGAGCCGAGCGGGTAATGCTTCCAATTATTTTGGCAAGAATCGGCGCTACGGGCCACCCCGTCGGGCGAGGAAAGGGAGCGTTTCGTAAAACTGTCCGCGTCCCCATTTTTCCGCCATTACGCCGAGTTGTATGTTGTCGATGAGAGCCGGCGCCTGGTGACGGTTCAGCTGGTGAGGGAGAAACGAGGGAATCGGTCGAGCGAACATCAAAGTAATTGATCTCGAAAAGGCCAAGACTAATCTCGAACAATACGCCCAGGAGTGCCAGTCATCTCCGGTGATCGTGACGCGTGCGGGGAAGGCGCTTCATCGATCTACTTGGGCGCTCCGCGGCGAGGCATTGGCACCGCTATGGAGCCACATAGTGTTGCTGCGCCCAGGCCACCGTCGCGGCTGCCGCATTGCTCGCGTCGGCTGGCTCTTGCTGGAACCGTTCGCGGAACCGCCGGTCGTTGATCACGAACGGCTCGTCCCACTGGTACAGCATCTCGCCCACTTCCCGAAACAACGGGACGAACACCCCGACCGTCTTCACCGCCCACCGCGGCACGCCTGCCAGGCGGATCTCGCGGCCCACCTGGCGTGAAAAGCGGGCTACCAGATCCCTCATGGTACCGTCGGGCGCACACGGAAGCACCCATGACCGCCCCTCGACATCAGCCTCCGCACAGCCGAGGTCGAATAAGCCGGCGGCGACGTCGGGGAGGTAGTGATAGGTGTGCATCGCGTTCGGGTTGACCAGCACGCTCGCCGTCTTGCCCGCGGCGGTCCGAGACACCGAAGCGGTTTCGGACGAATCCTTGCAGGGCGAGTCGGGATTCTCTCGGCTACCGTTCTCCCATGGTGAATAGGATGTCTATAACATCCGGCATGTGCAGCATCATACGGGTCAAATGAGCGCGTACCTGCGAAGGGTCGTCGAAGATGGCGAGCGCTGGTGGGTCAAGACGGGTTGGCGGTGATGGGGAACGGCCGCCGCGTCGGGCTTGGCACCCGTGCGGCAGAACGGGACATACGAATTCTGCAATACTCTGCGGTAAAGCCAGTTGCGTACCCTGTCACTTGGACACCTTGGACCCCTCTCTATTATGTTAGGACGCCTTAGTTTCGGACCTCAACCCTCGGCGTCCGCGTGCGCTACCAACTCTGCCACGTCCCGCCGGAGTGCCTCTTCCGGTCGTGTCAGGTCGATTGCATCGCCGTGGCGCGGGCGGCAGGCGACTCCCGTGGGCCAGTAGACCTCGATAAGGTGCCCCTCCGGGTCCTCGAAGTAGAAGGAGAGCGACACGCCATGGTAGAGGGCCATCTTGACCGGCACGCCCTGGTCGAGGGCCCGCTGGTGGAAGGCGCGGAGGTCCGCCAGCGAACGGACCTCGAAGGCGGTGTGCTGCAAGGCGGGGTTGGCAAAGAGCGCCAGGTCCAGCGACCCCTCGGCCGGTTGGCTGCTGAGGAAGGCAGTGGCGCCGAGGGCGGCCGTATCCGTCGGGACCACCTGAAGGCCGAGCAGCTCCCGATAGAACGCGGCGAGCGAGGCCGGGTCGCGCGCGCTGAGGCCGACGTGGCGGACACCGATCACCTGAGGCACGTCTTGTTTGGTCATGGTCTTTCCCTTTCTTTTGGCGAACGTTCTTGAATGGTTTTTTCTGCTGGTCGGGGGCGACCTGGCGAGCCCTTCGCTCGTTTAGGCTGGCACACCCTCGACAACGGAGACGTCACCCGCGGTGGGGACGACGCGGGTCAGCCGGAAGCCGTGGGCGGCGAAGAGCGGCCGATGCTCCGCCTCGGTCCGCTCGAGGCCCCCGACCATGACCATCATGTGCAGGTCGAGCAGCTTGCCGAACGACGGGCCGTCGCCTAATGGTAAGGCGGTCGCCCTCTGAGTTCTTGGCGGGGCTTGCTGCGCGTTAGGTGATTCTTGCGGACAATTGGAACCACCCCGGCGTGACGCCGACGACGCGTTTGAAGTGGTGGGTGAACTGGCTCTGGTCGGCGAAGCCGGCGTGCGCGGCGACCTCCGCCAGGGACAGGTCCGTCCCTGCCTGAAGGAGTTGCTTGGCCCGCTCGACGCGGCGCAGGATGACGTACTGGTGCGGCGGCAGCCCGGTGGCCGCCTTGAACTGCCGCGCGAAGTGATAGGGGCTGAGGCGCGCGACCGCGGCCATCTGCTCCAGGGTCGGGCCGGCGTCGAGGTGGTCCTCGACGTACTCCACGACGGCACGGAGCTTCGCTCGGGGGAGCGTGCCGTCCCGCCTGCGCGCGGGCTGGGGCGGTGCCAGGACGCGTCGGATCAGGTGGACGGCCAGGACGTTGGCCAGCGACTCGGCGGCGAGCGGTCCCCCGGCACCGCCGGCGGTCAACTCGGCGTCCAACGCCCACATCGCGGCCCGCAGGTTCGGGAGGTCCAGGGAGTCGAGTGGCGGGACCGTCAGCAGCGTCGGGTCGAGCTCGAACGCCTCGGCGGCGACCTGCGTGACTAACCCGGGCTCCAAGTAGATGTGCAGGCTGTCTGGGCGCCCGCTCCAGCGCCACCGGGCCGGGCTGCCGGCCGGTATCACGGATATCGCTCCGGCGGGGGGCGGCACGTGCCGCTTCACCCCGTCATAGCGCAGGTCCAACTCGTCCGGCGGCCGGACGAAAAGGACGAGCCGGTGGTGGGTAATGCCGGGGTGCTCGAGTTCCGAGGCGGGCGCTGCACGGTACCGAGCCGCCTCCAGGCCGACCCACCCCAGCCGGTCGCTCGACGCGTCCGCTTCGAACCGGAGGATCTTAAGCCAGTCCCGGGGCCCGATCAGGTCGCCGCCTCTCGGATGTTCCTGTGGCATCACCTGCGCCTCCCTGACGAGTCCGGCCGATGGCGCCGACTCATCGTCCACCGTTCCGTTGGACCCGCCACCCGCCGTGGAATCCCTGGGCCGAGTTCGTGAATCCCACCCTCTATTGTAGGACGCCTTGGTCTCGGACCTCAACCTTCGGCGCCTCTCGCATCGGGATCTCATCTCGCCTCACCGTGGCTTAGACCTGGGCCATGCCGCCATCGACGAACAGCTCGATGCCGGCGACGTAACTGCTGTCGTCGGACGCGAGGAAAACGGCGGCGTTCGCCACCTCGTCCGGCCTGCCCATTCGGCCCATCGGCACGGTGGCGGCGAAACCCACCTTGAGCTCATCGACTCGCTCCCGCGTCAGACCGGCCTTGTTGAAGATGGGCGTTTCGGTGTATCCGGGGCTGAGGACGTTGACGCGGATCTTGCGGTGCTTGAGATCGGTGGTCCAGCAGCGCGCGAACG
>Ga0306920_100000209_pt1 | contig 68127 bp, 56 predicted proteins | sample flu12Cox44000170_FD_204666 | JGI IMG/M metagenome (GOLD analysis project Ga0306920, IMG submission 204666) | Lab enrichment of tropical soil microbial communities from Luquillo Experimental Forest, Puerto Rico - flux4day.12C.oxic.44.000.170 (v2)... | ecosystem: Environmental > Terrestrial >...
GATGAGCAACAACTTCCTGCAGCTGTTCTTCGGCTGGGAAGCGGTGGGCCTCGTCTCGTACCTGCTGATCGGCTTCTGGTACAAGAAGAAGACGGCGATCTTCGCCAACCTCAAGGCGTTCCTGGTCAACCGCGTCGGCGACTTCGGCTTCATCCTGGGCATCGGCCTGATCGCCAGCTACGCGCACACGCTGAACTACGCGGAGGCCTTCGACGCCTTCACGAAGGCCGGCGGCCTGGCGAACGTGGCGTTCGGCATGGGCACCGACTGGATGCTGATCACCGTCGTCTGCATCTGCCTGTTCATCGGCGCCATGGGCAAGAGCGCGCAGTTCCCGCTGCACGTCTGGCTGCCCGATTCGATGGAAGGCCCGACCCCGATCTCCGCGCTGATCCACGCCGCCACCATGGTGACGGCCGGCATCTTCATGGTCACGCGCATGTCGCCGCTGTTCGAGCTGTCGGACACCGCGCTGAACTTCGTGCTGGTGATCGGCTCGATCACGGCGCTGTTCATGGGCTTTCTGGGCATCATCCAGAACGACATCAAGCGCGTCGTCGCGTACTCCACGCTGTCGCAGCTGGGCTACATGACCGTCGCGCTGGGCCTGTCGGCCTACCCGGTGGCGGTGTTCCACCTGATGACGCACGCGTTCTTCAAGGCGCTGCTGTTCCTCGCCGCGGGCTCCGTGATCATCGGCATGCACCACGACCAGGACATCCGCAACATGGGCGGCCTGCGCAAGTACATGAAGATCACGTACTGGACGTCGCTGGTGGGCTCGCTCGCGCTGATCGGCACGCCGTTCTTCGCCGGCTTCTACTCGAAGGACTCGATCATCGACGCCGCGCACGCCAGCCACCTGCCCGGCGCCGGCTTCGCGATCTTCTCGGTGACCGCCGGCGTGTTCGTCACGGCGTTCTACTCGTTCCGCATGTTCTTCCTGGTCTTCCACGGCCCGGAGCGCTTCCGCAACAAGCCGTTCCCCGCCGAGCACGACGAGCCGACGCCTGAACTGGAAGAGGACGACGCGCACGGCCATGGCGCCGCGCACGATGCGCACGGCCACGCGCCGGCGCACGCCGCGCACGCGCACGACGACCACGCACATGCCGACCACGGCCATGGCCACGACGACCATGACCACGAGCCGCACGAGACGCCGTGGGTCGTGACGCTGCCGCTCGTGCTGCTGGCGATCCCGTCGGTGGTCATCGGCGGCCTGGGCATCAAGTCCATGCTGTACGGCGCGTTCTTCGGCAACGCCATCGCCTACAACTCCGAGAAGCACCCGGCGATGGAAGAGCTCGCCAAGGAGTTCAACGAGCACGGCGGCGCCCTCGGCATGGGCCTGCACGCCTTCGCGTCGGTGCCGTTCTGGCTCGCGCTGCTGGGCGTCGCGCTGGCCTACATCATGTACATCGTCAAGCCTTCGCTGTCGGAAGCGGCGGCCAAGGTGTTCAAGCCGCTGATCGTCATCCTCGAGAACAAGTACTACTTCGACTGGTTCAACGAGAACGTCCTCGCCGCTGGCGCGCGCCTGCTGGGCCGCGGCCTGTGGAAGGGCGGCGACCAGGGCCTGATCGACGGCCTGGCCGTCAACGGCTCGGCGCGTCTCGTGGGCGCGGTCGCCAGCGTGGTGCGCCTGGTCCAGACGGGTCACCTGTACTGGTACGCGCTCGTGATGATCCTGGGCGTGTTCGGTCTGCTGACCTGGCAGCTCCTGCCTTATTTCCAGAGCATCGCTCACTGACGCAGCCGGCGGAGAACAAGAATGATCTTTCTGAACCTGGCCATCTGGCTGCCGATCCTGGCGGGGGTGGTGTTGCTGGCGATGGGGCGCGACGAGAACGCGCGTGCCGTGCGCTGGTTGTCGCTGGTCTTCGCGCTCGCGTCGTTCCTGGTCACGATCCCGCTGATCACCGGCTTCGACACGACGCAGGCCGGCATGCAGTTCCAGACCGACCTGACGTGGATCGAGCGCTTCAACGCGCACTACCACCTCGGCCTGGACGGCATCTCCGTGTGGTTCGTGCTGCTGACGGCGCTCATCACGGTGGTCGTCGTGATCTCCGCGTGGGAGGTCATCACCGAGCGCGTGAACCAGTACATGGGCGCGTTCCTGATCCTGTCCGGACTGATGATCGGCGTGTTCGCGGCCGTCGACGGCCTGCTGTTCTACACCTTCTTCGAGGCGACGCTGATCCCGATGTACATCATCATCGGCGTCTGGGGCGGCCCGAAGCGCATCTACGCGTCGTTCAAGTTCTTCCTGTACACGCTGCTGGGCTCGCTGCTGCTGCTGGTCGCGATCATCTACCTGTACATCCAGTCCAACGCGAGCTTCGACATCCTGGCCTGGCACAAGCTGCCGCTGTCGATGGGCGCGCAGACCGCGCTGTTCTTCGGGTTCCTCGCCGCCTTCGCGGTCAAGGTGCCGATGTTCCCGGTGCACACCTGGCTGCCGGACGTGCACGTCGAGGCCCCCACCGGCGGTTCCGCCGTGCTGGCCGCGATCATGCTGAAGCTGGGCGCGTACGGCTTCCTGCGGTTCTCGCTGCCGATCGCGCCGGACGCCAGCCACCACTGGGCCTGGCTGATCATCGCGCTGTCGCTGATCGCCGTCGTCTACATCGGCCTCGTGGCCATGGTGCAGACCGACATGAAGAAGCTGGTCGCCTACTCGTCGATCGCCCACATGGGCTTCTGCACGCTGGGCTTCTTCATCTTCAACTCGCTGGGCATGCAGGGCGCCATCGTGCAGATGATCTCGCACGGCTTCGTGTCGGCCGCGATGTTCCTGTGCATCGGCGTGCTGTACGACCGCGTCCACTCGCGCGACATCGCGGCCTACGGCGGCGTCGTCAACACGATGCCCTGGTTCGCCACCTTCGCCGTGCTGTTCGCGATGGCCAACTGCGGCCTGCCGGGCACCGCCGGCTTCGTGGGCGAGTGGATGGTCATCCTGGCGACCACCGGCTTCAACTTCTGGGTCGCCGCGCTGTCGGCCACGGCCCTGGTCTTCGGCGCCGCGTACACGCTGTGGATGGTCAAGCGCGTCTACTTCGGCCCCGTCACCAAGGGCAGCGTCAGCCGCCTGCAGGACATCAACGCCCGCGAATTCTTCATGCTCGCCGTGCTGGCCGTCGCCGTCCTGGCGATGGGCCTGTACCCGAAGCCTTTCACCGACGTCATGCAACCCTCGGTGGACGCCTTGCTGAAGCACGTCGCCCAGCCCAAGCTGATCTGAGCGCCGCGGAAAGATTCCCATGATTCAACTGACCTCGTTGCCGATCGTCTACCCCGAGATCTTCCTGCTGCTGATGACCTCGGTGGTGGCGCTGGTCGGCGTCAACGCCTCCGACAAGCGCCTGGGCACCACCTTCTGGATCGCCCAGGTCTCGCTGCTCGTCTTCTCGCTGCTGCACCTCGTCGAGCTGCAGGCCGGCCGCACCGGCTACGGCATGCAGCGCATGGTCGTCATCGACCCGCTGGGCCACCTGCTGGCGCTGTGCGCGGGCCTGGCCACGATGATCACGCTGGGCTTCTCGCGTCCGTACCTGAAGTCGCGCGACCTGCTCAAGGGCGAGTTCCTGTCGCTGGCGATGTTCTCGCTGCTGGGCGTCTCGGTGATGGTCTCGGCCAACAACTTCCTGGTCGTCTACGTCGGCCTGGAGCTGATGACGCTGTCGTTGTACGCGCTGACCGCGCTGCGCCGCGACCACGCCGTCTCGACCGAAGCCGCGATGAAATACTTCATCCTCGGCGCGCTGGCCAGCGGCTTCCTGCTGTACGGCCTGTCGATGATGTACGGCGCCACCGGCACGCTCGACATCCCGCAGGCCTTCGAGGCGCTGCACAAGGGCACGATCAACCCGCAGGTGCTGGTGTTCGGCCTGGTGTTCATCGTCGCCGGCCTCGCGTTCAAGCTGGGCCTCGCGCCGTTCCACATGTGGGTGCCCGACGTCTACCAGGGCGCGCCCACGGCCGTCACGCTGCTGATCTCCGCCGCGCCCAAGCTGGCCGCGTTCGGCATCACCTTCCGCATCCTGGTCGAGGGCCTGTCGGGCCAGGCCAAGGACTGGGAGGAGATGCTGATCGTGCTGTCGGTGGTCTCGATGACGCTGGGCAACCTGGCCGCCATCGCGCAGTCCAACCTGAAGCGCCTGCTGGCCTACTCGGCGATCGCGCAACTGGGCTTCATGCTGCTGGGCTTCACGCCGACCGTGGTCGACATGAAGACCGTCGCAGCCGGCAACGGCTACAGCTCGGCGCTGTTCTACATCATCACCTACGTGCTGACGACGCTGGGCACCTTCGGCCTGATCATGGTGCTGTCGCGCAACGGCTTCGAGAGCGAGGAGATCTCCGACCTCGCCGGCCTGAGCAAGCGCTCGCCGTGGATCGCCGGCGTGATGGCCATCTTCATGTTCTCGCTGGCCGGCATCCCGCCGCTGGTCGGCTTCTACGCGAAGCTGGCCGTGCTGCAGGCGCTGGTGAGCACCGGCAACCAGGTCTACATCGTGCTGGCGGTGATCGCGGTGCTGCTGTCGCTGATCGGCGCGTACTACTACCTGCGCATCGTCAAGACGATGTTCTTCGACGAGCCGGTCGATCCGACGCCGATCCGCGGCGAGACCGGCGCCACCGTGCTGCTGGCGCTCAACGGCCTCGCGGCGCTGGGCTTCGGCGTGCTGCCGGACGGCCTGATGATCGCCTGCCGCGAGGCGGTGCTCAAGGCCCTGAACTCCTGAGCGTTCCGGAGGGCGCGTGAAGGACGAGAACGCGGAGCCCATCGTCGGCGGGGGCTCCCCGGTCCGCGCGCAGCCGGGGGGCGACGCCCATCTCGTGGAGCGCCTCGTGCGCTCCGAGAGCGTCTTTGACGGCGCCTTCCTCAAGGTGCGGCGCGACCAGGTGAAGCTGCCGGACGGCCATCTGGCCTGGCGCGAGCACATCGTGCATCCGGGGGCCGTCATGATCGTGCCGATCGCCGACGACGGCCAGCTGGTGGTGGAGCGCCAGCACCGCTATCCGCTCGACCACGTGCTGCTGGAGTTTCCCGCCGGCAAGCTCGACCCGAACGAGACGACGCTGGACTGCGCCCGGCGCGAGCTGCTGGAGGAGACCGGCTACACCGCGCGCGAATGGGCCTACGCCGGACGCCTGCACAACGCGCCCGCGTACTCCAACGAGTTCATCGAGATCTGGTTCGCGCGCGGCCTCGTCGCCGGCGCGCAGAAGCTCGACGAGGGCGAGTTCCTCGAGGTCTTCACGATGACCGAGGCCGCGCTGCTTGCGCGGTCGGCCAGCGGCGAGCTCACCGACGCCAAGACCATGGTCGCGCTGCTCAAGCTGCAGCTGTGGCGCAGCGGGCAGTGGGAGCCGACGTGGCAGCGCGTGGAGTGAGGCGGGCGCCATGAAGGTGCTCGACCTGCGCTGCGCCGCGGGACACGGCTTCGAGGGCTGGTTCGCCTCCGAGGACGACTACGGCTCGCAGCGCGAACGCGGCCTGCTCGACTGCCCGGTCTGCGGCAACGCCGAGGTGCTGCGCCTGCCGAGCGCGCCGCGCCTGAACCTCTCGGGCGCGCGCGAGCCCGCGGCCGCCCCCGCGCGCGCGAGCGCCCCGGCCGCCGCCGATGCGCCGGCCGCGGCCGTCGACACGGCGCCGCAGGGCGACGGCGCCGTCCGGCGCTTCGTCGAGGCGGTGGCCGAGATCCTGAACGGCACCGAGGACGTCGGGACGCGCTTCGCCGAGGAGGCGCGCCGCATCCACTACGGCGAGATCGAGGCCAAGGGCATCCGCGGCCAGGCGACGGTCGAGGAGCGCGAGGCGCTGGCGGACGAGGGCATCGAGGTGTTCACGCTGCCCGCGGGGCTGCCGCCGAAGTCCTCGCTGCAGTGAGGCGGCGGCGCGCCGGCGGCGTGCTTTCAGGCTTGGCTCGGGAAACCGTCGCCGGCATCGGACCGGAACGGCTTCAGCGCCACCGGCCCCACGGGCGTGGCGCCCAGGTGCGAGCGCGCGCCGTCCGCGGTGTCCGTGGCGCGCACCATCACCCAGTCGATCCGGGAGACGCCGTCGGCCTGGCCCAGCGCGCTGAGATGGCGCATGAACTCGGCGCACAGCTGCGCCGAGGACTCCTCGCGCTCCTGCCGGCTGGCAACGCCCGCGGCGGCCGCGAACGAGCCGGGCGGCAGCATCGGCGTGCGGTGCAGCGTGGCGACGCCCAGGATGCGGCCGTTCTCGTCGACGCTCTCGCCGCGCATGCCGGGCGGCGCGCCGGCGGGCGCGGGCGCCGCGGCCTTGCCGGCCTGCAGGAAGTCCTTGATGTGCGCCGCCGACTGGCGCAGCGCCTCGTCGCCGCCGGCCAGGCCGGCGATGCGGCGCATCAGTCCGGCCAGTTCGGCATGGGGGGCGGGGCGGGACCCATCCTGGGTGTCGAGGATCCAGAACTCGGTGCGCAGGCCGAAGCGGCCGGTGCGTTGGGTGGGTTCGCCCTTGACGAGCGACCCGTAGGCGACGTCCTGGCCCCAGTATTCTCTGCAGGGATGCATGTGTGAAACGCTCGTCTCCGTGCGCCGCCGTGCAGGCCTGGTCGGCCGCCGACGCGTCTGTCGTGGCCGCACTGTAGGGGCTAAGGCGGTCGGCGATCCAATGCCGAGTCACTGGGCGGCCATGCGCGATTTGCATGACGCCGGAATGAAAAACTCCGGGGTTTGTGCTAACGCCATTAACCCTCGGTCTTGCCTGCACATGTCCAGGCAAGCGAGGCTCAATCGGGCAGCAGCACGCCCGGATTGAGCAGGCCGCGCGGATCCAGCGCGGCCTTGATCGCCTTCATCATCGCGACGGCCGGCGCGGGCTTGCGCAGCGCCAGCTCGCCGCGCTTGAGGCGGCCGATGCCGTGCTCGGCCGAGAACGTGCCGCCGAAGCGGCCGACGACGTCGTGCACGCAGGCGTTGACCGCGTGCTCGTGGCGCGCGAGGAAGGCGGCGGCATCGACGCCCGCGGGGGCCTGCAGGTTGTAGTGCAGGTTGCCGTCGCCCAGGTGCCCGAACGTGACGTGGCGCGCGCCGGGCACGACGGCCTCGAGCGCGGCGTCGGCGGCGGCGACGAAGTCCGCCAGCGACGACAGCGGCACGCCGATGTCGTGCTTGATGTTCAGGCCCTCGGCGGCCTGCGCCAGCGGGATCGCCTCGCGCAGCTGCCAGAGCAGGCGCGTCTGCGCCGCGCTGGCGGGGACGGCGACGTCGACCGTCTCGCCCGCGGCGAGCGACGCGGCCAGCGCGGCCTCGGCGCGGTCGCGCAGCGTGGATTCGTCGTGCGGCGAGGCGAGGTCGACCAGCACCGACCACAGCGGCGCGCCGGCCGCGTCGGCCAGCGGCAGCGGCGCGCGCAGCGCCGCGAAATGGCGCTCGACCAGCGCCAGCGAGGCCGGGTTCATCGCCTCGTAGCCGACCAGTTCGGCGTCGAAGGCCGCGCGCAGCCGCCGCATCAGGGCGACGGCGTCGGCCAGCGCGCGGCAGGTGGCCCAGGCGGTGACGCCGGCGCGCGGCTGCGGGAACAGGCGCAGCGTCGCGGCGGTGATGATGCCCAGCGTTCCCTCGCTGCCGACGAACAGGTCGCGCAGGTCGTAGCCGGTGTTGTCCTTGCGCAGGCCGTGCAGGCTGCTCCAGAGCTCGCCCTGCGCCGTCACGACCTCCAGCCCAAGGCACAGCTCGCGCGCGTTGCCGAAGCGCAGCACCTGCGTGCCGCCGGCGTTGGTGGCCAGGTTGCCGCCGATCGTGCAACTGCCTTCGGAGGCCAGGCTCAGCGGGAACAGCAGGCCCGCGGCGGCCGCGGCGGCCTGCGCCTCGTGCAGCGCGAGGCCGGCCTCCACGGTGAGGGTCAGGTTGTCGACGTCGACCTGGCGCACGGCGCGCAGGCGCTTCGTGCTCAGCACGACCTGTCGGCGCGACTCGTCGGGCACGCCGCCGCCCACCAGCCCCGTGTTGCCGCCTTGCGGGACGATGCTGACGCCGTCCGCGCGCGCGCAGCGGCGCACGACGGCGGCGACCTCGCCGGCCGAGCCGGGCAGCACGACGCACAGGCTGCGGCCGCGATAGCGCTTGCGCCAGTCGCGCTCGTAGCCGGCGAGCGCCTCGCCGTCGTCGCCGGCCAGCACGTGGGCCGCGCCGACGAGGGCGCGCAGGTCGTCCAGCAGCGCGCTCATCTCAATGTTCGACGCCGGCGCCGGCACGCGGATCCCCGGCCTGCGGCAGCCGCCTGGCCACCGTATGCCGCCAGCGCACCTGCGTCGCGCAGGCCGCGAACAGCACCAGCGCCAGCACGAGCTCGGCCCATGCGCACGCGTTCGAAGGCCAGCGGTCGCCGATGCGCACGATCGCCTCGGCGACGTACAGCCAGACCAGCAGGCTGACCCAGCGATACGTGTACATGCGGTGCTTGAGCAGCCCCGGCAGCGCGGCGACGAAGGGCAGGGCCTTGACCACCAGCGTGCCGTTGCCGGTGCGCGCCCACACGAGCTCCCAGGCGACGGCCAGCGCCGCCAGCGCGAGGGCGGCGGCCACCGCCGCGAGGCGCGAGAGGGTGGTGACGCGATCGGGTGTCATGGGGGCGGCGACCATGTTTGGCATGATAGTCGTCATGACCGTTTCCAAGACGTTGAACACGCCGATGAGCGCGCTGCTCGCCGGCCCCATGAAGACCCTGCGCAACTGGCCCTGGTTCGAGACGCTGCGCACGCTGCGCGCGCGCTTCCGCGACGACCGCCTCGGCCTGACCGCGAGCAGCCTCACGTTCACGACGCTGATCTCGCTGGTGCCGCTGCTGACGGTGATGCTGGCCGTGTTCACCGCGTTCCCGATGTTCAGCCACTTCCAGGCCGGGCTGGAGAAGTACTTCCTGCAGACGCTGGTGCCGCCCAACATCGCCAAGCCGGTGCTGGGCGCGCTGACGATGTTCGCCACCAAGGCGAGCCGGCTCGGCGCGGCCGGCCTGATCGCGCTGGGCTTCACGGCGATGGCGCTGATCCTGACGATCGACCGCACGCTCAACGCGATCTGGCGCGTGCGCAAGCCGCGGCCGATCGCGCAGCGCGTGCTGATCTACTGGGCCGCGATGACGCTGGGGCCGCTGATCCTGGGCGCCAGCCTGACGTTGATGTCGTACGCGATCTCGGCGTCCAGCGGCATGGTGGCGCAGATGTCGGGCGGGGTCAGCCTCGCGCTGTCGGTGCTGGAGTTCACCGCGCTCGCGACCGCGATGAGCGCGCTGTACCACTACGTCCCGCACGCGCCGGTGGCGTGGCGGCACGCGGTCGCCGGCGGGCTGTTCGTGGCGGTCGGCTTCGAGGTGGCGCGGCGCTCGCTGGGCTGGTACCTGACGCACATGACCTCGTACTCCAGCATCTACGGCGCGTTCGCCACGGTGCCGATCTTCCTGCTGTGGATCTACCTCGGATGGGTCATCGTGCTGCTGGGGGCGGTGATCGCCGCCTACGCGCCCAGCCTGAAGCTGAACCTCGTGCAGCACGGCCGCGTGCCGGGCCAGCGCTTCGCGCTCGCGCTCGACATCGTGCGCCGCCTGCAGCGCAGCCGCGAGGCCGGCGAGCACGGCATGGACGGCTTCGCGCTGGCCGACAGCCTGCGCATGGATCCGCTGCAGATCGAATCCGTGCTGGAGGCCTTGATGACGCTGGACTGGGTCGGCCGCCTCGACGAGGAGAACCAGCCGCGCTACGTGCTGCTGTGCGATCCGGCGCACACGCCGCTGGCGCCGCTGGTCGACGCGCTGCTGCTCGCGCCGATCGCGGCGCTGGCGCCCGCGCGCGGCAGGCTGGGCGTCGACGTGATCCGGCTGGCCGAGGTCCTGCCCGCCTGAGCACGCCCATTGCCGCACGCGCCAGCCATGGATACGCAACGCACGTCGACTCCCCGGCGCCGCTGGCTGCTGGCGATCCTGCTCGTCCTGGCGGCCGGCGCCGCGGCGGCGTGGCTGCTGCACGAGCGCTGGGCCTTCAGGCTGGTCGACCTGCGCTTCGTGGACCACCGCGAGAAGGTCGCCGGCGGCGGGGCGGCGCTGAACGTCACGGGGTATGTGCTGGTGCGCGTCGAGAGCGATGCAGACATCTTCCGCGAGGCGCGCGACGAGAATTCGTATCCCGAGGTCAAGGCGACGCTGTGCGACTCGGGCCGGCGCGTCGGCGCCTGGCGCGATCCGCTGCCGCTCGAGCGCGACGCGTCCGGCAAGCGCTTCGTCTACGCCGTGCTGCTGCCCGCGCGCGGCCGCGACGGCGAGCTGGCGCAGGCGGGCGGCGCGGTCTGCCTGCGCTTCATGTCCGCCGGCCTGGGCCTGCCGGCGTGGGGCGCGTCGGGCTCGCTGAAGGTCAGCCTGCCGGCGGCGATGCGCGAGCAGATGCTGGCCTACGCGCGGCGCGAGGGCGTGGTCGACGTGTCGCTCGACCCGATCTGCGCGCCGCTGCTCTGTCAGCCTGACTAGCCCGCGTGCACCACCACCATCAGCGCCCGCACGACGTGCTTGCCCGGGTTGGAGATGGCGTGCGGCACGTCGACGACGTAGCGCGCCGTCTCGTTGGCCTGCAGGGTGGTGACGTCGCTGCCCGAGCGCACTTCCAGCGGGCCGTCGCCCAGCACGGTCAGATGCTCGCGCGAGCCCGGTTCGTGGGCCTGCGATTCCAGCGTGCCGCCGGGCTGCACCGTCAGCTCGTACCACTCGAACTGGCCGGCCAGCTCGATCGGGCCGAGGATGCGCAGCTCGCACTTGCCGTCGGGGCTGCGCAGGGAGGGCGTCGCGTGGCCGGCCACCGTGGTGATGGCGGGCAGGGCGGGGCGCTCGCCGTCCAGCAGCTGGCCCAGCGGCACGCCCAGCGCGTTGGCCAGGCGCCAGACCACCGCCACGGTCGGGTTGGCCTGGTTGCGCTCGATCTGCGACAGCATCGACTTCGACACCCCCGCCAGCCGCGACAGCTCGTCCAGCGACAGCGCCCGCAGCTGGCGCAGCTCCGCCAGGGTGTTGCCCACCTTGGGCGGCTCGACGGCAAGATTGCGCGACACGTTCGTTTTCGTCCCGGAAGAGGCCCATTCGCTTGACGAATCGGCCAATGTTCACGATACTGCATTCTCGTTCGATATATCGAACAAATAAATTCGCATTGAACAAGATTGTGCCTGAAGGACAATGACTATGGCCAACGTCGCCGCATTCAACCAACACATCCAGTCCGAACTGGACGGCATCCGCGCCGCGGGGCTGTTCAAGTCCGAGCGCATCATCGCCACGCCGCAGGGCGCGCTGGTCAAGCTGGCCGACGGCCGCGAGCTGATCAACCTGTGCGCCAACAACTACCTCGGGCTGTCCTCGCATCCGAAGGTGATCGAGGCGGCGCACGAAGGCCTGCGCACGCACGGCTACGGCATGAGCTCGGTGCGTTTCATCTGCGGCACGCAGGACATCCACAAGGAGCTGGAGCAGCGCCTGGCCCGGTTCCTCGGCACCGAGGACACCATCCTCTACGCCGCGGCGTTCGACGCCAACGGCGGCCTGTTCGAGCCGCTGCTGGGCGAGGAGGACGCCATCATCAGCGACGCGCTGAACCACGCCTCCATCATCGACGGCATCCGCCTGTGCAAGGCCAAGCGCTTGCGCTACGCCCACAACGACCTGGCCGACCTCGAGGCGCAGCTCAAGGCCGCCGACGCCGCCGGCGCGCGCTTCAAGCTCGTCTTCACCGACGGCTCGTTCTCGATGGACGGCACCATTGCCCAGCTCGACAAGATCCGCGCCCTGTGCGACCAGCACGGCGCGCTGCTGGGCATCGACGAGTGCCACGCCACCGGCTTCCTGGGCGCGCGCGGCCGTGGCACGCACGAGTTCCGCGGCGTGTTCGGCAAGATCGACATCATCACCGGCACGCTGGGCAAGGCGCTGGGCGGCGCCTCGGGCGGCTTCACCACGGGCAAGAAGGAAGTGATCGAGCTGCTGCGCCAGCGCTCGCGCCCGTACCTGTTCTCCAACACGGTGATGCCGGCGATCGTCGCCGGTTCGCTGGCCGTGCTCGACCTGCTGGAGGCCAGCACCGAGCTGCGCGACAAGCTCGCCGACAACACCGCCTGGTTCCGCCAGGCCATCACCGCCGCGGGCTTCGAGATCAAGCCGGGCGAGCATCCGATCGTCCCGATCATGATCGGCGACGCCGTCAAGGCGCAGCAGCTGTCGCAGCGCATCCTGGAGCTGGGGCTGTACGCGGTCGGCTTCTTCTTCCCGGTCGTCCCGAAGGGGCAGGCGCGCATCCGCGTGCAGATGTCGGCGGTGCACGACCGGCACCACCTGGAGAAGGCCGTCGAGGTCTTCGCGAAGGCCGGCAGGGAGCTGGGCCTGGTGGGAGCCGCGCAATGAGCGAGACCACGAAGGGACAGCGCATCCTCATCATCGGCGCCAACGGCCAGATCGGCTCCGAGCTGGCCGGGGCGCTGAGCAAGCGCGCGGGCGTCGAAGCCGTCATCACCAGCGACGTCGCGCCCACCGGCCGCACGCCGGGCCTGGTGCACGAGCAGCTGGACGTCACCGACGCCGCGGCGCTGACGGCAGTCGTCGAGCGTCACGGCGTCACGCAGATCTACCTGCTGGCGGCCGCGCTGTCGGCCAACGGCGAGAAGCATCCGCAGTGGGCCTGGAACCTGAACATGGTGGGCCTGCTCAACGTGCTCGAGCTGGCGCGCACGCACAAGCTGGACAAGGTGTTCTGGCCCAGCTCGATCGCCGCCTTCGGCCCCTCGACGCCCGCCGACGGCACGCCGCAGGACACGGTCATGGACCCGACCACGATCTACGGCATCAGCAAGCTGGCCGGCGAGCGCTGGTGCGCCTGGTACCACAAGAACCACGGCGTGGACGTGCGCAGCCTGCGCTACCCGGGCCTGATCAGCTGGAAGACGCCTCCGGGCGGCGGCACCACCGACTACGCCGTCGAGATCTTCCACGCGGCGCTGCGCGACGGCCGCTACACCTGCTTCCTGAAGGAGGACCAGGCGCTGCCCATGATGCTGATGGACGACGCCTTGCGCGCCACCATCGAGCTGATGGAAGCCCCGTCCGACGCCATCCGCCAGCGCGGCAGCTACAACCTGTCGGCGATCAGCTTCACGCCGCGCCAGATCGCCGACGCGATCGCCAAGCGCATCCCCGGCTTCACGGTGGACAGCAAGCCGGACTTCCGCCAGGCCATCGCCGCCAACTGGCCGCGCTCGATCGACGACAGCGAGGCCGCCAGGGACTGGGGCTGGAAGGCGCAGTTCGGGCTGGACGAGATGGTCGACGAGATGCTCACGCAGCTCGCGCCCATCGTGAAGGCGAAGGCGACGGCCTGACCGGGCCGCGGAGGGGCCGGGCCCAGCTCAGACCGGGACCTTGCCCGTCCAGATGTCGAAGTACATGCGCCAGTCGCCCATGAAGCTCCAGAGCGGGTGCTTGAACGAGGCGGGCCGGTTCTTCTCGAAGCCGTAGTGGCCGATCCATGCGAAGCCGTAGGCGAAGGCGATGCCGGCCAAGATGAACAGCGGCTGGCGCGTCCAGATCAGCGACCACAGGCAGATCAGAGCCAGCGTCGAGCCGATGAAGTGCAGGCGACGGCAGGTGGCGTTGCTGTGCTCGCCCAGGTAGAACGGATAGAACTCGGCGAAGCTGTGCAGCGATTCGACGTCGGTGACGGCGTTGGCCATGGTCTTTCCCTCGTTCTTGTGCGGCCTCAGGCGGCTATCGCCTGACGCATCGCATTCAACACCGCATCGGGGGCTTCCTGCATCAGTGCATGCCCTGAAACGATGCGCGAGACCGACGCGTTGAGCGCGCCGGCGAGCTCCTTCGTGGCCTTCGCGGGCGTCATGACGTCGCGCGTGCCCACGATCAGGCGCACGGGGCACGTGATCCGCTGCGCGGCCTCGATGCCGCCAGCATACGCGTCGCAGACGCGGAAGTCGTGCTCGAACAGGTTGCCTTCGGCATCACCTTGTATCCGGTGCATCAAGGCGCTGCCGCCGCCGCGCAGCCAGGCCCCCGGGCCCGGGTACGAGGGCTTGCTGGCGAGGCTGGAATGCGAGAACGCGTTGACCATCGCGATCGCGCGGGACGGGTCGTCGCGCGCGGTGCAGAGCAGGGCGTCGCTGACCTTCATCGGATAGGCCGTGCCCACCATCACCAGGCCCGCCGCGCGGGCGGGGGCGCGCGCGGCGGCCTCCAGCGCGATCAGCGAGCCCATGCTGTGGCCGACGAGGTGCGCGCTCGGCACACCCGCGGCGTCGAGCAGCGCCAGCACCCAGTCGGCCAGCGCCTCGACGCTGGCCAGCGCCGGCCCGGCGGAGCGGCCGTGGCCCGGCAGGTCGACGGCCAGCACGCGGTGGCCGTGGTGCGCGTACCAGCGCGCCAGCAGCGTCCAGACGGAATGGTCGTTGAGCGCGCCGTGGATGAAGACGACGCACGGGCCGGCGTCGGCGAACGGCTTGCCGCCGGTGTACGCGTAGGCCGCGCGGCCTTGGACGTCGAGCTTCATGCGGCCGCCCTCTCGGCGGCCTTCAGAGCGGCCTTCAGGTCGGCGATCAGGTCGTCGGCGTCCTCCAGCCCGATCGACAGCCGGATCGTGCCGGGCCCGATGCCGGCGGCGGCGAGCGCGGCGTCGTCCATGCGGAAGTGCGTGGTCGAGGCCGGGTGGATGACCAGCGAGCGGCAGTCGCCGACGTTGGCCAGGTGCGAGAACAGCTGCAGCGCCTCGATGAAGGCGACGCCCTGCGCGCGCGAGCCGCGCAGGTCGAAGCTGAAGACGGAGCCGCAGCCGCGCGGCAGCAGTGCCTGCGCGAGCGCGTGGTCGGGGTGCGACTCGAGCTCGGGATAGCCGACCTGCGCCACCAGCGGATGCGCGGCCAGGAAGCGCGCCACCTTGCGCGCGTTGGCGACGTGGCGCTCCATGCGCAGCGGCAGCGTCTCCAGGCCCTGCAGGATCAGCCAGGCGGTGTGCGGGCTCATGCAGGCGCCGAAGTCGCGCAGGCCCTCGCGGCGGGCGCGCAGCAGGAAGGCGCCGACGGTGCTCTCCTCGGTGAACACCATGTCGTGGAAGCCGGCGTAGGGCTGGGTCAGCTCGGGGAAGCGGCCGCTGCGCTCCCAGTCGAAGCGGCCGGAGTCGGCCAGGACGCCGCCGACGACGGTGCCGTGGCCGGACAGGAACTTGGTGGCCGAGTGGAACAGCAGGTCGGCGCCCAGCCTGAACGGCTGCTGCAGCCACGGCGTCGTGAAGGTGGCGTCGACGAGCAGCGGCACGCCGGCCTCGTGCGCGATGGCGGAGACGCGCGGGATGTCCAGCACGTCCAGCCCCGGGTTGCCGAGCGACTCGCCGAACAGCAGCCGGGTGTTCGGCCGGATCGCGGCGCGCCAGGCGTCGATGTCGCGCGGCTTGACGAAGCTCGTCTCGATGCCGAAGCGCGACAAGGTGTAGGCCAGCAGGTTGTGCGAGCCGCCGTACAGCGCCGTGCTGGCGACGACGTGCGAGCCGGCGCCGGCGATGGTGGCGATGGCCAGGTGCAGCGCGGCCTGGCCGCTGGCGGTGGCGATCGCGCCGATGCCGCCTTCCAGCGCGGCCACGCGCTCCTCGAGCACGGCCGTGGTCGGGTTGGAGATGCGGCTGTAGACGTGGCCGGCGCGCTCCATGTTGAAAAGCGAGGCCGCGTGCTCGCTCGATTCGAAGACGAAGGAGGTCGTCAGGTGGATGGGCGTGGCGCGCGCGCCGGTGGCCGGGTCGGGCGCGGCGCCGGCGTGCAGGGCGAGGGTGTCGAAGGACGGGTCGGACGGGCCGGGCATGGTCGCTTTCAGCGGGACTGTTGCAGGGGCGTCCTGATTCACCGAAGCGGGGAAGAACCACGACGCCGACGCCGCGATTGTGTGCTATGTTGAAGCCCTGTTCCCACTGATTCCCCGAGGAGGCGTTGCCATGAAAGTCAGCGACATCCTGCGTGTCAAGGGCAATACCTTGTTCACCGTCTCGCCCGACCAGCCGCTCCACGAAGCCGTCGTCACGATGGCCGAGCACGACATCGGCTCGCTCGTCGTCATGGACCACGGCGATCTCACCGGCATGCTCACCTTCCGCGAAGTCATCCGCGCCACCGTCCGCCAGGGCGGCACGCTGGGCAGCGTCACCATCCGCTCGGTGATGGACGACGCGCCGCTCACCTGCACGCCCGAGACCGAGATCGACGAGGTGCGCCGCATGATGCTCGGCCGCCACGCCCGCTACATGCCCGTGCTCAACGGCCAGACGCTGATGGGCGTGATCTCGTTCTACGACGTGGCCCGTACGGTGGTCGAGGCGCAGGACTTCGAGAACCGCATGCTCAAGGCCTACATCCGCGACTGGCCGTCGGAAGAGGACGCCCAGGTCGGCACCTCGCTTTGAGGCGATCGGCGGCCGGGCGATCCGGCCGCGGGACGGCGCCGTCAGGCCGGTGCGGCTGCTTCGCTGCGGCGCAGCGCGGCGGGCAGGTCGGGTAACAGCAGAGGCGGCGCGGGCCAGTGCGCGGTCGCCACCGGATCGAGTTGCTGCTGCGGCTGTCGATGCAGCCCGCAGACGATCCACGCGATGTCGCGCCGGGCGAGCTCCTTGCCCAGCGTCTCGAGCGCGCTCTGGCCGGAGCTGTCGATCGACAGCAGGTGGTTTGCCTCCAGGATCACCCAGCGCACGCCGTCGGGCACCTCGTCGGCGAGCGACTCCACCTTGCCGGCGGCGCCGAAGAACAGCGCGCCGTACAGCCGGAACACGCGCACGTCGTCGCCCGCGCCGGCGGCGGCGTCGGCCTCCAGCCCGAACAGCGTGCCCATGCGGTAGACGAACATCACGCAGGCCAGCGCGAGGCCGACCTCCACCGCCACCGTCAGGTCCAGCACCACGGTCAGCACGAAGGTGCACAGGAACTTGGCGCCGTACTCGACGCCGTCCTTGCGCAGGCGCAGGAACTCGCGCGGCTCCAGCATGTTCCAGGCGACGTACAGCAGGATGCCGGCCAGCACCGACAGCGGCACGCGCGCGGCCAGCGGCGCGGCCACCAGCATGACCACGGCCAGCGTGATCGCGTGCAGGATGCCGGCGATCGGGGTGCGGGCGCCGGCGCGGATGTTGGTCAGGGTGCGCGCGATCGTCCCGGTCGCGGGGATGCCGCCGAACAGCGGCGCGACGAGGTTGGCCACGCCCTGGGCCATCAACTCCTGGTTGGGCTCGTGGCGCTTGACCTGGGCGACGCCGTCGGCCACCCGCGCGCACAGCAGCGACTCGATCGCGCCGAGCAGCGCGATGGTCAGCGCCGGCACGAACAGCTGCTGCACGCCGCTCCAGGAGATGGCCGGAGCGTGCAGCGCCGGCAGCGATTGCGGGATGCCGCCGAAGCGGCTGCCGATGGTCTCGACGTGCAGGTCGAGCGCGCTGGCCAGCGCCGTGAGCGTGACCAGCGCGACGATGGGCCCCGGGACGCGCGCGGCGAACTTGAGCCAGCGGTCGACGCTGCTGTCCTCGCGCAACGGGTTCTCCTGCACGGACAGCCCCGACCAGAACAGCAGCCCCGCCAGGCACGCGGCGCCCAGCGCCAGCGCCTGCAGGTTGGCGTGCGGCGCCTGTTCGGCCACCGTGGCGACCTGTGCGAAGAAGCCGGCCGGCATCGCGGCGATCGGCAGCCCGAGGAAGTCCTTGAGCTGCGACAGCGCGATCAGCACGGCGATGCCGTTGGTGAAGCCGGCGATGATGGACACCGGCATCTGGCGCACCAGCGCGCCCACGCGCAGCCAGCCCATCACGAGCAGCAGCACGCCGGCCATCATCGTGGCCACGAGCAGGTTGGGCACGCCGAAGCGCTGCACGATGCCGTACACGACGACGATGAAGGCGCCGGCGGGGCCGCCGATCTGGATGCTGGAGCCGCCGAGGCCCGAGATCAGCAGGCCCGCGATGATGGCGGTGAACAGGCCCTGTTCGGGCTTGACGCCGGAGGCGATGGCGAACGCCATGGCCAGCGGCAGGGCGACGACGCCGACGGTCAGGCCGGCGCCGAGGTCGGCGAGGAAATCCGCGCGCCGGTAGCCGCGCAGCGACTCGAGAAGGCGCGGCTTGAAGCGATGATGGGCAAGCATGAGGCGATCCTGGGCAAGGTTGCAGTGGACGACTGAACCAGGACCGCGGGCGGACCGCAGTGGTGCACGCGTGCCATGAAGCGCCGCCGCCTCGAGGGCAGCCAGGTGCGGGACGCGCGGGGAACGGACATGCCCCGATGTTACGACGTTAAGCCGCGATCATCGGGACGACGTTGTCCGTCGACGCCGCCTCGCGGCCGGCGATCCACATCTCCAGCGCCGCCGCGTCCATCGGGCGGCAGAAGCGGTAGCCCTGCAGCATGTCGCAGCCCTCGCGGCGCAGGAACTGGTGCTGGGCGTCGGTCTCGACGCCCTCGGCGACGGTCTCGAGGTCCAGCGCGCGCGCCATCTGGATGATGGCCTGCACGATGGCGCGGTCGTCCGGGTCGGTGTCGATGTCGCGCACGAAGGACTGGTCGATCTTGAGCGTGTGCAGCGGGAAGCGCTTGAGATGGCTCAGCGACGAGTAGCCGGTGCCGAAGTCGTCCAGCGACAGGCGCACGCCGAGCGCGTGCAGTGCGTCCATCATCGCGATGGCGGCCGCGGGGTTGGCCGTCACGCTCTCGGTGAGCTCCAGCTCGAGGTGCCGGGCGGGCAGGCCGGCGTCGCCGAGCGCGCGCGCCACGGTCTCGGGCAGGCCGGCGTGGCGGAACTGCACGGCCGACAGGTTGACGGCCACGACCATGGGCGCCACGCCGGCGTCCATCCAGGCCTTGAGCTGGGCGACCGCCGTGCGCAACACCCATTCGCCGATCGCGACGATCTGGCCGCTGGTCTCGGCCAGCGGGATGAACTCGGCCGGCGAGACGAAGCCGAACTCGGGATGCTTCCAGCGCAGCAGCGCCTCGACGCCGACCAGGCGCTCGCCGTCGCCGTCCAGCTGCGGCTGGTAGTGCAGCAGCAGCTCGTTGCGCTCCAGCGCGCGCCGCAGCGCCGACTCCAGCTGCAGCTGGCGCGCCGAGCGCTGCTGCATGCCGGCGGCGAACAAGCGCCACGTCGCCTTGCCCTCGTGCTTGGCGCGGTACATCGCGGTGTCGGCGTTGCGCGACAGGATCTCGTAGTCGTCGCCGTCGGACGGGTAGCAGGCGACGCCGATCGACATCGTCATGCTCAGCTCGTGCCCCTGCGCCATGCAGGGCTCGGCCAGGTGTTCCAGCAGCTTGGAGGCGACCAGCTCGGCGCCGGCGGCGTCGGCGCCCGGCAGCAGCACGGCGAACTCGTCGCCGCCCAGGCGGGCGACGGTGTCGACCTCGCGCAGGCACGCGCGCAGGCGGCGCGCGACCTCGCCCAGCAGCGCGTCGCCGACGCTGTGGCCGAGCGTGTCGTTGATGTTCTTGAACTGGTCGAGGTCCATGAACATCAGCGCGAACGGCCGGTGGTCGCGGCGCGACACGCTGGTCAGCTGGCCGACCCGGTCCGCCAGCAGGCTGCGGTTGGGCAGGTCGGTGAGCGTGTCGACGTGCGCCAGCCGCACCAGGTTGCGCTCGACCTCGCGGAACTGGGTGATGTCGTCGAGGACGCCGATGTAGTGGGTCACGGCGCCCGCGGCGTCGCGCTGCTGCGTGACCGCGGCCCAGCAGGTGTAGAGGCTGCCGTCCTTGCGCGCGGTGCGCAGTTCGCCCTGCCAGTGGCCGGTGCTGCGCAGCGCCTCGCGCACCTGGCGCCGCATCGCGCGCCGGGCTATGCCCAGGCCGAGCGCGGCCACCGGCTGGCCCTGCAGCTCGTGGGCGACGTAGCCGCTGATGTCGCAGAAGGCCTTGTTGACGGTGACGACGCGGCCGTCGCGGTCGGCGATGACGAAGCCTTCGCGCGCCTGCTCGAACACGGCGCCGGCGAGCTGCAGCTTGTCCTCGGCCGACCTGCGCTGGGTGATGTCGCGCCCCTCGACCAGCAGGTTGGGCGGCGCGCCGCCGCTGCGAGGGATGGCGCGGATGGCCAGCTCCAGCGTCAGCGCCAGGCCGTCCGGGCGCCGGATGGCCAGCTCGTGGGTGAGGATGGCGCCGGCGGCGGCCTGCGCGACCGCGTCCTGCAGCGCGCGCGCCTGGCCGGCGTCCAGGCCGAGCTCCGGGATCTCCTCGAAGCGGCGGCCGGCGATCTGCGCATGGGTCACGCGCAGCCAGTGGCGGCCGGTGCCGTTCATGTGGCGCAGCGCGCCGTGGGCGTCGAGCACGCAGACCAGGTGCACGCTGCGATCGATCAGCCGGTTGGCCAGGCGCTCGCGCTGCAGCGAGCGGCGGGCGCGCACGGTCTGCGCGAACAGCGCCGCGCCCAGGCCCAGCAGGGCGACGGTGGCCAGCCAGAACAGCCACAGCGGCACGGCGACCAGCTGTGCGGACGCCGTCGGCGCCGCCAGCGCAGGCAGGGCGGCGGTCGCGACGAGGGACGCGACGGCGGCGAGGCGGGCAGGGCGCGGGCGGCGCGCGGCGCCCCGGCAGGCCGGTGCGGTCGTCGGGAACACGCCGATCGCGCCTCCCCGGACGCGTGAGCGAGGGCCGAGAGACAGCATCCCGGCACTTTGCCCCGGATTCGTTGGCCCGAACGGACGGATAAGCTGCGGCGACGTGGCCTATTTCACGCCGACCAGCATTGGCGGCGCGCGAAGGCGGCATTCGACGGCTCCCCGAGGCCGCGAAGCGGCGCGACGCGCATCGCGAAGGCGACCGCCATGCCCGCCCTTAGAATCGACCCATGTCAGGCAGCACCTTCGGCGAACTCTTCCGCGTCACCAACTTCGGCGAATCGCACGGGCCGGCGATCGGCTGCGTCATCGACGGCTGCCCGCCGGGGCTGGCGCTGTCCGAGGCCGACATCCAGGTCGAGCTGGACCGCCGCCGCCCCGGCACCTCGCGCCACGTCACGCAGCGCAACGAGCCGGACGCGGTTGAGATCCTGTCCGGCGTCTACGAAGGCATCACCACCGGCACCCCGATCGCGCTGCTGATCCGCAACACCGACCAGCGCAGCAAGGATTACGGCAACATCCTCGACACCTTCCGCCCGGGCCACGCCGACTACACCTACTGGCGCAAGTACGGCCTGCGCGACCCGCGCGGCGGCGGCCGCTCGTCGGCCCGGCTGACCGCGCCGATGGTGGCGGCCGGCGCCGTCGCCCGCAAGTGGCTCAAGGAGCACCGCGGCACCACCTTCATCGGCTGGATGAGCCAGCTCGGCGACATCGCCATCCCGTTCGTCGACGAGGCGCAGATCCCGCTGAACCCGTTCTTCGCGCCCAACGCGGAGGTCGTCCCGGCCCTCGAGGAGCGCATGGACGCGCTGCGCAAGGCCGGCGACTCCTGCGGCGCGCGCATCGAGGTCGTCGCCCGCGGCGTGCCCGTGGGCCTGGGCCAGCCGCTGTTCGACAAGCTGGACGCCGACATCGCCTACGCCATGATGGGCGTCAACGCGGTCAAGGGCGTCGAGATCGGCGCCGGCTTCGGCAGCGTCGCGCAGCTGGGCAGCGAGCACGGCGACGAGCTGACGCCCGCAGGCTTCGTCGGCAACAACGCCGGCGGCGTGCTGGGGGGCATCTCCACCGGCCAGGACCTGCGCGTCTCGATCGCGATCAAGCCCACCAGCTCGATCCGCACCCCGCGCCGCTCGATCGACCGCGCCGGCAACCCGACGACGGTCGAGACCTTCGGCCGCCACGACCCTTGCGTCGGCATCCGCGCCACGCCCATCGTCGAGGCGATGCTGGCGCTGGTGGTGATGGACCACGTGCTGGCGCAGCGCGCGCAGTGCGGCGACGTCCGGCTCGAGATCCCGCCGATCGCGGGCGCCGCCCCGCGCGCCTGACGCGCCCGCGGCGGGCCGGCACCCCCGTCTGGGGGATATCGCGCGGCTTTCGATCCGGCGCCGCGCGGCTTATCCTGCGGCAGCGCGACGTCGATCGCCGGCACCGCTCCGACGGCGCCGGCTCCGGGCGTCCCGCGCCCCGTCCGCCGCAGTTCGTCGCCCGGAGTTCCGGTTCGTCCAGGCGCACTGCAACTCGTCCAGGCCCAGCAGCACTTCGTCGCAATCCGTCCCCATGCCGTCACCAGCCGATCCACACTCCGTCGAAATTCAGGATGCCCCTGGAACAACGAAGAAGGAAGAGGACATGCGCAAACGCCTGGTAATCGGGGTGGCGGTGGTCGTCGCGGCCATCGGAGCGGCCTTCGCGATCAAGGCCGGCAGGGGGAGCGCCGCGGTGCCGGCGAGCGCCGCGATGGCGGCCAACGCGCCCGACGCCGGCGCCAGCGAGGTGCCGCTCGACTTCACGCCCGGCGAGGCGGCCAGGCCGCTGACGCTGGCGCTGCCGCAGGTCGTCGAGTTCTCGGGCCCGCTGGTCGCGCCCAACACCGCCATCGTGCGCGCCAAGGCCACGGGCACGCTGCTGGCGCTGGACGTGCAGGAAGGCCAGCGCGTGAAGGCCGGCGAGTCGCTGGGCCGCATCGACGTCAGCGAGCTGCAGAGCAAGGTCGCCGAGCGCGCCGCCAACCTGGCCGCGGTCAAGACGACACTGGCCCAGGCCCAGCGCACGCACGAATCCAACATCGGCCTGGCCAACGACAAGTTCATCTCGCCCATCGCGCTCGAGAACTCGAAGTCCTCGCTCGACAGCGCCAAGGCACAGGTCGCCGCCGCCGAGGCCACGCTCGACAGCGCGCGCATCGCGCTGCGCGACGCCTCGCTGGTCGCGCCGATCAGCGGCATCGTGTCGAAGAAGTACGTCGTCGCCGGCGAGAAGGTCACGGCCGAGCAGCAGGTCGTCACGATCGTCGACCTGCGCCTGCTGGAGCTGGCCGGCACGGTCGGCACGCAGGAGGTCGGGCGGCTGACCACCGGCATGCCGGCGACGCTGAAGATCGAGGGGCTGGACAAGCCGATGGACGGCAAGCTGGCCCGCATCGCGCCGGCCGCCGAGGCGGGCACGCGCTCGATCGGCGTCGTCGTCCAGCTGCAGAACCCGAAGGAGACGCTGCGCGCCGGCCAGTACGCGGTCGCGCAGGTGCAGATCGGCGACGCGACGCCGCGCCTGACGGTGCCCATCAGCGCCATTAGCTCGGCCTCGGGGCAGGAGTACGTGTGGACGGTGGAGAACGGCAAGCTGCTGCGCCGCACCGTCACCACGGGCCGGCGCGACCCGGTCAAGGGCCGCGCCGAGGTGCTCGAGGGCCTGACGGCCGACGCCCCGGTGCTGGGCGCGCGCTTCGACAACCTGCGCGAAGGCGCCAAGGCGCGCGTGGTCGCGGTCGCGACCGCCGCCACGCCCAAGCCGCTGCCCCAGGCCGCCGCCACCCGCTGACCTGCGCCGTTCCCACGGCTTCGACTCGAGGAGAGTTCCCATGTGGATGACGCGCGTCTCCATCAACAACCCCGTCTTCGCGACCATGGTCATGGTGGCGCTGTGCGTGCTGGGGTTGTTCTCGTACCAGCGGCTGGGCGTCGAGCAGATGCCCGACATCTCGCCGCCGGTCGTCTTCATCGCCGTGCAGTACCCGGGCGCGTCGCCCGGCGCCGTCGAGACCGAGATCACCAAGCCGCTGGAGGACGCCCTGAACGGCATCGCCGGCGTCAAGATGATCCGCTCCAACAGCTACGAGGGCCGCAGCGAGACGGTGGTCGAGTTCCACCTGTCGGTCGACATGACGCGCGCCACGCAGGAGGTGCGCGACAAGGTCTCGGTCGTGCAGGCCGGCTTCAACCGCGACGTCAAGCCGCCGTTCGTCAGCCGCTTCGACGGCGACAACTCGCAGCCCACCGTGGTGCTGGCGCTGATGGCCACCGGCCGCAGCGACCGCGAGCTCTCGCTGATCGCCGACCAGACCGTGCAGAAGCGCCTGACCAGCGTCGAGGGCGTGGCGCGCGTCACGCCGCTGGGCCTGGTCACGCGCCAGGTGCGCATCGACCTCGACCCGCAGCGCCTGCGCGGCTTCGGCCTGACGCCGGCCGACGTCAGCGCCGCCCTCGTGCGCGCCAACACCGACCAGCCGGTGGGCATGCTGCAGAACCGGAACGAGGACTCGCTGGTGCGCGTCGAGGGCCGCGTGCTCGATCCCAAGCAGTTCGCCAGCGTGGTGGTCTCGCGCAACGCCAGCGGCGGCGTGGTGCTGCTGGGCGACGTCGGCAAGCTGGTCGAGCGCGAGCAGGAGCCCGATTCGCTGTCGCGCATCAACGGCAAGGCGGCGGTCACGTTCAACATCTTCAAGCAGCAGGACGCCAACATCGTGCGCACTGGCGCGGCGATCAAGGCCGCGGCCGACGAGATGCGCAAGTCGCTGCCGCCGGGCGTCGAGCTCAAGCTGATCTACGCCAGCAGCGACTGGGTGGAGCAGTCGCTGGACGGCGTGAAGAAGACGCTGGGCGAGGGCGCGCTGCTGACCATCGCCATCGTGTTCCTGTTCCTGCACAGCTGGCGCTCGACCATCATCACCGGCCTGACGCTGCCGATCTCGGTCATCGCGTCCTTCATCGCCATCAACGCGTTCGGCTTCACGCTGAACTTCATGACGATGATGGCGCTGAGCCTGTGCATCGGCCTGCTGATCGACGACGCGATCGTGGTGCGCGAGAACATCGTGCGCCACGTCGGCATGGGCCAGGACCATCACACCGCCGCGCGCCGCGGCACCGACGAGATCGGCCTGGCGGTGATGGCCACCACCTTCGCGATCTGCGCGGTGTTCGTCCCCGTGGCCTTCATGAAGGGCATCGTCGGCAAGTTCTTCTTCCCGTTCGGCATCACTGTGGTGTCGGCGGTGATCGTGTCGCTGTTCGTCAGCTTCACGCTGGACCCGATGCTGTCGTCGATCTGGCGCGACCCGCCGGCCGTGACGATGCAGCGGATCTGGGGCGTCGGCCACATGATGCGCGGCGTCGACTGGGCGATGGCCCGGCTGCACGGCGTCTACGAGCGCCTGATCACCTGGGCCTTCAGCGGCCGCCGCTACCGCGTCTTCGTGCCGCCCGTGCCCGCGTACGGCTTCGGCTTCGGCGCCGACGGCCGGCGCCTGACCGACGGCAGGCGCCACCTGCGCTTCGCGACGCTGACGCCGCGCGGCATCGTGCTGTGGTTGGCCGTGGCGACGTTCGCCGCGGCCATCGGCCTCGCGACGACGATCGGCGCGGAAGCGATCCCGCAGACCGACCAGAGCTACACCGGCCTGAACATCACGATGCCGGTGGGCACCAGCCTGGCGCGCGCCGACGAGAAGATGAAGCAGGTCGAGGCCATCATCGGGTCCATGCCCGAGATCGACTCGCTGTCGACCCAGGTCGGCGGCGACAACGGCCACAACACCGCCTACGTCGGCATCGGCCTGAAGCCGCGCCACGAGCGCAAGCTCAACCAGTTCCAGGTCGAGGACGAGATCCGCAAGCGCCTGCAGGGCCTGCCCGGCATCTCCGTGGCGCTGGGCAACCGGCCGATCTTCATCTCGATCCTGGGCCCGGACCCGACCGTGCTCGACCAGATCACGGCCGACCTCGGCGACAAGATCAAGAAGGTCAAGGGCGTCACCGACTTCGAGTCCTCGGTCAAGCCCGGCCTGCCCGCGTACGCCGTGCGCGTGCGCCCGGACGCCGCGCGCCAGCTCGGCATGACGCCGCAGCAGCTGTCCGCGAGCCTGCGCGCCTACGTGCAGGGCGACGTGTCGACCTACTGGACGACGCCCGACGGCCAGCAGGTGGAGGTGCAGCTGCGCCTGCCGCAGGCCAGCCGCGAGAGCGTCGCGCAGCTCAACAAGCTGCCCGTGGCCTTCGCCGCCGACGGCACGCCGGTGCCGCTGGAGAGCGTGGCCACCATCGAGCCCGTCACCAACCCCGACGTCATCAAGCGCCAGGACCTGCAGCGCCGCCAGGCGGTGTACGCGGGCGTGGACGTGAAGTCGGGCCGCACGGTGGGCCAGGTCAATGCCGACATCGACAAGATCGTCAAGGCCACCGTGCTGCCGCCGGGTTATCGCTTCAACGTGGCCGGCGCCGCGCAGGACCAGGACGACATCTTCGGCAACATCGGCTCCGCGCTGGGCCTGGCGCTGATCTTCATCTACATCGTGCTGGCCAGCCAGTTCGGCAGCTTCCTGCAGCCGCTGGCGATCATGGCCTCGCTGCCGCTGTCGCTGATCGGCGTGATGATCTCGCTCAAGCTGTTCCACTCAACCATCAACCTGTTCTCGCTGATCGGCCTGATCATGCTGATGGGCCTGGTGACGAAGAACGCCATTCTCCTGGTGGACTTCGCCAACCACGCCCGCAAGGCCGGGGCGACGCTGGCCGAGGCCGTGCTGACCGCCGGCCAGATCCGGATGCGCCCGATCATCATGACGACCGCCGCGATGGTGTTCGGCATGTTCCCGCTGGCGCTCGCGCTCGACGAGGGCGGCGAGCTGCAGGCGCCGATGGGCCGCGCCATCATCGGCGGCGTCATCACCTCGACGCTGCTGACGCTGGTGGTGGTGCCCGTGATCTACGCCTACATCGAGCAGTGGGTCGGCTTCTTCAAGCAGCGCCTGGACGCGAACTCGCGCGGCGCGATCATCGGCGCGGTGCTGTCGGGCCTGGTCGGCATCGTGCTGATGATGAGCGGCGTGCCGATGGCGGGCGTCGGCGCGGTGATGGCGGTGGCCATAGCCCTGAGCGTGTGGGCCTGCTGGTCGTACGCGACGGCCAACGGCTACCACCGCGGCTGGGCGGCGATGGGCCTGCTGGGCATGCTGGGCTTCATGATCCTGGCCTTCCTGCGCCCGATCCAGGACGGCGGGCCGCCGGAGGAGCTGTCCATGGCGCCGCCCAACACGAACGCCCCCGACTCGCAGCCCGATTCCGAGCCTGAGGCCGACTCGGTGATGGCCTGAGCTCGACGCCGCGTCTCCAGGGCCACCGGTTGCGACTGTTTCGCGGCCGGTGGCCCTTCCGCATGGCGCAGCCGCCGCGCGGTGCTATGGTCGCGGGATGAAATCCCGCCTGATCCTCGTGTTGCTCGCCGTGCCCGCGAGCGCCGCCTTCGCGCAGTACAAATGCACCGCGGCCGACGGCGCGATCACGTTCCAGCAGACCCCGTGCTTCGGCGCGAAGTCGCAGGAGAAGCTGAACGTGGTGCCGAACGGCCACCCGCCGGCGGTTCCGGCGGCCGCTTCCGGCGTGAAGGCGCCCGCCGCGGCGGCACCGGCCGCCGGACCGGCGGACGGCGTCGACAAGCGCATGCTGGCCGGCTACGAGAAGCAGCGCGAGCGCGACGCGCTGGTGCGGGCGCTCGATGCGGCGCGCCAGGACCAGGCCCAGCGCGCGGGCCAGCGCCAGGACGCCATCGCGGCGGCGCGCCGGCAGTACGGCGACGACCCGGCCAACGCGGGCGCGCTGCGGGACGCGCTGGCCGCGATCGACAGCCGCTACAACGTGCTCGACGAGCTCGGCGACGCCCGGGTCAGGGAGGCGCAGGAGGCGCTGGCCCGCTGGGACAACCCGCTGCAGCAGTGAGCTAGTGTCGGCGCGGCCTGCCGCGCGGCCCCAGCACGGCGTCGCAGTCGACGCAGGCGCGCAGCTCGGTGTCGCCGGCGGGCGTCTCCAGCGTGGCGGTGCCGCCGGCGCGGATCTCCCAGCGCCAGGTGCCGCTGGCCGAGCGCGCGGTGCCGCGGACGTAGCAGGGCAGGTTGTCCCAGCCGTCGCGCTGTTCGCGCGCGCTGACGACCAGGGAGCGCGCGAGGAAGTAGCGCGCCTGGGCGGCGGTCAGCGTGAAATCGGCGCAGGCGTCGCCGCCGGCGTCGAAGCCGCGCGACTCGATGCGCACCTCGTCCAGCGCGGCGGGGACGGGCGGCGGCGCGGAGGCGCAACCCGCGAGCGCGAGGAGGGAAGCCACCGGGAACAGGAGTCGTCGCATGAACGGCTAGTGTCGCCCAGATTGCGCGGGCCGCTCAACATTCGACGATGTTGACGGCCAGTCCGCCGCGCGCGGTCTCCTTGTACTTGGTCTGCATGTCGGCGCCGGTCTCGCGCATGGTCTTGATGACCTTGTCCAGGCTCACGTGGTGCGTGCCGTCGCCGCGCAGCGCCATGCGCGCCGCGTTGATCGCCTTGACCGACGCGATCGCGTTGCGCTCGATGCACGGGATCTGCACCAGGCCGCCGACCGGGTCGCAGGTCAGGCCCAGGTGGTGCTCCATGCCGATCTCGGCGGCGTTCTCCACCTGCTGCGGCGTGCCGCCCATCACGGCGGCCAGGCCCGCGGCGGCCATCGAGCAGGCCACGCCGACCTCGCCCTGGCAGCCGACCTCGGCGCCGGAGATCGACGCGTTCTCCTTGTAGAGGATACCGATCGCCGCGGCGGTCAGCATGAAGTCGACGACGCCCTTGTCGTTGGCGCCCGGCACGAAGCGCGTGTAGTAGTGCAGCACGGCCGGCACGATGCCCGCGGCGCCGTTGGTGGGCGCGGTGACCACGCGGCCGCCGGCGGCGTTCTCCTCGTTGACGGCCAGCGCGTAGAGGTTGACCCAGTCCATCACCATCAGCGGGTCGCGCATCGCGGCCTCGGGGTTGACGGTGAGGTCGCGGTACAGCTGCGCGGCGCGCCGCTTGACCTTGAAGCCGCCGGGCAGCACGCCCTCGGTGCGGCAGCCGCGCGCGACGCACTCCTGCATCACGCGCCAGATCCTGAGCAGGCCGGCGTCGATCTCCGCGTCGGTGCGCCAGTGGCGCTCGTTGCGGCGCATCAGCTCGGCGATGACCACGCCGTGCTGGTCGCACTGCCGCAGCAGGTCGTCGCCGCTGTGGAACGGGTGCGGCAGGACGGTGGTGTCGGGCGCGATCGTCTTCTGCTTCGTGCCGTCGGCCGCGACCTCGTCGCTGACGACGAAGCCGCCGCCCACGGAGTAGTACACGCGGTTCTCGAGCTCGGCGCCGGCGGCGTCGTACGCGGTGAAGCGCATGCCGTTGGCGTGGAAGGGCAAGGACTCGCGGCGATGCATCACGAGGTCGGCGGACTCGTCGAACGCGATCTCGTGCGCGCCGTTGAGCGCGACGCGGTGCTGCGCGCGGATGGCCTCGAGGATGGCGGGCACCTGCTCGATGTCCACCGTGTCGGGCTCGTGCCCGGCCAGGCCCAGCAGCACGGCCTTGTCGCTGCCGTGGCCCTTGCCGGTGGCGCCCAGCGAGCCGTACATCTCGGCCTTCACGCGCGCGGTGCGCGCGAGCGCGCCCTCGTGCGCGAGGCGGGCGACGAACATGCGCGCCGCGCGCATCGGGCCCACCGTGTGCGAGCTCGACGGGCCGATGCCGATCTTGAAGAGGTCGAAAACCGAGACTGCCATGGGGTGCCTTCAGCGAAACAGTCGGGCCGCGGACGGCGCTCGTGGCGCCGGCGCGGCTTCAGGATACGACCCTGCCGCCACACTCATGGCGGCAAGGAGATCAGGCCTTCGCGGCCTCGGCTTCGGCCTGCTCGGCGAACTCCGACATCGGCACGCAGCTGCAGAACAGGTTGCGATCGCCGTAGACGTTGTCGACGCGGCCCACCGGCGACCAGTACTTGCCCAGGCGCAGCGCCGGCACCGGGTAGGCGGCGTCCTCGCGCGAGTACGCGTGGGGCCACTCGGCCTTGAGCAGCGCCTGCGCGGTGTGCGGGGCGTTCTTCAGCGGGTTGTCGTCGCGCGGCCAGCTGCCCTGTTCGACCTTCGAGATTTCGGAGCGGATGGCGATCATCGCGTCGCAGAAGCGGTCGAGCTCGGCCAGCGGCTCGCTCTCGGTCGGCTCGACCATGAGCGTTCCCGCCACCGGGAACGACAGCGTCGGCGCGTGGAAGCCGTAGTCGATCAGGCGCTTGGCGACGTCCTCGGCGGAGATGCCCGAGCTGTCCTTGAGCGGACGCAGGTCCAGGATGCACTCGTGCGCGACGCCGCCGCCCTGGATGCCGGCGATGTTGCCGCTGAAGTGGATGTCGTAGTGCTGCGACAGGCGCGCCGCGATGTAGTTGGCGTTGAGGATGGCCGTCTCGGTGGCCTGGCGCAGGCCGGCCGCGCCCATCATGCGCACGTACATCCAGCTGATCGGCAGCACCGCCGCGTTGCCCAGCGGGGCCGCGGAGACGGCGCCGACGCGCTTGTCGTCGTCCTTGCCCAGGCCCGCTGCGCGGTGCGCCGGCAGGAAGGGCACGAGGTCGGCCACGACGCAGACCGGGCCGACGCCCGGGCCGCCGCCGCCGTGCGGGATGCAGAAGGTCTTGTGCAGGTTCAGGTGGCTGACGTCGCCGCCGAACTCGCCCGGCGCGGCCACGCCCACCATCGCGTTCATGTTGGCGCCGTCGACGTAGACGCGGCCGCCGTACTGGTGCACCAGCGCACACAACGCCTTGACGCCCGGCTCGAACACGCCGTACGTGGACGGGTAGGTGATCATCATCGCCGCCAGGTCGTCCTTGTGCGCGATGCACTTGGCCTCGAGGTCGGCCATGTCGACCTCGCCCTCGGGCGTGCACTTCACGACCACGACCTTCAGGCCCACCATCTGCGCCGACGCCGGGTTGGTGCCGTGCGCCGACTCGGGGATCAGGCAGACGTCGCGCGCGCCTTCGCCGCGCGACGCGTGCCAGGCGCGGATCACCAGCAGGCCGGCGTACTCGCCCTGCGAGCCGGCGTTGGGCTGCAGGCTGATGCCGGCGTAGCCGGTGGCCTGCTCCAGCCACTTGCACAGCTGGTCGTTGAGCAGCCTGTAGCCTTCCAGCTGGTCGGCCGGCGCGAACGGGTGCACGTGCGCGAACTCGGGCCAGGTGATGGGGATCATCTCGCTGGTGGCGTTGAGCTTCATCGTGCACGAGCCCAGCGGGATCATGCTGCGGTCCAGCGCCAGGTCCTTGTCGGACAGGCGGCGGATGTAGCGCAGCATCTCGGTCTCGCTGTGGTGCGTGTTGAACACCGGGTGCGTCAGGAACGCGCTGGTGCGCAGCAGCTCGGCCGGCAGGCGCAGCGCGACGCCTTGCTCGTACGCGTCGAACGACGCCGCGGTCTGGCCCGGCGCGAAGATGTCCCACAGCGCGGCGATGCAGGCGCGCGTGGTGGTCTCGTCGAAGCTGACCGACACGGTCGTCGCGCTGGCGCGGCGCAGGTTCATGCCGGCGGCGACGGCGCGCGCCAGCACGGCCTCGGTCTGCGCGCCGGTGGCGATCTCGACAGTGTCGAACGCGTTCTTGTTGACGCAGGCGATGCCGCGCTGGTCCAGCCCGGCCGCGAAGATCGCGGTGAACGAGGCGACGCGGCGCGCGATGCGGCGCAGGCCCTCGGGGCCGTGGTAGACGGCGTACATGCTGGCGATGACCGCCGGCAGCACCTGCGCCGTGCAGATGTTGGACGTCGCCTTCTCGCGGCGGATGTGCTGCTCGCGCGTCTGCAGCGCGAGGCGGTAGGCCGGCGCGCCGTGCGAGTCGACGGACACGCCGACCAGGCGGCCCGGCAGCGAGCGCTTGAGCGCGTCCTGCGTGGCCAGGTAGGCGGCGTGCGGGCCGCCGCAGCCCATGGGCATGCCCAAGCGCTGCGTGTTGCCGCAGGCGATGTCGGCGCCGAACTCGGCCGGGGCCTGCAGCAGCGTCAGCGCCAGCAGGTCGGCGGCGACGATGACCAGGCCGCCGCGCGCGTGCACCGCGTCGACGACGGGCTTGAGCACGCGCACTTCGCCGGTGACGCCCGGGTACTGGAACAGCGCCGCGAAGCAGTCCTTCTCGCCGGCTTCCTCGGCCTTGCCGACCACGACCTCGATGCCCAGCGGCTTCGCGCGCGTCTGCACGACTTCCAGCGTCTGCGGCAGCACGTCGTCGGCGACGAAGAACGCCTTGCTCCTGCTCTTGCCCATGCGCTGGGCCAGCGTCATCGCCTCGGCGGCGGCGGTGGCCTCGTCCAGCATCGAGGCGTTGGCGATGGCCATGCCCGTCAGGTCGGTGACCATGGTCTGGAAGTTCAGCAGCGCTTCCATGCGGCCCTGCGAGATCTCGGCCTGGTAGGGCGTGTACGCGGTGTACCAGGCGGGGTTCTCTAGGATGTTGCGCAGGATGACGCCCGGCGTCAGCGTGCCGAAGTAACCCTGGCCGATGAAGCTCTTGAGCACCTTGTTCCTGCTCGCGACGGCCTTCAGCTCGGCCAGCGCCTTCGCCTCCGTGACCGCGTCGGGGATCGCCATCGCCTGGCCGCGCAGGATGTTCTCGGGCACCAGCGCCGAGATCAGCGCCTCGCGCGACGCGGCGCCGATGGCCGTCAGCATGCGCGCCTCGTCGGCGGCCTCGGGGCCGATGTGGCGGGCGACGAATTCGGCGGCGTTCTCGAGCTCGGCCAGCGGGGTGGTGGCGGTCAGGGACATGGGGGATTCCAGGCAGGGGTTCGGCAGGAAGCGCGCGGCGCGCGTCGGATGGACGCGGCAGGCGCTGGCGCGACGCGACGCGGTCACGTCGCGCGCGGGGTCAGGCGGGGCAGGGGATCAGAGCGTCTTGAGCAGAGCGTCGTAGGCCGGCGCGTCCATCAGCTGGTCGAACTCGGTCATGTCGGAGATCTTGACCTTGAAAAACCAGCCCACGCCCAGCGGGTCGGTGTTGGCCAGCGCCGGCTCGTCGCGCAGCTTCTCGTTGACCTCGACGACCTCGCCGGAGACCGGCATGTAGATGTCGGCCGCGGCCTTCACCGACTCGACGACGCCGGCGATCTCGCCCTTGGCGAACGTGCGGCCGACGGCGGGCAGGTCGACGAACACGACGTCGCCGAGCGCGTCCTGCGCGTGCAGCGTGATGCCCACGACGGCGGCGTCATGATCTTCGATGTTGATCCATTCGTGGTCGGTCGTGAACTTGGTCGTCATGCGGGGCTCCTGGAAAAAGGGCGGAAGAAACGGGATGGAGGAAAACGGGGAAAGGCTCAGCCGCGGAAGTAGCGGTGCGGCGCGAAGGGCATGGGCGTCACGCGCATCGGCAGGCGCTTGCCGCGCACCTCGGCGTAGACCTCGTGCGCGACGATCGCGTGGTCGACCGGCAGGTAGGCCATGGCCACCGGCTGGTTGACGGTCGGGCCCAGCGTGCCGCTGGTGACGACGCCCAGCTTGTGGCCCTGGTGGTCGACGATGACGGTGCCCTCGCGCACGGGCGCGCGCTCGAGGCCGATCAGGCCGACGCGCTTGGTGCGCGCGCCCACGGCCAGCTGCTTGGCGACCGTGTCGGCGCCGGGGTAGCCGCCCTCGCGCTCGCCGCCCGGGCGGCGCACCTTCTGGATGGCCCAGGTGAGCGCCGCCTCGATCGGCGTGGTGGTGGTGTCGATGTCGTTGCCGTACAGGCACAGGCCGGCCTCCAGGCGCAGCGAGTCGCGCGCGCCCAGGCCCACGGGCTTGACCTCGGGCTGATCGAGCAGCTTGCGCGCCAGCGCGTCGGCGTCGGCCGCGGCGACGGAGATCTCGAAGCCGTCCTCGCCGGTGTAGCCCGAACGCGTGACGTAGCAGGGGATGCCCGCGACCTTGAAGAAGCCGCCGGTCATGAACGTGAGCTTCTCGATGCCGGGCGACAGGCGCGCGATCGCGTGCACGGCCATCGGGCCCTGCAGCGCCAGCAGGCCGCGGTCGAACATCGTGACGATCTCGCAGCGCTGGCCGATGCGCTCGCGCAGGTGGCGCAGGTCGGCGTCCTTGCACGCGGCGTTGACGATGACGAACAGGCCGTCGTCGCGGTGCGTGACCATCAGGTCGTCCATGATGCCGCCCTGGGCGTTGGTGAACAGGGCGTAGCGCTGCTTGTCGAGCGACAGGCCGACGATGTCGACCGGCACCAGCGTCTCCAGCGCGGCGGCGGCGCCGGGGCCCTTGAGCAGCAGCTGGCCCATGTGCGAGACGTCGAACAGCGCGGCCTCGTGGCGGCACTGGCGGTGCTCGGCGAGGATGCCGGCCGGGTACTGCACGGGCATCGAGTAGCCCGCGAACGGCACCATGCGGGCACCGAGTTCGAGGTGCAGGGCGTGCAGGGGGGTCTGGAGCAGCGGGGTGGAGAGGTCAGCGGACATTTCTGTTCCTTCGAGGGCAGTCGGTCCCGCCCTCATCGTACGGGCGGCTGGATGCCCTCGCTGTCCGCTTTACCTGAGAGATTGCAGCGCCGGTGTGCCGGCCCCGCTTGCCCCTTCGGTGGACGATCTCGCCGCCGGCCTCAGGGCCAGCGACCGCATCGCCTCTCTCCAGTGAGGAACGCCTGTGTTCGACAGGCGTCTCGTCAGTCCTTTTGCCTGAGCGTTCGGGGCGTCGCGGCCCCTGCGCCTTCGGCGGCCGGCGGCGACGCGCGATCGCGCATCGGCAGGCTCTCTCCTGACAAGCCGTCAGTTTAGCATCGCCGTCGCGCGGGGCAAGGCGGATGCGCGGGGCCGGATATCCTCCAAAGGGAGGTGTAAATATGTGTTGCCAACGCGCCGATTCCATGGAGAATTTGCCCTCAGACAAGAGAGTTCCCACCGGTTGGTCGCGCGGTGGAGAAGACGATGGGGGAGCGGTGCTGCGTCGGGGCGTTCCGGCAAGTCGGTCTGCTCGAACTGCACAGGCGGCCGCTGGATTCCCGAGCGTAGCGAGCACGTCATGAGCGACCCAGTTTCCCGGCAGCCGTCCTCGACGGAGGCTGCGCGGAACGACATCCCGTCCGCCGAATTCCCGGCGCACGATCCGCGATCGCCGCACTGGCCGATCGAACGCGAGATCGAGCGCTCGGAGCGCGCCTCCGCCGCGCTGGCGGCGACCCGGGCGCTGGCGCGCGCCGCCTTCACCGATTCCCAGCTCGCCGCCGAGGACGCGGCCGACCACGACGACGCCGTCGATTCCGGCTGGGTGCGCACCGAGTACGTCGCCTTCGAGCATTCGATGCCGCCGGACGACGAGGTCGCGCCCGATCGACCCCAGCGCATCCTGGCGGGCGGCAGCTTCGATCCCGGCATCGCGTCGCAGGAGGGGCGCGCGTTCCCGGGGGCCTCGATGGCCGATGCGTCGCTGAAGACGCGCACCGGCGCGCAGGCCCGCTTCCTGCAGGAGTCGCGGCATGCCTCGCGGGGCGAGCGATCCGGCCAGGCCGAGCGCCGTGCGAGGCCGCGCGACGCCACGCGCCGCGACGAGCGGGCCGCGCCGCCGGCGCGGACGCCCGCGTCGTCCGCCCGCGCCGCCGCGCCGCCGCGCGCGCCAGCGCCCGCGCGCGAGGGTCTCAAGTTCCTGCTGGCCGCCGCGCTCGGCGGTGTCGTCGTCCTCGCCGGCGGCAGCGTCGCATGGAAGACCGGGCTGCTGTCGCGCCGCGACGCGCCGCCCGCGACCGCGGCGGTGTCGCCCGCGCCGGCGACGGCCGCGCAGGCCGAGGCCGCGCGCGTGCTTTCCCCGGCCCAGCAGGAGATTCCCATCACGCCCGCGGCCGGCCCGACGCCGCCGCGCAGCCAGGCCGAGACCGACGCGGCGCTGGCGGCCGATGCCCGCGCGGCGGCGCTGCCGGCGGAGGCGGTCCGCCCGGTCGAGCCGGCGGCGCAAGCGCAGCCGACCGCCAAGGTGGCGCCGGCCACGGTTCCCGCGCACGCGGTGCACGGCAAGGCCGACGTCGCCGCGGCCATCGCCAACGCGCAGGCGAAGGCGGAGCGCTTCCTGTCGTCGGGCGGCGGCGGCGCGTCCGCGCCGGCGGCGACCGAGGGCAGGCAGGCGCCCTGAGCGCCCGGTCAGGCCGACGTCGCCGTCTTGCCGCGCCGACGCAGGCGCGACACGCTCACCGCCGCGCCCGCCAGCGCGATGCCCGTGCCGAGCAGCAGGCACAGGTGCTCGGCGTCGTTGGCCACCGCGTGGAACACGAACGCGGTGAGCGACGCGCCCACCGTCATGCCCGCCAGCCGCGCCGTCGCCAGCATGCCGCCGGCGGCGCCCGCGCGCTCGCGCGGCGCGCTGCCCAGCAGCGTGCGGTTGTTGGGCGCCTGGAAGAAGCCGAAGCCCAGGCCGCACAAGGCCGTGCGCCAGAGGATGTCCGCCGTCGACGCGTCGGCCGTCAGCTGCGCCATCAGCCACAGCCCGACCGCGAGCGCCAGCAGGCCCGCGGTGCCGAGGATCGCCGCGGGGACGCGGTCGGCCAGCCGCCCGGCCAGCGGCGCGACCAGGCCGACGCCCACGGGCCACGGCGTCATCAGCAGGCCGGTCTGCACCTGGTCGCGGTGCAGCGCGGCCTGGAACCAGAACGGCAGCGCGATGAAGGCCAGCGTGTAGGCCGCGAACGAGCAGATGGACGTCAGCGTCGACAGCCCGAACACGGGGATGCGCAGCAGGTCGATCGGGATCAGCGGACGCGCCTCGTGGCGCTCGCGCAGGAACAGGATCACGCCGGCCAGCACGCCGCCGGCCACCTCGAGCGCGCCGAGCGACACGAGCGGGCCGGGCGCGCCGTGGGTGAGGGTGTCCGCGCCGACGAAGAACAGCCCGAACGCGAGCGCGCTGAGCGCGGCGCTGAGCCAGTCCAGCGCCTTGTCCGACAGCGTCGACCACGGCAGCACGCGCGACGCGAACACGATGTTGACCAGGCCGATCGGCACGTTGACCGCGAACAGCCACTGCCACGGCCCGATCGCCAGGATGCCCGACGCCACCGTCGGCCCGATCGCGTTGCCCACCGACACCACCAGCGCGTTCAGGCCGACGCCGTGCCCGAGCGACTTCTGCGGGTAGGTGAAGCGCACCAGCGCGCCGTTGACGGCCATGATGCCGGCCGCGCCCAGCCCCTGCGCGATGCGCGCGGCGATCAGCGCGGCGAGCGACCCCGACAGCGCGCACGCCAGCGACCCGAGCGTGAACAGCGCCAGCCCGACGATGTAGACGCGCCGGTAGCCGATGCGCTCGCCGAGCGCGGCCAGCGGCAGCAGCAGCACCACGATCGCGAGCTGGTAGGCGTTGACGACCCACACCGACTCCGCCGGCGCCACGCCCAGCTGGCGCGCGATCGTGGGCAGGGCGATGTTGGCGACCGCCGAATCGAGCACGGCCATCGTCACCGCGACGGCGATCGCGAGCATGGCCCAGCGCCGCTGCGGCAGCGGCAGGCCGTCGGGGTGGACGATGGGATTCAGGAGCGGCTCCGCAGCGGATGGGGATGGGCGCGGAGCATAGTCGCCGCGCGGGCATCGCGGGCGGATGCGGGGAATTGCCCGACGGGAACCCGGGCTGCTCGCGACCCGCGGGACGCGCAGGGCCGCTTCGGCTAGGCTGGATGCGCAGCCTGAAGTGCCCGCGTGATCTCCAACCTCGCCATCCGCCTCGCCACGCCCGCCGACGCCGGCGCGATCGCTTCGTTGTCGCGCGCCGAGATCGAGCACGGCCTGCCGTGGACCTGGCGCGAGCCGCGCGTGCGCCGCGCCATCGCCGATCCGGACACCAACGTCATCGTCGCCGGCCCGCCGGGCGCGGTGGCGGCCTTCGGCCTCATGTACTACGCCGATGCCGACGCGCACCTGCTGCTGTTCGCCGTGCAGCGCTCGCGACAGCGCCAGGGGATCGGCAGCGCGCTGCTGCAATGGCTGGAGGACGCCGCGCGCGCCGCGGGCGCGTCGCGCATCCGCGTGGAGGCGCGCATGGACAACGAGGCGGCACGCAGCTTCTACAACGAGCGCGGGTACCACGAGGGCGAGATCGTCGCGCGGATGTACAGCGGCACGCTGGACGGGGTGCGGCTGGAGAAGTGGCTGCGCGCGGACGACGCGGCCTGACCTTCGGCCAGCGCGACGCGGAAACGAAAAGACCGCCACGCGGGCGGTCTTTCACGGGTCGAATCGGGTGACGAGCCTGACCCCGGCACTGGTCACAACAGTTAGGGCTGCTTCGTTCCCGACCTGACCCGGTTGGCCGTGCTTCCATGCGAGGAGGCCCGTCATGGACGATTGTATCCGACCCTCGCGTCCGCTTCGCTCGCGCCAGGTAAATCGCCCCGTGGATCGCATGCACGATGGCACGCGGGCACGGGGCGAATCGTCGGGAAGGCGAGGGGTCAGCGCAACTGCAGGTCGTCGTCGCCGAAACGGATGTTCAGCGGCTCGATGAGCAGTTGCTTGGGGCCGTCCTCGACCGTGCCGGCGATGCAGGCGCCGATGCCGAGGTCCTCGGCGATCTGGCAGGCCTGCGCGGCCTGCGCGGCGGGCATGAACAGCGCGAAGCCGGCGCCCATGTTGAGCGTGCTGTAGGCCTCGCGGTCGTCGTGCTTGGCGTGCTGCTGGATGAAACTCAGTACCGGAGGCACCTTAGGAACGCGGTTGATTCGGTACGTGAACGGCTTCGGATGGCGCAGCAGCTTGCGCCAGCCGTGGCCGGTGACGTTGGCGCTGTAGTGCACGGTCAGGCCGGCGGCGGCCAGCGCCTCGGTGACGGGCGAGTACAGCGTCGTCGGCGCGAGCAGGGCCTCGCCGTAGCTCAGGCCGGGCGCCACGGGCGTCATGTAGCCGTTGGGCAGGCGCTCGACGAGCTTGCGCGCCAGGCTCAGGCCGTTGGCGTGGATGCCGCTGGAGCTCAGCAGCACGATGGCGTCGCCGGCCTGCAGGTGGTCGCCGACCGACAGGCGCGACTTCGGGTTGACGATGCCGGTGCACGACGACGCGAGGTCGATGCGCCCGCCCTCGACGATGCCCGCCAGCGCCGGCGTCTCGCCGCCGCCCCAGGCGACGCCGCAGGTGTCGCACGCGGCCTTCCAGCCGTCGACCAGCGCCTTGGCGCGCAGCTTGTCGCCGAACCAGTCGCTGCCGCCGGCGGCCCAGTAGGCCTGCACGACCAGCGGCGTGGCGCCGACGGTGATCAGGTCGTTGATCGACATCGCGATCGTGTCCTGCGCGATGCCGGCGTAGTAGCTCTGGCCGGTGAGTTCGGCCATCTCGTCGGCGACCAGCGCCTTGGAGCCGAGGCACTCGACGATGCTCGCGATGTAGAACGGGCCGACGTCGACGACGTAGGCCGATTCGCCGCGCGACGCGGCGACCTCGGTGAAGCCATGGCCCGACAGGTGCGTGGCGGTGGCGGCGGCGGCGCGCTGGGCGGCGACCTTCAGCGGGTCGATCAGGTCGTAGTTGACGCCGGCCTGCTCGTAGCTGAGCGTGTCGGGGTTGGAGGAGGAATGCGAACTCATCTCCAGATTATCGCAGCGTCGGCAGACAAGATACCGTATGTGCGGCCGCTAGAATCGATCCGATGAGCTACGTCGTCCTCGCACGCAAGTACCGCCCGCGCACCTTCGAGCAGATGGTGGGGCAGGATCACGTCGTGCGCGCGCTCACGCATGCGCTCGAGCAGGGCCGGATCCACCATGCCTACCTGTTCACCGGCACGCGGGGCATCGGCAAGACGACGGTGTCGCGCATCCTGGCCAAGAGCCTGAACTGCACCGGCCCGGACGGGCAGGGCGGCATCACCGCGCATCCGTGCGGCGTGTGCACCGCCTGCACCGAGATCGACGGCGACCGCTTCATCGACTACATCGAGCTCGACGCCGCCTCCAACCGCTCCATCGACGAGATCCGCGACCTGATCGAGCGCGCCGCCTACAAGCCGAGCGTGGGCCGCTACAAGGTCTTCATGATCGACGAGGCGCACCAGCTCACCAAGGACGCCTTCAACGCGCTGCTCAAGACGCTGGAGGAGCCGCCCGAGTACCTGAAGTTCGTGCTGGCGACGACCGACCCCGAGAAGATGCTGCCGACGGTGCTCAGCCGCTGCCTGCAGTTCAACCTGCGCCCGATGGCGCCGGAGACGGTCGCGGCGCACCTGGAGCGCGTGCTCGGCGCCGAGAACATTCCCTTCGACGCCGGCTCGCTGCGCCTGCTGTCGCGCGGCGCGCGCGGCTCGATGCGCGACGCGCTGTCGCTGACCGACCAGGCCATCGCGTACGGCGCGGGCACGCTCGAGGAATCGGCCGTGCGCGCGATGCTGGGCACGGTCGACCGCAGCCACGCCAACCGCATCGTCGAATCGCTGGCGCGGCGCGATGCCGGCGCGATGCTGGCCGAGGTCAACGCGTTGCGCGGACTCGGGCTGTCGGCCGCGGGCACGCTGGAGGAAGTGGCGCGCCTGCTGCAGCAGATGGCCGTCGAACAGGCGCTGCCCGGCTCGCTGGACGCCAGCGACTCCGACACCGAGGCCGCGCGCACGCTCGCCGCGGCGATGGCGCCCGACGAGACGCAGCTGCTCTACAGCATCGCCGTCCACGGCCGCGCCGAGCTGAGCCTGGCGCCCGACGAATACGCCGGCCTGGTGATGGTGCTGCTGCGCTTCATGGCCTTCCCGTCCGATGGCGGCGGCTCGGGCGGCGGCAGGGCCGCGCCGCCGGCCGCGCGTCAGCCCGAGGGCGGGGCGCGGGCTGCGGGCGGCCTGTCCGTGGCGAGCCCGGTGGTCGCGCCGCGCGCCGCATCTACGCCGGCACAGGCGCCCGTGGCATCGACGCCGGCTGCCGCGGCGCCGGCGCCCGTCGCCGCGCAACGCCCCGTGCCGACGCCGCTGCCCGTGCAGGCGCCCGTCCCGGCGCAGGCGCCTGCGGCGCCGCTGCTGCGCACGCCGCTGGCGCGCGCGGTCGCGACGGCCGCCATGGCCGAGGACGACGGTCCGCCCTGGGTCGACGAAGAGCCCGACGAACTGCTGGACGACCTGCCCGCGCCCACGCGCGGCCGCGGCGGCAACGCGCCGCCGCCCGTGCAGCGCGCGCGTCCCAGCTTGGACGAGCTCGAGCCCGAATACGACGACGAGCCCGGCGTCGCCGCGCCCGTGCCGCAGTCCTTCGCGCCGCCGCCCGCGTTGCCGCCGTTCGAGCGCACCGAGCTGGGCACGCGCTGGTACGACCTGATCAACCAGTGCGCCGCGGCCGGCAAGCTGGTCGCGATGGTGCGTGCGCTGGCGATGCAGTCCGAGCTGGTCCACTGCGATCCTGCCGGCGACGCGCCCACCTGGCGCCTGCGCGTCGCGCTCGAGACGCTGCGCAACCCGGCGCTGGCCGACAAGCTGGGCGCGATCCTGCGCGAGCTGACCGGCACGGCCCTGCAGCTGTCCGTCGAGATCGGCGAGCCGCAGGACACCCCGCTCAAGCGCGACGCCGCCGAGGCCGACCGCCGCCAGCGCGCCGCGATCGACGAGATCCAGTCCGACGCCACCGTGCGCGCGCTGCTCGCCCAGTTCCAGACGGCCCGCATCCTGCCGGGCTCGGTCAAGCCCCTCTGAATCCCTCCCGGAGCGCATGGTCGCTCCAACGAACACGAAAGGTCGTACCCCATGATGAAAGGTCAACTCGCCGGTCTGATGAAGCAGGCCCAGGCGATGCAGGACAACCTGAAGAAGGTGCAGGACGAGCTCGCGACGATCGAGGTCGACGGCCAGGCCGGCAACGGCCTCGTCAAGATCACGATGACCTGCAAGCACGAGGTGCGCCGCGTCACGATAGCTCCCAGCCTGCTGGCCGACGACAAGGACATGCTCGAGGACATGGTGGCCGCCGCGTTCAACGACGCGCTGCGCGTCGCGGAGGAAGTGAGTTCGGCCAAGATGAGCAAGGTCACGGCCGGCATGCCCCTTCCGCCCGGCATGAAGATGCCGTTCTGAACGCCTTGACGGTTCTCTGCTCTTCGATCGACCCCGGAGCCGTGCATGAGTGAAGCGAGGCTCCTGTCGCTGGTGGAAGCCTTGCGCGTGTTGCCCGGCGTCGGCGTGAAGTCCGCGCAGCGCATGGCCTTCCACTTGCTGCAGCACGACCGCGACGGCGCGCTGCGGCTGGCGGCGGCGCTCGACGGCGCGGTGCACGACGTGCGCCACTGCGAGCGCTGCCACACGTTCACCGAGCACCGGCTGTGCGACGTCTGCGCCGATCCCGAGCGCGACGCCGGCGTGCTGTGCATCGTCGAGACGCCGGCCGACCAGTCGGCGCTCGAGCGCACCGGCAGCTACAAGGGCCTGTACTTCGTGCTGATGGGCCGGCTGAGCCCGCTGGACGGCGTCGGCGTGCGCGACATCGGCGTCGGCCCGCTGCTGGAGCGCATCGAACGCGAGCCCGTCGGCGAGGTGATCCTGGCCACCAGCTTCACCGCCGAGGGCGAGGCCACCGCGCACGTGATCGGCGAGGCGCTGAAGGCCCGCGGCCTCACCGTCTCGCGACTCGCGCGCGGCGTGCCGGCCGGCAGCGAACTGGAGTACGTCGACCTCTCGACGATCGCCCACGCGCTCGCGGACCGCCGCTGAGCCGGCGCCACGACCGCATCCCCTGACGAAGGCACCGCCATGGACATGACCGACACCGAACTGGCCGACCTCTACCGCGACTACATCGCCTGCCTCAACCGCCGCGACTGGCCCGCGCTGGGGCAGTTCGTCGCCCACGACCTGCTGCACAACGGCAAGCCGCTCGGGCTCGCGGGCTATCGCGCGATGCTCGAGAAGGACGTCGAGGACATCCCTGACCTGGAGTTCAGCGTCGCGATGGTCACCTGCGACCCGCCGAACGTGGCGGCGCGGCTGGCCTTCGACTGCACGCCCACCGGCCAATTCCAGGGCCTGGCCGTCAACGGCAAGCAGGTGCAGTTCACGGAGACCGTGTTCTACGAGATCCGCGACCGGCGCATCGCGACCGTGTGGTCGGCGATCGACAAGGCGGCGATCGAGGCGCAGCTCTGAGGAGCGCGCGGCCGCTGCAGCGTCAGCGGCCGATGTGCGCGGGGCGCGGCGCGCCGGACGCCGCCGCGCGCAGCTGCGCCAGGGCGCGGTGCGCGTCGTCCGATTCGTCCGCCGGCACGCTCTGCTTGGCGCGCAGGTAGCGCTCGCTGAACACGTCCAGCCAGGCCTCCAGCGTGCGCGCGGCGAGCACGTCGCCCGCCATCGCGAGGCACAACGCGGCGATCTCGGCGGTGCACAGGTGATGGTCGTGCCAGGCGCTGCGGAGCCGATAGCGCGAGAGTCGCGCCGGATCCAGGCTCAGCACGGGCAAGCGGGCCAGGAACGGGCTCTTGCGGAACGCCTTGCGGGCCTCGGCCCAGGTGCCGTCCAGCAGGATGAACAGCGGGCGGCGCGCGTCGCTCGCCGGCGCCGCGGGCAGCTCGGTGACCACCCGCTCGGGCGCCGCGAACTCGCCGGGGAAGACGACGAGCGGTCGCCACGCGGCGTCGTCCAGCAGCGCGAGCAGTGCCGGCTCGACGGCGGTGCGCGACCAGGCGAATGCGTGGGTATCGGGCACGACGTCGGCCACCAGCCAGCCCGTGTTGCTGGGCTTGAGCGCCTCGAACCCGGCCATCAGCAGGCACACGCCCGCGTGCGTGGGGACGCGAGGGCGCAAGGCGCACGCGCAGTGCGTCGGCGGGAGGCGGCAGGCGTCGCAGCGCGGCTTGCGCGGCGCGCCGCGATCCAGGCGGGGGCGCGTCTCGTCCTGCGCGAGGCAGGCCGTGCGCAGGCGCGCGACCGCGTGCGGCCGGGCGGCCGGCACGAATTCGGCTTCGGGCGGGTCGTCCACGCGGGCAGCGCAGTGGCGTGCGGGAACAGGCCGGGTCAAGCCACCGGTTTCTGCGCGACGGCCAGCAGCTCGCCCATCTTCTGGTGAATGACGTTGATGCCCTTGAGCGGGCGGATCATCACCTTGAAGTCGACGACCTGGCCGGCGTCGTTCCACTTGATGATGTCGACGCCGTTGACGCGGATGCCGTCGATCTGCGTCTCGAACTCCAGCATCGCGTCGTGCGGGCCGGCGATCTCGCGCACGTAGCGGAAGCTCGGGTTGAAGAACACCTTGAACGCGGCCGACAGGTACATCACCGCCAGCTTGCGGCCGTGCTGCGCCGCGTGCACGACGGGCGAGTGGAAGACGGCGTCCTCCGCGATCAGCGCCGGCAGGCCGGAGGCGTCGTTCGTGCGCACCAGGCGGTGCCAGGTTTCGAGAGCTGGAGCGGTCAAGGGCGGTCTCCGGTGAGTGGCTGGACGCGGCACGCGGTGCTCAGGGCTGCGCGACCTTGGTCTTGGCCGCGACGGCGCGCGTCGCGCCGCCGGCCGACTTGTGGGCGACGACGGTCTTGCCCTTGCCCTTGTGCGGCGCCTTCGACACGGCGACGTGCGCGCCGCTGCGGGCGTCGGCCGTCTGCGCGACACGGATCCTGGCGCCCTTGCCGGCGACGCGCGTCGCGCCCGCGTGGGCCGGCGCGCGCGCGAGCGAGGTCGAGCGCGGCAGGAACAGCACGGCGGTCGAGCCGGCGGCGAACTTGCCGTTGGCCGTCACGTGGTTCCACGCGGCGACCTGCGTGGCGCTCACGTGCCAGCGGCGGGCGACCGCGGCGACCGTCTCGCCGCCCTTGCCGACGCGCATGTTCACGCGGCGCGTGGGCGGCAGGTCGGGCGCCAGCGAGATCGCGGCGGAGTCGGCCACGGCCACGGAGACGTCGGCGCTGTGCTGCGCCGAGCGCGGCACCAGCAGCGTCGAGCCCGACCTGACCAGCATGCGCGCCGGGATGCGGTTGACCTCGCGCAGCTCGGTCTCGCTCATGCCCACGACCTTGGCGGCGTCGGCGGGCCGCATCGTCTTGCCGACGCGATAGACCGTCCAGGTGGCCAGCGGGCCCTGGTGCGCCTTGACCGCGTGCACGAAGTCGTCGGCGTTGTCGTAGGGCAGCAGCACCTGCGGCGTGCCGGCCGCCAGGATCACCGGCTTGTCCAGCTGCGGGTTGAGCATGCGGAACTCGTCGAGCGGCACCTTGGCCAGCTTGGCGGCGGTGTCGACGTCGATGTCGCGCTCGATCGGCACGCTCAGGAAATACGGGTGGTTGCCCACCGGCGGCAGCGTCAGCGAGTAGGCCTCGGGGTGCAGGACGATGTTCTTGACCGCCTGCAGCTTGGGCACGTATTCGCTGGTCTCCTTGGGCAGGCTCAGGCTGGCGTAGTCGGTGGGCAGGCCGTGCTTGAGGTTGCGGTTGATCGCGCGCTGCACGTTGCCCTGGCCGCAGTTGTAGGCGGCGAGCGCGAGCTGCCAGTCGCCGAACATGTCGTGCAGGCGCTGCAGGTAGTCGAGCGCGGCGCGCGTCGAGGCGAGCACGTCGCGGCGGTCGTCGCGGAAGATGTTCTGCTTGAGCTCGAAGTCCTTGCCCGTGGCCGACACGAACTGCCACATGCCCGAGGCCCTGGCCACCGACATCGCCTGCGGGTTGAACGCGCTCTCGGTGAAGGGCAGCAGCGCCAGCTCGGTGGGCATGTGGCGGCGCTCGACCTCCTGCGTGATGTGGTACAGGTAGCGCGAGCCGCGGGCGGTCATGCGGGCCACGTAGTCGGGGCGCGACGCGTACCACTGCTCCCACTGCTTGACCGCGGGGGTGTCCATGTCGGGAATGGCGAAGCCGGCGCGCACGCGGTGCCACAGGTCGGCGCGGGCGGCGCTGTCGTCGAGGTCGACCTTGGTGTCGGGCTGCAGCGGGTCGTACGGCGGCAGCACGGCGGGCGCGGGGCCGGTCTTGGCGGCGTCGGTGTCGTCCTCGTCGTCGGCCTCCATCGCCTCGGCGTCGGACGCGGCGGCGGCCGGCGCGCTCGCGGCCGCGCTGGCGGCGACGACCGCGGAGGCGTCGGAAGCGGCCGCGGCGGGGGCCGACGCGGCGTCGGCGGGCTGCGACGCCGCGGCGGCGACGACGGGAGCGCCGTCGGCGGCGGTCGCCGGACCCTGCTCGACCGTCGAGCAGGCCGCCAGCGTCAGCGCGAAGACGAACGGGATCGCGGTCAGCAGGGACAGGCGCGGCGAGTTGTCGGTGGTGTTCAAAACGTGTTCTTCCATTCACGCAGGGCGGCCAGGACGTCGACCGGATTCGCGGACGCCGCCCCGTGGGCCTGCGCCGACGCGACCACCTCGGGCTCGCGCACGCGCAGGAACGGGTTGACGGCGCGCTCGGTGGCGATCGTCGACGGCAGCGTCCACGCGCCTTCGGCGCGCAGGGCCTTGCAGCGGGTCTCGTACTCGGCCAGGGCCGTGTTGCGGGGCTCGACCGTGCGCGCGAAGCGCAGGTTCGAGAGCGTGTATTCGTGCGCGCAGCAGACGCGCGTGTCGCCCGGCAGCGCGGCGAGCTCCGAAAGAGAGTGCTGCATCTGCGCAGGAGTTCCCTCGAACAGACGGCCGCAGCCGGCCGAGAACAGCGTGTCGCCGCAGAACAGCCACGGCGCGCGGCCCGGCTCGGTGACGACGTAGGCGATGTGGCCGGCGGTGTGCCCGGGGACGTCGAGCACCTCGACGTGCAGGCCGGGCAGGTCGAAGGCCATGCCCTGCGACAGCTTCTCGACCGGCACCGGCATCGCCTCGTGCGCGGGGCCGTAGACCGGGCCCTGGACCAGCGCTTGCAACTCGCCCAGGCCGCCGACGTGGTCCGGGTGGTGGTGGGTCACTAGAATGGCCGCGAGCCGCAGGCCTTTCTCGCGCAACGCGCTGCTGACAGGCGCCGCCGCTCCCGGATCCACCACGATGGCGTTGACGTCGTCGTGCAGCATCCAGATGAGGTTGTCGGCGAAGGCGGGTAGGGCGATCAGATCCATGGAGCGAAGCACTGCGATTATAGAGTTGGCCGAGTGGCTCGAGACGCCGCCCGGCCGGGTGCTGCTCGCCTGGGAACAGGAGCGCATCGACCGCGCCGTGTTCGACATCTTCGGTTACCACGCGTTGCAGATGGGCCTGCCTTCGCTCGACGGGCTGCGAGCAAACCGCATGCCCCACCGCTGGCTCGCCAGCGACAGCCTGGTCAACCCGGAACCCGCGCCCATCGCACCGGCGTCCGATCTCGGCTTCGCCACCCAGCCGCTCAAGGTGCCCATCGCGCTGCACTGCTGCGCGGAGTCGCTGCCGTTCGCGTCCAACAGCCTCGACCTCGTCGTGATGCCGCACACGCTCGAGATGTCGGCCGATCCGCACCAGGCGCTGGCCGAGGCCACGCGCTGCCTGGTGCCCGACGGCCGCCTGGTCATCTTCGGCTTCAACCCGATGAGCCTGTGGGCGATGCGCCAGCGCCTGGGCCGCACCGGCCACCGCATGAAGATGGCCGACGAGACGCTGTTCCTGCCCAGCGCCGGCGAGTTCATCGGCTACTGGCGGCTGCGCGACTGGCTGCGCCTGCTGAGCTTCGACATCGAGGTCGGCAAGTTCGGCTGCTACCGTCCGCCGTGGAGCACGCAGAAGTGGCTGGACCGCTACGGCTGGATGGAGGGCGTCGGCGAGCGCTGGTGGCCGGTGCTGGGCGCGGTCTACTTCCTCGTCGCGGTGCGGCGCGTGCGCGGCATGCACCTGGTGGGCAAGGTTCGCAAGGCGCCCGTGAAGGCGGCGACGGCGCCGGCGGTGGCGACGATCAACAAGCGGCGCTGACGACGTCGGCGCGCCGCGGCCGGGTACGATGCCGCCCATGAGCGAATCGACGACGACCGAAGTGACGATCTACACGGACGGGGCCTGCAAGGGCAACCCCGGGCCGGGCGGGTGGGGCTGCTGGCTCTCGGCCAGCGGCAAGGAGCGCGAGCTGTTCGGCGGCGCCGCGCAGACCACCAACAACCGCATGGAGCTCACGGCGGTCATCAAGGGGCTGTCGGTGCTGACGCGGCGCTGCTCGGTGGCGGTCTACACCGACAGCGAATACGTGCGCAACGGCATCACCTCCTGGATCCACGGCTGGAAGAAGCGCGGCTGGCGCACGGCCGACGGCAAGCCGGTCAAGAACGTGGAGTTGTGGCAGCAGCTCGAGACGCTGGCCAACGCGCACGACGTGCACTGGCACTGGGTCAAGGGCCATGCGGGCGATCCGGGCAACGAGCGCGCGGACATGCTGGCCAACAAGGGCGTGCAGGCGGCGCTGAGCGGGCAGGGTTGAAGCGATTGGGCGCGTGAATCAGCGCGCGAGGTCGTCCGGCGTGTTGATGTTGACGAACGCCGCCGCGTCCCCCGGGCGATCGAAGCGCACCGGCGTCGCGTGGCGCGACAGCCAGCCTTCGACCTTGCGGCCGCCGTCCGCCAGGTAGGCCGCCAGGTCGTCGGCGAGCGCGGTCGACAGCAGGCAGCACACCGGCTCGAGGCGCACGCCCGCGGCGCCGAGGTCGCGCTGCACGACCGCGCCCCGGCCGTCGCCCAGGCCTTGCGCGAGGCGCTCGACGAGATCGAGCGGCAGGCTCGGCGAGTCGCACGGCACGACCGCGAGCCACGGCGTAGCCGCCGCCCGCAGTCCCGCCAGCACGCCCGCGAGCGGGCCCGGGAAATCGTCGGACGCGTCGGCCAGCACGCGCGCGGCGCGCGACGCGTAGTCCGCGGCATGGCGGTTCGCGCTGATCAGGATCGCGCCCACCTGTGGCGCCAGCCGCGCGATCGCATGATCGACCAGCGGCCGTCCGCGCCAGGGCTGCAGGCCCTTGTCGACGCCGCCCAGGCGCTGGCCGCGGCCGCCGGCCAGGATCAGGCCGGTGATGGCGTCGCGGGACGGCGGCGCGGCCATCAGCCGCCGATGTAGTGCATCTCGACGCGGCGCTCGCCGGCCTGTGCCGGGTCGGCACCGGACGACGGCGTGGCGGCGCTGCGCAGCGCGGAATAGCGGTCGTCGCGCGCCGCCCAGACGCCGTCGATCGCGCCGGCGATGGCCGCGTCGTCCGCGCCGCCGCGCAGCAGCGCGCGCAGGTCGTGGCCGTGCGAGGCGAACAGGCACAGGTACAGCCGGCCGTCGGTGGACAGGCGGGCGCGGTTGCAATCGCCGCAGAAGGCCTGCGTGACGCTGGAGACGAGGCCGACCTCCTGGCCCGTCGCGTCGAAGCGCCAGCGCTGCGCCGTCTCGCCGGCGGCGTTGGCGGGCAGGGCGGTCAGCGGGCCGATCTCGCGCAGGCGCTCCAGCACGTCGCGCGAGGGCAGGACGTCGTCGAGGCGCCAGCCGTTGGTCGAGCCGACGTCCATGTACTCGATGAAGCGCAGCACCGCGGCGTTGCCGTAGCGTGCGTGCAGGGCGCGCGCCAGCGGCACGATCTGGTCGTCGTTGGTGCCCTTCTTGACCACCATGTTGACCTTGATCGGCCCGAACCCCGCGGCCAGCGCGGCGTCGATGCCGGAGAGCACGTCCTCCACCGCGAAGTCGACGTCGTTCATGCGGCGAAACACGTCATCGTCCATCGCGTCCAGGCTCACGGTGAGACGGCCGAGGCCGGCGGCCCTGAGCGCCGCGGCCTTGCGCGCCAGCAGCGAACCGTTGGTGGTCAGCGTGATGTCCAGCGGCGCGCCCTCGGGCGTGCGCAGCGCGGCCAGCAGCTCGACGAGGCGCTCCAGGTTCTTGCGCAGCAGCGGCTCGCCGCCGGTCAGGCGCAGCTTGCGCACGCCGGCGTCCGCGAACAGGCGCGCGAGGCGGGCGATCTCCTCGAAGCTCAGCAGCTCGGCGTGCGGCAGGAACGCGTGGTGGCTGTCGAACACTTCCTTGGGCATGCAGTAGCTGCAGCGGAAGTTGCATCGATCGGTGACGGAGATGCGCAGGTCGCGCAGCGGCCGGGCGAAGGCGTCGAGGCGATCGGCGCCGCGCGCGAGCGCCGGCGCGTCCGCGCGCACGCCCGCGGGCGCCGGCGCGGGGCCGCGTCGCAGGTCGTGGATGGCGAAGGTCTTGCCCATGCCCCGATTGTGCCCGGCCGGCGCGCGGCGCATCGGTGTCGGGACATCGTCCGGAAACGGCACGGCCCGCGCGAGGGCGGGCCGTGGCCGGGGAAACGGGCGGGGCGCGATCAGCGGTCGGTCAGCGCCCGGGCGAACGGGTCGTGCGAGGGGCCCAGCGTGGTGGGCGCGGCGGCGGGCAGCGACGGCAGCGTGCCAGCCGCATGCAGGCCGACGGGGGGCGCCACGGTCGACACGACGGCCGGCGTGACCACCGGCGCGCCGCCGGCACCGCCCGAGCCGCCGCCCAGGCCGGACAGCCGGGACGTCAGCGAGGCCAGCATCGAGCTGCCGGCCGGCGTCGGGTTGCCGCCGGCGTCGGCCAGCTCGGGCACGCGGCGGCCGCCGGTGAAGTGGCGGGCCCAGTACGAGACGTTCAAGTCCTCGATGCGCACGGTCTCGCCGGTGCGCGGCGAGTGGATGAACTTGCCGTCGCCCAGGTAGATGCCCACGTGCGAGAACGTGCGGCGCATGGTGTCGAAGAACACCAGGTCGCCCGGCTTCAGGTCCTTGCGGTCGACCTTGGCGAGCTCGGGCGCGTTGGCCTGCTCGTCAGCGCGGTGCGGCAGCACGCGGCCGAGGCTGTTCTCGAAGACGTAGCGGGTGAAGCCCGAGCAGTCGAAGCCGGTCTCGGCCGTGCGGCCGCCCAGCTTGTAGCGCACGCCCAGGAAGTTCATGGCCGAGTCGATCAGGTTCGAGGTGCCGTCGCGCACCGTCGAGATCAGCTGCGTGCCGTGGCTGGCCACCGACGTGGCGACCGAGTCGAGCAGGCCCTGGTCGTCGACCGGGCGCATCGCGGGTTGGCGAACCGATTGCGGGGCCGCCACGGCGCTGCCGACCGGCGCGAGCAGCGCGGTGGAGACGGCCAGGAGCCCAACGATTCGGGGGAGGTGGCGCGACGGCTTGGAAGCCGCGGCCCCTCGACGATTGATTTTTCGCACGCGCCGAGCATAACGGATGCCAGCTTCGGGGGTCAACTTGTAAGCGAGGAAAAACCCGAGCAAATACAAAGACTTGCAAGCGGTTACGTGCTGTCCTTGGCGGGCTCCGGAGCATGTTTCCGCCCGGTAAATCTGCAACTCGTCACAACGTGCCTAGAATTTCGTTCTACGTGCAACGACAATCGCCAGTCCGTTCCGCGGGGCGCTGGAAGCGTCCTGTCGAGCAGGAATCCCGATGCCGGAGACCCGATGAAGAGATCGAACGTGATTCCCGCCGCGCTGGCCCTGGCGGCCGCCCTCGGGCTCGCCGCGACGTCCGCCGAGGCGGCCCCGCGCAAGCATGCCCGCCAGGCCCACCCGAAGCCGATCCCGGTCAAGCCGGTCGTCGAGAATCCGGTCGCCGATCTCCCGTTCCCGAAGTTCGACCACGGCCCGCAGGTGGCCTCGGCGTGCACCACCGGCCTGGAGGGCGCGATGCTGCGCCTGAAGGAGCTCGAGAAGCGCAAGCCCGGCGCCGACTGGCTCAAGGGCTGGGAGGCGCTCTACAACTGGGAGGAGGACCAGAGCGGCGCGCTGATCTTCCTGCAGAACGTGCATCCGGACGCCGACGTGCGCGCCGAGTCCGCCAAGTGCGAGCAGCGCTGGAGCGACTTCCAGACCGCGCTGGGCATGAACGAGCTGGTCTACCAGGGCGCGCGCCAGACGCCGGCGGCGCTGAAGGATCCGGTCGACCGGCGCGCCGCCCAGCGCGCGCTGGAAGGCTTCGAGGACACCGGCGTCGGCCTGGCCAAGGACAGGCAGGCGCGTGCCAAGGCGATCGCCGACAAGCTGGCGGCGCTCGGCCAGCAGTTCAACCGCGACATCCGCGACGCCCGCACGAGCGTCGCGTTCACCGAGGCCGAGCTCAAGGGCGTGCCCGAGCCGGTCTGGAAGAGCCTGCCACGCGACGCCGACGGCAAGCTCGTGCTGCCCGTCGACGGCCCGGCCTACACCACGGTGATGCAGACGGCCGACGACGCCGGCGCGCGCGAGCGCCTGTGGCGCGCGAAGACCGACGAGGGCGGCCCGGACAACCTCAAGCTGCTGGCCCAGATCGAGCAGCTGCGGCTGGAGCAGGCCAGGTTGTTCGGCCTGGCCAGCTACGACGACTTCGTGCTGCGCCGTCGCATGGTCGAGTCCACCGCGCAGGCCACGAAGTTCCTCGACGACGTGCGCGCCGCCGCCGCCGATGCGGACCGGCGCGACGTCGCCGAGCTGCGCCAGGCCAAGGCGCGCCATCTCGGCCAGGCGCTCGACGCGACGAAGCTGCAGCGCTGGGACACGATGTACTACGCCGCGCGCCTCTCGCGCGAGCGCTTCGGCGTCGACGACGAGGCCCTGCGCCCGTACTTCCCGCCGCAGGAGAGCCTGCGCTTCGTGATGCGCGTGGCCGAGAAGATGTTCGGCATCCGCTACGACAAGATGGCCAACGCCAACGTCTGGGCGCCCGACGTCCAGGCCTGGTCGGTCACCGACGTCGCCAGCAACCAGAAGATCGCCACGCTGTTCGTCGACCCGTACCCGCGCGACGGCAAGTACAGCCGCGCCGCGGCCTGGAACTTCCGCAACGCGGCCACCAGCGTGCCGCGCCAGGCGCAGTCGGCGCTGGTCGTCAACTTCGACCGCCGCGGCCTGACGCTGCCCGAGCTCGAGACGCTGATGCACGAGTTCGGCCACACGCTGCGCAACAACCTCTCGGCCACGCGCTATGCCAGCGAGGCCGGCGAGAACGTGGCGCAGGACTTCGCCGAGGCGCCGTCGCAGATGCTGGAGGACTGGGTCTACGACAAGAAGGTGCTCAAGGTGTTCCAGGAGGTCTGCCCCGCCTGCAAGCCGGTGCCCGACGACCTCGTCGACAAGGCGCGCGCCGTGCGCGACTTCGGCAAGGGCATGCAGGTCGCGCGCCAGCAGCTGTACGCCGCCTACGACCTCGCGCTGCACGGCCCGAACGCGCCCGACCCGATGGACACGTGGGAGAAGATGGAGGCCGCCACCTCGCTCGGCTACGTCCAGGGCACCACCTTTCCGACCGGCTTCGCCCACATCGCCAGCGGCTACGGCGCCGGCTACTACGGCTACCTCTGGAGCCAGGCGGTGGCCGCCGACCTGCGCACCGCGTTCGCCGTCGACAAGCTCGACCCCAAGGTCGGCGCGCGCCTGCGCAGCAGCGTGCTGGCCGAGGGCGCGCAGAAGCCGCCGCAGCAGGTGGTCAAGGACTTCCTGGGCCGCGACGGCGGCTCGCAGGCGTTCTTCGACTGGCTCAAGAAGTAGGCGCCGCGCGAACGACAAGGGCTGCCGCGGCAGCCCTCGCCTCGAGGCCGGGAGGCTCCTACAGCGCGTCGGACGCGAAGTCGGCCAGGCGCGACCGCTCGCCGCGCGCCAGCGTGATGTGCCCGCCGTGCGGCCAGCCCTTGAAGCGGTCGACCGCGTAGGTCAGGCCCGAGCTGCCCTCGGTGAGGTAGGGCGTGTCGATCTGCGCGAGGTTGCCCAGGCAGATGATCTTGGTGCCGGGGCCGGCGCGCGTGACCAGCGTCTTCATCTGCTTGGGCGTGAGGTTCTGCGCCTCGTCGATGATGACGAACTTGTTGAGGAAGGTGCGGCCGCGCATGAAGTTCAGGCTCTTGACCTTGATCTTCGAGCGCACCAGGTCCTGCGTGGCCGCGCGACCCCATTCGCCGGCGCCGCCGTCGCCCTTGGACAGCACCTCGAGGTTGTCGTCGAGCGCGCCCATCCACGGGCCCATCTTCTCCTCCTCGGTGCCGGGCAGGAAGCCGATGTCCTCGCCGACGGGCACCGTCACGCGGGTGACGATGATCTCGTTGTAGCGGCGGTCGTCCATCACCTGGGCCAGGCCGCAGGCCAGCGTCGCCAGCGTCTTGCCGGTGCCGGCGGTGCCGGTCAGCGTGATGAAGTCGACTTCCGGGTCCATCAGCAGGTTGAGCGCGAAGTTCTGCTCGCGGTTGCGCGCGGTGATGCCCCAGACGGCGTTCTTGGCGTGCGTGAAGTCGCGCAGCGTCTTGAGCACGGCCGACTTGCCCGTGATCTCGGTGACGCGCGCGTACAACGGCGCCTCGCCGGGCGTCTCGAGGTAGACGAACTGGTTGATGAGCAGCGAGGGCACCAGCGGGCCGACGATGCGGTAGAACGTGTGGCCGCCCTGGTTCCAGCTCTCCATCGTCTTGCCGTGCTTGTCCCAGAAGTCGGACGGCAGGGCGAGGACGCCGGTGTAGAGCAGGTCGGCGTCGTCGAGCGTCTTGTCGTTGAAGTAGTCTTCCGCGGGCAGGCCCAGCGCGCGCGCCTTGACGCGCATGTTGATGTCCTTGGACACCAGCACCACCTCGCGCGGCGCGTGCTGCTCGCGCAGCGCCTGCACGACGGCCAGGATCTGGTTGTCGGCCTTGCCCTGCGGCAGGCCGGACGGCGCCTTCGCGTCGAGGAACTGCGTCTGGAAGAACAGCTTGCCGGCGGCCTCGCGATGGCCCGTCTTGGACAGCGGGATGCCCGCGACCGGATCGAGCGAGCCCTCGGTGGCCAGGCCGTCGAGGTCGCGCGAGACCTGGCGCGCGTTGCGCGCGACCTCGGTCATGCCCTTCTTGTGGTTGTCGAGCTCCTCCAGCGTGATCATCGGGAGGTAGACGTCGTGCTCCTCGAAGCGGAACAGCGAGGTCGGGTCGTGCAGCAGCACGTTGGTGTCGAGCACGAACAGCTTGGGCGGGCCGTCCGCGCGGGCGCGCTTGCGGGCGCCGCCGGCGGCCGGCTTGGGCCTGGCCGCGGGGGGCGGCGCGATCGGGTAGGCGGCCGGCGCCTTCACCGGCAGGCCGGGCGACGAGGCCGGCGCGCGCGCCACCGGCGTCGCAGCAGGTCGGGGCGCGGCCTTGGCGACAGCCGTCTCCGCACGGTCATCGTGCAGATCCAGGAGTTTCTGCTTCGGTTCCGCGGCCTTCTGGCTGCGGCGGCTCGTCTTCGGAGCCGATTGCGATTCGTAGTCAGCAGCCGACAGAAGAGCTGCGCGAGTGGCGGGAGGCTTCGGAAGTGGCATGAGGGGGCGTACGAGTCGCGGTTGGGGAAAACAAAAAAGCCGCACAGGAACCTGGGCGGCTTTTGGCGGGAAGTGCGCGTTCGTGTTCCACGGGCATGCGACCCATTATGCACATTCCGGACGTCGTGTCTCGGCCTCGATTGTCTAGACAGGAAAGATGCGATTCCGGGGCTCCGGATCAGGCCGCGCAGGCCGCCTCGACGTCCGAGCGGCTGCGCGCGATGTGCGGCCCGAGCTCGCGGTGGCCGTCGGCGGTGACGAGGATGTCGTCCTCGATGCGGATGCCGCCGAAGCCGGCATGCTTGTCGAACATCGCGTAGTCGATGAAGCCGGCGTGGCGGCCTTCGGCCTGCCAGCGCTCGGTGAGCCAGCGGTTGATGTAGACGCCCGGCTCGATCGTGACGACGAAGCCGGGCTGCAGCGGCCGCGCGAGCCGCAGCGACTTGTGGCCGAACAGGGTGCTGCGCTCGTATCCCTGGCCGTACCCGACGTCGTTCTCGCCCAGGCCCTCCATGTCGTGCACGTCCAGGCCCATCATGTGACCGGTGCCGCACTGGAAGAAGATCGCGTGCGCGCCGGCCCGCACGGCCGCGTCGGCGTCGCCGCGCATGAAGCCCAGCGTCTTCATGCCCTCGACCATCACGCGGCAGGCCAGGTCGTGGATGTCGCGGTAGGGCACGCCCGGCGCGACGGCGGCGATGGCCTGCGTCTGCGACTCCAGCACCAGGTCGTACAGGTCGGCCTGCAGGCCCGTGAACCTGCCGCCGACGGGGATCGTGCGCGTGATGTCGGACGCGTAGCCGATGGGCGAGTTGGCGCCGGTGTCGTTGACGATGATCTCGCCGCCCTCGAGCCGCACCGAGTGGTCGTGGTTGTGCAGGATCTCGCCGCGGCTCGTGAAGATCGACGGGTAGGCCAGGCGCCGGCCATGCGTCGCCGCGAGGCCTTCCATCGCGCCGACTATCTCCTGCTCGACGACGCCGGGCCGCGCCATGCGCATCGCCAGGTGGTGCATGTCGCGCGTGACGTGCAGCGCGTTCTCGATCTCGGCGATCTCGGCCGTCGACTTGACGGCGCGCAGTTCGATCACGGCCATCGTCAGCGCACGGCTGGCGGCGGCGTCGAGCTGCGCGTCGGGCAGGCCCAGCCAGTTGCTCAGCGCGAGCCGCGTCTCGCCGCGGAACGGCTTGAGGAAGTGGACGTCGCGCCCGGCGGCGCGCGCGCTCGCGAGCGTCGCGGCGAGCTGCGCGTTCGCCGCCGTCCGCTCGATGGCCGACTGCGCGGCGCGCTCGGCGACGCTGGGCAGCGGGCCGGTCCACACGAGGTGGTCGATGCCGATGTCGTCGCCGTGCAGCGTGGCGGTGCCGGCGTCGATGTCCAGCAGCAGCGCGAGCTCGGGCTGCTGCAGGCCGCAGAAATACAGGAAGCTCGAGTCCTGGCGGAAGTCGTACGCGTTGTCGCGGTAGTTCATCGGGCTGTCGACGTGGCCCGGCAGCAGCACGAGGCCGCGTGCGCCGGCGTAGCGCAGGCGGGCGAGGAGCGCGGCGCGGCGCGTTTCGTAGGTGGCGGCGGGGAACATGGACATGGCGGCGGATCCTGGAACTGGCAGTCGATTGCGTGAATTATCACGAGTGTGCGCCGCAGAAAGTTCGGTCCGGTGTGGCGTCTAGGCGTTACCTCGGGCGCGCGGCCGTGCCGGCGCTGCGAGAATTCGCCCCCGAAGCACGGAACGCGGCCACAAGCCGCGGCTCCGACGAGACCGACCCCGTTTGCCTTCCAGCCTCCACCCATGGCCCTGCTGCACCTGACCGACGAACAGATCAAGACCTGGACGCGCGCCCAGAAGGACGAGTGGTGGCTCGAGAACGTCTACCGGGGCGACATGGCCCAGCTCACGGTGCGCTCGGCGATCACCGGCTTCCTGCTCGGCGGCATCCTGGCGGCCACGGCGATGTACATCCTGGCCAGGACGGGCATCGGGATCGGCGTCGGCCTGACCTCGGTGCTGCTGTCGTTCGCGATGTTCCGCGCCCTGGCCAACGCCCGCATCGCCAGCGACTTCACGGTGCTGGAGAACAACTGCACGCAGTCGATCGCCACGTCCGCCGGCTACGTGATCGCGCCGCTGGGCGCGGGCCTGGCCGCCTACATGGTGATGACGGGCAACGTGCTGTCGTGGTGGCAGATGGTGGTCTGGCTGATCGTCGTCTCGATCACCGGCGTGCTGATGGCCTTCCCGATGAAGCGGCGCTTCATCAACGAGGAGCAGATGCCGTTCCCCGAGGGCCGCGCCTCCGGCGTCGTGCTGGACTCGCTCTACACCGGCGGTGCCGACGTCGGCCTGTTCAAGGCGAAGCTGCTGTACGTCACCGCCGGCGTCACCGCGGTCTGGGAGCTGCTGGTGCTGGACGGCTGGCAGCGCCTGATCCAGTTCAAGATCCTGCGCATGGACGCCTGGGCCGGGCTGAAGGAGCCGTGGGTGCTGCACGAGCGCCTGGACGACTACTACTACATGTGGCTCGCGAAGCTGCAGGTGGCCGCGCCGAAGATCCTGGGCACCGACATCCGCCAGCTGGGCCTGCGCTTCACGCTCGACTTCTCGATGCTGGGCGTCGGCGGCCTGATGGGCGTGGCGGTGGCCTCCAGCGTGCTGGTCGGCGCCGTCCTCAACCTCGCCGTCCTCGCGCCCGTCATGATCGAGCGCGGCGACATCGTCGCGCGCACGCTGGCCAACGGCCACGTGGTGCAGATCTCGCGCGCCGAGATCGTCAACCAGTGGTCGATCTGGTGGGGGGTGTCGATGATGGTCGTCGGCGCGATGGTGGGCCTGTTCGCCAAGCCGGACCTGTTCACCAAGGCTTTCAGGTCCATGGCCAAGTCGGGCGCGCCCAAGGAGCGCGACGACGTGCTCGGGCACATCGAGGTGCCGCTGTGGGTGTCCTGGATCGGCGTGCCGGTGTTCGGCCTGGCCGGCGCCTGGGTCACGCACGAGTTCTTCGCCGTGCCCTGGCTGCTGTCGCTGGTGTCGCTGCCGCTGATCTACGTGCTCAGCGTCATCTGCGCCAACGCGATGGGCCTGACGTCCTGGGCGCCCGTGGGCCCGCTGGCCAAGGTCACGCAGTTCAGCGTGGGCGTGATCGATCGTTCCAACCCGGCCAGCAACCTGCTGCCGGCATCGATGACCTCGCAGATCGCGATGAACGCGGCCAGCCTGCTGTCCGACATCAAGCCGGGCTACATGCTGGGCGGCAAGCCGCGCCACCAGGTCTGGGGCCACGTGATCGGCATCTTCTCCGGGGCGCTGTTCTCGGTGCCGCTGTTCTTCCTGCTGTTCCTGCGCCCGGATGCGTCCGGCGCGGTCGACGCCACGAAGATCATCTCCGAGAAGTTCCCGATGCCCGCCGCAGTGCAGTGGCGCGGCGTGGCCGAGATCATCGCGCACGGCTTCCACGGCGCGCCGGCCACGGCGGTGTGGGCGGCCGGCATCGCGGCCGTCGCGGCGATCGTCATGGAAGTGCTGCGCATCGTCACCAAGGGCAAGTTCCCGCTGTCGGCCGTGTCGGTCGGCCTGGGCGTGGTGCTGCCGTTCGACTCCTGCGTGGCGATGTGGATCGGCGCGATGGGCTTCTGGATCATGGGCCGCCTCTACCGCACGCCGGGCACGAAGGCGCACTCGATCTGGGTCGAGGGCGCCGAGCCGATCTGCGCCGGCCTGATCTCGGCGGCCGCGCTGATGGGCATCTGCGACGCGTTGCTCAACGTGGTCCTCGGCTGAGGCCGGCGACGCGTGCGAAAGGCGGCCGCGGCCGCCTTTTTTCATGCGCGCTGCAACGCGCGCCACTGCTGGGGACTGACGCCCGTGCTGCGCCGGAACTGGCGCGAGAACGCGCTGTGGTCGGCGTAGCCGCAGGCATGCGCGATCGCCGCGATCGAGTCCTCGCCCGACACCAGCAGCGCCAGCGCCGCGTCGAGCCGCGTGCGCGCCAGCAGCTGGCGCGGCGTCACGCGGTACAGCTGCGTGACGTGGCGCTCCAGCTGCGCGATCGACAGCCCCGCCGCGCGCGCGAGCTGCGCGATCTGCAGCGGCTCGGCGTAGTCGCGCTGCAGCCGCGCGACGACCTGCGCGATGCGCTCGTAGGTCGCCGGCGGCGTCGCGTGGCTCAGGCCCGGCGTCGCGAGGTCGCGCGACAGGCCCACCAGCCCGACGATGCGCCCGCGCCGGCGCCCGCCGGCCGGCGCCGGCTCGCGCCACGCCAGCTTGTGCGTCAGGCACCAGCCGGGCGCGCGGTTCGGGTACAGGTGCAGCTCCAGCTGGCCGACGATCTCGGGGCCGCCGCGCAGCACGGCCTCGTCCTGCGCGCGGTAGCGGTCGCCGAGCCCGCCGGGGAACAGCTCGTCGGTGCGGCGGCCGACCAGCTGTGCGCGCTTGCCCAGCCGCAGGCGGTCGAGCAGCGTCTGGTTCGCGTGCGTGTAGCGGCCCTCGGCGTCCTTGGCGAAGAAGACCACGTCGGGCAGCGCGTCGAACAGGCGTTCCAGCAGCGCCAGCGGCAGGCGCGGGCCGCCGGCGAGCAGGGCAGTGGCGTCATCGGTCATGCGGCCATTGTGCCGAAATCGTCATGGCGATGCGGGCGGCGGATCAAGCCGGCAGCGCGCGGCGGTTCCAGAATCGCGGCATGCAGAAGATCCTCGTCATCGATTCCCACACCGCCGGCGAGCCGACGCGCGTCGTCCTCGACGGCGGCCCCGCGCTGTGCGGCGCCACGCTCGCCGAGCAGCGCGCCGACTTCGCTCGCCACCACGACGCCTTCCGCGCCGCCGTGGCCTGCGAGCCGCGCGGCAGCGACACGATGGTGGGCGCGCTGCTGGTCGAGCCGCGCGCGCCGGGCTGCGCGGCCGGCATGATCTTCTTCAACAACGTCGGCATGCTGGGCATGTGCGGGCACGGCACGATCGGCGTCGTCGCGACGCTGGCGCACCTGGGCCGCATCGCGCCGGGCCGGCACCGCCTGGACACGCCGGTCGGCCCGGTCGAGGTCGAGCTGGACGCCGGCGGCCACGTCACCGTGTTCAACGTGCCCAGCTGGCGCCATCGCGCCGGCGTGACGCTGGACGTGCCCGGCGTCGGCCCGGTCACCGGCGACGTCGCCTGGGGCGGCAACTGGTTCTTCCTCGTCGACGCGACGCAGTTCGACCCCGCGCCGGCGCTCGCGCTGCCGCACATCGAGGCGCTGACCGACCTCGCGTGGCGCATCCGCGGCGCGCTGATGGCGCAAGGCGTCACCGGCGCGGACGGCGCCGAGATCGACCACATCGAGCTGTTCGCGCCCACGCACGGCGCCGACGCGCGCAACTTCGTGCTGTGTCCCGGCAAGGCCTACGACCGCTCGCCGTGCGGCACCGGCACCAGTGCCAAGCTCGCCTGCCTGGCCGCCGACGGCCACCTCGCGGCGGGCGCGCCGTGGGTGCAGGAAAGCGTGATCGGCAGCCGCTTCGAGGGCCGCTGGACGCCGGTCGACGGCCAGCCGGACCGCATCCTGCCCGCGATCAGCGGCCGCGCCTGGGTCACGGCGGAATCGACGCTGCTGCGCGCGCAGGACGACCCGTTCCGCGACGGCATCCGCGCATGACGCGGCCGGTCGACGTCGCGATCGTCGGCGGCGGCGTGGTCGGCTGCGCCTGCGCGCGGGCGGCGGCGCTCGCGGGCCTGCGCGTGGCGGTCTACGAGGCCGGGCGCGTCGGCGCCGGCGCGACGGCGGCGGGCATGGGCCATCTCGTCACGATCGACGACGACCCGGCGGAGTTCGCGCTGGCGCGGCTGTCGATGAAGCTGTGGCGCGCGTGGAACGGCTGGGACGCGATCGAGCGCCGCACGACGGGCACGCTGTGGCTGGCCGAGACCGCGCAGCAGCGCGACGCGGCGCACGCCAAGCTGGCGCGGCTGCGCGCGGCCGGGTTGTCGGCGGAGTGGCTGGAGCCCGAGGTGCTGCCGTCCGTCGAGCCGCGGCTGGCGCGCGACCTCGCGGGCGCGCTGCGCGTGGCCGGCGACGAGGTGGCGTACGGCCCGGAGCTGGCCGCGCGGCTGGCGGCGGATGTCCGTGCCGCCGGCGGCCACGTCGAGGAGATGTGCCCGGTCGCCGCGCTGCGCGCCGACGGCCTGCAACTGGCCAGCGGCGGCCGCGTCGGCGCCGGCCACGTGCTGCTCGCGGCCGGCTGCGACAGCGTCCGCCTGTGGCCGGGCGACGCGCCGCTGCCGCTGCGTTCGCGCAAGGGCCAGCTCGCGATCACCGACCGCTATCCCGGGTACATCCGGCACGCGCTCGTCGAGCTCGGCTACATCGATTCGGCGCACGGCGACGCGGACGAGGCCGTGGCCTTCAACGCGCAGCCGCGCGCATCGGGCCAGGTGCTGCTGGGGTCGTCGCGCAGCTATCGCGACACCTCGCCCGACGTCGACGCCGCGCTGCTGGCGCGCATGGTGCGGCGCGCGCAGCGCTTCCTGCCGGACATCGCGTCGCTGCAGATGCTGCGCTGCTGGGCCGGCTTCCGGCCGGCGATTCCGGACGGCCGGCCCGCCATCGGGCGCATTCCGGGCGAGCGCGACAACCACTGGGTCGCCACCGGGCACGAGGGCCTGGGCCTGACGACGGCCACCGGCACCGCCAGCATCTGGCTGGACCTGCTGTTGGGCCGCGCGCCGGCCATCGATCCCGCGCCGTACGCGCCGGATCGCTTCGTGGAGGTCGCGGCGTGACGGCGACGGTCACGGTCACCGTCGACGGGCGCGCGCTGGACGTGGGCGCCGGGACGCTGGTCGCGGCGGCCGTCGAGCTGGCGGCGCCGGGGTGGGGCGCGCGCGTCTCGCCCGGCGGCATGCGGCGCCAGCCGCTGTGCGGCATGGGCGTGTGCGGCGAGTGCCGCGTCGCGATCGACGGCCGGGCGCATCGCCTGGGCTGCCAGACGCTGTGCGCACCGGGCATGGAGATCCGGACCGATGGCTGAGCCAGACACCCGCCCCGAGCTGCGCGCGCAGGTGCTCGTCGTCGGCGCCGGCCCCGCGGGGCTGGCCGCGGCGCATGCGGCCGCGGCGGCCGGGCGCGACGTGCTGCTGCTCGATGCCGCGCCGCAGGCGGGCGGACAGATCTGGCGCGCGCGGCAAGGCGTGCTGGCCGATCCGGTCGCGGACGCGCTGGCGGGTCTCGCGGCCGCCGGCGCCCGCGTGCTCGCGGGGACGCGCGTGACGATGGTCCTGCCGCAGCGCACGCTGCTGGTCGATGGCCCGCAGGGCGCGCAGCGGCTGCGCTGGGAGCGGCTGATCCTGGCGACCGGCGCGCGCGAGCGCCTGCTGCCGCTGCCCGGCTGGACACTGCCCGGGGTATTCGGCGCCGGGGGCCTGCAGGCGCTGGTCAAGGGCGGCTGGCCGATCCGCGGCAAGCGCGTGCTGGTCGCCGGAACCGGACCGCTGTTGCTGGCCGCGGCCGCGACCTTGCGCGCCGAGGGCGCGCAGGTGTCGGGCGTCGTCGAGGAGGCCGGGACCGCCGCGCTGGCGCGCTTCGCCGGCGCCTTGGCGCGGCATCCCCGCAAGGCGGCGCAGGCGTTGCGGCTGGGCGCGGCCCTGCGCGACGTGACGATGATGCGCGGCTGGCGCGTCGCGGCGATCGAGGGCGACGGGCGCGTCGAGCGCGTGCTGCTGGCAGGCGAGGGCGGGCGCACGCGCACGGTCGACTGCGACGCGCTCGCCGCCGGTTGGGGCCTGGTGCCGCAGACCGAGCTGGCGCAAGCGCTGGGCTGCGCGCTGGCCGAGCGCTTCGGGGCCGCGGCGATCGCGGTCGACGGCGCGCAGCGCAGCAGCGTCGCGGGCGTGTTCGCGGCCGGCGAGTGCACCGGCGTCGCGGGCGCCGAGGCCGCGCGGCTGCAAGGCGAGATCGCCGGCGCCACCGCGGCCGCCGATCTCGGCGCGGCGCCTTCCGAGACAAGGTCATCGGCCGCCCGGCTGGCGCGCGAGCACGCCTTCGCCGCGGCCGTCGCCGCCACCTTCCCGATGCCGCGCGACTGGGCCGATCGCCTGCGCGACGACACGCTGGTCTGCCGCTGCGAGGACGTCCGCTGGTCGGCCCTGCGCGCGCAGCCCGACCTGCGCGCCGCCAAGCTCGCCACGCGCTGCGGCATGGGCCATTGCCAGGGCCGGCTGTGCCACGACGCGCTGGCCGCGGTGATGCACTGGCCCCGACTTCCCCAACGTGAGCCTTTGACACCGGCGCCGCTCGCGACGCTGCTGGCGCTATTGGACAACCCGCCCGACACCCCATCCAACAAGGAGCTATCGACATGAGCATGACCTGGACCGGCGTGATGCCCGCCATCACCACCCCCTTCACCGCCGACGGCGCGGTCGACCACGACTTCCTGGCGTCGCACGCGCTGTGGATGGTCGAGGCCGGCTGCACCGGCATCGTGGCGCTCGGCTCGCTGGGCGAGGCCGCGACGCTGTCGGTGCCCGAGAAGCTGGACGTGCTGCGCACGCTCGCGAAGGCGCTCCAGGGCCGCGTGCCGCTGGTCGCGGGCATCGCGGCGCTGGCGACCGACGAGGCCTGCGCCCTGGCGCGCGGGGCCGCCGAGGTGGGTTGCGCGGGCCTGATGGTGCTGCCGCCGTACGTCTACTCGACCGACTGGCGCGAGATGCGCGCGCACGTCGCCGCCGTGATCGAGGCGACGTCCTTGCCCTGCATGCTCTACAACAACCCGATCGCCTACCGCACCGACTTCAAGCCCGAGCAGATCGAGGAGCTCGCCGAGGCGCATGCCAACCTCGTCGCGGTCAAGGAGTCGAGCGCCGACATCCGCCGCATCGCCGCGATCCGTCATCGGCTGGGCCAGCGGCTCGCGATCCTGGTGGGCGTGGACGACATCCTCGTCGAGGGCGTCGCCGCCGGCGCCACGGGCTGGGTCGCGGGGCTGGTCAACGCGATGCCGGTCGAATCGGTGCGCCTGTACGACCTGGCGATGCGCGCCAACTCGCCGGACGCGTCGGCCGCGGAGCAGGTCAGCGCGCGCGCCGAGGCGGACGCGCTCTACAGCTGGTTCCTGCCGCTGCTCACGCTCGACACCGTGCCGAAGTTCGTGCAACTGATCAAGCTCGTGCAGCAGCAGGTCGGCCACGGCAGCGAGCGCGTGCGCGCGCCGAGGCTGGTGCTCGACGGCGCCGAGCGCGCGGAGACGCTGGCGCTGATCGCCGCGAAGCTGGCGGTCCGTCCCCGCGTCGGCGCTTGACCATGAGCGCCGCCGTCAACGCCGCCGACGCCCGCTTCGCGCGCCTGGCCGCCGACGAATGGACCTGGCGCCTGGGCCAGTTCCCGCAGCTGGCCACCAGCGTCGGCGAGAACGCGCACGATGACCGGCTGGAGCGCGTCGACGCGGCCAGCCGCGCCGCCCGCCTCGCGCGCTGGCGCGCCACGCGCGCGGCGCTGGCGGCGATCCCGGCCGACGCGATGTCGCCGGCGGCGCGCGCCGACAGGGCGGTCTACGAGAACCAGCTGCACGGCCTGATCGCGGCGATGGAGTCGCATGCCGACCTGATGCCGCTCAACAGCGACTCGAGCTTCTACGGCCCGTTGGTCGACCTGTGCGACGCGCAGCCGCTGGGCAACACGGCCGAGTACCGCCGCTTCCTCGCGCGCCTGGCCGACATCCCGCGCTTCTTCGCCGAGCACGTCGAGCTGCTGCGCGAAGGCCTGGCCGCCGGCTACACGGTGCCTCAGGCCGTGCTGGAGGGCCGCGACCAGCCGCTGGCCGCCATCGCGGGCATCACCGACGCCGCCGCCACGCCGTTCTGGAAGCCGTTCGCCGCGTTTCCCGCGGGCGTGCCGGAGTCGGATCGCGCCGCGCTGCAGGCCGAGGCCCGCCGCGTCATCGACGACCGGGTGCTGCCGGCGTACCGGGACCTGCTGGCCTTCATGCGCGAGACCTACGTGCCGGGCGCGCGGCAGACGACCGCCGCCTGCGACCTGCCCGAAGGCGACGCGTTCTACGCCGCGCAGATCCGCCACTACACGACGCTGCCGCTGTCGGCCGACGAGGTGCACGAGCGCGGCCTGCGCGAGGTCGCGCGCATCCTGGCCGAGATGCACGAGGTCCGGCGCGCGGCCGGCTTCGACGGCGACATGCCGGCCTTCCTGGAGTTCCTGCGCACCAACGCCAAGTTCTACGCCCGCACGCCGCAGGAGCTGCTGGCGCAGGCGTCGTGGATCTCCAAGCGCATCGACGGCCTGCTGCCGAAGTTCTTCGGCGTGCTGCCGCGCCAGCCCTATGGCGTCGCGCCGGTGCCCGACGACATCGCGCCGTTCTACACGTCGGGCCGCTACGTGCCCGCGCCGCGGCCCATCGGAGCCGCCGGCATGTACTGGGTCAACACGCACGCGCTGCCGTCGCGCGCGCTCTACGCGCTGCCCGCGCTGACGCTGCACGAGGCCGTGCCGGGGCACCACCTGCAGATCGCGCTCGCGGCCGAGGTCGAGGGCCAGCCGGCCTGGCGCCGCCACAGCTTCGTCGACGCGTACGGCGAGGGCTGGGCGCTGTACGCCGAGCACCTGGGCGACGAGATGGGCGTGTACCTCACCCCGTACGAGCAGTTCGGCCGCCTGGCCTACGAGATGTGGCGCGCGGCGCGCCTGGTGGTCGACACCGGCCTGCACGCCAAGCGTTGGAGCCGCGCGCAGGCGCGCGCCTACCTGCTGGCGCACACGGCGCTGAGCGCGCACGAGGTGGCTACCGAGGTCGACCGCTACGTGAGCTGGCCGGGGCAGGCGCTGTCGTACAAGATCGGCGAAATCACGATCCGCGAGCTGCGCGCGCGGGCCGAACGGCAGCTCGGCGCGCGCTTCGACCTGCGTGCATTCCATGACGCCGTGCTGGCGCTGGGTTCGGTACCCTTGGGCCTTCTCGAGGAGCGCGTCGTCGCGTGGATCGCGGCGCGCCTCGCTTCGTGACCCATCCTCCGAGGAATCCCGTGTCCCTTCGCTTCCGACTTCTTCGCACGGCCGCCGGCGTGCTCGCGGGCGCCGCGTGCGCGCTCGCGCAGGCGCAGGCGCAGGCCTCCGCGCCCGCGGGCGCGAGCGCCGCATCCGCGCCGCGCGTGCGCACGACGGCCGACATCGTCAACGAGGCACCGCCCGGCGCCTGGCGCCGGCCCGACCCGAACGACGTGCTCGCGATGACGCTGCCGTCGGGCGTCGTCTGGATCGAGCTCGCGCCGCGCTTCGCGCCGAAGCACGCCGACAACATCCGCAAGCTGGTCGCGCAGCACTACTTCGACGGCCTGGCGGTGATCCGCGTGCAGGACAACTTCGTCGCGCAATGGGGCGACCCGGCGGCCAACGAGGACGACGCATCCAGGCTGCGCCCGCTCGGCGCCGCGGCGGCGACGCTGGAACCCGAGTTCGCCATCAGCGACCGCGGCCTGAAGATCACGAAGCTGAAGGATCGCGACGTCTGGGCGCCGGTCACCGGCTTCGTCGACGGCTTCCCCGTGGCGGCCGACCCGAAGACGCACCGCGCCTGGATCGCGCACTGCTACGGCACGATAGGCGCGGGCCGCGGCAACACGGTCGACAGCGGCAACGGCGCGGAGCTGTACGCGGTGATCGGCCAGTCGCCGCGCGGGCTGGACCTCAACATCGCGCCCGTGGCCCGCGTGCTGCAGGGCATGGAGCTGCTGTCCGCGCTGCCGCGCGGCGGCGCCAACATGGGCTTCTACGACAAGCCCGAGCAGGACGTGCGCATCGCGCGGATCGAGCGCCTGGCCGACATGCCCGAGGCCACGCGGCCCGACATCCGCGTCTTCCGCACCGACACCCCGGAATGGAACGCGATGATCGAGTCGCGCCGCAACCGCCAGGATGCCTGGTACGTGCACAAGGCCGGCGCGATCGACCTGTGCAACATCACGGTGCCGGTGCGGATCACGGCCAAGGCCGCGGCGAACTGACGCGGCGTCAGCGGCCCGCGGCCAGGCCGTGCGCGGCCGTCCAGGCGGCGGCCAGCACGAGCAGCAACCCCACGGCGTGGCCCAGCCGGCGCTGCGCGCCCGGATTGCGCACGAGCCACGCGCGCGTGCCCGCGGCCGCCAGCGCGATGCCGCCGTAGACCGCTGCCTGCGTGAACGAGGTGATGGCGGCCATGGCCAGCGCCTGCGTCGCGATCGGCCCGGCGTCGGCGCGCAGGAACTGCGGGAAGACGGCCAGCGTGAACACGTAGGCCTTGGGGTTGAGAAGGCAGGTGGCCAGTGCGCGGCCGAACGTCGCGGCGGCAGGGCGCGGCGAGGTCGCGGCCTCGCCAAGCGCCGTGGCGCCGCGCAGCAGCGACAGCCCGATCCACGCGATGTAGAGCGCCCCGGCGACCAGCAGCGCCTCGAACAGTCCGGGCGCCGCCTGGAGCAGCAGGCCGATGCCGACGGCGCCCAGCAGCAGGTGCAGCCAGCCGCCGGCCACCATGCCGCCGACGGCCGCCAGCCCGGCGCGGCGCCCGCCGGCGAGCGCGCTGGCGAGCACGAAGGCCATGTCCATGCCGGGCAGGACGATGATGCCGGTGACGAGGACGAAGTACAGCCACAGGGAACTGGCGTGGGCGGAGGCATGCATGGCGAGGGTCTGGTGGATTGACGATGTCGTCATGATCCCGCCAGAAATCTGCCAAGGAATGGCACGATTTTCGTGAAATCGCCGCGCCAATGAAATAGGCTATTCGGCGATCTGCGGGGAAGTCGATTGCCTGCGGCGCTGGGCGCTTCGCTGGAGGCGAAGCGCGGGGGCCGGGGCGGCGCTCGGAGACCTCGCGTCGCGGGGCGGGTGGGGGTTCCTGTTGCGCTCATGCGTCCGCGGTCGGCTACGGCCTGCGGCCTTCGCGCGACTGCGCTGCGGTGCTCGGCGCCCAGGGCTTCGTCGCCAGGTCGTCGGCGTAGCAGGCCCGTGCTGGCGGCCTGCCGCACAGCGCCGACTCGCGCTCCTCGGCCTCGCTTCGCTCGGCAACCCTGGGCGCCTGCGCGCCTCGCCGCTCCCGAATTCGCGCAACAGGAACCCCCACCCGCCCCGCTCGGCAACGTTCCTCGCTGGGTTGATGAGAAGACGAAAAAAGTGCGCTCGCGCAGGCGAGCGTGTCCGCTGTTACCCGCGTGCCGACCGGATCGCTCCGCGCGGCGGGCCGGCGCGCCGGGGGGCCGAACGGGAGCTCGCGCGGCGGCCGAACGTGCCTGGCGTTCTCGCTCGCCTGCGCGAGCGCATTTCAATGTCTTTTCTGCAAAGCGAGGAGACGTCGTTGAGCTGGGCGGCGGGGGTTGCCG
>Ga0306920_100000211_pt1 | contig 68079 bp, 62 predicted proteins | sample flu12Cox44000170_FD_204666 | JGI IMG/M metagenome (GOLD analysis project Ga0306920, IMG submission 204666) | Lab enrichment of tropical soil microbial communities from Luquillo Experimental Forest, Puerto Rico - flux4day.12C.oxic.44.000.170 (v2)... | ecosystem: Environmental > Terrestrial >...
CGCTGATGTCCAGGGTGTTGCGGGTCGCCTGCTCGAAGGTGCGGATGCCGCGCTCGCACAGCACGATGTCGAGATTGCCGCGCTGGGCGATGTATTCGGCCGCCATCAGCCATTCCTCGATGGTGGCACTCATGCCCCGCTTGAGCAGGACCGGCCGGTCGGCCGCGCCGACGGCCTGCAGCAGGGCGAAGTTCTGCATGTTGCGGGTGCCGACCTGGAGCATGTCCGCGTAGGAGGCGACCAGGTCGACCGTGCCCGGGTCGATCACCTCGGTCACCACCGGCAGGCCGGTCTCCGCCCGTACCTCGGCCAGGATCCTCAGCCCAGCCTCACCCAGGCCCTGGTAGGCGTAGGGCGAGGTGCGGGGCTTGAAGGCGCCACCGCGCAGCAGGCTGGCGCCGGCCGCCCTGGCCATCCGGGCGGCGGTGAGGGTCTGCTCGGGAGTCTCGACCGCACACGGCCCGGCGATCACGGTGAGCGTGTCCGGGCCGATCGGTACCCCACCGACCTTGATTACCGACCGGTCGGGGTGGTGCTCCCGGCTGATCAGCTTGTAGGGGACCGAGATCCGCACCACGTCCAGCACGCCGCTGCGGCTGCGCAGGTTGAGCGCGCCGAACTCGTCCACATCCCCGACCAGTCCCACGATCGTGCGGGAAATTCCCCTGCTCACGAACGCGTCGCCGCCTGCCGCGCGGACCAGTTCCACGATCGTGCTCACATCCTCCTGGGTGGCTTCGGGGGCCATCACCACGACCATCGGGCTTCTCCTTGCTCGCCGCAAACGAAAAGCCCCGGGCCTTCCGGCCCGGGGCGGTCAGGTCAGTCGCGTCAGCGCGCAGTCTGGCGGGCGACCGTCCGGATGCCGGGCCGGTAGCCATACCAAAACCAGAAGTGCGCGCGCACGGAAGGCAGCCTAGCGCACCGCAGGCGTGGCCGGCCGGACGGGCCTGGCCATGCGGGCATCAGGAGGCAGGCGGCTGCTGGCGGCGCTGGTACACCTGGTAGTGCCGGCCGGTCAGGATCAGCCGGAAATCGCTGACCAGGTAGGCACGCAGCGCCGGGGTCCATGCCACCCGCAGCGCGGCCTTGTGGGAGAGCAGCAGGTACTGGGCGTGGCTGAACGCTTGCTGCCACGCGGCCCGGACCGCCGGCGCCTGCGCGGCACCGGTGGCCGGGCTGCGCCCGCCGGACAGCACCAGGTCGGTGCCGAGCCCATCGACCATATCCGGGCAGCCAGGCTGGCTGGCCACGAAGCGGTTGGCGAGCAGCAGGTAGGACGCCTGGTCGGTGACCACGCAGGCGCCGCGCGGGATGGCACCCCGGATGGCCACGCCATCACCGTGCCTCACCGGGTTCACGGTTTGTGCCATGTTGACCGCGCCGGCCACCACCGCCACCGTGATGATCCCGGCCGCCAGCCAGCCGAGCCACCGCCGTGCCGCCGGCCGGCCCGCGGCCAGCACCCCGCTGGCGGCCAGCCGGGACACCGCCAGCGCCAGCGTCAGCGCGAGGAAGGGCATGAAGAACGCCATGTAGTGGGCGGCGTAGTAGGGCGGCCAGAGCAGCATGATGATGACCAGCACCGAGCCTGCCAGGGCGAACGTGTCCAGCGCAGCCAGCGGCTGCTGGGTCCGCCGCCAGCTCACCAGGTAGGCGGTGGCCACGAACGCGACGATGAGCACCAGGCCGAGCAGCAGCGCGGTGGTGGACGTGCGGAAGGACACCCCGACCAGGTCGGCTACCCGGTGCAGCACCGGGGTGCGGCCCCCGCCCCGGTTCAGCTGCGCGCTGATCACACCGACGAAGAAGCGCCGCGGGGCGAGCGCGGCAAACGGCAGAACCGGGACCAGGAAACCGGCCGCCACCCCGGCGGCGAAGATTGCGGCCCGGCGGAGCTGCGGCAGGCAGAGCACCAGCAGCACGACCACCGGCACGATCGCCCACGCCTTGACCGCCCCGGCGAAGCCGAACGCTGCCCCGCCCCAGGCCAGCCGGCGGGTGCTGGCTGTCAGCTGATCGCGGTCGAACACCGCCACCGCCCCGGCCAGGCAGGCCAGCACCAGCCATGGCTCGAGCAGGATGGTGTGGGCCGCGACGATCGAGGCTGGGTAGATGGTGGCTATGCCGCAGGCGACCGCCACCGCGAGCGCGCCGCGATGGCGCACCAGCAGACCGATCAGCAGCACCGCCGCGGCACCGGCGGCGGCGGTGAGCAGCCGCCCGAGAACCATGGCCCAGGCGGTGCCACTAAGGTAGGACAGCAGCGCGGCCGGGCTCATCAGCAAGGTGATGCCTGGCGGCTGGACCATCACGAAGTCGCGGTAGGGGATGGCGCCGTGGACCAGCCGGACCGCGCTGCCGAAATACGCGCCGTCGTCGTACTGGCTGACCACCAGCAGTCCCGGGTGAGTAAGTCGGTACACCCGCAGCACCAGCGCCAGCACAGTGGCGACGGTGATGATCACGCCGATGGCGGGTCCCCCGGCCCGGTCCCCGTCCTGCCCGGCCGGGCCGGGCTCGCTGGGCAGGCCATGGCTGGGCCCCTGCATGGCCGCTCGTGTCATGGTGCTGTTATCCCTCGCGCACGTACGGGACCAGGGTCTTGGGGGAGGTGTACACCCGCCGGAAGTGGCTGCGGAAAGGCCACCGGCAGGCTAGGTGACCAGGCTATCCGGCGCCTCTTGTCGTGCGTCAGCAGCAGGGACTGCGAGTTGCCGAGCGCCCGCGTCCAGACCGCGATGGCCAGATTGACCGGGGTTGGCCAGGCCGGGCGCTCCCACTGCTGGCCAGAATCCGCGGGGTCGCTGCGCAGCCCACCCGCCCCCGTCGTGGCCACGATTCCGCTCACCAGGCAACTCCCTTGGCCTTCATCGCTGGCCGGCCTTCGCAGGATCCCGCGGCAGCCGATTCCGCGGGCAGCGGCAGCCGGACGGCCAGAACCTCGGCGGCGGGCGGCCCGCGCAGGCGGGCGACCGTGCCCGGCGGGTCGAATCGTACCTGCTGGGACGCCGTGACCGCGGCCAAACCTGGCCGACTTTCACCGGCTGGCCGGCCGGTTGCGGTACCGTTTCACCCGCCGGAGCAGGCGAGGAGAGCGTGTGACTACCCTCAGGGACAACCCGGGCGGCGGCCAGGATGGTGCCAGTGACCGGGAGCCGGCCGCCGCGTCCCCGCCACCGGCACAGCCGCGGGGGGCGCGCCGCGCCGTGGCGGGGCTGGCCGGCCTGATCCGGCGGCACCGGCTGTTCTCGCTGGCGCTGGTACTGGCGGCCGTGATCAGAGTTCTGATCATGCTCGGCTACCGCCCGGCGATGCTGTTCCGGCTGGATACCTTCGACTACCTGTGGGGCGCTGTCCACCTGTCCCCGAATGTGGTCAATCCCAGCGGTTATTCACTGTTCCTGCGGCTGCTGCTGCCGTTCCACTCGCTGGAACTGGTGGTGGCCATACAGCATCTGCTGGGACTGGTGGTGGCGGGCATGGTATACGCCGTGCTGCGCCGGTACGGCCTGCCGGAATGGGGCGCCACACTGGCCGCCATGCCGGTCCTGTTCGATCCCTCGCAGCTGGTCATCGAGCACCTGATCATGGCCGATCTGCTGGCCATGGTGCTCATGGTCGGGGCGTTCGCGGTGCTGCTGACCCGCACCAGGCCATCGCTGTGGCGGTCGGCCACGGTCGGCCTGCTGATGGGCCTGGCCACCATCGTCCGGCCCACCGTGCTGCCGCTGGTGATTCTGATCCCTGGCTACCTGCTGCTCACCCGGGTGGGCTGGCGCCGGGCGGGGGCCGCCCTGGTGGCCGGGCTGGTGCCGGTGCTGGGTTACATGAGCTGGTTCGCAGCGGTGCACGGCCCGTTCAACATGACCAACAGCAACGGGCTTTTCCTGTGGTCGCGGACGATGTCCTTCGCCAACTGCCAGGTGATCAAGCCGCCAGCCAGCCTGCAGCCGCTGTGCCCGGACGCCCAGCCGGGCCCGCTGGCCCGCGCCGACCCAGCGCTGCGCCGCCAGCCCATGCGTTACCTGTGGAACCACCGGGTCTGGGCGTGGCATGGCGTGCCGCGCGGCTTCGTCCCGGACGCGGCCGCGTTCACCTCGGCGAACAATGCCCGGGCGCTGCGGTTCGCGGTCATCGCGATCGAGGCCCAGCCGGTGGCCTACGCGAACACCATCTGGTCGGAGACCCTGACGCCGTTCCTGCACACCGATAACTCGCTGCGGTTCGTGGACTACACACCCAGCTCGGTCAACCTGACCCCGCATGAGCTGAGGTACGCCATCGGCTCGATAGAGGCCTACGCCGGCAACAGCCAGGGTGTTACATCCAATCTGGGCTACCACTTCGGGGTTCGGCTGGTGCGGCCATACGTGACGGTGGTGAACATCTACCAGCACGGGTTCTTCCTGCCCGGCCCGCTGTTCGGGGCGATCATGCTGGCCGGGCTGGCCGGGATCCTGATCCCCAGCCGCCGGTCACCGGCCGCGATCCTGCTCTGGCTGTCGGCCGTGATCATCATGGTGGTGCCGACGGCCGAGCACGAGTACACCTACCGGTATGTGCTGCCGGCGGTGCCGCTGGCGTGTATGGCGCTCGCCCTCGCGTTCCGCAAGCCCATCGGCCGCCCGGCCGCGGACCCGCAGCGCGCGGCGAACGCGGATGACACGGCCGGGGATACCGGGGCCGTGGCCCAGGTGGGTGATCCGGGCGGCCGCTGAGCTGGCGGGCCGGGATTTACAGCCCGACCCACAGGGTGATGGTGCTGCCCTTGGGGGCCTGGCCGTTCGGGCTGTAGTTGAACACCGTCTGCATGGGCCCGATCTGGTTGACGTTGACCGAGAAGCCGAGGCTCTCCAGGAGGCGCGTCGCCTGGTCGACCGGCATCCCATCGACGTTGGGAATGTGCACCTGCGGCGGGCCGGGCGAGATCTTGACGATGATGACCTGGCCCCGGGTGAACGCACTGCCTGGCGGCGCGGACTGGTGCGTGACCGTTCCGGCCGGCAGGTCGCTGTGGGCGGCGGTGACCTCGTCCAGCGAGACCCCGTTGGCCTGGGCCCACTGCTCCGCCACCCCGGCTGGCTGGCCCACAAAATCAGGCACCGGCGGGCCCGCGCTGACCACCAGCGACACCGGATCCGGCTGCGGCTGCATGGCCCCGGCCAGCGGGCGGGTGCTGACCACGATGCCCGCCGGGATGGTGGCCGAGGGTTCGGTCCTGACCTTGCCGACGGTGAGCCCGGCGTGCCGGAGCGCCTGCTCTGCGGTGGCCAGGTCCTGCCCGGTCACCTGCGGGACAGTGATCATGTGCGGCCCGGCCGACGGGATCAGGATGACCCGGCTGCCGCTGGCCACCCGGGCCCCGGCTGGCGGCACCGAGCGGATCACCTTGCCGCGGGCAACCTGGTTGTCCAGCACCGCCCTGCCGGTGCTGACGGTGAAGCCGGCCGCGGTCAGCTCGGCCCGCGCGCTGGCCACCTTCATGCTGGCGACCGCTGGCACCGTCTGGTACCGGCCGGCGGTGAGCCACCAGCCGAGCAGGCCGAGCACGATGACGACGGCGAGCCCGGCGGCCAGGTAGCCAAGCCGGCGGCTGAACAGCCACCGCTGCAGCCCGGACCCGGGATGGGTGTACCGGGCCGGCGGGCCGTAGGGCCCGGCCGCGCCGCCGACGATCAGCGTGTGCTGGCTGCCGGCCGCGGGCGGCCCGGCGGGGTATCCCGGCAGCACCGCGGGCCGGGGTGCGCCGTACGACTGCCTGGCGGGCGGCGCCATTCCCGGGATCAGGTCACGCGCCGTCGGCGGCTGCTCGGGCCATCCCTGGTCCGGGCCCGGCGGCCCGCCATACCCGGCCGGCGGGATGGTCCCGGCCGCCGGGCTGGGAGCGTGCCCTGGCCCGGGACCGGTCACCGGCGCCAGTGGGTACCCGGTCACCGGCTGGTACCCGGGGGCCACCGGCCCGCCCGGGATCCCGTCCAGCGGCAGGCCGTGCCGGACCCCGGTGATGGCGCGCAGGAACTGGCCGGCATCACCCGGCCGGAGTTCGGGATCGCGGCTGGTCGCCAGCGCCACCAGGGTGTCCAGCGCGGGTGGCAGCCCGGGCACGACCGAGGACGGCGGCGGCACGACCTCGTTGACATGCTTGTGGGCCACCGCCAGCGGGCTCTCCCCGGTGTGCGGCTGCCGGCCGGTGAGCAGCTCGAACAGCATCACGCCGGCCGCGTACACGTCGGTGCGCGCGTCGGCTGTGCCCCCGGATACCTGTTCCGGCGCCAGGTAGGCCGCCGTGCCAATGATCATGCCGCTCTTGGTCTCGCTCGCCCCGGCCAGCAGCCGGGCCAGCCCGAAGTCGGCCACCTTGACCACCCGGGTGTCGGTGAGCAGGACGTTCTCGGGCTTCACGTCACGGTGGGCGATCCCGGCCTCGTGCGCGGCGGCCAGGCCAGCCAGCACGCCCTCCATGATGTCCAGCGCCTCGCGCGGGCTCAGCATGCCCCGCTCGGCCAGCAGGTCCCGCAGGGTCCGGCCGGGCACGTACTCCATCGCCAGGTACAGCGTCCGGCCGTCCGCGCCCTGGTCGAAGACGGTGACCACGTTGGGGTGCGACAGCCGGGCAACGGATCGGGCCTCACTGACGAACCGGCGGACGAAGTCCTCGTCGCTGGCCAGTTCCGCGTGCATGATCTTCAGCGCGAGCGTCCGCTCCAGCCGGGTATCGGTGCCGAGGTAGACGGTGGCCATGCCGCCGCGGGCGATCAGGGACTCGACCCGGTAGCGCCCATCGAGCAACTGGCCGATGGGTGGGCGGGCGAGGGTCGTGTCCATCGGCACGATTCTAGGCGTGGGCACGCTTTTCAGCCTGCGAACGCCGTTAAGCTATCCCGCTGGCCACCGGGGTAACCAGGCCCGGCAGGCCGCCCAGCTGGCGCCGGGCTGGTGTCCGCTGACAACGGAGGTGCGGGTGCGGATCGACCGGGTGGTGATCGCGGGCGCGGGCCTGGCTGGCCTGCGGACGGCCGAGGAACTGCGGGGGAGGGGATACCCCGGCGCGATCACCATGATCGGTGCCGAATCCCGGCCGCCGTATGACCGCCCACCGCTGACCAAGAAGTTCATGACCGGCCAGCTCGACGACACGTCGCTGGCCGCGGATCCGGTGGCGCTCGGGCTTGACCTGCGGCTGGGGGAGGCCGCGACCGGCCTGGCCGATGGCCTGCTGCGGACCTCCCGGGGTGAGTACCCGTTCGACGCGCTGGTACTGGCCACCGGCGCGGCGCCGGTCCGCCTGCCGGGCCGCGGCCGCCAGTGGGTCCTGCGTACCTTCGACGACGCCTGGGCCCTGCGCGACGCGCTGCTCCCCGGCGTCCGGCTGGTGGTGGTGGGGGCCGGCTGGATCGGCGCTGAGCTGGCCACCACCGCGGCGGGCCGCGGGTGCCAGGTGACCGTGGTGGAAGCGGGTGCCGCGCCGCTGGCCGGCGCGATCGGGGCGGAGGTGGGGTTGCGCACCGTGCCCTGGTACCCGGCGGCCGGGGTGGACCTGCGGCTGGGCCAGCCGGTGGCCTCGGTCGAGGACGGCGGGCTGGCGCTGCCGGACGGCGGATGGCTGCCCGCCGACATCATCGTCACCGCGATCGGGGTCAGGCCGCAGCTGGACTGGCTGGCCGGCTCGGGAGTGTCGGTGGGGAACGGGATCGAGGTGGACGGCCAGCTGCGCACCTCGGTGCCCCGGGTGTACGCGGCCGGGGACTGTGCCGCCTTCCTGTCCGCGCGCTACCAGCGGCGGCTGCGGGTGGAGCACTGGGACAACGCGCTGCACGCACCGGCGGCCGTGGCGGCTGGCATCACCGGCGAGGAGACCGGCTACGATCCGGTGCCGTACTTCTGGTCAGAGCAGTTCGGCCGGATGGTCCAGTACGCCGGGCATCACACCGGCGCCGACCGGCTGCTCTGGCGCGGGGATCCGGCGGGAGCCCGCTGGGCCGCCTGCTGGCTGGCCGGAGACACCCGCCAGGACCGGCTGGTCGCGCTGCTCACCGTCGGCCACCCAAAGGATCTGGTGCAGGGCCGCCGGGTGATCGCGGCCGGCGGCGCGGTCGACCCGGCCCGGCTGGCCGACCCGGCGGTCGCCGTCCGCGACGCGGCCCTGGCTGTCACCTGAGGGGGGCCGGTGTTTGCCCCGCCATCAGCGGTGGGACATTCGGAGATGTGACACAGATTGACCCGGGGGCCGACACCCTTGTCGGTGATTGGCTCACCCTCACCGAGGTAGCCGCCCGGCTCGGCCTTCCGCCCGGCCGGATCCGGCAACTGCTCCGCGACCACAGGCTGATCGCGGTCCAGCGCCCTGACGGCACGATGGGCGTACCCGCCGCCTTCCTGAACGGCGACCACATCCTCAAGGGCCTGCACGGGACGCTGACCGTGCTCTTCGACTGCGGCTTCGACGAGCCGGAGTCGCTGCGCTGGCTGTTCACGGCCGATGACTCGCTGCCGGGCACGCCGATCCAGGCGATGACCGAGCACCGGGGCACCGAAGTGAACCGCCGGGCGCAGGCGCTGGCGTTCTGACCGCGGGCCGCCTCTCCGCCGCACTCCGCTTCCCGCCGCGCTGGGTACCAGCCGGCCGGGCCAGGCCGCGCTAGTCGTGCCGGGCGGTGGCGGCCACGGCCAGCTCAGCGAGCGCCGCCCGGGCAGTGCCGGTGATCGGTGCTGCCGCGAGCGCGGCAACCGCCTGGCCCACATGCTGGCCGATCATCGACTCGCAGGCGGCGAGTGCGCCGGTGCCGGTGATCACTTCGCGCACCTCGGCCATGCCGGCGTCGTCCAGCCCTGGATCACCGAGCCGCTGGTCGATAACCCGGGCCTGGGCGGCGCTGGCCCGGGACCGGGCAATCGCGAGCAGTACCGTCCGCTTGCCCTCCCGTACGTCATCGCCGGCCGGCTTGCCGGTCTGGGCCGGGTCCCCGAACACGCCGAGGATGTCATCACGCAGCTGGAAGGCCACCCCGAGCGGGAGGCCGTACGCGGAGTAGGCGGCCGGGACCGGCCCATCCGGCTGCCCGGCCAGGGCCGCGCCCAGCTGCAATGGCCGCTCGATCGTGTATTTGGCGGTCTTGTACCTGACCACCCGCAGCGCGCTGGCCACGGTCCCGTCCCCGGCGGCCTGGCCCAGCAGGTCCAGGTACTGGCCGGCCATCACCTCGGTCCGCATCATGTCCAGCACCGGCTGGCCGCGCTGCAGCGTCTCCGCTGGCAGGCCACTGCCGTGGAACATCGCGTCGGTCCACGCCAGCAGCAGGTCACCCAGCAAGATGGCGGCATTGACGCCGAACAGCTCTGGTGAGCCCCGCCACCCCTGCTCGGCATGGCGGGCGGCGAACATCCGGTGCAGCGATGGCCGTCCCCGGCGGGTGTCGCTGCCGTCCATGACGTCGTCATGGACCAGGGCGCTGGCGTGCAGCAGCTCCAGCGAGGCGGCCGCGGCCAGGATCGGCGGACCGTCGGCCCCGCCGGCCCCGCGCCAGCCCCAGTAGCAGAACGCCGGCCGCAGCCGCTTCCCCGCTGCCAGCAGCTCTGTCAGTGCCGCCAGCCCGGGCAGCAGCTCGTCACCGGTGGCCAGCAGCACCGCACGCTGCTGGCCCAGGAAGTTCCGCAGGGCACACCCCACCTGATCCCGGATATGACCGAGCGCGGCCGGATCGCTGCCCATGGTCGCGAGGGTATCCCGGGCGCCGCCCCGCACCGGTCGTTCGGCTGGTTCACGGTCCCGGGCGGGGCCCGCCTCCGGCCCGTGCCGGCCGGCTGGGCGGGCAGCCCGGGCCCGCCGCCGCTAGCCTGGGGGGATGCCGCCCGGGCCGCTGCACCGCGCTCCCGCCATCCGCGACCTGCTCGCGCAGGGACGTCAGTCGTTCTCATTCGAGTTCATGCCGCCCAAGACCGCCGACGAGGAGCAGCAACTGTGGCGCGCCATCCGGGCGCTGGAGCCGCTGCGGCCCACGTTCGTGTCGGTGACCTACGGGGCAGGCGGCTCGACCCGGGACCGGACCGTGCGGGTGACCGGCCGGATAGCTGCCGAGACCACGATGACGCCGGTCGGGCATTTCACCGCGGTCAGCCACTCGGTCGCCGAGCTCCGGCATGTGATCGGCTCCTACGCGGGGGTGGGGGTGCGCAACGTGCTGGCGCTGCGCGGCGACCCGCCCGGGGATCCGGCTGGCGAGTGGGTGGCCCACCCGCACGGGCTGCGGTACGCCTCGGAACTGGTCGGCCTGATCAAGGCGGCTGGGGACTTCTGCGTGGGCGTGGCGGCGTTCCCGGAGGGTCACCCGCGGTCGCCGGATCTGGCTACCGACGTCGCGCACTTCGTGCACAAGTGCCGGGCCGGCGCCGACTTCGCGATCACCCAGCTGTTCTTCTACGTCGAGGACTACCTGCGGCTGCGGGAGCGGGTGAGCGCGGCCGGCTGCGAGGTGCCGATCATCGCCGGCATCATGCCGGTGACCAGCATGCGCACGCTGGAGCGGGTGGTCCTGCTGTCGGGGGCGAAGGTCCCCGGCAGGCTGGTGGACCAGCTGACCGGGGCCGGCGGCGACCGGGCGGCCGCCCGCGAGATCGGCGTCGGCTACGCGGCTGCCATGTGCGAGCGCCTGCTTGCCGACGGAGTTCCCGGCCTGCATTTCTACACGCTCAACGGCTCGCGCGCGACGCTCGACATCTACCGGCGGCTGGGGCTGGCGGACCGGTCCGCCGCGGACCGCGTGCCGGGCAGGGGCAGCGCCGCGCCCATGATCGCGTAGGCGGAACTGGCACCAGGGAAGTACAGCGCGGGCAGCAGCGTGCCGAAGCCCAGGCTCCGGTACAGCCGGCGGGCACGGGTGTGGCCGTCCGGGGTGGACAGCACCGCGGTGCGCTCCGCGAGCCCGGCGGCCAGCCGGCCCATCATCACCCGGCCCGCCCCGCGGCCCTGATGGCGGGGGTGGACGTGCACCTCGGCGACCTCGAAGCAATCACCGAGCCACCAGCTGGTGGTCGTGGTGCCCCTTTCGGCGGCCAGCGTGGCGGACACCACGTCGTGCCACCACTGCCCGGCCGCGCTGTGGAAGCCGTAGGCGAACCCGACCGGCCCGGCGGGGGCTTCCGGGCCGGTCACCACGGCGCGGAAGCCGGGATAACCGGCGTGGCGCTGCATGATGGCCAGCCGGCCAGGCAGTTCGCCCGCTGGGGCGGCCATGGCGTGCGCGTATATCCAGGTCAGAGTGTCCAGGGTGGCAAGGAACTGGGCTGCGCTCAGTTCTCTCACCTCGGCTGTGGCGGGCACCCGGGTAGCGTACGCGACGCGTCCAGCCGGTGCGTGGCCGGGAATGTCAGACCCCCCGGCTACATTCGAACGAAAGTACAGCAGTGGACTTTGAGCCGAATGTGTGTTCGAATAGTGCTAGCGGCCCAGCCCGGCGGCGCAACCCCCCAGCTGCCGGGCGCGGGCCGGGCGGGGTGCGGGGAAGCGCGCCGCCCGGCCCGGGCGGCGCGCGAAGGGAGGCGGCCATGAACGCGCTTGTGCAGGCACGGCCTGAGCAGGCCCGGCCGGGACAGGCCCGATCGGGACAGGCACGGCCCGCTCCGGCGCGGGCAGGGCAGGCACCCAGCCGGCTCGCGCCGGCCGCACTTGCCCTGCTGGAGTCTGCCCGGCAGGGCCTGGCCAACGCCGTGGGCGAGACCAGCCCGGGCGGGCGTTACGTGGCTGCCCACCTCGCGGCGCTGCGGGCCGCCGCGGCCATCGTCGCAGCCCGGCCAGCCGCCGGGATGGCCCGCCGCCGGGCGCCCCGCAGTGTCTGGGAGCTGCTGCCGAAGGTTGAGCCAGCCCTGGCCGAATGGGCTGCGTTCTTCGCGGCCGGGGCGGGCAAGCGGGCCGCCGCCGAGGCGGGGCTGCCGCGAGCGGTCTCCGGCCGCGAAGCCGATGACCTGCTCAGGGATGCCGAGACATTCCTGTCCCTGGCCGAGGAGGCACTCGGCGGGCCGGCCCAGCCGGCGCTGCCACTCCGCAGCGTGGGCTAACCCTGCGGACCTGCGCTGAGCACGGCGCAGCAAGGGCTAGCGGGCCTGGGCAGCAGCGGGACCTGCCGCCGGCCGGCAGCTCAGAAGGTCTCGACCGCGCTGCGGGCCTCGGCGTCCAGCACGCCCCAGCCGATCAGTTCCTCGGTGAGGTCACCGGGTGACTTGTCGTAGATGACGGCCAGGGACCGCAGATCCTCGTGCCGGATGGACAGCACCCGGCCGTTGTAGTCACCACGCTGGCTCTGGATGGTGGCCACATACCGGGCCAGCGGCCCCGACTTGTCCCTGGGCAGCGCGGTCATCCGCTCGAGGTCAATCACCAGCTTGGGTGATGGCGCCAGCGCGGTCGGCGCGGCATCCCCGGGCAGCAGTTCCGATACCGGCACGCCGTAGAACTCCGCCAGTTCGGCCAGCTTCTGGACGGTGACGGAGCGGTCACCGCGCTCGTAGGAGCCAACGACGACCGCCTTCCACCGCCCCCGGGACTTCTCCTCGACTCCGTGCAGCGAAAGTCCCTGCTGGGTCCGGATGGCGCGCAGGCGTGCGCCGAGGGTCTTGGCGTACTCAGATGGCATGTCGGCCCCCCGGCCGGTCGTCGCTTTCGGTAACGGTTACGGACAGTGACGGTAGGCCGCGAGCGTGACCAGGTCAAGCCGAATGCACAAAGTCGGCGAAATTACGCGCTGCACACCCATCTGCACACACTGAGTCCGGCAGGCTGCCCATTCCGCTGCACCGGCTCCCCGCAACCGATTGGGCCTGCCCAGCGGCCCGCACCGGGCCGCCAGGGGCGGCCCGCCCGCCCCTGCTGGGCTGCAGCGATATGGATCACGGAGGGTCACCACACCCGGCACCCCGCGCCCGTTGTGCCTGCCTGCTGCCGGCCAGCCCGGCTGGTACGGTGTTACCGACAGACATCCTTTAAGGCCCGTCCGGCGAGGCGGGAAAGGAGGTCCTGATGCCCCGCGCGCACTCCGCGGCGGGCGGTCCCGGCGAGAGCGTGGCCGCCCCCGGCGCCGGCAAAACCGTCCTCGAGCAGGCCGAGATCAGCCGCATGCTGACCCGGATCGCCCACGAGATCATCGAGCGGACCCAGGGCGCGGAGCGGGTGGTCCTGCTCGGTATCCCGACCCGCGGCGTGCCGCTGGCCGCCCGGCTGGCCGCCGGGATCGAGCAGGTGGAGGGCCGGGCGGTGCCCCATGGCTCGCTCGACATCACCATGTACCGCGACGACCTGCGGCTGCGGCCGGCCCGGGCACTCGGCCGCACACAGGTGCCGCCGGATGGGATCGACGGCCAGCTCGTGGTCCTGGTCGACGACGTGCTCTACTCCGGCCGCACGGTCCGGGCGGCGCTCGACGCGCTCAACGACCTCGGCCGGCCCCGGGCGGTGCAGCTGGCGGTGCTGGTCGACCGGGGCCACCGGGAGCTGCCGATCCGGCCCGACTATGTGGGCAAGAACTTGCCCACCTCCCAGCAGGAGCAGGTCCGGGTCCTGCTCACCGAGGTGGACGGCGAGGATGCGGTCCGGCTGCGGGTGGCCCGGTGAACCGGCACCTGATCTCCGCGGCCGACCTGAGCCGTGAGGACGCGGTGCGGGTACTGGACACCGCCGACGAGCTGGCCCGGATCTCCGACCGGCCGATCAAGAAGCTGCCGACGCTGCGCGGGCGCACCGTGGTCAACCTGTTCTTCGAGGACTCCACCCGGACCAGGATCTCGTTCGAGGCGGCCGCCAAGCGGCTGTCCGCCGATGTGATCAACTTTTCCGCCAAGGGCTCCAGCGTGGGCAAGGGCGAGAGCCTGAAGGACACCGCGCTCACCCTGGAGGCGATGGGTGCCGACGCGGTGGTGATCCGGCACAGCGCCTCCGGCGCCCCGCACCGGCTGGCGGAATGGGTGCGCGGCAGCGTGATCAACGCCGGCGATGGCGCGCATGAGCACCCGACGCAGGCGCTGCTGGACGCGTTCACCATCCGCCGCCGCTTCGGCCGCAGCAGCGGGGCAGAGCCCGGCGCCGCGGCCGGCAAGCCCGGTGGCGGGCTGGACGGGCTGCGGGTCACCATCGTCGGTGACATCCTGCACAGCCGGGTGGCCCGGTCCAATGTGCTGCTGCTGCACCTGCTGGGTGCGGAGGTGCTGCTGGTGGCGCCGCCCACGCTGCTGCCGGTGGCGGTGGACGCCTGGCCCTGCTCGATCGGCTACGACCTGGACGCGGCGCTGCCCAAGAGCGACGTGGTGATGATGCTGCGAATCCAGCAGGAGCGGATGAACGCGGCGTACTTCCCCAGCGTGCGCGAGTACAGCCGCCGGTACGGGCTGGACGCGGCCCGGATGGGGCAGCTGCCGGAACGGGCCATCGTCATGCACCCGGGGCCGATGAACCGCGGGATCGAGATCGCCGCCGGGGTGGCCGACTCGCCCCGGTCCACGGTGGTGGAGCAGGTGGCCAACGGGGTGAGTGTACGGATGGCCGTGCTGTACCTGCTGCTCGGCGGTGCGGAGGCCGGCCAGTGAGCCCGGCTGGCGGCGGGCGGCAGGTGACCCGGTGACCGGGCAGGGCTGGCTGATCCGCGGCGCCCGGCCGCTGGGCGCCGCGCCCGCCGACATCGTCATCCGGGACGGGCTGGTGGCCGGGATCGGACCGGGCCTGGCCGCGGACGCCGAGGCCGGCGCGCAGGTTCTCGACGCCGGCGGGCTGGTCGCCCTGCCCGGCCTGGTGGACCTGCATACCCACCTGCGCGAGCCCGGCCGGGAGGACGCCGAGACCGTCGAGACCGGCACCATGGCCGCGGCGCTCGGCGGGTTCACCGCCGTGCACGCGATGGCCAACACCGACCCGGTAGCCGACACCGCGGGCGTGGTCGAGCAGATCTGGCGGCTCGGCCGCCAGGCCGGCTACTGCGATGTGCAGCCGGTCGGCGCGGTCACCACCGGGCTGGGCGGCAAGCAGCTGGCCGAGCTGGGCGCCATGGCCGAGTCGCCGGCCCGGGTGCGGGTCTTCTCCGACGACGGCCGCTGCGTGTCCGACGCGGTGCTCATGCGCCGGGCACTGGAGTACGTCAAGGCGTTCGACGGGGTGATCGCGCAGCACGCGCAGGAACCGCGGCTCACCGACGGCGCGCAGATGAACGAGGGCGAGGTGTCGGGGCGGCTGGGGCTGGCCGGCTGGCCGGCCGTGGCCGAAGAGGCGGTGATCGCCCGGGACTGCCTGCTGGCCGCCCACGTCGGCTCGGTGCTGCACATCTGCCACGTGTCCACGGCCGGCTCGGTGGAGATCATCCGCTGGGCCAAGTCCAAAGGCTGGCAGGTGACGGCGGAGGTCACGCCGCACCACCTGCTGCTCACCGACGAGCTGGTGGCCGGCTACGACCCGGTGTACAAGGTCAACCCGCCGCTGCGCACCGCCGCCGATGCCGCCGCCCTGCGGCAGGCCCTGGCGGACGGCACCATCGACTGCGTGGCGACCGACCACGCGCCGCACCCGCTGGAGGACAAGGAGACCGAGTGGGCGGCGGCGGCGTTCGGCATGACCGGGCTGGAGACGGCACTGCGGGTGGTGCAGGAGGCCATGGTCGAGACCGGCCTGCTGGACTGGGCGGGCGTCGCCGACCGGATGTCCGCCCGCCCGGCCGCCATCGGCCGGCTGGCCGGGCATGGCCAGCCGCTGGCGGCCGGCTCGCCGGCCAGCCTGGTGCTCTATGACCCGGCCCCGCGGGAGGTGGTGGACCCAGCCGCCCAGGTGTCCCGCAGCCGCAATACCCCGTTCGCGGGGATGTCGCTGCCGGGCCGGGTGGTCGCCACCTTCCTGCGCGGCCGCCCCACCGTGCTCGACGGGAAGCTGGCCTGATGGCCGACCGGCCGGCCGGCGAGCCAGGCCCGCCAGCCCTGCTGGTACTGGAGGACGGCACCACGTATCACGGGGCAGGCTTTGGCGCGGGGGCGGAGTCGTTTGGCGAAATGGTGTTCAACACCGGCATGACCGGATACCAGGAGACGCTGACCGATCCCTCCTACGCGCGGCAGATCGTGGCCATGACGGCACCGCATATCGGCAACACCGGCATCAATGACGAGGACAGCGAGTCGCGCCGGATCTGGGTGAGCGGCTACGTGGTCCGCGAGCCGGCCCGGATCGCGTCCAGCTGGCGGTCCGGCCGGAGCCTGGCCGCCGAACTGCGCGCGCAGGGCATCCCCGGCATCGCGATCACCGGCACCCGCGCGCTCACCCGCCACCTGCGCGAGCGGGGCGCGATGCGGGCGGGGGTGAGCACCACCGAGCGGGATCCGCAGGCGCTGCTGGCCCGGGTGCTGGACAGCCCGCCGATGGCCGGTGCCGACCTGGCCCGGGAGGTCACCACCACGGAGCCATACCAGGTGGACCCGCCGCCGGGGGTGCCGGCCCGGTTCGGAGTGGTGGCCGTGGACCTTGGCATCAAGGCCGCCACCCCGCTGGCGATGGCCCGCCGCGGCTGCCAGGTGCGGGTGCTGCCGGCCACCAGCACCGCGGCGGAGATCCTGGCCAGCAGCCCAGATGGGGTGTTCTTCTCGAACGGCCCCGGCGACCCGGCCGCGGCCGGGTACGCGGTGGGCGCGATGCGCGGGGTGCTGGCGGCCGGGGTGCCGGTGTTCGGCATCTGCCTGGGCAGCCAGATCCTGGGCCGGGCGCTCGGGCTCGGCACCTACAAGCTGCGCTTCGGCCACCGTGGCGTGAACCAGCCGGTTCAGCACCTGGCCACCGGCCGGGTCCAGATCACCAGCCACAACCACGGCTTCGCGGTCGCCCTGCCCGTCGGCGGACACGGCCCGTTCCCGACCGAGTTCGGGCAGGCGCAGGTCAGCCACGTCAACCTGAACGACGGTGTGGTGGAAGGGCTGCGCCTGCTGGACCAGCCGGCTTTCAGCGTGCAGTACCACCCGGAAGCCGCCCCCGGCCCGCACGACGCGGCCGGCGAGTTCGACGACTTCTGCGCGCTGATGGACAGTGCCAGATGACCGCTGCCAGCCCCGCCGCGCAGGCCCGCCGGCCGGCCATGATCCTGCCCGACCATGCAGACCAGAGGCACCGCTGCGGTGCCTAGGCGGGACGACCTCAGGTCGGTGCTGGTGATCGGGTCGGGCCCGATCGTGATCGGCCAGGCGTGTGAGTTCGACTACTCCGGCACCCAGGCCTGCCGCGTGCTGCGGCAGGAGGGCATCCGGGTCAGCCTGGTCAACTCCAACCCGGCGACGATCATGACTGACCCGGAGTTCGCCGACGCCACCTATGTGGAGCCGATCACCCCCGACGTGCTGGAGAAGGTGATCGCGGCCGAGCGGCCCGACGCCGTGCTGCCCACGCTGGGCGGCCAGACCGCGCTCAACGCCGCCGTCGCCCTGCACGAGGCCGGCACGCTCAGCAAGTACGGGGCCGAGCTGATCGGCGCCAGCATCGCGGCGATCACCGCCGGTGAGGACCGGCAGCGGTTCAAGGACATCGTCACCGGCCTCGGCGCCGAGGTCCCTGCCAGCCGGGCCTGCCACACGCTGCCCGAATGCGAGCAGGCCGCGGCCGGACTCGGCTACCCGCTGGTGGTGCGGCCCTCGTTCACCCTGGGCGGGGCCGGCTCCGGGATCGCCTACCACGCCGATGATCTGCGCCGCATCGCAGGTACCGGGCTGGACGCCAGCCCGGTCAGCGAGGTGCTGCTGGAGGAGTCCATCCTCGGCTGGAAGGAGTTCGAGCTCGAGCTGATGCGCGACCGCAACGACAATGTGGTCGTGGTGTGCTCGATCGAGAACATCGACCCGATGGGCGTGCACACCGGCGACTCGGTCACGGTTGCCCCGGCCATGACCCTGACCGACCGCGAGTACCAGCGCATGCGCGACACCGCGATCGCGGTGATCCGCGCCGTTGGGGTGGACACCGGCGGCTGCAACATCCAGTTCGCGGTGCACCCGCAGACCGGCCGGATGGTGGTCATCGAGATGAACCCGCGGGTGTCCCGCTCGTCGGCGCTGGCCTCCAAGGCGACCGGTTTCCCGATTGCCAAGATCGCGGCCCGGCTGGCCATCGGCTACACCCTGGACGAGATCCGCAACGACATCACCGGCGAGACCCCGGCCAGCTTCGAGCCCGCCCTGGACTACGTGGTGGTCAAGGTGCCGCGGTTCGCGTTCGAGAAATTCCCCCGGGCCGACCCGGTGCTGACCACCCACATGAAGTCGGTCGGCGAGGCGATGGCCATTGGCCGCAGCTTCCCGGAAGCGCTCGGCAAGGCGCTGCGCTCGCTGGAGAGCCCCGGCGCGCGGCTGGGCTGGACGGCCCCGCCCGGCGACCCGGCCGACCTGCTGGCCCGCTGCGCCGTCCCGCACGACGGCCGGCTGGCCACCGTCCACCAGGCCCTGCGGGCCGGGGTCAGCGTGCCTGAGCTGGCCACCGCAACCGGCATCGATCCGTGGTTCATCGACCAGATCCAGAGCATCGAGGAACATGCCCAACGGCTCGCATCCGGCGGCCCGCCGTCGGCCAGCACCCTGCGTGCGGTGAAGCAGGCCGGTTTCGCCGACGCCCAGATCGCCGAGATCGTCGGGGTGGCCGAGGAGCGGGTCCGCCGGTGGCGGCACGACCTGGGCATCCGGCCGGTATTCCACACCGTGGACACCTGTGCCGCCGAGTTCGCCGCCCGCACGCCGTACCTGTACTCCACCTACGACGAGGTGTCCGAGGTGCCACCGGGCGACCTGCCGAAGGTGATCATCCTGGGCAGCGGGCCGAACCGGATCGGCCAGGGCATCGAGTTCGACTACGCCTGCGTGCACGCCTCGTTCGCGCTGGCCGCGGCGGGCTACGAGACCGTGATGGTCAACTGCAATCCGGAGACCGTCTCCACCGACTACGACACCTCGGGCCGGCTGTACTTCGAGCCCCTGACGCTGGAGGACGTGCTGGAGGTGGTGCACGCCGAGCAGGCCAGCGGGCCGGTCGCCGGGGTGATCGTGCAGCTGGGCGGGCAGACCCCGCTGGGCCTGGCCCGGGCACTGGCCGCCGCCGGGGTGCCGGTGGTGGGCACCAGCCCGGACGCCATCCACCTGGCCGAGGACCGCGGGGAGTTCGGCGCGCTGCTGGCCGCCGCCGGGCTGCCCGCCCCCACGTTCGGCACGGCCACCTCCGCCGCCGCCGCCCGGGCGGTCGCGGCCCAGATCGGCTACCCGGTGCTGGTGCGCCCCTCCTACGTGCTCGGCGGGCGTGGCATGGAGATCGTGTACGACGACGCCACGCTTGACGCCTACGTCGGCCGGGCCACCCAGGCCAGCCCCGAGCACCCGGTGCTCATCGACCGGTTCCTTGACGACGCGATCGAGATCGACGTGGACGCCCTGTTCGACGGCGCGGAACTGTATCTGGCCGGGGTGATGGAGCACATCGAGGAGGCCGGCATCCACTCCGGCGACTCGGCCTGCGCGCTGCCGCCGATCACGCTCGGCCGCGGCGACATCGCGCGGATCCGGGCCGCCACCGAGACCATCGCGCGGGTGGTGGGGGTGCGCGGGCTGCTGAACGTCCAGTACGCGCTCACCGCGGGGGTGCTGTACGTGCTGGAGGCCAACCCGCGGGCGTCCCGCACCGTGCCGTTCGTGTCCAAGGCCACCGCCGTCCCGGTGGCCAAGGCGGCCGCCCGGATCATGCTCGGGGCCACCGTGGCCGGGCTGCGGGCGGAGGGCCTGCTGCCGGCCAGCGGTGACGGCGGCACCATGCCGCTGGACGCCGCGATCGCGGTTAAGGAGGTGGTGCTGCCGTTCGGCCGGTTCCGGGACGCGGACGGGCAGGGCGTGGACACCGTGCTCGGCCCGGAGATGCGCTCCACCGGCGAGGTGATGGGGATCGACCAGGTGTTCGGCACCGCCTACGCGAAGTCGCAGGCGGCCGCGTACGGGACGCTGCCGGTGAAGGGGCGTGCGTTCGTGTCGGTCGCGGACAGGGACAAGCGGTCCATGATCTTCCCGGTGAAGCGGCTGGCCGACCTCGGCTTCGAGATCTGGGCTACTCAGGGAACCGGTGAGGTGCTGCGCCGGAACGGGGTTCGTGCCACCATCGTCCGTAAACACAGCGACGGCGTGGGGCCAGATGGCGAGCCTGACATTGTCGCCAGGATCCTTGATGGCCAGGTGGACCTGATCGTGAACACACCGTTCGGCAGCCCGGGCCAGTCCGGGCCCCGGCTGGACGGCTACGAGATCCGCACCGCGGCGGTGCGCCGGCAGATCCCGTGTGTGACGACGGTCCAGGGGCTGGCCGCTGCGGTGCAGGGCATCGAGGCGATCACCCGGGGTGAAGTGGGCGTCCGCTCGCTGCAGGAACACGCCCGGGCATTGCGCGGCGGCGCGGCCCAGGCCGGTGGTGGCACCACCGTTTCCGCCCCGGCAGCGGCTCCCGCCGCTGCCGGGCCCGGGGCGGGTGAGGGCCGGTGACGGCGGGCCCGCCCGGCCAGGCCGATGGCCGGACCCAGGTCCAGGTCAGTGGAACGGTGCTGAACGTCCGCCAGGTGGACGCGTACTACGCGATGACCGTGGTGGCGCCGGGGATCGCGGCCAGGTTCCGCCCCGGCCAGTTCGTGGCGGTCGCGGTCGGTGGCCCGGAGACCTCGATGCTGCTGCGGCGCGCCTTCTCGATCCACGGGGTCCGGCCCGACCATGGCGGCACGGTGGAATTCGTGTTCGCCACCGTCGGGCCCGGCACCCGGTGGCTGGCCGAGCGGCGGACCAGGGACACGATCGACATCGCCGGCCCGCTCGGGCGGCCGTTCCCGATGCCCCGGGATCCAGTGAGCTGCCTGCTGGTCGGCGGCGGCTATGGCAGTGCCCCGCTGTTCCCGCTGGCCGACCGGCTGCGCGCACGCGGCTGCACGGTGGACTTCCTGCTCGGGGCGGCCAGCGTGGACCGGGTGTTCGGCGCGCTCACCGCCCGCCGCAGCGGCCGCACCGCGACCATCACCACCGAGGACGGCTCGATGGGAGCGCGCGGGGTGGTCACCGATGTGCTCAGCCAGGTCATCCATGAGGCCAGGACCGATGTCCTGTACGCCTGCGGCCCGATGCCGATGCTGCGGCAGGTGACCACGCTGGCCGGCCGTTATGACATCCCGGTGCAGGTGCTGGTGGAAGAGGCCATGGCCTGCGGGACCGGGGTCTGCATGACCTGCGTGCTGCCGGTTGTCGGCGAGGACGGGGTGACCCGGATGACACGGTCCTGTGTGGACGGGCCGGTATTCCGGGGCGACCTGGTCCGCTGGGACGACGTAGGCACCGTCCCCTTCGATGCGCTCGGTGCGCCGGGCTGGCAGCCGCACCGCCAGCCCCGGCCCCGCCCGGCCGCCAGCGGGAGGCCGGCCAGTGGCAGTTGACCTGCGGACCCGGCTCGGCCACGTCGAGCTGCCCAACCCCATCCTGACCGCCTCTGGCTGCGCGGGCGCGGGCCGGGAACTAGCGCACTACATCGATGTCGCCAGGCTTGGCGCGATCGTCACCAAGTCGGTCATGCTCGCCCCGCGGGCGGGCCGCCCGACCCCGCGGATGGCCGAAACACCGAGCGGGATGCTCAACTCGATCGGCCTGCAAGGGCCCGGTATCGACGCGTTCCTCCAGCGCGACCTGCCCTGGCTGCTGGCACGTGGGGCGCGGGCGGTGGTGTCCATCGCCGGCGGCACCGTGGACGAGTACGCGGAGCTGGCGGGACGGCTGTCTGACGCCGCCGGGGTGACAGCGGTCGAGGTGAACATCTCCTGCCCGAACGTGGAGGACCGCGGCCAGGTGTTCGCCTGCGACCCAGCGGCGTCGGCGGCGGTGACCACGGCGGTCCGCGGCCGGCTCCGTTACGACGTGCCGGTGTTCATGAAGCTGTCACCGGACGTCACCGACATCGTCGCGGTCGCCCGTGCCTGCGTGGAAGCGGGCGCCGACGGGCTGTCGATGATCAACACGCTGCTGGGCCTGGTTATCGACACTGACACGATGCGCCCGGCCCTGGCCGGAACCACCGGCGGGCTGTCCGGCCCGGCTATCCGGCCGGTTGCGGTCCGGTGCGTCTGGCAGGTGCGGGCGGCCCTGCCCGACGTGCCAATCATCGGCATGGGCGGGGTGCGCAGCGGCCGGGACGCGCTGGAGCTGATCCTGGCCGGCGCGGCCATGGTCAGCGTTGGCACGGCGATCTTCCACGATCCGTCCGCGTGTGCCCGGATCCTTCGCGAACTGGAGGAGGAACTGGCCAGCCGGGGCATCGAGCGGCTCGCCGACGTCATCGGGCTGGCCCACGAGCCCCGGGCGGCGCAGGGCCGCAAGCTGTCCGGGAGCGCCCTGTAACGTAAAGTGACCGGCCGTGAGGAGAAGGATGACTGACCCGGCGCCGATCGCCGTCGCACTCGACGCACCAGACCTGGAGACCGCAGCCCGGTGGGCTGGGCTCGTCACCCCGCACGTGAGCACCGTGAAGGTCGGGCTCGAGCTGTACCTGAGATACGGGCCGGGAGTGGTTGCCTCCATCCGGGGTGCCAGTGGCGTGCGGATCTTCCTGGACCTGAAGCTGCATGACATCCCGGCCACCGTCACCGGCGCGGCCCGGGCGGTGGCCCGGCTCCGGCCCGACCTGCTCACCGTGCACGCGGCCGGCGGCGGGGAGGTGGTCCGTGCCGCCGTGGAGGGGGCCCCGGACACGGCCGTGGCCGCGGTCACCGTCCTCACCTCGCTCAGCCAGGCGGACCTGGACCGGATCGGCCTGACCGGCTCGATGTCGGACGCGGTGCGGCGGCTGGCGGTGCTGGCCGTCGATGCCGGCGCGCGCGGGCTGGTCTGCTCACCGCACGAAGTGCCCGCGGTCCGGGCAGAGGTCGGCCCGGGCATCCTGCTCATCACACCCGGCATCCGCCCGGCCGGGGCGTCGGCCAACGACCAGGCCAGGACGGCCACCCCGGAGGCGGCGCTGCGGGCGGGCGCCGACCTGCTGGTGATCGGCCGGCCAATCACCGCCGCGCCTGACCCCGGCGCGGCCGCAGCGGCCATCGCGGCGCCGTTGCGCCGGCTCACCCCGGCCGCCCCGGCGCCTGACGCCCGGCGCGGATGACGCGCGCCCGGGCAGTCGGCCCGGATCCCGCCGCGCCGCCCCGCTGGGCCGCGGATTTCCCCGGCGGCCAGTGCTTGCCCAGGCCGGTTAAATTGGCTGCCCAGGGCGGTCAGCGGCACTGATTTGACTACAATGAGTGTTCAATCGGTCACTCAGAGTGGAATATGCCGGTTTAAGGCGAAGTAAATGCCGGTTCACGTTGCCTTGCGGAGCAAGACTCGCTAATTTCCCTTGCCGAGCGAACTTTTTTCTATTCGGAAACCCGAGGTGACCTGGAGTGGCTCTTCCTCCCCTCACTCCCGAACAGCGTGCGGCTGCGCTGGAGAAGGCGGCCAAGGCCCGTAAGGACCGCGCGGAAGTCAAGAACAACCTCAAGCGTGGTTCTACCACCTTGCCGGCTGTCCTGAAGCAAGGCCAGTCGGATGACACTATTGGCAAGATGAAGGTCTCCGCGTTGCTCGAGGCCATGCCCGGTGTCGGTAAGGTGCGGGCGCGCCAGATCATGGAGCGGCTTGGTATCGCTGAATCGCGGCGTGTTCGTGGTCTGGGTGCCAATCAGCGCAGCGCCCTGGAGAGCGAGTTCTCTGACTGACGCGGTCGATCCCTGGGACGGGCGCGGGGAACGCGGTTCTGGCGCCGATTCGCCCGGTCGCCGCGCTCGCGGTACCGCGCTTGTCCACGGGGCGGCTGGTGATGTCAGGCTGACGGTGCTTTCCGGCCCTTCTGGTGTCGGCAAGAGCACCGTCGCTGCCCGGTTGCGGAAGAAACGCCCGGACATCTGGCTGTCGGTTTCGGTTACCACCCGGCGGCCCAGGCCGGATGAGCGGGATGGCCGCGAATACCATTTCGTCGGCAACGACACCTTCGAGCGCATGGTGTCGGGCGGCGAACTGCTGGAATGGGCACGGTTCGCGGGGAACGGTTACGGTACCCCGCTTGCCCCGGTGGCGGAACGCCTCGCCGCCGGGGTGCCGGCCTTGCTGGAGATCGACATCGAAGGGGCCAGGCAGGTGCGGCGGGCCATCCCCGGCGCCCTGCTGGTCTTCCTCGCCCCGCCATCCTGGGAGGAACTGGTCCGGCGCCTCACCGGCCGGGCCACCGAACCGCCAGAGGTGATCGCCCGCCGGCTGGAGCTGGCGGCGGGGGAGATCGAGGCCGGCCCTGAGTTCGACATCACCCTGGTCAACACGTCCGTCAAGGACGTGTGCACGCAGCTGGTAGCCTTGGTGACGGCCTGATCTGGCCACAATCAAGACCGGAAGGCAGACGGTGGCAGGCAATACCGCCGCGGATGGGATCACCAATCCGCCGATCGACGACCTGCTCGATGTGGTGGACAGCAAGTACCGCCTCGTCATCATGGCGGCCAAGCGGGCGCGGCAGATCAATGCCTATTACGCCCAGCTGGGTGAGGGGCTGCTGGAATACGTGGGGCCGCTGGTCGAGACCCGCGTGCAGGAGAAGCCGCTGTCCATCGCGCTGCGCGAGATCCGCCAGCGGCTGCTGTCCGCCGTGGAGACGGCGGACAGCTGACCTGCACGGCACCCGGCGGGGCCCGTGCGCACGCGCATCGTCCTTGGTGTGGGGGCGGGTATCGCCGCCTACAAGGCCGCCGAACTGCTGCGGCTGCTCACCGAGTCCGGGCACCACGTGAGGGTGGTGCCAACCGCCGACTCGCTGCGGTTCGTCGGCGCGGCCACCTGGGCTGCGCTATCCGGCCAGCCGGTCACCGCCAGCCCGTTCGACGATGTGCACGAGGTCCCGCATGTCCGGCTGGGCCAGGAAGCGGACCTGGTCATCGTCGCGCCCGCGACCGCCGACCTGCTGGCCCGGGCGGCCACCGGCCGGGCAGATGACCTGCTGACCTCGGTGCTGCTGACGGCCCGCTGCCCCGTGGTCTTCGCGCCCGCGATGCACACCGAGATGTGGGAACACCCTGCCACCAGGGCCAACGTGAGCACCCTGCGCCAGCGCGGCGCCCTCGTGCTCGAGCCTGCGTCCGGCCGGCTGACCGGCGCCGATACCGGCCCCGGCCGCCTGCCCGAGCCGGACGAGCTGTTCCACACCGCGGTCCGGGTGCTGGCCCGTGGTGGCGCCGGGCTGGCACCGGATCTGGCCGGCCGCCGGGTGGTGGTCACCGCTGGCGGCACCCGGGAGGAAATCGACCCGGTCCGCTTCCTCGGCAACTGGTCATCCGGTCGCCAGGGTTACGCGCTCGCCCGCACCGCCGCCGCCCGCGGCGCGGAAGTGACCCTGGTGTCGGCCAACGTCAGCCTTCCCGACCCGGCCGGGGCCAAGGTCGAGCGGGTCGTCTCCGCCGCCGACCTGCGGGCGGCGGTGCTCGCTGCCGCCGCCGGCGCTGACGCGGTGGTCATGGCCGCCGCGGTCGCCGATTACCGTCCGCAGGCGCGGAATGAGCACAAGATGAAGAAGGCCGGTGCCCCGCCGGACCCGCTGCGGCTGGTGGAGAACCCGGACATCCTCCGCGAACTGGCCGGTGGCCGGCCTGCAGGCCAGGTCATCGTGGGCTTCGCCGCCGAGACCGAGGACATCGCGGCGCACGGACAGGCCAAGCTCGCCGCCAAGGGAGCCGACCTGCTGGTGGTCAACCAGGTCGGGCGGGGCATCGCCTTCGGCACCGAGGACAACGAGGCGCTCGTGCTCGCCGCCGATGGCAGCAGCACCCCGGTCCCGCGCGGACCCAAAGACGTGCTCGCCGACGTGGTCTGGGATCTGGTTGCTGCCCGGCTACCCGGGCCGGACCAGCACGGACCCTGAGAAACCGGCCAGCCGGGTTCGTCACACCCGGGTCATCCAGCCCGGCTAAACTTCGGCGAAGCCTCGCCCTGCAGAAAAGGAAATCAGGTGGCCCGTCGCCTTTTCACCTCCGAGTCGGTCACGGAGGGTCACCCGGACAAGATGGCTGACCAGATCAGCGACGCCATCCTGGACGGGATGCTCAAAGACGACCCGACCAGCCGCGTCGCAGTCGAGACCCTGATCACCACCGGCCAGGTCCACGTGGCCGGGGAGGTGACCACCGAGACCTACGTCGACATCCCCGGCATCATCCGGGACAAGATCCTTGAGATCGGCTACGACTCCTCGACCAAGGGATACGACGGGGCTTCCTGCGGGGTGTCGGTATCCATCGGCGCCCAGTCGCCCGACATCGCGCAGGGCGTGCTGGACGCCTATGAGCACCGGGAGGGCGAGGGCACCACCGACCTGGACCGGCAGGGAGCCGGCGACCAGGGGCTGATGTTCGGGTACGCCTGCCGGGAGACGCCCGAGCTGATGCCGCTCCCGATCATGCTGGCGCACCGGCTTGCCCGGCGGCTGTCCGAGGTGCGCCGCAGCGGCGACATCCCCTACCTGCGCCCGGACGGGAAGACCCAGGTCACCATCGAGTACGCGGGCGAGCAACCAGCCCGCCTCGACACGGTGGTGGTCTCCGCCCAGCACGCGCCGGACATCGACCTGAAGGAACTGCTCGCCCCTGACGTCCGGGACCTGGTGGTCACCCCGGTGCTGGCCAGCCTGGAGCTGGACACCTCCGGCTACCGGCTGCTGGTCAACCCGACCGGCCGGTTCGAGGTCGGCGGCCCGATGGGCGACGCCGGCCTGACCGGCCGGAAGATCATCATCGACACCTACGGCGGGATGGCCCGGCACGGTGGCGGGGCGTTCTCCGGTAAGGACCCGTCCAAGGTGGACCGCAGCGGTGCCTACGCGATGCGCTGGGTGGCCAAGAACGTGGTCGCGGCTGGCCTGGCCAGCCGGTGCGAGACGCAGGTGGCGTACGCGATCGGCAAAGCCAAGCCGGTGGGGATGTTCGTGGAGTGCTTCGGCACCGAGCAGGTTCCGGTCGAGCGGATCCAGGACGCGGTGCTGGAGGTGTTCGACCTGCGGCCGGCCGCCATCATCCGGGACCTGGACCTGCTGCGGTCGATCTACGCCCAGACCGCCGCGTTCGGGCACTTCGGCCGGGAGGAGCCGGACTTCTCCTGGGAGCGCACCGACCGCATCGACGCACTGCGCGCCGCAGCCCGCCTCTGAGACGCCCCGCGGCGGCTGCCAGCGGGCCGGGAGCGGGGGAGGCCTCTGGTAGGACAGGAACGTGGCACGGCGCGCAGCGAGACAGGTGACACCGGCTGACGACCTGCCGGTCGCCCGGGTCGCGGTGGACGTCTCGCTCGCGCACCTCGACCGGCCGTTCGACTACCTGGTGCCGCAGCGGCTGGCCGCGCTCGCCGTCCCCGGCTGCCGGGTCCGGGTCCGCTTCGCGGGCCAGCTGGCCGGTGGCTACCTGCTGGCCCGGGCGGCGGCCAGCGACCACCCGGGGCGGCTCGCATACCTGGAGCGGGTGGTCTCACCCGAACCGGTGCTGCGGCCGGAGATCGCCGCGCTGGCCCGGGAAGTGGCCGACCGCTACGCGGGCACGCTGGCCGACGTGCTGCGGCTGGCCATCCCGCCCCGGCACGCCGCAGCCGAGTCCGCGCCGGATGGTCGCCGCCCAGATGGCGGCCGCCCGGCAGGCGGGAACCCCGATAGCGGCCGGACGGCCGGCGGCAGCCCAGCCCGTGGCACGGGCGGCGCGCGGCCGCCGGCGCCCGCGCCCGGGCCGTGGGCTCGGTACCCGGCTGGGCCGGCCTTCCTGGCCGCGCTCGCGGACGGGCGGGCGCCCCGCGCGGTCTGGACGGCCTTGCCAGGGCCGGATTGGCCGGCCGAGATCGCGCAGGCCGCGGCGGCCACCGCGGCCAGCGGGCGGGGCACCCTGATCGTCGTGCCCGATGCCCGCGACCTGGACCGCGCCGACCAGGCGCTGGCCACCGGGCTCGGGCCGGGCGGCCATGCCTGCCTGGCAGCGGGCCTCGGGCCGGCCGAGCGCTACCGGCGCTGGCTGGCGGTTTCCCGCGGGCAGGTGCGGGTGGTCGCGGGCACCCGGGCCGCCATGTTCGCCCCGGTGCACGACCTGGGCCTGGTCGTCATCTGGGACGACGGGGACGACCTGCATGCCGAGCCGCGCGCTCCCTACCCGCACGCGCGGGAGGTGCTGGCGCTGCGGGCACACCGGGCCGGGGCGGCCGCGCTGATCGGCGGGTTCGCCCGCACCGCCGAGGCGACCAGCCTGGTCAGCAGCGGCTGGGCGGCCGCGCTGGCCGCCGCCCGCCCGCAGGTGCGCGCGTCCGCGCCGAAGATCAGCGCGGCCGGCGCGGACACCGAGCTGACCCGGGACAGCGAGGCCCGGTCGGCCCGGATCCCCGGCCTGGCATTGCGCACGGCCCGCGCCGGGCTGGCACGGGGCCCGGTCCTGGTGCAGGTGCCCCGCCGTGGTTATGTCACCGCTGTGGCCTGCGAGAACTGCCGGGCGAGCGCCCGCTGTGCGGTCTGCGGCGGCCCACTGGCACTGGCCACCGGGACCGGCCCGGCGGCCTGCCGCTGGTGTGGCCGGTCCGACCCGGGCTGGCGCTGCCCGGCGTGCGGCGATCCCCGGGTGCGGGCGGTGGTGACCGGATCCCGGCGGACCGCGGAGGAACTGGGGCGCGCATTTCCCGGCACCCCGGTGGTGGTGTCGGGGGGCGCCAGCGTGGTCACCTCGGTCGCGGCGGCGCCGGCGCTGGTCGTCGCCACCCCGGGGGCCGAGCCGCGCGCCGACGGAGGGTACGCGGCAGCCGTTTTGCTGGATGGCTGGGTGCTGCTGGGACGCCCCAGCCTGCGGGCGGCCGAGGAGGCGCTGCGCCGCTGGCTGAACGCGGCCGCGCTGGTGCAGCCGGGCCCGGCGGGCGGCGAGGTGATCGTGGTGGCCGAGGCCAGCCTGCCGGTGGTGCAGGCGCTGATCCGCTGGGATCCGGCCGCCCACGCCGAGCGGGAACTGGCCGAGCGGTACACACTCCGGTTCCCGCCCGCCGTCCGGATGGCTGCCGTGTCCGGCCCGGAGCGGGCGGTGGCCGCGCTGCTGGCAGCGGCGGACTTGCCGCCCGATGCGGAGGTGCTCGGGCCGGTCACCCAGGATGGCGCTGCCGCTCCGGCCGGGAACGGGGCGGGCCGGGCGCCAGCCGACACCGTCCGGATGCTGGTCCGGATGCCCAGATCCGGGGCGTCGGCGCTGGCTGGGGCACTGCAGGCGGCTCAGGCGGTACGGAGCGCGCGCAAGGACGCGGGCCCGGTCCGGGTGCAGCTTGACCCGGCCGAGCTGATCTGAGTACCCGCCGGAGGCCGTAGGGTGCTGGGGTGGCCACCTCACGAAGGACCCCACGTTCGGGTGCCGGGCTGCCCGGCACCCGCGAGCCGGGGCGGGCCGGCAGCGCCGGCGGCGCGGGCCGTGGCCAGTCCCGGGACTCCGGCACGGGCCGGGCCAGCGGGCCCGCGCCCGGGCCGGGCAGCGCAGGGCAGGTGCGGCTGCCACCGGTCCGGCTGGCGCCGCGCGAGGAACTGGCGGGGTCGGCCCGGGTGGCGCCGCTGCTGCGGGCCGCCCGGCAGGTAGCGCGGTGGCTGGGGCCCGCGGGCCGGGAGACGGCAGCCGACGGAACCCTGCCGCCCGCCACCGCGGCCGCTGCCGCCGCCGAGCTGGAACTTACCTCCGGGGAACTGGACGCGGCGTGGCGAGTCGCCGCCCGGACCGGGATGCTGGCGGTGGCCGGCCGCCGGGCGGTCACCGGCGGCCAGGTCAACGTGCTCGCCGCTGGTGACGCCGAGCAGGTGCTCACCGTCTGGGACGAGGCGCTCACCCTGATGCTCGACGCCGAGGATCTCGATGGCATGGCCACCGCCCTGTATACCGTTGGCGGCCCGGTGAAGATGGATGCCCTCTTCGAGGCCTACGTGGCGGCCGCCGGGAGCGCGGGCGGGCAGCCGGGCCGGGCCGGCCCGGGCGGGGACCCGGACCAGGACCAGGCCGCCGGCCTGTCCTCGGCGCTGGAGGCGCTGGCCGACCTCGGGGTGGTCGAACTGGGGACCGACGAGGCCGCGGGCGGCCTGACGGTGACGCTGTCCTGGCTGGGAACCTGGGGGGTGCACCGGCGGCTGCGTGCCCAGGGCTGGCACGTGCCCGTGCTCGGCGGCGGGGCCCGCGGCGACGCCGCGGCGCTGCTGGCCACCCTGGCCAGTTGCGACGTGGAGGACGGGGAAGCGGAGATCGCCGCCTGGCTGGCGGCGCGCAGCAGCGAGGACGCCGCCCGGGAACTGGTCGAAGCGGCCCGGCAGGGATCACCGGGCCTGCGTGGCGCCGGTTTTGCGGTACTTGACCGGATCGGCGGCGACGCCGTGCCGGCTGTCCGGGCGGCGCTCGACGATCCGGTGCTGCACGCGCACGCTGCGGTCTGGCTGCGCGAGCATGGCGAGGAAGCCGACCTTGGCCCCGGCGACCGGGCCTGGCTCCTGGTGGACCTGGGTGCCGGGCTGCTGGAGGAGGCCGACCCGCGGGACGTGGTCGCCGAACTGCTGCCGGACGTGCCACCCGCCGCACAGGCCGAACTGGTGGCCGGGCTGTGGGAGGTGAGCCATCCCGGGGTCACCGACCTGCTGACCGCGCTCAGCGATCACCATCCGGACCCGGCGGTGGCCAGGGCGGCCAGGAAGGCGGCGTTCAAAGCGCGGTCACCGGTATCCGCCCGGGCGGCCCGGGCGCGCAGGGCGGGAAAGACCCCGCGGAGTCCATAGACTTCCGGCGAGGATGTGAACGCCGAAAGGACGGTGCCACCATCAGCGTCAAGCCGATCCGCCTCTTTGGCGACCCGGTGCTGCGCACACCCGCCGATCCGGTCACCGATTTTGACGCCGAGCTGCGCAAACTGGTCGCGGACCTGACCGAGACCATGCTGGACGCGCCGGGCGTGGGCCTGGCCGCGCCGCAGATCGGGGTGGGCCTGCGGGTGTTTACCTACCACATCGACGACGAGCTGGGTCACCTGATCAACCCGTCGCTGGAACTGTCGGCCGAGGACGAGACCGACGACGAGGGCTGCCTGTCCTTCCCCGGCCTCAGCTTCCCCGTCAAGCGCGCCTACGGCGTGGTGGCCACAGGCTTCAGCATGTATGGCGAGCCGGTCACCCTCACCGGCAGTGGCCATCTGGCGCGTTGCGTCCAGCACGAGACCGATCATCTGGACGGGGTGCTGTTTATCGACCGGCTCGACCCGGTGCAGCGGAAACTGGCCATGACAGAGATCCGGGAGGCGGAGTGGTGGGGCGAGCCCGTGCCCGAGATCAGGATTTCGCCGCATCGCACCTGGGGCAAGGCGTTCTGAGGTGGCGCTGACCGGGCCTGCCCCCGCGCCGGGAGTGACCGCGGCAGGCTGCCGGGCGGCCGGCGCCAAGGTGGCGGGCTAGCCGATGCGGCTGGTGTTCGCCGGCACCCCGGCGGCAGCGGTGCCCTCACTCGACGCACTGCTGGCGTCCCGGCATGAGGTGGCCGCGGTCATCACCCGCCCGGACGCCCCGGCTGGCCGCGGCCGCCGGATGGGGTCCAGCCCAGTGGCAGAACGGGCCGCCGCGGCCGGGCTGATGGTGCTGAAGCCGCCATCCCCGCGGGACGAGGCGTTCCTGGCCCGGCTCCGGGCGATGGCACCGGACTGCTGCCCGGTCACCGCTTACGGGGCGCTGATCCCGCGGGCGGCGCTGGAGATTCCCCCGCATGGCTGGGTGAACCTGCACTTTTCGCTGCTGCCCGCCTGGCGTGGTGCGGCACCGGTGCCGCATGCCATCGCGCACGGCGACGACATCACCGGCGCGACGACCTTCCGGCTGGTCGCCGAGCTGGACGCCGGCCCGGTTTACGGCGTGCTGACCGAGCCCATCCGTGGCAGCGACACCGCTGGTGACCTGCTGGCCCGGCTGGCCGAGTCGGGCGCGGAACTGCTGGTCGCCACCCTGGACGGGATCGAGGCGGGACAGCTGCAGGCCAGGCCGCAGCCCGCCGACGGGGTGAGTTACGCGCCTAAGCTCTCGGCCGGCGATGCCAGGGTGCGCTGGGATGCCCCCGACTTCGTGATCGGCCGGCAGATCCGCGCCTGCACGCCCGCACCGGGGGCGTGGACCCTGCTCGGCGGCACCCGGCTCAAGCTCGGGCCGGTGCGGGTGAGCCCACCGCAGACCGCAGCCGGGGCGGGGCAGGCCACCGGCAGGCCCGCCATAGCGGGAAACGGGCAGGCCACGGCCGGAAGCGCGGCTGCCCTGGGCCCGCTCGGGCCGGGGGAACTGTGGGTTGGCCGGGCCGGGGTGTTCGTCGGCACCGCGACCGAGCCGGTCGAGCTGGGGGACGTGCAGCCGCCGGGCAAGCAGCCGATGGCGGCGGTGGCGTGGGCGCGCGGGCTGCATCTGGATCCGGCCGCTACCGGTCATGCCTCCCTGGCCTTCGGCTGACATGGCGCGCCAGCCAGCGGGCAGCCCCGGCCAGCCCTCCCGGGCCAGCCAGCCAGCGCAGCCCGGTCGCAGGCGGCCTGCGGCCAGCCCGCGCGCCGATCCAGCCCGGCGGGTGGCGCTGGATGTGCTCCGGGCCACCCGCGAGCGCGGCACGTACGCGAATCTGCTGCTGCCCGCGCTGCTGCGTGAGCGTGGCCTGACTGGCCGGGACGCCGCACTGGCCACCGAGCTGTGCTACGGCACCCTGCGCGGGCTGGGCACGTATGACGCGGTGATCGCTGCCTGCAGTGCCCGCGGGCTGGACCGGATCGACCCGCCCGTCCTGGACGTGCTCCGGCTGGGCACGCACCAGCTGCTGGCGACCAGGGTGGGCGCGCACGCGGCCGTCGCCACCTCAGTGGACCTGGCGAAACAGGCTGCTGGACCGGGCCCGGCCGGCTTCGTCAACGCCATCCTGCGCCGGGTGGCCAGCCGGGATCTGGCTGCCTGGATCGATGCCGTCGCGCCCAGCCGGGCGGCTGACCCGGTCGGGCACCTGTCGATCCGGTACAGCCACCCGCGCTGGATCGTCACCGCCTTCAGCGAATCGCTGGGGGAGGATCCCGCGACTGGCCTCACCGAGACCGAGGCCGTGCTGGCCGCGTCATCGGCGCGCCCGCTGGTGACCCTGTGTGCCGTACCCGGGCTGGCCAGCCAGGCAGAACTCGTCGCCGGGGGAGCGGAGACCGCCCGGTGGTCACCGTTGGGCGGATACCTCGGTGGTGGCGATCCAGGGGCGATCACCGCGGTGCGGGAGGGGCGGGCGGCGGTACAGGACGAGGCCAGCCAGCTAGCGGCGCTCGCGCTGACCCGGGTCGAGGTGGGCGCCCCCGACCGGCGCTGGCTCGACCTGTGCGCCGGCCCGGGCGGCAAGGCGCGGCTGCTGGCCGGGCTCGCGGCCACGGCCGGTGCCCGGCTGGCCGCCGCCGATGCCCGGCCGCACCGGGCCCGGCTGGTCCAGGCGGCAACCGCCGCCAGCCGGGCGGCCGGAGTGGTGGTGGCCGACGGCACGGTGCCGGCCTGGCGGCCGGGCTCGTTCGACCGCGTGCTCGCCGACGTGCCATGCTCCGGGCTGGGTGCCCTGCGGCGGCGGCCGGAGGCGCGCTGGCGCAAGTCCCCGGCGGACGTGGCCGGGCTCGGCGGCTTGCAGCGGGACCTGCTGGCCAGCGCGATCGGCGCGGCCCATCCCGGCGGCGTCATCGCCTATGTCACGTGCTCCCCGCATGTCGCCGAGACCCGTGCCGTGGTCGATGATGTGCTGCGTGGCCGCCCCGATGTCACCGCGCTCGACGCACCTGCGGTGCTCGCGGAGGTGCCGGACCTGGCCTGCCCGGCGCCGGCGGGGAAGTACGCGCAATTCTGGCCGCACCGGCACGGCACCGACGCGATCTTCCTCGCTCTGCTACAGCGCAGGCCGGGAGCCGCTGGCAGCAGCTGATCTTCCGGCGCGAGCATGCGCGATGGCAGGTGTGCCGGGCTTGCCGTATCAGCTGGGCACACCAGCTCGCCCGGTGAGGGCGCGGCTGCCACCGCGGCGCAGGCGGGTGGTGCCGATGTCGGCGCGCTCGCCCTGGCGGTAGCCGGCGCCGTAGCCGCTGCCGCTGTAACTCACGCGGGAGGTGCGGGTCACCGGGTACGCCTGCCCGACCTGGTGCCGGACGACCTGGCTGCGCTCGGCCAGGACCAGCGCGGTCCGGTCGCCGAAGCCGGCGCCGGTGGTGGCCGCCCGGGCGGCGGCCTCGTGCTCGGCCGCGCGAACCCGGGACACTACGGCGGCCGCAAAGCCCAGCAGCCAGCTGCGGCGCCAGCTGCGCGGGTGCTGGCTCCAGGCCGGCACCTGGGCGGCGGCCAGGCCCTGCCACATCTGCACCAGCAATGAGGTGTACAGGACATCGGTGCGTTCGAGGTCGGAAGCGAAGCCGAACATGTGAATCCGGGCACCGGGGCTGGTGCGGGACAGGATGACGCACTGGCAGCGCAGCGCGGACGCCAGGCCGCACAGCAGATGCGCCTGCACCCGCGCCCAGGGATTGTCGACGTCGATGACCCGGTCCGCGGGCCGGTCGGTCTCCGGCCGCTCTGCGGCAAGCAGCGCGCGGTCGATACCGTATTTCGCCATCAGCTCGGCGGCCTTGCCGGTCAGCGCCTGCGCCTCGGCCGGGGTGACACCCGGGTCCTCGGCCTTGGCCAGCAGCTTGCGCACCCGGGCGAGCAACGCGTCGCCGACCTCGCTATGCACGCGCTGGCCTCCTAACCATGAGCTAACGGCTCGAACATGTGATCGAACGTTAGCGGGAGGTGGTGACATTCTCGCCGTGGCGGCGCCACGCGGCACCCTACCGGTTGCCGGGCCCGGCCCGGTGCCAGCAGCGGCCAGGCGGGAGCGCTGGTTCACCCGTGCCGCCACCCACCCGGGCAGCCGGCTGCCGTTTACACTCGCCGGTATGGCCGTCCAGCTGGCGCCGAGCATCCTGTCCGCCGATTTCGCCAGGCTCGCCGACGAGGCCGGTGCCGTCGCCGGTGAAGCCGACTGGCTGCACATCGACGTCATGGACAACCACTTCGTGCCGAACCTGACGATTGGCCTGCCGGTGGTGGAATCGCTGATCAAGCACACCAGCCTGCCACTGGACTGCCATCTGATGATCGAGCACCCGGACCGCTGGGCTACCGCCTACGCCGAGGCCGGGGCCGGCAACGTCACCGTGCATGCGGAAGCCGCACAGGCGCCGGTGCGGCTGCTGCGGGAGATCCGGTCGGCTGGTGCCCGGGCCGGGCTCGGCATCAACCCGGCCACCCCGGTCGAGCCCTATGCCGACCTGCTGCCGGAGATCGACATGCTGCTGCTGATGACGGTCGAGCCCGGTTTCGGCGGCCAGCCGTTCCTGGATCTGGTGCTGCCGAAACTGCGCCGGGCGCGGGAACTGCTGGCCCGCCACGGCGGCGCGGTCTGGCTGCAGGTCGACGGCGGGGTGAGCGCGGCGACGATCGAGCGGTGCGCGGAGGCAGGTGCGGACGTCTTTGTGGCCGGATCGGCGGTCTACCACGCTGGCGATCCGGCGGCGGCCGTGCGCGGGCTGCGCGCCCAGGCGGAGCGGGCGACGGCCGGCGCGGCCTGGGCCGCTGGCCCGGGCCAGCCCGGGTGACCGCCGGGCTGGCGCTGGCCGCCTGCGCCCACGGAGCGTAGTGTGCGGACCGGGGCGCCCGGACGCCGCCGGTGGCCCCGGGACGTTCGCACCGGGATGTCGATCCCGGGCGATGCTGATCGTCGGGGTAGTGACACGTTCCCACCGCCACACCGGAAGGACATCCGTCATGGCCGAGTACATGATCTTGATTTACGAGGACGAGAACGGCTATGCGACCGCCTCGCCCGACGTGTTCCAGCAGGTCATGGAGGCGCACAACCGCTTCGCGCAGCAAGTCGAGGCGAAGGGCGGCAAGATGGTCTCCGGCAACGCGCTGCAGCCGACCAGCACCGCCACCAGCATCCGCGGGGATGTGGTGACGGACGGCCCGTTCGCCGAGACCAAGGAGGCACTCGGCGGCTACTACCTGATCGAGGCCCGGGATCTGGACCACGCACTCGACATCGCCAAGTCCTGCCCGGCCCGCTTCGGCGGCGTTGAGGTCAGGCCGATCATGGTCTTTTCCTGAGTGACGGCCGTACCGGACCGCACCAGCCGCGCCGGGTTCCCCGGCGCCGCTGGTGACACCCGGTCCTGGGGCGGGCGGAAGGTACGCGGGGGCCGGGCGCGGCAGGACCCGGCGGCGGCCGTGGCCGACGCGCACCGCCGCGAATGGGCGTTCGTGCTGGCCGCGACCGCGCGCGTCGCCGGGGACATCGACCTTGCCGAAGAGTGCGTCCAGGACGCCTATGTCGCCGCGCTGGACACCTGGTCGCGGCAGGGAATCCCGGACAACCCCGGCGCCTGGCTGACCACCACGGCCCGGCGCCGGGCCATCGACGTGCTGCGCCGCAGTGCCACCCTGCGCGGGAAGCTGCCGTTGCTGATCGAGCCCCTGCCGCCAGTGCCGGGATCCGCGCCCCCTGGGCCATTCCCCGGCGACGACGTGGAGATCCCTGACGACCGGCTGCGGCTGGTCTTCACCTGCTGCCACCCTGCCCTCGCCCGGGAGGCGCAGGTCGCGCTCACGCTGCGGCTGGTCTGCGGGCTGTCCACGACCGAGATCGCGCAGGCCTTCCTGGTACCTGAGGCCACCATGGCGGCCAGGGTAACCCGGGCCAAGAAGAAGATCTCGGCGGCCCGGATCGCCTACCGGGTCCCCGGAACAGCCGAGCTGCCGGACCGCCTGGACGCGGTGCTGACCGTGGTGCATCTGCTCTACACCACGGGGCATACCGCGCCTGCCGGGGCGGACGTGGTCAGGGCCGACCTGGTCGAGCGCGCCATGGACCTGGCCCGGATGCTGCACTCCCTGATGCCGGACGAGCGCGAGGTACGCGGGCTGCTGGCGCTGCTGCTGCTCACCGACGCCCGCCGCAGCACCCGGGCCGGCCCGGGTGGCCGCCTGCTGCTGCTGGCCGAGCAGGACCGGGGCGAGTGGGACCGGGCCATGATCGCTGAGGGTGCTGCCCTGGTGCCGGGTGCTCTCCGGGGCGGGTACCCGGGCCGGTTCGCGCTGCAGGCCGCGATCGCCGCCCTGCACGCGGAGGCACCGAGCTACCAGCAGACGGACTGGCGGCAGATCGTCGAGCTCTACGGTGTCCTGCTCGGCGTCTGGCAGTCACCGGTGGTGGCACTCAACCGGGCCGTCGCCGTGGCCATGGCCGACGGGCCGCAGGCTGGGCTGGCCGAGATCGAGGAACTGGAGCGGGACGGCCGGCTGGCCGACTACCGCTATCTGCCAGCCGCCAAAGCGGATCTGCTGCGCCGGCTGGGACGGCGGCAGGAGGCCGCCGACACCTACCGCCGCGCGCTGGAACTCACCATGAACGCTGCGGAGCGGGACTTTCTGTCCCGCCGGATCGCCGAGACCGGCGGCCAGCGCTAGCCGCCCGGGCGGGCCGGCGTCCGGGCGTGGGAAGGAGTGACCGGCGCCGCTGGGCTGCCACCGCCACCCAGGAATACCGCCAGTGGCAGACTGGTTTGCTGAGGTAAAAGCGTGCTCCGGGGTCGGTGAAACTCCGAGCCGGCGGTGACAGTCCGCGACCCGGCCACGGCGCTACCGCGCCGCGGCCGGCTGACCCGGTGGAATCCCGGGACCGACGGTTAAAGTCCGGATGGGAGGCAGCACGCGCACGGCCAGGCCGGCCAGGTCTGGCGGCGGCCGTGCCCGCGCTTTCGCGCATCCCCGGAGCCCGCCCGGCCCGGAGGAGAGGAAGCGCGCATGTTCACCGGAATCGTGGAGGAGCGCGGCGAGGTCGTCGCGCTGGCCGTCCTTGATGGGGCCGCCACGCTGACCGTCACCGGGCCACTGGTCACCGCCGACGCCGGTCACGGTGACTCCATCGCGGTCAACGGGGTATGCCTCACCGTTACCGCCATCGACGGTGCCGCTTTCACCGCCGATGTCATGGCCGAAACCCTGGCGCGGACCACTCTTGGCGGGCTGGCCCGCGGGGCGCCGGTCAACCTGGAACGGCCGCTGAGCCTGGGCGGCCGTCTCGGTGGCCACCTGGTCCAGGGGCATGTGGACGCGGTCGGCACCATCATGTCCCGCAGCCCGGGCGAGAACACCGATGTCGTACGGATCAGCCTGCCATCCGGCCTGGCCCGCTATGTGGTGGCCAAGGGGTCGATCGCGGTCGATGGGGTGAGCCTGACGGTGTCGGCGGTCGGCGGCGATGGCGCCGAGCCGCCCTGGTTCGAGGTGAGCCTCATCCCCGCCACCCTGGCGCTCACCACACTGGGTACCGTCCAGCCGGGCGATGGCGTCAATCTGGAGGTCGACGTGATCGGGAAATACGTGGAGCGGCTGCTGGGCGGGCTGGCGGCGGCCAGGGAACCGGTGGTGCGGCCATGACTCCCGCGGCGGGGAAGCGGCCACCGGCATCGGCAGCTGGGCCGGGTGCCGGGCCGGTCGCCGGGGCCATCCGGCTGGACGACGTGGAGCGGGCTATCACCGACGTCGGGGCGGGCCGCCCGGTAGTGGTGGTCGACGACGCGAACCGGGAGAACGAGGGTGACATCATCATCGCCGCCGGCAAGATGACGCCCACGCTGATGGCGTTCATGATCCGGAACACCAGTGGGGTGATCTGCGTGTCGATGCCCGGTGCGGACCTGGACCGGCTGCAGCTGCCGTTGATGACCGCGCAGAGCGGCGACCGGATGCGTACCGCGTTCACCGTCAGTGTGGACGCCCGGGACGGGATCACCACCGGGATATCGGCCGCCGACCGGGCCCGCACCGTGCGGGTGCTGGTCGACTCCGCGACCGAGCCGTACGAGCTGAGCCGGCCCGGTCACATCTTCCCGCTGCGCTACGCCGAGGGTGGCGTGCTGCGGCGGCCCGGTCACACCGAGGCGGCCGTGGATCTCGCCCGGCTGGCCGGGCTCAGCCCGGCGGGCGCGCTGGCGGAGGTGGTCAACGACGACGGGACCATGGCGCGGCTGCCGCGGCTGCGGCAGTTCGCGGACGAGCATGGCCTGGCGCTGATCTCGATCGCACAGCTCATCGAGTTCCGGCGGCACTCCGAGCGGATGGTCCGCCGGGTGGTGGAGACCCGGCTGCCCAACGCCCACGGCGACTGGCGGGCGCTGGGATACCAGAACTCGCTGGACGGGACCGAGCATGTGGCGCTGGTGTACGGCGACCTCGGTGACGGCGAGCGGGTGCTGGTCCGGGTCCACTCCGAGTGCCTGACCGGGGACGTGCTCGGCTCGCTGCGCTGCGACTGCGGCGCGCAGCTGGACGCAGCGATGGCCGCGGTTGCCGCCGAGGGCCGCGGGATCGTCCTCTACCTGCGCGGCCACGAGGGCCGCGGGATCGGGCTGCTCAGCAAGCTGCGTGCCTATCACCTGCAGGACAGCGGCGCCGACACGGTCGACGCCAACCTGGAACTCGGGCTGCCCGCCGATGCCCGTGAGTACTCGACCGGCGCGCAGATGCTGGCCGATCTCGGCGTCCGCTCGGTCCGCCTGCTCACGAACAACCCGGCCAAAGTGCGCGGCCTGTCCGGTTTCGGCGTGGAAGTTGCTGGCCGGGTGCCGCTGCCGGTCACGCCCAATGAGGAGAACCTGCGTTACCTGATCGCCAAGCGGGACCGGCTCGGCCACGAGATCGACGGGCTGCCCGGGGCAAGCGCCACGCCCGCGGCAAGTGCCGTGCCAGCGGGGGACGGCGGGCCGGGGGAGAACGGTGCGGCCACCCCGGCAGCCGCCGGGGACGGCATCGCGGAGGCCGGATGAGCGGCGCCGGGCGGCCGCCGGCCGATCCGGTGGACGCGGCCGGGCTCACCCTGGCCATCGCCGCCACCCACTGGCACGCGGAGATAACGGACAGCCTGGTGGCGCGTGCCCTCGCGGCGGCGGCGGCCTGCCGAGTGGCTGACCCGCCGGTGGTCCAGGTGCCCGGCGCGGTCGAGCTGCCGGTGGTCGCCGCCGAGCTCGCCGCCGGCCACGATGCGGTGGTGTGCCTGGGCGCGGTCATCCGCGGCGGCACGCCGCATTTTGAGTATGTCTGCCAGGCAGTCACCTATGGGCTGGCCAGGGTGGCGCTTGACGCCCGCACGCCAGTTGGCAACGGCGTGCTGACCTGTGACACGCTGGAGCAGGCAAGGGCCCGCAGCGGCCGGCCGGACAGCATCGAGGACAAGGGCTGGGAGGCAGTGGTGGCGGCACTGAGCACCGCGGTCGTGCTCCGCTCCCTCCGACATAGCTGACCGCGCCACCGCCTGTTCCCATCCCGAGGAAGGCTGCCCGCTGTGCTGTCCCTGGTTCTGCCCAAAGGCTCGCTCGAACGGGCCACGCTGGAGCTGTTCGATGCGGCAGATCTGACCGTCCGCCGGTCCTCCGACCGTGACTATCACGCGTCCATCGACGACCCGCGGATCGACCGGGTGCGTTTCCTGCGGCCACAGGAGATCCCGTCCTACCTGGAGCGCGGGCTGTTCGACCTTGGGATCACCGGGCGTGACTGGATCACCGAGACCGCTGCCCAGGTCTGCTCACTGGGGGAGCTGAGGTACTCCAGGACCACCTCCGACCCGGTCCGGGTGGTGCTGGCCGTGCCCGAGAACGCCCCCTGGCAGTCGGTCGCCGACCTGCCGGACGGGGTGCGGATCTCCACCGAGCTGCCCGCCACCACCAGCCGCTATCTGGAAGCGAACGGCGTCAAGGCGGTGGTGATCCCGTCGCATGGCGCGACCGAGGCGAAGGTGCCCGACATCGTGGACGCGATCGTCGACCTGACCGAGACCGGCTCCTCGCTGCGGCGGAACGGCCTGCGGATCCTGGACACGCTGCTGACCAGCTACACCGAGCTGGTAGCCAGCACCGACGCCTTCGCGGACGAGGCGAAGCGGGCGGCGATGGAAGACATCACGCTGTTGCTGCAGGGCGCGATCCGCGCCCGCGGGAACGTCCTGCTGAAGCTCAACGTCGCCAGCGACTGCCTGCGCGCCGTCACCGACATGCTGCCGGCGATGTCCTCACCGACCATTACCGCCCTGGCCCGGGGAGGCATGAACGCGGTGGAAACCGTGGTGCCCAAGCGCGGGGTGAACACCCTCATTCCGGCGCTGAAGGCGGCCGGTGCCAGGGACATCCTGGAGCTCCCGATCTCGAAGATCGTCGAGTGAGGTCACGGCCTGCTGGGCGGGCGGCGGGGCAGGCGGTGCTGGCCCATCTGCCCGGAATGGTGGGGAATACCCGGAATGACCGGCCTGGCCGGAATGACCGGCTGGCCGGGCTGCCGGGCAGATCCCGGCCGGACGTACTGTTGTAACGGTGCTGGGTTCAGGCCAGCATGACCAGCCGCCGCCGGTGGCGGGCTGGCGGTGACCGTGAGGTGAGGCGGCGGTGCGCGACATCCTGGACCAGATCACCAAGTGGTGGGGCGCCGGGGAGACCTTCGGGCTGGCCACCGTGGTCAACACGTTCCGCAGTGCGCCCCGCGACCCGGGTGCGGCCCTGGCCGTCTCGGCCGGTGGTGAGGTCGTCGGCAGTGTGTCCGGCGGATGTGTGGAAGGTGCGGTCTACGAGCTGGCACAGGAGGTGCGCCAGACCGGCCAGCCGGTGATGCAGACCTATGGTGTCAGCGATGATGCCGCCTTCGAGGTAGGCCTGACCTGCGGCGGCATCATCGACCTGTTCGTGGAGCCGGTCAGCAAGGAGCGCTACCCGGAGCTGGCCCAGGTGGCGGCGGCGATCCGGGCCGCCGACCCGGTCGCGGTGGTGACCGTGATCGCCGGGCCCGGCGTGGTCGGCGCCCGCCGGATCGTCCGCCCGGAGGGGCAGGGCGCTGGCACGCTCGGCGCGGGCGACCGGCTTGACCAGGCGGTTGACGACGACGTGCGGGGGATGCTGGCACAGGGCCTGACCGGCGTCCGGCACTACGGTGAGCACGGCGAGCGCCGCCTGGACGACCTGTCGGTCTTCGTCCAGTCGTTCGCACCGCCGCCGCGCATGCTGGTCTTCGGCGCGATCGACTTCGCCGCCGCGGTGGCCAGGGCCGGCAAGTTCCTTGGCTACCGGGTGACGGTATGCGACGCCCGGCCCATCTTCGCCACCCATGCCCGCTTCCCCGATGCCGACGAGGTCGTCGTTGACTGGCCACACCGGTACCTGGCCAGCACGGACGTGGACCAGCGGACGGTGATCTGCGTGCTGACCCACGATCCCAAGTTCGATGTGCCGGTGCTGGAGGTGGCGCTGCGCAGGCCGGCCGCCTACATCGGGGCGATGGGCAGCCGCCGGACGCACGACGACCGGCTGGCCCGGCTGCGGGACGCCGGGCTGACCGAGGACGAGATCGCCCGGCTCCGGTCACCGATCGGCCTGGACCTGGGCGCCCGCACCCCCGAGGAGACGGCGGTCTCGGTGGCGGCCGAGCTGATCCAGCTCCGCTGGGGCGGATCCGGCCAGCCTCTCACCGGCACCACGGGCCGCATCCACCACAACTGACCCAGCGGTCCGGAGCCGGAGCGCGGCTGGCCCAGCCGCGGCCAGTTCCTGCACCCAGGCTGCCGGTAGCCAGCCAGCCTGGGTTCTGCCGCCCGGTCATGATCGTGGGCATAGCGTTGGGGTCGTGAAGGTCCAGATCGGTGGGGTGCTGCTGGCGGCGGGCGAAGGGAGCCGGCTCGGCGGGCCCAAGGCCCTGGTCGAACTGGCCGGCACCCGGCTGGTGGAACGGGGGGTGGCGCTGCTGCGGGCGGGCGGGACCGCGCCACTGGTGGTGGTGACCGGTGCGGTGGATGTGGCACTGCCGGGCGTGACCACGGTGCACAACCCGGACTGGCGGTCCGGTATGGGGTCATCGCTGGCCGCCGGGCTGGCGGCTCTGCCAGCCAGCTCCGAAGCGGCCGTGGTCGCCCTGGTGGACCAGCCGCTCGTCACCCCTGCGGTGGTGCAGCGGCTGATCGGCGCCTACCTGTCCGGTGCCACCCTTGCTGTGGCCAGCTACGGCGGGCAGCCGCGGAACCCGGTCCTGCTCGCCCGGGATCACTGGTCTGGCGTGCTGGCCCTGGCCACCGGTGATGCCGGCGCGCGGCCCTACCTGCGCGCTCACCCGGAACTGGTGACGGCGGTCGAGTGCGCCGATATCGGCAGCCCGGATGACATCGACACACCGGCAGATCTGGCCCGGGTCAGCAAGGTCCTGGCCGCCACTGCCAGCCGGCCGGCGCAGTGACCGGCCGGATCAAGGGCTAGCAGGACCTGCCGGGTGCCGGGCGGTTCATGCGCACCCATCGGGCTGCGTGGCACGCACCGGGAGGCGCGCCCTCCCCGAGTTGTCATATTACCTTTCTTTGACAGTCATATTAGCTTTCATTGATACTTGACGGGCACAGGCGGAGCGTCTTTGCGATAGCGGGAATCTGCTTCTAGTTCCTGCCCGCCTGGCTGCACCGCTTGACAGCGTTCGTGCCCACCATCTACGCCATCGACGGACTTCGCCAGAGTTTGTTCTATCCCGGCCGCTACGGGTTTGGAGCGGACATGTGGGTGCTCCTTGGCACCGCCGCCGTCGCCGTCGTCGCGGGTGGCACCGTTGTCCGCAGAGCCTGGAGCCGCTGACTACAGCTCGGCATGGTGCTGATGAGCCGGCGTCGCCGCCGGCTACCTGGTCACCTGGATCCCCCAGGAGTGGGTCACGCTGGTCCCGGGCGCCAGGATGATCAGATCGGTGCCGCTGGCAAACGCGTTCGGCGGGCAGGTCATCGGCTCGATGGCCAGCGCGCGGCGGCGGTGCCTGGCGTCGAGGGTGTCTCCGGTGAACACCTGCAGCCACTGGTATCCCTCACCCGCCCACAGCGCGACTTCGGTGTGCGCACTGGCCAGCTGGGCCCACGCGCGCCCCTCCCGGTCCCGGGTCAGGCTGGTCAGCGCATGATCCAGGCTGGTGGCGCCGACCCGGCCGGCCGTGCGGAAATCGGTGCTGGTCCCGGCCACATCCTGCGGCTCGCCGGCCGGGATGCCGCGGCTGCTGGCGGGCAGCCACCGGGTGGCGGGCAGCCGGAGCGTGCATTCGTCGACCGTGGCCGTGCCGGCGGTGAGGTACGGGTGTGAACCTGTCCCATAGGGCGCCGGCCGGGAACCGGCGTTGCGCGCGGTCACCGTCACCCGCAATCCGTGGTCGCCGCTGAGCTGGTACTCGGCTTCCATTTCCAGGCAGAACGGATAGCCCGTCCGCCCGAGCAGCAGGGTGCGCAGTTGCACCCGGTCCGGGGTGTGCCGGGTGGCCGCCCAGGGGAGCCACCTGGTCAGGCCGTGGATGGCGTTGCCCTGGGCCGGCTCACTCAGGTCAAGCTGATAACTGGCGCCGGCCAGCTGGTAGCGGCCGCCGTCCACCCGGTTCGGCCAGGGGGCGAGCAGCTGCCCGGCCGCCGCTGGGGGCAGTTCATCGGGCTGGTAGCTGGTGAGGACGTCGTCGCCGCGATGAGCCAGCACGCGCAGGCCAGCGCCAAGCTCGGTGACGACGGCCGTGTAATCGCCCGCGGCGATCGGGAACTGGGTGCCGGTGACAGCGGTCATGCCAGCCATTGTCGCGCCCGGGCGGCCGCCTGCCCGGGCCCGGGGGCCAGGCCGGCCCGCGCGGGGCCGGGAGGGGCAGCTAAGTGTGCCGGCGGGGCTGCTTGGGGAGCGGGGGACCGTCAGCCCCGCCGGCTATTGAACCATAGCCGCCAGACCCGGATATGCGCGCGAATTCCCTCAACCTGGAGATTACGCAAAGCTCTTAGACGGGCCGTTACAGTGCAATTCCTGGCGCCGGTGCGGGCGGCGGCTGGTTACCCGCCACCGTGCCGCAGGCCGGCCGCCACCACCGTGGGCGCGAGCGTGCCGTTGCGGATCGCCTCGGCGGCCAGCACACCGAACAGGTAGAAGTAGGCCGTTTCTTCCTCGGCGAAAGTGCGGACCTCGTGCCGGGCTCCACCCGTCGCGGCGAAGACCTCGAACCCGGCCGGGGTCGGCAGCAGGCACATGGCCCCGTCCACTTCGATCTCCAGCGCGTAAGAAGACCGGGGGATTGCGGCCAGGTCGGCAAGTTCGCAGAACAGGTCCCGGGTGGGCACCCGCTGCTTGCGGCCGGCCCGGCCGCCCGGGTCCGCGCCGGATGGGCCGCCCGGCCCGCCGGGATACGTGTGGCCTGGGTAACCGATCGTCGGCAGGCCGGCGGTGGCGGGCAGGCCATTGGTGGCCGGGGGCGGCGGGAACGTCTGCCCGGGCATGTCCGTCACCGGATAGGCACCGTTGGCCGGGTACAGGCTGGCGGCTGGCCGCCCGCTCACCGGTCCGGCTGGTTCACCCAGTGCTGGTTCACCCAGTGCTGGTTCACCCGGCAGCGGCCCATCCAGCGGTGGCGCGGCCAGCGGCCCAGCGGCCGGTGGCGCCGCTGTGTGCGCTGGCGAGGGGTCGGGTAGTGGCTGGTCAGCTGGCTCGGCCAGGGACGGGCCGCTGGGGAGCACCGGTGACTGCGAGCCGGCGGGGGGGTACGGCTCCGCCGGAACGGCGGGAGTGTGATCGTCGGCGCCCGGCGGAGCTGCGGGTGCTGGCCCGGTCACCGGTTCCGGGGCTGGCCCCGCGGGTGTGGGCGTGGCCAGTGGTGCCGCCGGAGCAGTGGCCGCCGCCGGTGGCGGCGCCGGGGCGGGTTCGGGCGCGGCCAGCGTCGGCCAGGGTGCCGTGCCGTAGGGGTAGGCGGTCCGGGCGGGGCTAGCGCCCGGGCTTTCACTCCAGCGCAGCGGCCGGTCTACCCGCTCCTCGGTCAGCCCGGTGACCTCGTCCTTCGGCGCGAGCACCTCGAACACACCGCGGTCCACCTGCCAGTAGCCGAGCTGCCGGGCCCGGTCCGTGTCGGGGCCCAGGAAGGCGACGTGCAGCCGGTCGCCCAGGTCGTCCAGCACGATGCACGGCTCACCACGGAAGAAGCCCACTGGCCGAGACTCCCAGAGGGCATCGATCTCGGCCCGGATCAGCTGCTTGCGCCAGTGCCCGGTGGCCGGCTCGAAGCCGAGCGCCTCCGGTGGCGGGCAGGCCGCGAACAGCACCACATCCGAGTTGGCTGGGCCCACCGCTGCCTCGTAGGGCACCCCACGGTAGGTCGCCATCAGCCGGTACCTCATGGCCCAGTCCCCGTCATGGCCCAGTCCCCCTCATGGCTCAGTTCCCTCCCGCGGGACGCAGCCACATCTGGCCGTCGTACCGGGCGATGAATTCCTCGGCACCGGCGTTGATCCGGTACATCGTGGTGCCAACCGGGATCGGCACCGGCAGCGTGTAGTACTCGGGGACGGTGCTGGCCGGGCTGCTGCCGTTTGCTGGCGCGACCGGCACCAGCGACCCGGTCATGTCCACGGCCTGCCAGCGCAGAACGTAGATCTCGGTCATTTCCGGGGTGAATTCGGAACCCTCGTAGCCGAGCGCCAGCGCGTGATAGTAGCTGGCAGGCTCGTGGAACGCGCTGTCCTGGGCGAGGTAGAGGTAGCCCGCGATCACCGATCGCTGCCCGTTCAGGTAGGGCTCCACCAGACGATGCGGGATCACCTTCTGCAGCGGTGTTCCCGGCGCTATCGCCGTAGCAGACTCGTCAGCCTGGATCACTTGTACCTCTGGGTTCGCCGCGGGTGCAGGTCAAAAGACTCTCATATGGGGTTTTTCGCCTCAACCTGCTTGGCCGGAGCCGTGGTAGGAGGCGACCCCCGGCAGGCGGGCACCAGGTGATACCGACAGGCTACGTCGCCCCGCCCCCGGTGGCGGGTGGATCGGGTATGTCTGGCCCTGGCGCCCCGGCCGGGACGGGGCACGGCTGGCCCGGCCATAGGGTTGAGCCGTGCCGGAGCTGATCACCAGTGGCCAGGGTGATCCCGCGGACCGGGGCGATGCCGACCCGGGGGCGGCCGCCGCCCTGCGGGCGTTCGCCACCGGCCAGGGCAGCGAGCACGCCGCGCTGTCGGCCCTGGCCAGCGCCCGGCTGCTGATCCCGGTGGTGGCGGTGCTGGCCGAACCGGTGGCATCGGCTGAGCACCAGGCCATGGACGGCCAGGTGAGCGCGCCCGGTCTCCATCCCGGCTCCGCGCTGCGCCGGGCGAAGGTCAGCGAGATGGCGCTGCCCACGCTGGTCGGCCAGGACGGAAGGACGGCGGTGCTCGCTTTTACCGGGCTGCCCGCCTTGCTGGCGTGGCGGCCCGATGCCCGGCCGGTGCCGGTCCCGGCGGGCCAGCTCTGGCGGGCCGCGGCCGGGACCGCCGATGCCGTGGTCGTCGACGTGGCCGGCCCGGTGCCGCTGGCGGTGGACGGTGCCCGGCTGGCGGCGCTGGCCGCTGGCCGGCCAGCGCCGCCGCCGCACAAGGACCCGGATGTGCTGGCGGCGGTGGCCGCGGCGGTGGCCGGTGAGCCGGTCATCGCCGAGTTCGGCCTGCAGGCCGGTGAGGATGGCACCGACCTCACCGTTGAGCTGGTCCTGGCCGCCGGGCATCAGCCCAGCAGCGCCGGTGCCCAGGAGGTGGCCGGGCGGGCCGCGGCGCGCATCATGGCGGCCGGCGGTGACCGGCTGCGGCGCGGGATCGCGGTGGCGATCAGCGCCGGGGGCAGGCCAGGCCGGCCGGTGAGCAGCACATGAGGTGGCCTGGCCCGGCTGCCCGCGGTGTGCCCGGCCGGCCATCAGTGGCGATCATCCACCGCCTCCCCATGGCAGGATCTGCAGCATGCTGCGCTGGCTGACCGCGGGGGAGTCGCACGGCCGGGCGCTGGTCGCCATCTGCGAGGGCCTGCCCGCCGGGATCGAGATCACTACGGCCGACATCGCCGCCGCGCTGGCCCGCCGCCGGGCCGGGTATGGCCGCGGTGCCCGGATGAAGTTCGAGCAGGACGAGGTAGAGATCACCGGTGGGGTCCGGCACGGCCGGACGCTCGGCGGCCCGGTCGCGGTACGGATCGGCAACACCGAGTGGCCCAAGTGGGAAACCGTCATGTCCGCTGACCCGGTCGACGCGGAGACGCTGGCCAGCCAGGCGCGCAATGCCCCGCTCACACGGCCCCGGCCCGGCCATGCGGACCTGGCGGGTATGCAGAAGTACGGGCATGACGACGCCCGGCCGGTGCTGGAACGCGCCAGTGCCAGGGAGACAGCTGCCCGGGTGGCGCTGGGCGAGGTGGCCCGTTCGTACCTGCGCCAGACGTTCGGCATCGAGGTGGTGAGCCACGTGGTCGCGATCGGGCCGGTGTGCGTGCCGGCCGGGGTGCGGCCCGGGCCCGCCGATGGCGGCCGGGTGGACGCCGATCCGGTGCGCTGCCTGGACCCGGCGGCGAGCGCGGCGATGCGGGCGGAGATCGACGCGGCCCGCAAGGAGGGCGATACCCTCGGCGGCGTGATCGAGGTGATCGCTTACGGGCTGCCGCCTGGCCTGGGCAGCCATGCGCACTGGGACCGGCGGCTGGACGCGCGCCTGGCGGCGGCGCTGATGAGCATCCAGGCGATGAAGGGCGTGGAGATCGGCGACGGGTTCGCCACCGCCCGCCGCCGTGGGTCGGCCGCGCACGACGAGATCGAGTCGGCCGGGCCGGCCCGCGGTGTCCGGCGGCGTACCAACCGGGCCGGCGGGGTGGAGGGCGGCATCAGCACCGGTGATCCGCTGCGGGCGCGGGTGGCGATGAAGCCGATTTCTACCGTGCCGCGGGCGCTGGACACGGTGGATGTGCGTACCGGGGAGCCGGCCAAGGCGATCAACCAGCGCAGCGACGTGACCGCGGTGCCCGCCGCCGGGGTGGTCGCCGAGGCCATGGTCGCGCTGGTGCTCGCCGACGCGGCCAGCGAGAAATTCGGCGGCGACTCGGTCGTGGAGGCGCGCCGCAACCTGGCGGGCTACCTCGGCTCGCTGGTGATCCCATGAGCCGGCCTGCCGCGGTCCTGATCGGCCCGCCGGGGGCGGGCAAGACGACCGTCGGGCTGCTCGCTGCCGCGCTGCTGGGCGCCGCGTTCCTGGACACCGATGACGTCGTCGAGCAGGCCGCGGGCAAGCCGGTCAGCGACATCTTCATCACCGACGGCGAACCCGCCTTCCGGCAGCTGGAACGCACTGCGGTGGCCAGCAGCCTGGCCGGCCATGGCGGGGTCCTGGCGCTCGGCGGGGGGGCGGTGATGGACCCGGCCACCCAGGATTTGCTGGCCGGCCAGCGGGTGGTGTACCTGGCGACCGGCTTCGCGGCCGCCGCGCACCGGACCGGGCTGGACGCGCCCCGGCCGCTGCTCGTCGGCAACCCGCGCACCCGGCTGCGGGAGCTGCTGGCCGAGCGGCTGCCCGTGTACGAGGCGCTGGCCTGGGCGACGGTGACCACTGATGACCGCGACCCGCAGGAGATCGCCGACGAAGTCGCCGAGATCGTCAGCGCCTCGATCGCGGCCGAGGCCGGTGAGGGGGCGGGCACACCGCCGGCCGGGCCCGGCGCGGTGCTGCCGGAGCCGCCGCTGTGACCGTGACCCGGATCGAGGTGGGTGGCGCGGCGCCGTACCCGGTCATCATCGGCACCGGCGTGCTTGCCGAGCTGCCGCAGCTGGTCGGCCCGGACGCGGGCACGGTCGCGGTCATCTACCCGGCCGGGCGGGGGGAGGTGGCCCGGCCGGTCTGCGGCGTGCTCAGCGGGGCCGGCTACCAGGTGTGCAGCGAGGAGGTGCCGCCGGGGGAGGCTGCCAAAACGGTCGCGGTAGCGGACCGCCTCTGGTCAGCGCTGGCCCGCCACCGGCTGACCCGCAGCGACGTCATCGTCGGGGTAGGCGGCGGGGCCACCACCGACCTGGCCGGCTTCGTGGCGGGCACCTGGCTGCGCGGGGTGCGGCTGGTGCTGGTGCCGACGACGCTGCTGGCCGCGGTGGACGCGGCCATCGGCGGCAAGACCGCGGTCAACACCGGCGCGGGCAAGAACCTGGTCGGGGTGTTCCACCCGCCCGCCGGGGTGCTCACCGATCTGGCCGTGCTCACCTCACTGCCCAGGCCGGAGTACGTGAGCGGGCTGGCCGAGGTGATCAAGGCCGGGTTCATTGCGGATCCGGCGATCCTGGACCTGGTCGCGGCCGACCCGGACGGCGCGGTGGTGCCGCACGGCCGGCACGCCCGGGAGCTGGTCGAGCGCGCGGTCCGGGTCAAGGCCGAGGTGGTCACCGGTGACCTGCGGGAAGCGGGCCAGCGGGAGATTCTCAACTACGGGCACACCCTCGGCCACGCCATCGAGCGGGTGGAGGACTACCGGATCCGGCACGGCGAGGCGGTCGCGATCGGGATGGTGTATGCGGCCGAGGTGGCCCGGCTGGCGGGCCGGCTGGCGGCCGCCGAGGCCGCCCGCCACCGCCAGCTGCTGGCCGCGGTCGGCCTGCCGACCGCTTACCGGTCCGGCGCCTGGCCGGAGCTGCGGGCGAGGATGGTCGTGGACAAGAAGTCACGCGGCGCCCGGCTGCGGATGGTGGTGCTGGAAGGGCTGGCCCGGCCGGTCATCCTGGAGAATCCGGACGAACGGCTGCTGCACCGCGCCTACCAGGAGGTGACCGCCCGGTGATCGGAGTACTGGTGCTGAACGGGCCCAATCTGGGACGGCTTGGCGCCCGGGAGCCCGAGATCTATGGCCACGCGACGCTGGCCGACCTGGCCGCCACCTGCAAGGCGGCCGGCCGTGAGCTGGGGCTGGACGTCGAGGTCCGGCAGACCGACGACGAGGCCGAACTCATCGGCTGGATCCACCAGGCGGCGGACGGCCGGACGCCGGTGGTGCTCAACCCGGCCGCCTTCACCCACTACTCGTACGCCCTCCGCGACGCGCTGGCCATGCGGACCGCGCCGGTGGTGGAGGTGCACCTGTCCAACCCCGCCGCGCGGGAGGAGTTCCGGCACACCTCGGTAGTCGCCGCGGTGGCCGACGGCACGGTCGCCGGGTTCGGCCTGCTGTCGTACCGGCTCGCGCTGACGGCGATCGCAGCGCTGACCGGCGCGGCCGGCCTCGGCCAGCCGGGCTGATCGCGGTTACCCTCACAGCAGCGGCCTGCTTACCGCCGGGCGGCCACGTCTCACTACCGGGAGGCCGGTCTATGCGCATCGGGATGGCCCTGAACTACGCGGGCGGCTTCTCCGAGACGGTGGCCGAGCTGGCCGACTACGAAAAGGCCGGGCTGGACATCGTTTTCGTGCCGGAGGCGTACAGCTTCGACGCGGTCAGCCAGCTCGGCTACATCGCCGCGAAGACGCAGCGGCTGGAGATCGCCTCCGGCATCCTGCAGCTGTACACACGGACGCCGACGCTGACCGCGATGACCGCGGCGGGCCTGGACTACGTGTCGGGCGGCCGGTTCACCCTCGGCCTCGGCGCCTCCGGGCCGCAGGTGATCGAGGGCTGGCACGGCGTGCCCTACGACGCGCCGGTCGGGCGGACCCGGGAGATCATCGAGATCTGCCGGCAGGTGTGGCGCCGGGAACGGCTGGAGCACGTCGGCCCGCACTACCAGATTCCGCTGCCAGCTGGCCGGGGGACCGGGCTGGGCAAGCCGCTCAAGCTGATCAACTACCCGGTCCGTGAGCGGATCCCGATCGTGGTGGCAGCACTTGGGCCGAAGAACGTGGAGCTGGCCGCCGAAGCGGCCGAGGGCTGGGAGCCGATCTTCTACTTCCCGGAGAGGGCAGCGGCCGCGTGGGGGGAGCCGCTGGCCGCCGGCCGTGCCCGGCGCGATCCGTCGCTGCCGCCGCTCGACGTAGTGGGCCAGGCCCCGCTGGCCATCGGTGACGACGTGGCCGGCTACCGGGAGCTGGCCCGGCCGGTCTTCGCCCTGTACATCGGGGGCATGGGACCGCACCGGGACCGGGGCCGGAACTTCTACTACGAGCTGGCAGTCCGGTTCGGCTTCGAGGCGGCGGCCAGTGCCTGCCAGGACGCCTACCTGGACGGCCGCAAAGACGACGCGGCGGCGCTGGTGCCGGCCGAACTGCTGGCCGGGACGTCGCTGATCGGGCCGGAAGGCTACGTGGCGGAGCGGGTGGCCGGGATGGCGGAGTCCGGGGTCACCACGCTGAACGTAACCCCGCTGGCGCCCACGCATGCGGACCGGGTCCGCCTGATCGAGCGCATCCGCGAGCTGGCGCCCGCCTGATCGGGTGCCCCGCCGGTAGCACGGAATCCTGCCAGTTACTTACGACCGGCAGGATTCCGTGATCATGGAACGAGGGCGGTCACACCGACCGCTGGTAGGCGCGGAACGTGAGTACCGAGAGAGCGGTGACCCCGATCGCGAGCAGCGCCAGGCCGCCGCCCTGGACCAGCACCCTGGCCCAGTCCGGGCTGGCGCTGATCGCCGTCCGGCCCGACACCAGCGCCCAGTTGACCGGGTTGCCGCCGGCCACCACCCGCATCCAGTGCGGCATCAGCGCGGTGGCCATGAACGCGGTGGACAGGAAGGTCAGCGGCAGCAGCAGGAACGTGTTGATGCCGATGATCGTCTCCCGCTGCCGGGCCAGCATCCCGACCGTGTTCGAGAACGCGCTGAACACGATGGCGATCAGGACCGAGGTCGCGATCAGCACCAGCACGCCGGGCAGGCCACCGGGGTAGTGCGCGCCCGCCAGCCAGCCCAGGACCACGATGATGACCGACTGCACGGTGGTCATCAGCGACTGCATGATCACCGACGCGTTGATGATGGCCGACCGGTGCAACGGCAGCACCAGGAACCGGTCCATGATGCCGCGGTCGATCTCCTCCAGTACGGTCATGCCGCTCCACATGCTGGTGGACAGTGCGCTCATGATCACTACACCGGGCACCAGGTAGTCGAGGTAAGAGCTGGCGCCGAAACCCGGCAGCTCGACCACCTTGCGGAACAGCGACCCGAACAGGAACAGCCAGATGACTGGCTGGATGAGGCTGATCACCAGGTAGGCGGGCTGGCGGGCGAACGCCCGCAGCTGCCGCCCGGTCATCAGCGAGGTGTGGCTGGCGATGGCGGTCATCGTGATTCTCCGTTCTGGCTGGGAGTGCCGGGGTGCTGGTCGGCGTCGGCGAAGCGGCGCCCGGCGTGCCGCAGGTAGACGTCGTCGAGCGAGGGCCGGGCCACGGTCGCGGCCCGGACCGGCAGGCCCGCGGCCTCCAGCGCCGCGAGGACCGCGGGCAGCGCGGTGGCGCCGTTGTCGGCCCGGGCGCTGAGCTGGCTGCCATCCACCCGGACCTCGCGGATCACCGGCAGCGGGCTGAGCGCGGCCAGCAGCCGCTCGCGGCCGGCCTGGCCGGCCAGCTCGATGTGCACCGAATCGCCGTGCAGCTGGCCCTTGAGCTCGTCCGGGGAACCCTCGGTGACCACCCGTCCCCGGTCCACTATGGCCAGGCGGCGCGCCAGCCGGTCGGCTTCTTCCAGGTAGTGGGTGGTCAGCAGGATGGTGAGCCCGTCCCCGGCCGAGAGCCGCCCGATCTCGTCCCACATGGCCGAGCGTGACTCCGGGTCCAGCCCGGCCGTCGGCTCGTCCAGGAAGAGCACCTGCGGCTGGTTGACCAGGCCCATCGCGGCATCCAGCCGCCGCTGCATGCCACCCGAGTAGGTGCGCACGAGACGCCCGGCCGCGCCGGCCAGGCCGAACCGGCCGAGCAGCTCGTCGGTCCGGGCGGACAGGCGGCGGCCCCGCATGCCCTGGATCCGGCCGGTCAGCAGGAGGTTCTCCCGGCCGGTCGCCATTGGGTCGGCACCGCTGCGCTGGCCAACGACGCCGATGGCGTGCCGCACCTGCGCGGGCCGGGCCCGGACATCCAGGCCGGCCACCGTGGCCGTGCCGGAGTCGGCCTGGGCCAGCGTGGTGAGGATCTTGACGGTGGTGGACTTGCCTGCACCGTTCGGGCCGAGCAGGGCGAAGACCGTGCCCGGCCGGACCGCGAAACTCAGCCCGTCCAGCGCGCGCACGCCCTTGGGGTAGGTCTTCACGAGGCGGTCGGCCTCGATCGCGAAGGCGGTGGCGGAGCGGGCTGGGGCCGCCTCGGTTGCCGTGGTCATGCTGTTCCTCCCTGGTGGGTGGTGATGAACACCGGTCCAGGGCGGAGCAGCCACGTATCCTTGAGGTGCTCACTCGCGCTGGTCTCGCGCCGCGGGACCGGTTCGGTGGTTGCGGCCCTCGGTCAGGTGTTGCCTCACCCGGCCGGGGGCCGTCTGTCAGTCACTGCCGGCGGTGCCCTCCCTTCCCGCGGCCGGGGGGTAGCCAACCGGATCACCCGGCTGGCGCCCATCCGGGGCCGAGCCGAACTGTGGGGGCCATTCGTGGTGGTCGTGCACGTACTCCCAGCCATCCAGGTCCGGGAACGTCCCGGTCTCGAACTCGGCCGCCAGCCCGCGCACCCAGGCAAGTTCGGCCTCCCGCATGGCGACGTGATACTCGGCCTCCAGCAGGAAGAGCCGGGGGATACCGGTCAGCCCGGCGAGTTCGGCGCGGCTGCCGGCGATCGCTTGCTCCAGCGCGGCGACCCGCTCCTTGAGCAGTTCCAGCGCGCGGCTGGGGTGGAGCACCGGCAGTTCCGACAGTGCCGCCTCGAACTGCGGGTACTCCTTGACCGGTACGGCGACCAGATCGGCCATCCAGTCCTCGACCTCCTGGCGGCCCGCCTCGGTGATCTCGTACACGGTGCGTTCCGGCCGCCGGCCTTCCCGGCTGGCGGCCGTCGCCGCGATCAGACCGTGCTTGGCCAGGTTGCCCACCACGGTGTAGAGCGAGCCGTAGTTCAGCTTGATGCTGCGCTCCTTGCCATAGGAGCGCATGGTGGTGGCCATCTCGTAGGGGTGCATGGGCCGCTCGGACAAGGTGACAAGAACCGCCAGCGCCAGCGGGTTGGCGACCGCACGCCGTCCTGGCATCTCAGCCTCCTCCGCTGCAATCCGGTGACGTATATCCGGCTACGAGTATACGGATACGTGTATTCGTTGGCAAGTAGCCGCCTGGGGCAAGCCGGTGGGCCCGGCCGGCCCGGATTTGACAGCGCGGGCAGGATGGGCTCGTGGCAATACCGGATGCCGGGCTGGTGATCAGGGTCGCCCGCGCCGCCGACGAAGCGGCGCTGACCCGGGTGGAGGCGGCGGCCTGGACTCCCGCATCGGGGTTCCCGTCGGTGATCGAGCGGGTTAACGACCCCTTCTTCACGTTCTTCAGCGATGACAACCCGCCGGGGACGCACCTGGTGGCCGAGGCGGACGGCCGGGTAGTGGGGTATATCCGGCTGCGGCCGGCCAGCCGGCTGCGCGAAAACGCACACGTGCTGGCGGTCGTGGGGCTCGCCGTCGACCCCGCCGCCCGTGGCCGGGGCATTGCGACCGCTCTGCTCGCTGCTGCCGAGCAGTTCGCCCGTGCGCGCGGCGGGAGCAAGCTGTCCCTGCGCGTGCTCGGCACCAACGAGCCCGCGCTGCGCCTGTATGAGCGGACCGGCTTCGTGCGGGAAGGCACGCTGCGAGGGGAGTTCCGGATCCAGGGCCGGTACGTGGACGACGTCGTCATGGGCAAGTACCTGGCCTGATCCGCGCCAATGAGCCGCGAACCCGGGCACCCGGGCTGACGTCAGCGCCGTTGCGTACAGTCGGGGTCATGCCAGAAATCCAGCAGCGCCGCCGGGACCGGCTCCGGGCCGAACTGGCCGCCCGGGACGCCGACGTGGCGCTGATCACCAGCGGGGTCAACGTGCGCTACCTGACCGGGCTGGCCAGCTCCAATGCCGCGGTGCTGGTGCCAGCCGACGGCGAGGCGGTGCTGGCCACCGACTCCCGGTACGCGCTGACCGCCGAGCGGGAGGCGCCCGACACCGAACTTGTCGTCACCCGGGCCGTGGAGGCCGACCTGGCGGCGCTGGCTGCCCAGCGCGGGCTGGCCAGGCTGGCCTACGAGGCGCATGAGATGACCGTCGAGCGGCGGGACGGGCTGGCGGCCACCGACGGCCTCGCGCTGCGCCCGCTGGGACGGGCGGTGGAGGAACTGCGGATCGTCAAGGACCCGGCCGAGCTGGCCCTGCTCGGCCAGGCCTGCTCCCTCACTGGCCAGGCGTTCGACCAGGTCGCGCCCCAGATAACGGCCGGCATGACGGAACGCCAGCTGGCCGTGCTGATCGAGCGGGCGATGATCGAAGCCGGGGCCGAGAAGCCCGCCTTCGACACCATCGTGGCCAGCGGGCCGAACGGTGCCATCCCGCACCACGAGCCGGGCGGCCGCGCCTTCGTCGCCGGTGACCTGATCACTATCGACTGCGGCGCCCGGGTCGGGGGCTACCACGCCGATATGACCAGGACGGTGCTACTCGGCCCGCCGGCTGGCTGGCAGCGGGAGGTGTACGAGCTGGTCGCCGCCGCCCAGCAGGCCGGGATCGCGGCGGCCACGCCGGGTGCCGAGGCGGCGGATGTGGACGCGGCAGCCCGGGACGTCATCGAGCGGGCCGGCTACGGGGAGTTCTTCAGCCACGGCCTGGGCCACGGCGTCGGGCTGGAGATCCACGAGGCACCGGCACTGGGGCCGGGACGGCCCGGTAAACTGGCTGACCGGGTTCCCATCACCGTCGAACCGGGCATCTACCTGCCCGGCCGGGGTGGCGTCAGGATCGAGGACACCCTGGTGGTGCGCTCCGGGACACCGCCGGCAGCCCGTGACCTGCTCACCATGACGACAACCGCGACCAGCAGGGAACTGCTCGTCCTCTAGGGCAAACCGGCCCTGGCGGGCTGGCGTCCCGCATCCAGGAGAAACAGACGTGGCCACCACGAACGACCTCAAGAACGGCATCACCCTCAACCTCGACGGCCAGCTGTGGACCGTCGTCGAGTTCCAGCACGTCAAGCCCGGCAAGGGCGGCGCGTTCGTGCGGACCAAGCTGAAGAACGTGCTGTCCGGCAAGGTCGTCGACCGCACCTTCAACGCCGGTGTCAAGGTCGAGACCGCCAACGTGGACAAGCGCGAGATGCAGTACCTGTACCGCGAGGGCGACGACTTCGTGTTCATGGACATCCAGGACTACGACCAGCCCCGGGTCCCCGCGGCCACGGTCGGCGACGCGGCGAGCTACCTGCTGGAGGAGCAGACCGCGGTGGTGGCCTTCAACGACGGCGTGCCGCTGTACGTGGAACTGCCCGCCGCGGTTGAACTGACCATCCGCCAGACCGACCCCGGCGTGCAGGGCGACCGGTCCACCGGCGGCACCAAGCCGGCCACGCTGGAGACCGGGGCCCAGATCAGCGTGCCGCTGTTCATCACCACCGGCGAGAAGGTCAAGGTGGACACCCGCACCGGCGAATATCTCGGCCGGGCCTGACCGCCCGCCGTGCCCGCCCGCAGCAAGGCCCGCAAGCGGGCACTCGACGTCCTGTTTGAGGCGGAACTGCGCGGCCTGCCGGTGCTGGACGTGCTCGCTGAGCGCGCCACCGACGAGATACCCCCGCTTCCGGCCTACGCCGCCGAACTGGTCCGCGGGGTGCACGCCCACCAGCAGCGGATCGATGAGCTGCTGGCCACTTACGCCGAGGGCTGGACCCTGGACCGGATGCCGGCGGTGGACCGCAACCTGCTGCGGATCGGCGCGTTCGAGCTGCTGTGGGCCGATGATGTCCCGGATGCCGTCGCCATCAGCGAGGCCGTCCGGCTGGCCAGGGACCTGTCCACCGAAGGCTCCCCAGCGTTCGTGAACGGCCTGCTGGCCCGCCTGCTCGACCTCAAGCCGACGCTCGCCCTGTAACGTGCCGGCCAGGACGATCGCCGGATCCCCATCGCCGCACACCGGAGTAGCGCGCACCCCGTCCCGCTCGGTGCCCGGCTCATCAGCGACGGGCCAGTTACCCTGGCGGCCGCCGCGGATCCTCGCTCAGGATTGAGTCCTCGGACCGGTCGGCGCGGATGGCGCCGGGCGGCTTGTAGACGATCTGCCTGGCCGCATCGGCGATTGCGGGGAGGTCGTTAGCCGCCAGCAGTTCGTGGGTTTCGAAGTGCGTGAAGGCAGCCGAGCTGACAATCGCCAGGATTGCCGCCGCGGAGGTGCGCGAGTCGGGCATCTCGACGATCGCCATCCCGTCGTACTGCCCGAACATCCAGTAGTAGCACTCGAGGCGGCCGCCAGCGGACTCCACCAGCCTCCGGATCTCTACCGTCCGGTCCGAGGGGTTCTCGACGAACCGTTTGACTGTCTCACCGGTGAAGCCGAACAGGACCAGGTATTTCGCCATCACAACCACCCCCAGCGCAGGGACGCCGACCGGTCTCGCCGGCCAGTATCGCGCTCACGCATGTCGGCTTCAATGCCGGGCCGGGCGCCGGTGGCGGCTGCCAGGATATGGCCAGCGAACGCGGAACGCCGCTGGTCATGCCGGGCTGGGATGGCTTGTCCGCGGGTACGTATGCGTGATACCGAGGGAAACCACCGGGTGGGGCCGTGGTGGCTGGCCACGGCGCCCGTTCCGGCCATCGAACATGTGGTGCGGGGGTGAGCGATGGAAACCAGCGACACAGCCTCGCAGGTAAAGCTCACCCTGCCGGATGGGCACGTGGCGCCGCTTGAGGAAGAGATGCGGGCCCGGGCTGCGACCGGGGAGCTGCTGGATTGCGGTGCAGGCCCGTTCGATTTGCCGGCGATGCAGGCGTGGGGTGAGGAGCGGACGGTACGCGCGGCCGTGCTGCGCGACTTGCTCGTCGGCGGGCAATGGCCGGTACACGCCAAGGGGGTCCGGCTGCGCGGGATGAAGATCAGCGGGCTGCTGGATCTGGAAGGGGCAACCCTTCGCTGCCCGCTGTCACTGGATAGCTGCTACCTCGACGCCGATGATCCTGCCTGCCTGGACCATGCCACCGCCTCGCGGGTCGCATTGACCGGGTGCCAGCTGGCAGGCCTGACTGCCACTGCGCTGACGGTGGCACAGCTTGACCTCAGCCGGTCGACCCTGCGCACCGGCCCACTCTCGCTCATGAGCGCGAACATCACCGGTGAGCTGACGTGCAGCGGCGCGCAGCTCAACGGCACCGACAACGACTGGAACGCGCTGGTGGCCAGCGGGATGAAGGTTGCCGGATCGGTGTCTTTCGACGACGGGTTCACCGCCGCCGGGGCGGTCTGGCTGGCCCGCGCGCACATTGGCGGCGATCTCGCCTGCAGCGGCGCGCAGCTGGGCAGGAACCATGGCGGCATCGGGCTGCTTGGTGAAGGGATGAGGGTCGGTGGTGAGGTGTTCCTCCGTGAGGGATTCACTGCCGATGGGGCCGTCCGGCTGCTCGGCGCGTCCATCGCCGGCGATCTCAGCTGCCGCGCCGCGCGGCTGGGCAGGGACCATCAGGGCAACGCGCTAGTCGCCGACAGGATCAAGGTCGGCGGTGAGATGCACCTCCATCAGGGCTTCACCGCCGATGGGGCGGTCGTACTGGATGGCGCGGACATCACTGGTGATCTCAGCTTGAGCGGCGCCCAGCTCGCCGGTACCGATGACGACGACGGCTACGCGCTGGTCGCCGAGGGGATAAGGGTAGGTGCCGCGGTGCTGCTGGATGAGCGGTTCACTGCCGTAGGCACCGTCTCGCTCAACTTCGCGCGTGCAGATGAGCTGGTGCTGAGCCCGGGCAGGCCGGCTGGCACAGACGAGATCAGATTCGACTTCTCCGCAACCGGGGCGCAGATAGCTGGCGTGCTGCGATGGGCGCCCGACGGGCCTTTCTCCGGGCGGGTCAACCTGGAGGACGCCCACGTCGGCGAGCTGGACGATGCCTGGACGTCAACGGGCGAGCGGGCCGGTGGGTACTGGCCGCTGGCCGGGCGGATCCGCCTGAACGGATTCACCTATGACCAGCTCGGTGAAGCCAGCGTGCAGCAGCGGCTGGGGTGGATCCGCAGCCAGTACCAGGGGGATACCCCGGCGGACTTCGCCACCCAGCCTTATGAGCAGCTGGCGGCCATGTACCGGCAGGCCGGCCAGGACACCGAAGCCCGCGAGGTGGCCATCGCCAGGCGCCGTGACCTGCGGAAATACGGCAACCTCAGCTGGTATCGCAAGCTCGGCAACGCTTTCCTGGACACGACCATCAGGTACGGGTATCAGACCTGGCGGGCCGCGGCGGGCCTGGCCGTAGTGTTCCTGGCATTCCTGGTGCTGTCGCTCATTGGCCAGCACCATCAGGTGATCGTGCCGACCGGGGACATCAAAGGGCTGCACCCGGTACCGACCGCAACCCAGTGCACCAGCGCGTACCCGTGCTTCTACCCGTTCGGGTACACCATCGACACGGTGATCCCGATCATCAACGTGCACCAGGCCGATTTCTGGGGACCAGACGGTCACGCGCCATTTGGCTGGCTCTGGGTCGTCGGCGCATGGGGAGCGACTGCCGCCGGCTGGGCGCTAGCGACCCTCCTGGTCGCTGGCTACACCGGGCTGGTGCGTCAGGACTGACCCCCCGGTGCCAGCCGCTGCCTGCGGCCCGTCAGGAGGGAATGGCCGGTCAGGTGGGGGCGAAGCGGAGGGCGAGCCCGAACCGGCGCAGCACCGACCGGAACCACAGTGCCGATACTCCGATGCCGGCCACGGTCAGGGCGATGGTCAGGGCGGTCGACAGTGCCACGAACAGGCCGGTCGGCTCGGTCACCATCAGCACCGCCAGCCCGGCGGTGAGCAGCAGGAAGATCCCGGCCCACAGCCAGGTCGCGCCCTGGAAGAATCGGTGCAGCCCAGGATGGTGCGTGGCCGGCTGGCGCAGCGCGACCACCTCAGCGGCCAGCCGGGCGACCAGCGGGCTCGGGCCCCGCGCGGTCCGCGCGAACAGCACGCACATCACCAGGTTGGCGGCCGGGAACTGGAGCAGGTAGAGCCAGATCTGGCCAGTCGCCAGCACCATCGCGGTCTGCAGGGTGAGCACCACCGCCGAGATCGTCAGCAGGCTCGGCACGTTGCCGGTGGCGATCTTGCGGCCGGCCGCCAGCAGCCAGGCTGCGGCCAGGCCGGCGATCAGCCCGGCGTTGCGGCCGCCCAGCCAGCCGGCCACCGCGATGGCGGCCACCGGCAGGCCGGCCGATTCCAGGAGACTCCAGACCGTGGTGCGCAGCAGCCGCAACGGCCGCGGGAGCTCCAGGTGCTCTGGCATGCGGAGAGCCTAGGTGGTCACCGCGGGCACCGGCGCCCGAAACCGGAACTGCCACCGCAATCCTTCCCATCCCGTGACTGACCTGATGGCAAGCAGCGGACCCGGCCGGCGCGCCCACGGCGTCGGCGGCCGGCATTAGATTTGGCAGAGCCCGCAGGACCGGGCTCGCCAGGCCAGCAGGGTGCGACAGGAACCGGGAGGCCGGCTGTGACAGGTGACCGCCGCACAGGGGACGCGCCCGCCCAGCGGGCTGCCCGCGGGGCGGCCGGCCGGTCCTGGAGCCGGTACGGCGACGCCCGCACCGCCGTGGTGCGCGACGTACTGCGGGCGCTCACCGCGGCCATGGCGGCGGAATTGGGCCGGCCACAGCTGGACATCATCGACGCCGGCGGGGGCACGGGCGGATTTGCCGTGCCGCTGGCGGCCCTCGGCCATCACGTGACGGTGATTGACCCCAGCCCCGATTCGCTGGCCGCCGCGGAACGGCGGGCCGCGGAGATGAACGTGCGGATCACCATGGTGCAGGGCGATGCCGCCGATCTCGCGGCGGTGGCTGGTGAGCAGAGCGCGGACCTGGTGCTCTGCCACAGCGTGCTGGAGTACGTAGATTCGCCGGTGGACGCGATGGCGCAGATCGCGAGCGTGCTCCGGCCCGGCGGCGCGGTCAGCGTGCTGGCCGCCAGCGCGGTCGCGGCCGTGATCCACCGGGCGCTGGCCGGCCGGTTCGACGATGCCCGGCGGCTGCTGGCCGGTCTCAGCACCGGGTCCAGCCAGCCGGCCGGGACCGGGGCCGGGCCGGGAATGCCGCGGACCCGGTGGTTCACCATCGCCGGCGTGGTGAGCCTGATCGAGGGAGCGGGCCTGCGGGCGGGTGGCGCGCACGGGGTCAGGGTCTTCGCCGACCTGGTGCCCGGCATGTTCGCGGACGCCGACCCGGGCGCGGCCGACGCGTTGCTGGCGCTGGAGCAGGCGGCCTCGGCCCATCCCGCGTTTGGCGACATCGCGACCCAGTTCCACATCGTCGGTTACCGGTAGCGGCATGACCGGCGACGACACTGGCTGCGACATCCTCCATGCCGATATGGACGCGTTCTACGCCAGTGTCGAGATCCGGGAGCGCCCGGAACTGGCCGGCCTGCCGGTGATCGTGGGCGCCACCGGCAGCCGCGGGGTGGTGCTGTCTGCCTCCTACGAGGCGCGGGTGCTCGGCGTCCGGTCGGCCATGCCGGTGACCCGCGCCCGCCGGCTGTGCCCGCAGGCGATCTTCGTCGCGCCCCGGCATGGCCTGTACGCCGCCGTCTCCGCCGAGGTGATGGCGGCGTTCCGGGCCATCACCCCGGACGTGGAGCCGCTCTCGCTGGACGAGGCGTTCCTGGATGTCTCGGGCGCCGTCCGGCGGCTGGGCCGCCCGGCCGCGATCGCCCGGTTCATCCGGGCCAGCATCCATGGCCAGCAGGGCATCACCTGCTCGGTCGGGGTGGCGAGCACCAAATTCGTGGCCAAGCTCGCCTCAGCCTTGTGCAAGCCGGATGGGCTGCTGGTGGTGCCCGCCGCGGAGGTGCTCGATTTCCTCCACCCGCTGCCAGTGGCCGTGCTGTGGGGGGTGGGGGAGCAGACCGGCCAGGCGCTGTCCCGGCTCGGCCTGCGGACGGTGGGCGATATCGCCCATACCCCGGTGTCCACGCTCCAGCGGGAACTCGGCCAGGCGGTCGGCGGCCACCTGTATGCCCTGGCCTGGGGGCGCGATGACCGGCAGGTGACCCCGGATATCGCCGACAAGAGCGTCGGCTCGGAAGAGACCTTCGGCACCGACATCGATGACCCGGAACTGATCCGCCGGGAGCTGCTCCGGCTGTCCGGCCGTACCGCCCGCAGCCTGCGGGCGGGCGGCTGGGTGGCCAGGACCGTGGTGGTAAAGCTGCGGCTGGCCAACTTCACCACGATCACCCGGTCCCGCACCCTGGCCGAGCCGACCGATGTGGCACGCAAGATCTACGCCACCGCCTGCGATCTGTACGCGGCGGCCGGGTTTGACTCCCGGGCGCGGCTCCGGCTGGTCGGAGTGCGTGCCACCGGCCTCCGGCCGGCCGCCAGATCCGCAACCCAGCTGGCGTTCGATGAGCGGCCGGTGTCATGGCGTGATGCTGAGCAGGCGGTGGACAAGATCGCCGGCCGATTCGGCCAGGATTCCGTCCGGCCCGCCGCCCTTGTCCGGCGGGATCCGGCGGCCGGGGAATCTGATCGCTCACCCGGGGGATGATCATGACCAGTCGCCGGTAAACTCAAACCGAACTGTTGTTTGACACTTCAGCGACGGCGCAACACGTGGTCGGCACAGGTGATGATGGTGGCAGCGGGCAGGCGGACCGGGGCGCAGGCAGCCCCGGCACCGCTGTGCCTGGCTTTGCCTGCTCACGGCTCTTTCCCAGCGTGCGGCAGCACTCGTATTGTGGAGAAAAGCAGGACCGGGAGATGAGCGTGAACGCACCTGTCCCCGCGCGTGAGGTTCATAGGAGGCGCTGTGCCGCTTTCTGAGCACGAGCAGCGACAGCTCGAGCAGATCGAGCAGGCGCTCTACGCGGACTACCCGAAGCTCGCACAGGCCGTGCGCGCCAAGGACCCCCGGATCCACTACAAGCGGCGGGTGATCACGGCCACGATCGGGTTCCTGGTGGGCGTCGGCATGCTGCTGGCCGGGGTCGTGTCCAAGGTCACCTACATCGGGGTCGGCGGTTTCGTGGTCATGCTCGCCTGTGCGATGTGGGCGCTCACCAGCTGGCGGCACATGAGCGGCGGCCCGGCGGTCAGCCCCAGTACCGGCCCGGGCCGTGGCCAGCCGCTTGCGGCTGGCCCTGGACCTGGCCGGGAACAGCGCCCGCGCGGCCATGCGCCGCGCAAGAGCAGCAAGAGCAGCAAGAGCAAGCGGGGGCGGGCCGCCAGGGGCAGCTTCATGGAGCGGCTGGAGGAGCGCTGGCGGCGGCGCCAGGAGGGTGGCCGCTAGCTCGCCGCGGCCGGGCGCTCAGCCTGGCGCCTGCCGGGGCGCGTGCCGCAGGCGCCGGGTGGAGACCAGTTCCAGCCAGCCGAACACGTCGAGCACGTTACGCAGTGCGGCCTCGGCGGGCCCGAGCCGGGAGGCTGGCAGCACCCGGGCGGCCCACCGCCCGGTCGTCCCGGTGGACCGGCCGAGAGCACGCCTGACCGCAGTGGAGTCCGCCCGCAATTGCCCGGATTCGGCCGGGCGGCGGGCGTACCGGGCCCGCTCCTCAGCCAGCGCGATCCGGTCGAGCGCGGCCCGGTCGGCCGGGCTGAGGCCGAGCGCCCGGCCCAGCCGGGCGGCCAGCGCGCGGGGGGACTCACTGGCCCTGGCCGGGATCCGGTAGTCGGCCAGGTCGTCCCGGAGTTCCAGCCAGGCCGCCTGCGCGCGGCCGGCGTCACCGGCCGCGGTGCGCCACCGCCGCCAGCGGATGACTGACCTGGCGGCCCAGGGGATCACGGCAGCCACGGCCAGCACCGCCAGGATGATGAGGATCACCGTTAGCGGGGCGGGTGACCGGGTGCGAGCGCTGGGTGCGCCCGGCCCGTACCCTGGCCTGGGTTGCCGCAGCCGGGCGGCACCCCCCAACTGCTGGCTGGTGCTGGCCCGGGTGGGCGCTGCGGCGGGCGGCAGTGTGGGCCCGGTGACCGGGACCGTGCTGCCTGGCGGCGGGGTGGAGTAGGCCGGCACCGAAGCCGTGGCCTGCCCGCCGGAACTGGACGGCGTGGGCTCGAACCGCAGCCAGCCCGCGCCCGGGAAGTACATCTCCGGCCAGGCGTGGGCGTCATTGGTGCGTACCAGCCAGGTGCCGTTCCCCTGCCGGGTGCCCTGGGTGTAGCCAACGACCACCCGGGAGGGGATGCCGAGCAGCCGGGCCAGCACGGCCATCCCGAACGCGAACTGCTGGCAGTAGCCGCGCCGGGTCCTGGTCAGGAAGGTGACCAGGGCGGCGGCACCGGTGGACTGCGGGGCGGCCAGCGAATAGCTGAAGTTCCCCGGCTGGCGGAACCATTGCTGCAGGGCTACCGCCCGGCTGTAGCCGCCGGCCCGGCCGCCCGCGATCTGCCTGGCCAGCGGGGCCAGCCGCTGGTAGGCAGCGGGCACCGCCAGGTCACTGGCCAGCGCCGCGGGATAGCGGGCCGCCTGCCGGAGTTCCTTGCCGGTTGGCTCGATGTCCCGGCTGGTGACCGAGTAGCGCAGGCCGCCCAGCGGTGTGCGGGCGGAGAGGATCGTCAGCGTGCCGGGATCCACCCGCCAGTCACCGGGCACGGTCACTGACCGGGGGGCATAGGGCACCGGCAGGTAGGCCAGGGCGCCGGCGGGGGTGCGCAGGTCCGGGCTCAGGCTGATCGTCTCGCGGAGCGTACTGCCCCGCGCCTGCCGGGTGGCACCGGGCACGGCGGGCAGCGGGCCGCCGCCGACCGGGCGGGGGGCAACCGGCCGGGACAGGATCCAGTCGTTCCCCGCCAGCTGGCTGAGCACATAGACCTGGAGGTAGGCGGGGGTGATGCCAGGCGGGGCGTGGTACACCAGCACCACCTGCGGGTGCTGCTCATGCAGTTCCTGGTTCATCTGGACCAGCGGGTCCGGCAGCGTCAGCGATGGGGCGAAGCCGGGCGGGCCGGAACCGGTGCCGTTGCCCGCGAACAGCTGGTGTGGCTGGAGCCCGGGCACGATCACCGGCAGGAACAGCGCGAGCAGAACCGCCGCGAAGCCAAGGCGGCGGCCGGTCGCCGCCAGCTGGCGTGTGTCCGGCCCGCTGCTGCCAGGGAGGCTCTGCCAGGAGCGCACGAACCGTCCCCACAGCCGGAGCCGTTCCCGCCCGTCGGCTGACAGCAGGGCGAGATAGCCGGTGATACCCAGGCAGAACACCAGCGTATCGCTGACCGGGCCAGGGTTGGCGGGGGTGGTCAGCGGCACACAGAACAGCACCAGCAGGCCCAGCCCGGCCAAGGCCGGCCGGCGCAGCCGGACCGCCGTCAGGTCGGTCGCGATGGCGACGATGCCAACCCCGGCCGCGGCCAGCAGCTCGATACCCCGGCTGGCCGGCACCGGCGGGGGGAACTTGCCCATCTCATGGTTCGCCCGCCCGAGCAGGAACACCAGATGGTGGAGGGAGGCCGCGGTCGGGAGCACCCGGAACGCCGAGTACCGGGAGGCGAACACCAGGTTGAGGTAGCCAGCCAGGCCTGCCAGCTGGGCCAGCAGGCAGACGGCCACCGGGAGCGTGCGCAGCCGGGTCAGCATGCCGATCCCGGCGACCACCAGGGTGGCCCCCGCCCCGGCCCAGAACCAGCCGGACTTGTGCACCAGCGGATACAGGGAGACCGAGGCCAGCAAGGTGGCGGCGGCCGCGGTCAGGGTGAGCCGGGGGTTCATCGGCCACCGCCGGCCGGGGTGACCAGGCCGGGCGGGCGCTGGCCGGTTGGCTGGTTCAGCATCTCCCAGGCTGCGCTCAGCGGCAGACCGGCCGTGGCGGTCGTCACCCGCCAGCCCGCCGCAGCCAGCACGCTGGCGGCGGTCTCGGTCTCGGCCGGCACCCGGCCGCCAGCGGCGCCGGTGTTCCAGCTGGAGACGGCCAGCAGGATCGCCAGTGCGGCGCCGCCCGCGTTGCGCGCCGCGGCGAGCCGCCGGGCCTCGGCCTCGGTCAGCCGCCCCATGACGGCGACGAGCAGGCCACCGCTGCCCCGGGGGCGGTCGGCCAGGATCTGGGTGAGCTCGACGGTCCGGGAGGGCCCGATGACGGCGAGCGAATCGAGCAGCACATCCTCGAACCGGCCGGTCCCGGTCACCCGGCCGGCGTCGGTGTAGAACTCACCGTCGATGCCCTCCCTGGCCAGATGCACGCCGATGGAGGCCGCGGCGCTGACCGCGTACTCGAACGACGAGGATGGCCCCCGGCCGCTGTGCGCGCGGCCGCGGGTATCCAGGAACACCACCGCCCGGTTCCGCCAGCGCTGCTCCTCCCGGCGCACCATCAGCTCGCCGTAGCGGGCGGTGGAGCGCCAGTGGACCCGGCGCAGCTCGTCGCCGTCCCGGTAGGCACGCGGGACCACGTCGTCGTCCCCGGCGGCGGCGGCGACCGCGGCCCGGTTCCCGCCTTCCCCGAGCCAGGTGCCGGCCAGGGAGGCCGGCGGCAGCGCGGTGATCGCCGGGGTGACCACGAGCGTGCCCGGCAGCGCGACCGAGCTGCCCAGCCGGACCAGGCCGAACGGGTCCGCCACCCGGACGTTCAGCGGCCCGATCCGGTACTTGCCGCGGCTGTCGGACTGGAGCTGGTAGGAGATCTCGCGGCTGGCGCCCGGCCCGATCCGGTCCAGCACGAACCGGGGCCGCGTGCCCAGCGGATAGGGCACGGTGTCCTCGGCCAGCAGCAGCCCGGTGGGCAGCCGGGTCACGTTGTGCATCGTGATGGTGACGGCAGCGGCCTGCCCGGCCGGTACCCGGACCGGGACTATCTCACGCTGGCACTGGACCCGGTACCGGGCCCGGGCGGCGGCCAGCGCGGACAGCAGTGGCAGCAGGATGAGCAGCCCGCCCAGGGTCACCAGCTCGCGCTGACCCAGCCCCAGCCCCAGCACCTCGGTGGCCGCCCCGGCGGCGAGGAACGCCCGTCCCCGCGTGGTCAGTCCGGCGAGCAGTGACCGCATCAGGCTCCTAGCGGTGCTGGGGCAGCGGGACCTGCTCGACGATCCCGGCCAGCACGTCCTCCGGCTGCCTGCGCGCGACCAGGGCTTCCGCACTCGGCAGCAGCCGGTGCGCCAGCACCGGCAGGGC
>Ga0306920_100000212_pt1 | contig 68063 bp, 79 predicted proteins | sample flu12Cox44000170_FD_204666 | JGI IMG/M metagenome (GOLD analysis project Ga0306920, IMG submission 204666) | Lab enrichment of tropical soil microbial communities from Luquillo Experimental Forest, Puerto Rico - flux4day.12C.oxic.44.000.170 (v2)... | ecosystem: Environmental > Terrestrial >...
TCTAAGGCCTTATTGATGATCCTCTCCAGTTCGACAGGAACATCAGGGTTTAGCCGTACTGGAAGAACAGGTGCTTTGTTGAGGATGGAATCGAAGATTGCTGCCGATGTATCTCCACGAAACGGTAGAGTGCCCGTAGCCATCTCGTAGAGGACCGCCCCGAAGGAAAACAAGTCGGTACGGGCATCGAGTTCCTTCCCCAGGACCTGCTCGGGGGACATATACGCCACCGTACCCAATGGGCTGCCCGGACTAGTCAATTGTGGTTGTGTCGCGACGGTTCGCATAGAACTCCCAACCGCAGTAGGTTGGTCTTTGGGGTTAGTTAACTTGGCGAGGCCGAAGTCGAGAATCTTAGCGTGCCCGCGTTTGGTAACGAAGATGTTCGCGGGCTTGATGTCGCGGTGAAGGATTCCCTCGGCGTGCGCCGCGTCGAGTGCGTCCGCCACCTCGACGCCAATCTCCAACAGTTGCTCCAATTCCAGCGGACGGCCGGCAATTAAGTGCTTGAGTGTTTGCCCGTCCAGAAACTCCATCACGATAAACGAGCAACGCTCGTATTCACCAATTTCGTGAATGGTACAGACGTTAGGATGATTCAGAGCAGAAGCAGCGCGAGCCTCACGCCGAAAACGCTCCAGCGCCTGTGGATCTTGCGCTAGTTCGTCGGGCAGGAATTTCACTGCAACAAAACGGCCAAGTTCGGTGTCTTCCGCTTTGTAAACCACACCCATGCCGCCACCGCCGAGCTTCTCGATGATGCGGTAATGCGAGATGGTCGCGCCAATCATGTCGCGAGAGGCTGTTGAAAGCAATGATGATGGTAAGGGCGAACTCAACGCGAGTCAATTCATTGCAGTGCTTTGCGCGTAAGGCACGCGAATCCTCGAGCAACTGCAACAACAACTGACTCAAGGACAGCACGTCCACAGGATACGAACGGCTTCATCATGCATTCGCGGACGCGGTGGCACAGTGCGCGCAACCCTTGCAACTGCTCCGCGGTTCTTGAGCCAAAACACTCGCACTTACAAGATAATCAGAAGACAATAGACTGACGCGCAGCCTGGATCATTGGCACATGCTCTCAGTCTGGGAACGACTGGTAAAGGTTCTTCACAGGCATTTCGAAGCTGAGGCGCCGCTGCAAGGGCAGGGAAGAGTCATGTTCCATCCGCTGACGGGCTTTCCCGACCTCTTAGGACAACACTGGTTCGTCGATCGCCACCAGCACATCGTAGAAGTTGAACAGTTGAACGTCTGGCCGGTTTGAACCAGCACGCGAACGATGTCAGCCAGATAGTTCAATGGTTGCGTGGCGCAGAACTCGTCGTGCAGGTTGAATGAGCCAAAGACCATATTGACAACGGACATGTAGTCCTCGTCGCTGCAGTAGAAGGGTTGGAACGCACCGGGATATCTGGCCACGAGGGAATCAGGAGGTGGAGCTAAAGCAGGCGTCCGGTCCAGGGAACGTGCGGCAGGAGATCGTAGAAGAACTCTGGATCCCCTTGCCATCAAGGATCACCATCGGCAGACGATGGGGATCGTTGAAGTGCCAACCACTCACGCCAAATCTTGCGTGATGATGTTCTTGAGAAGCGTGGTCTTGCGGGATCCAATTGCAGCAATAATTAGTAATAATAAGGATAGTGCAACCGATGACGGCGAACCCAATTAAGGGCCAGGTAGCGGGCTAATTCGACATTTTGGCGGCTTTCCAGATAAAAACGCTCACGCATACCATGCGAACCAGCACACTACCATCAGGACGAGAGCAACCATGATTCAGAGGACATATAAATCAGCAGATGATGCGCGACTTGCACCGTCATCCTTTCTCCTAGCGTTCTTCCTCGGCTTTCCGGAGGGCTGCGTGACTATTCCTGCCGAGGGCAATCACTCAAGGAGATAACCCAATTCGTTTCACCAGGCTTGAACACCGCGGATCTGAGCGCCGCTTGTCATCCATCGGGCAGACAGCGAGGTAAAGCAAATCGTCATCCCGTTCCTCGTAGCCTTTCTCCATCCACTGGAAAGCCTTATCGCGTTCATCAAGTCCGATGTAAACCTTGGCGATGTCAGCCGGCTTCACATAGACCTGCTGGCGCAAAGCCTTAAAGGCGTTCAGCGATTTCGAGGGCCTCGCGCCTTTTGCCGGCGACCGGGTAGGCATATCCCAGGCCCCCCTTGAACAACACCAGCGTAACGGTGGGTTGGTCAGCAACGTCTTCTCCAACCCTGCCGACCAGTGATCGATTTGTCTGTGGAGGCCCTGACGGTGTTGTCCCCTTCATCACGCACACTTTTCAATGGCAGGATGGCACGCTCACCGACTTGGGCGCCCTTCCCGGGGGCAGCAATTGCAGCATGCCCGAGTCGGTAAATGACGATGGGCAGATCGTCGGCAGTCAGGAATAGCTGAGGTCGTTCCAGTGACGGGCGTTAACCAGACGCGCGCCGTTCTTTGGAAAGACAGTGAGATCGCAGACCTTGGGTTCTTTGGGGGAAATCAGAACCAAGCACTCTCTATCAACAAGCTCCGGCGGCAATGAAAGTGCCCGGCGTAATTTTCACAGCCCAGCAGGGCTTCTCGTGACGTTGTGCAGGTAACGTAGATGTTAATCCGACGACTGCGGCGGATATGCCAGATGTCGGGAAGTCCAGCGATTGTTAGAGGCAATCCCAGTGGCTGCACTGATGGCCAAAGTCATCTACTGAAGACCGACCAGCGTGGGCAACGGCGTCTCGACAAGGAGGATAAAATCGGCTGCGACATGGGAGCGTATGAACGGCAGGGCGAATAGCCTGTCGATCATGTCCTCGCGCATTTGGCGTTCAGCGCATCGAAGATCCTCACCATCTGAAGTCGTGCGGAGTGTACGAGGTCAGCGTGTTGGCAATTACCGCTAAAAGCGTAGCGAAAGGCAACTAAGTCCGCCGTCCATCTTGCGAAACTCAGACGCATTGAGGACGATCGCCTTGTAGCCCAACTCTGACAGGGTTGATCGCAACCAAGGAAACCCCGCGGGCACCAGCACGTGATCGTTGACCATGACACAATTGCAAGCGTAACTTTCATCCGGTGGGACCCGAACGAGTTCGTAGCCTTGGAAGTCACTCCAGCCCGCCATCTCTTCCATCACGACGAGTCTCCGGCAATTCAGATACGCGATTCCACTCTTCAGGTGGAGGATTGAATGCATCCCTCGGATGTCAACAACTGATGACGTATAGCCTTCGGCCGCCAAGATCTCATTAAGTTGCCGGGCCCCTTCTTCATTGGTACGCTGCGAGACTCCAATAAAAAAATGAGACCCCGCGTCGCAGATGTCCCCTCCATCTACGGTACCTGGCGGCTTAATTTCGTAACGCTTCCTAAACAGGTGCTCAACAACAGTACGAATACTGGTCACCTCGCCCAACCGCGAGCTAGCCCCGGGCCGCATTAAAATCGCGGCCTTGCTCGTGGGTACCGCCATATCTTCGACGAAAGTGGAATCTGGATGATCTGGGTCGGCATCGAGACGAAACAGCTCAAGTCCACATCGTTCGAGTGCCTTGCAATAAGCGGCGTGCTGTTCCAGAACTTCGGAAAAGACCGGCTTGCCAAAGTCTACGGTGGTTAGTCCATCGGCAAAGTTTTCAGCAGGCGTACGAACTATTGCTCGTCGAAACAGAACTTTCCTCCGTCATGCGGGCCACGGCTCAGTTGGTTTGCTCAACCAAAGATACACAGGGATGCTGAGCAGCAGAAGCAGAAAAAAACGTAATGCATTAGATGGGTCACTGTGTCCTACCGCGATCAGAAACAGAAAGGAGGCTGTTAGCACGATGCCCGTGCTCCATGGGAACCACCAAGCACGATAAGGGCGGCGCGCCTGCGGTTCGTGTCTCCGCAGGGTAAACAGCGCCACGCAGTTGAGGCAGTAATTGGATGCAACAAAGAAAGAAGCAACGGTCACGATGTTTTCGAAGCTGCCACTGGCGACCATCAGCGCTGCCGCCAAAGAAGAGAGCAGCAGGGCTGGGCGGGGTGTTCCGCTGCTGCTTACCGACGAAACTTTCTCTGTGAATAAGCCATCGCGGGCAACAGCAAACAGAATGCGCGGGGCGCCCAGCATCACCGAATTAATCAGGCTGATCAGCGTCAACAGAGAAAGAAGTGTTACGAAATGTCCGCTCAGCCTTGCGAATCGGGTGGAAGCGAATACCAGTTGCGCAGCGTCCGCTGCCGGAAGCCTTGAAGCGGCAAGCTCCTCCATGGGCATGACGACAAGAAACGCGACATTGATTAAAAGATAGATGCTAACAATCACCGTGACTCCGCCGAGCATGGCACGTGGTAGATTTCGGGAAGGGTTAGTGTCTTCTTCAGCAAAATAGATCGCCTCGTACCAGCCGTCGTAGGTCACCACAACGGCACGCAGTGCCACAAGCAAGGCGGCAACAATGCTGAACGGACGGGATGGAACCGTTGGCAATGGATGAAGTAGTGCACTTCCGCTTGCGCAGTGGCAGTGTAAGAAACACGCACATGCGAGAGAGATGAGCGTCAACGCGGTCACTGAGCTCATGGCCTGTAGCACAACGCTGCTAAGACGCAGCCCAATCCATTGCAAAACGGTAATCAACAAGAGCAGAGCGAGAGCGATCGCCGTCTCATGACCCGCTACCTTGGTCAACAGCGAGGAAAAATACTCGCAGCGGCATACGAGGCGTAGGCCAGCACGGTGCAATTGTTGAGCCAGTCGCCCCATCCCACCACGAACCCGACCGGACGTCCGAATGCGCGCTTCGCATATACATAAAAGCCCCCGGCTTCCGGCAACATGGCAGCCAATTCAGCCACGGAGGAGGCTCCCAAGAGCGTGCACGCTCCGCCCGCAATCCAAATGGTCAGAATCAGCCAGGCACTCGCCAACTCAACGGCAACGGTTCCGGGCAGACGCAGAATGCCAACGCCTACCGTACTTCCGAATACCACAGCCAAGCCGAAGCCCAGGCCCAGAACGCGCATCAATCGTGGGTGCGTTCTGTTACTTACTGTGGCGTCGAATGGCAGAATACGATCTCCCGGAGTGCGTCGACTGAGTGTATATGAACGAAGAGATTGCGGATAGGCTCCGCCGCAACCGGAGTCGCTGCCGAGGCAAGGTGAACAAACGCCCGTCCAATAGTAATGGCTTCTTCAAGGTCATGCACCCGGCTCAGCTCCCCTTTCCTGTGCCTCTCGCCTGGTTGTTGTCAGTGGCAGCGCGTCGAGCAAAACGAATCCCAAAAGAAAAAGCCGCCCCGCGAGGCGACTTCTTGGATGGACAAGATCTCAATCCCGCTTAGTTGAGGTAGAGTTGAGCCGTTTCGGTACGGTAGCCAGAGGCTGCCGTGCCGCCGGAGACGTCAAAAGAAACGTTCACGGTCTGAGTACTACCAGCAGGGATGCCTGAAATCATCCATTGGAACGTATGGACACTGGCGAGAGGCCCAGTTGTGTCGGCATCGACATTGACAATGAAGGACGGGCTTATGGTTCCCCCAGTCGATGAAATCAACATTTGGGCTACAGTTCCGGACGGGATGTTCCAAAACTGCGAAGATACATCCAGGCGAATGGTGCAGCCTCTAGTGTGGGCAGCCGGGCACGTGAACCTCACGGGCCCGAAAGCCGCTGCCGCAGTTGTGCTCAATCCCAAAAAGTTGTTTTCGGTGTCCACGACGGTTTTGGACAGTGTAAGAGGACCTGTCACTACCGGGGGAAGGGCCAACGGGCCGGCTTCTTCCGACGGCTGCGCGCTGGATTGCGCAAATGTGGCAGTCGCAAATGCTCCTACGAACAGGCAGAGGAGCGCAAGGGTTGTTGTGATGGAACGATTCTGAAGCGTCATTGGAAGGTCATCTCTCCTTGTATATTTTCTTGCCACAAGCGGCAGTCTTTGTGGAATAGTGAAAGATTCCGGCCGCTCCGTTTCAGGACCTGGAATATTTCTTACCGATGGTCCCCGAAGCAACGACCTGAATTTCATAGCCTCGGCAATTTCGCTGGCTTCCAAGCGCTCCTTTCGCACAATTAGGCGAAACACGCTGCATGCCAGCTTAGAGAGATGAGAAAATAGGCGGGCATCTACTGCAGAAGTCGAAGGATTGCAAAGAGTTAGATTGCGCCAAAGTTTGCAGTCCTTTGGTAGTACAGTTTCTCAAGCTGCTATATGGGTATCCGAAAGGATACTGTGGCAACCAGTCGGATCGTAGTAAGCCCTCTTAATGTAACACACAAAATATGTGTGATGGCGATAGAGTGGGTTGATCGAAGCGGCCAGAAGCTATGTGTTTTGCACTTTTTGAATGACGATCTAGAGTTGGGATCAGTTGGGATATGCGCCCGAGCGCGTTGTGGCGAGAGCCATGTTATGGAGAAGCAAGCGAAAATAGCTATTGTAGGTCCACTTCGAGATACAGTGCTGGTCCTCGGCAAGACGATTGTCACTGTGGAGTTCGATGCCAACAACCCCGGGCTGTGGTATGTCCTGTCATATTTTGTGGCACCTGGACGCGGGGATGGTTGCCCTTGTGCAGTACGAGGCTTAAGGGTATTGCGAGGAGTTCAGCACGACGAGCGCTCGCGCTCGTACAGCAGCGACCCTGCATGATCTTCCTTCCTCCGATGCGAATCGCGACCCGAGAATGGGTGTTCGCGGCGCCATTAATTCTGCCCCTGGCACCGGTTCCGATTAGGGCCGATGCCTGCCAGCCCTTGATAACAGATAGCCATAGAGTCATAATGATTTGAAACGATTTAATTGCTCTTGCGCCTAGGTCCGGCGAATGTGGTATTGTGTCGGGCGTCCAGGCGCCCACTTACGTCCTCTGCACGGCCAGCGATGATTTTCTCCCAGTCTCATCGCTGGCGTTTTTTCAAGCCACCATGCTTTAAACGGGATTAATTTCTGCCTCTGGCGGATGCCGATTTGAAGGTCATTCTGTCTCCGAGCCTTTCAGAAGTAACAGGCACGGGTTCCGCCGAGCACAATCTGGTCATAATTTGCGAATTTCCGGTTGCTGATTGCGCGCTTTCCACCCTGCTGAAAAGTCTTTCGCTGTAACAACTTTCTCATCTCGGCACTTAAGTTCGATCCCGAGACGGGAGCACAGGTCCGGCCGAGCAGAAAATTTGAGCCCGGCAAATGCACACATGTTGCGTGCTTATATCAGGCCGGGCTGGTGGCATCTACTGCAATCGCTGCGGACGATTCATTGGCGCCAGCCCGCGCACACCCCAGTGAACACCGCTGAAGAAGCGCATCTCTGCATCCCGGTTGCAGCCTGAGGTAACAAGCAAGCCGCACAGAAGGTCTGCAACATGCGGGGTAAACTCCGTGAGTCACGCTGAAAAATGCGGTAAAATTTGGAGTTTGATCAGGCTAGAAGCGAAGTAGGAAGTAGGTGAGATGAAGCTGGACGTGGACTGCTATTCGGGGCGGAAAGCAGACGAACGGCCGGTTCGTTTCCGTCTCAACGGCAACGAATACCTTGTCGAGGAAGTACTCGACCAGTGGTACGGCTCGGCCGGCACCTTTTTCAAAGTCCGTGCCGACGACAAAAATCTTTATGTCCTGCGCTGCGACACATCGAGGCCAGAAGGACTTTGGTATCTCGAATCATTTCGGCAACTCCAACCCAACAACTGCAGCTAGGAGCAGGTCTCCTCGCTCTCCCAGGTACTCGCCTACCGACCCTTTATGAGAGGACATGAGGCGCGACGACGTTCTGTCGACTTCAATAAATCGTGATTGTCCAGAAAACGCTGGATGTACTGCCGGACGCTCGTGACCAAATCTTAAGCTCGTATAGAATTGAATGTGTAAGTAAGGTGGTTCGGTCAAGCCCCCGCCCTTGCAGGTACTGGAAAATCCGCTTCGCCGCCGAGATGACGAATCCACCGGCGGCGACGTGAAAAAGGGTACTACGTTACACCAATCGCGTGGCAACTGCAGCCCTATCGTGACACTCAGTCTGGAGCCAGAAGAACCTATGATTGGATTCTCAACACGTGTCTCTTACGCAATTCGTTGTTTTTTTTCGCTCTTGTTTAGGGGCACGGTTCCTCAAGACATTGCCCGTGCGCTGGCCGTTACACCTGAAGCGAGTACGCTGAACACGCAGACGGTTGTAAAGCCCAAGGCAAGCGAAAAGCCTTCGGTCGAGTCCTTCGACCGGGCCGTGCAGATGCTTGCCTTGTTGCAGCGTGACGGAAGGTTGATCGACTTTCTCACGGAAGATGTGTCACCGTATGCGGATAGCCAGCTTGGAGCGGCGGTTCGAACCATTCACGCTTCTTGCCGGCAGGTGCTTGATCGCTACGTGAAGCTGGAGCCAGTCATCTCTTCGGAAGAAGACCAGCCCGTAACTGTGCCCGTGGGTTTCGATCCCGCTGCGGTGAAACTGCTGGGAAACATAGTTGGTGAGCCTCCTATCAAGGGAATGCTGCGTCACCGGGGCTGGCGCGTGAAGGAAGTGACTTTGCCTTTCCTGCCGCAGGGCGCAGGTCGAGAGATCATCGCTCCAGCAGAGGTCGAGATTACGTAGAAGTATCGCCCTGCTTTCAACACATTCATTTTGAATTACAGGATTTGTTGATGGAGGTTTGATTGGATTCAGAATTCATCGTTGGCATCGATTTAGGCACCACGAATTCCGCCGTATCGTACTGTCAAGTCGCGAATGAAAGTGCGCACATCGCGGTTGAGACCATTCCGCAACTTGCAAATCCGCATGAGCTTACGGAACGCACCCTTCTGCCTTCATTTCTCTTTATCCCGGGCGAGCTCGATTTTCCCGCCGGCAGCCTAGGCTTGCCCTGGGATGAAGCGCCGAAGTACGTAATCGGAGAGCTCGCCCGCAAACGGGGCGCCGAAAATCCTTCGCGGCTGGTTGCGTCGGCGAAGTCATGGCTGTCGTATGCTTCCGTGAATCGAACGGCATCAATCCTGCCGTGGCAGGCGCCGGACGAAGGTATCAAGATCTCGCCGGTGGAAGCTTCCGCGCAATACCTGCAATACATACGCTCGGTGTGGGACGCACAGCATGCAGGTGACGGATCCGGTCCACGCCTGGGGCATCAGGACGTGCTGCTCACGGTGCCAGCGTCGTTTAACGAAGAGGCCCGCGAGTTGACGATGCGCGCAGCCGAGCAAGCAGGTCTGGAGCGCGTGACCCTTCTTGAAGAGCCGCAGGCGGCGTTCTACGCGTGGCTCCAGAGCCAGGGAGACAGGTGGCGCGAGAAAATCAAGGTCGGCGACTTGGTACTGGTGTGCGACGTCGGGGGCGGTACGACAGACTTCAGCCTGATCACCGTCATGGAAGAAAACGGTGATCTAGCCTTGAAGCGGGTTGCGGTCGGAGATCACATTCTGCTGGGTGGCGACAACATGGACCTCGCCCTGGCACGATTACTGCAGAAGAAGTTGGAGGCTGAAGGCAATCGCATCGACATGTATCAGCTCCAGGGCTTATGGCACCAATGTCGGGCAGCCAAAGAATACCTGTTCGAGCATCCTAAGTCGGCAAAGCAGGACGTCACGTTACTCGGCAAGGGACGCAAGCTGGTCGGCGGCACGATCAAGACGCAATTGTTGCGTGAAGACCTTGATCACGTGCTGATCGAAGGCTTCTTTCCTCAAGTAGCCAGCGATGAAATACCAATGCGACAGCGCCGAATCGGGTTTCAGGAACTAGGGTTGCCCTATGCCAGCGATGCTGCTGTCACGAGACACCTTGCTCACTTCCTGTCGCAACAGGTGCGAAACAGTCCGGAGGCTGGCAACATTCGCCGCGGCAAGAGCGGGGTGGCGTGTCCCACACATGTCCTTTTCAACGGCGGCGTGATGAAAGCTGCAGCTCTGCGCGACCGCCTCGTGAGTGTATTGAATCGCTGGTTAATGGAAGAGGGTTTCGAGGTGCTTGGATCGGCGCAGGTGCTTGATGCTCCTGACCTCGAGCACGCCGTGGCACGCGGGGCGGCTTACTACGGAAAAGCTCGGCGTGGACAGGGAGTACGGATTCGGAGTGGCGCGTCGCGCACGTATTACATCGCAATCGAGAGCGCGATGCCCGCGGTTCCCGGCGTGGTAGCGCCAATGAAGGCGCTGTGCGTCGTACCTTTTGGAATGGAAGAGGGAACAGAGGTGGAAATTCCGGGGCGCGAATTTGGGTTGGTCGTTGGCGAGCCAGCGGAGTTTCGTTTCCTCTCTTCTACTGTTCGCAAGCAGGACCGCGTTGGTGACTTACTCGAGGACTGGCTAGGCGACATCGAGGAACTCAGTCCGCTTGAGGTGACCCTAAACATCGAAGGTCAGCAGGGAGCTGTTCTTCCTGTGCGCTTGGAGTCACGCGTAACCGAGATTGGCACACTCGAAGTGTGGTGTGTTTCCAGTGTTAGCGGACAGCGCTGGAAGCTTGAACTAAACATCCGGGAAAAGGGCGACTGATAAAGTGGCGGCGATGGACCGATCTTCCCGTTACCTCATCGGCATCGATCTGGGCACCACGAACTCCGTGGTTGCCTATATCGACACGGCAAAGGCGTCGGATGAAGCGTCATCCGGCATTCCCGTCCTTGACATCGTACAGCTCGTTGGGCCCGGTGAGGTCGGGGCGATCCCAGCCCTTCCTTCGTTCCTCTACTTCCCGACTCCAGATGAAACCGCATCACGTGCGTTCGATCTGCCCTGGGAAGAACAGCCGTCGGTCATCGCAGGCGTGGCGGCCCGTGAGTATGGCGCAGTCATGCCGGGACGGCTAGTGTCATCGGCGAAATCGTGGTTATGCCAGGACGCGGTGGATCGTACCGCTCAGGTGCTGCCGCGCGAGGCGGAGCCACCTGAGCCTATGGTATCTCCGGTCGAGGCTTCGGCACGCTACCTCATGCATCTGCGCGAGGCGTGGAACTACGCGATGTCAGCAAGGAATGGAAGCACTCCGGAGCTGCTCTTTGAAAACCAGGCGATTGTTTTAACCGTGCCAGCGTCCTTCGATGAAGAGGCCCGAGAGCTGACTGTGGATGCAGCGCGGCGGACTGGCCTGGAAAACCTTACCTTGCTGGAAGAACCGCTGGCCGCTTTCTATGCCTGGGTCGCCAGGGAGCAGCAGGCGATCCGTACGCAGGTGCAGGATACCGACCTCCTGCTTATTTGCGACATAGGTGGCGGTACGTCGGATTTCAGCCTGGTACGCACACATGTGGTCGGTGGCAACATTCAGTTCGAGAGGACAGCAATCGGCGATCACCTTTTGCTCGGCGGAGAGAACCTTGATCTTGCCCTTGCACGGCGCGTGCAACAGAAGCTCAACGTCAAGCTCAGTCTGCGACAGCGTCGTGCGCTCGAAATAGCGTGCCGTACAGCCAAAGAACAACTGCTAGGCGACACTAACATTGACCGGCTTCCAGTCAGCATTCTTGGTACGGGGCGAGCGGTCGTGGGGCAGATGCTCCGGACTGAACTGACGCGTGACGAAGTATTGCAACTGCTCTTGGATGGCTTCCTGCCTTTGACAGCTCCGGAAGAGGTGCCGTTGCGCGCTCGGCTCTCCGGGCTGCGTGAGGTGGGGCTTCCATATGCGAGCGATCCGGCAATTACGAGGCATCTCGCAGCCTTCCTGCAACAAGCGGCAGCGGCATTGAGTGGAAACTCAGGTGCGGCTTCCCGCGAGCCCGTTCGTCCACAGATGGTCAAGCCAGACGCGGTCTTGTTCAACGGTGGCTTCTGCATTCCGGAGATCACGCGTGAGCGAATCGTTGAGGCGATTGCTAACTGGTTCGGCACGAAGGAAGACGGCTGGCGTCCCAGGGTTCTCCGCAACGACGCGATGGACAGTGCGGTCGCGGTCGGTGCGGCGTACTACGGCCGAGTGCGGCGCGGGGAAGGTTTGCGGGTGAAGGCTGGCAGCGCGCGCACCTACTACATCGGAACCCGCACCGAGGGTGCTGCAATTTGTGTGTTGCCGGCCGGAACGGAGGAAGGGACAACGTTGCCATTGGGCCGTAATTTCTCGGTGCTGGCGAATCGGCCAGTGTCGTTCAACCTGTTCAGTTCGACTGTGCGGCACGACGCGCACGGAATCCTCGTCGAATTGGACCCGGCCCAGGTGCATCGGCACGCGCCGTTGGTGACACTGCTGCGATACGGGAAGAAGCTGCAACAGATGGAATTGGCGGTGCGACTGTCGGTGAGCTTCACCGAAGTCGGCACCTTGGAGCTCTGGTGCGAATCGGTCAACTCGCAACACCGCTGGAGGTTACAGTTTGAATTGAGGGGTGACGTCGGTAGTGAGGACACTCATGTCAGAGCAACAAGGCAGGCAGCTATCGCGCCATTGTCCTGGGAACTTTCCGAGGAGTCGCTTCAGGCTGCGAGGAACGCCACTCGAGCGGCCTTCACGATATTCCGGGACGCAGAGCCTAACGCCCCTGCAGCACTGGTCAACGGGTTGGAAGCGGCAATAGGACTCAAAAAGGAGTCGTGGCCGATGCCGGTGCTCAGGGCGCTGTCAGATACGTTGCTTGACGTTGCTGATGGCCGAAAGTTAAGTGCGCCGCACGAAGGGCGGTGGCTGAACCTGCTCGGCTTCTGCTTGCGTCCCGGTTTTGGAGACGCACAAGACAGCGGGCGCATGAATCTGGTACGCAAGTTATATCAATCAGGGCTAGCGTTTTCCGGCGAATTGCAGAACCAAGTCAATTGGCTTGTTCTTTGGCGACGAATTGCAGGCGGGCTGAACGCAGCGCATCAACACGAGATTCGTAATTACCTTGGCGGAATTGGAATCGGACGGACGATGCCCGGCAAGCGCTTGAACGCCCAACTGGAGCGCGACGGCTGGCGCCTGTTAGCCAGTCTGGAACATCTGTCGGGCGCCACTCGCGCCGCTCTTGGCGGCGAACTGCTGCGCAAGTTCAAGAAGGAGCCTGCTGATAGCGCCTGGTTATGGTCACTCGGCCGGTTTGGAGCGCGCATCCCACTGTATGGTTCGCTTGCTTGTGTTGTGCCAGTGGAAACCGCGCAGCAATGGATTACAGCCCTGCTCGATTCGCGCGAACTGAATCAAGAAGGGGCTAAGACGATCATTCAACTCGGCAGACTAACTGGGGACCGAAAGCGCGACATCAGTCGGGATGTCCTGAATCATGCCATCGATCGGCTGAAAGCTCGGGGCGGGGCCGATGACTTGTCGTTGCGTCCCCTTGCGGAATTTGTACTGCCTGATCGATCCGATGCATCTCGAACCTTCGGCGAGCCACTTCCGAAGGGACTGCAGTTGGAAATCACCGCAGCCTGCCTGTCGCTTGTTTCGGCAATCGCTGCCGAAGGCTACGCGTTGCATTGACTATTCCAGCCAATAGCATCTGTGGTAGCAGCGGGAGCGGACAAGCGACCACGTCCATTTCATCGGGAGGACGTGCAGGAGCGATCTGTTCCGCGATAGTTGTCTTCGAGTGACGAATTAGCGGTCGCTTCACTTAGCCGTCGAAGTCCTGTGGGAGCATCCGTATGAAGTTTTACTCGGTCGCAGAAATCGAAATAACCGATCAAAGTTGGGTTCCGGAATATGTCAAGAACGTAACCAGGCTAGTTGAGCAGCGCGGCGGTCGGTATCTTGTCCGCACGTCCAAAGTTGAGAAAATTGAAGGCGAACGAAACGTCCCTCAGGTCTTTTTGATCATTGAATGGCCCTCCAGGGACGTCGCAGAAGCATTCTATGGGTCGGACGAGTACCGGCCTTACCGGCAGGCTCGTATTGAGAGAGCACGAAATGAGTTTCTCCTCGTGGCGGGCGAAGACATGGCCAAGATGGCGAACATTACCGGTTAGACTTCAGCGTCACCTCGGCTCCAGGGACGTTTACTCCTCGATCACGTACGGAAAGCCTTTGTCTCAATTGCTCGGCGAGAGTTCGAGTTGCTCGATACGTACCGCTCGAAGAAGCAGAAGAGATTCATGCCAACGTGTGCTTACCAAGGCAGACTCTCTGGTGCGTTACATGATTTTGTAAAAGCCCGCGGTATGCAGATGACAGTCTACTCACGTCGATCCCTCTCGGTGGGCCTTCTCTTCAAATGGCTACTCACCAGAAATTCGGCGCCATGCGCCCCCTCAGGAAGGTCCGCAATGAACCTGCTCAAGCGCAAACCCTGGTCAGTTCACGAACGTCTCAAAGCCTGGTAAATGGGGACTCCAGTCGCTGCTTCGCCCAATCGCGGGCAGTCACCGGACCAATCTCGTACTGACCAGACTGCATGGTTTGCGTGTCGTCCGACCCAGCTACGATTCGACACAACGAAGATGGCTCGTTCGCGCTCGCCCAGTAAGTCGTACATCTGTGCGGACCAGATTTGACGCGCATCCGGGCATCGACCTCCGAACGTTGTGTAAGCTCATCGAATGCTGCGATTGCACCACGATAAACACTTACCTCATAGAGGGACATCCCCAGGTAGCCAAGCGTCCAGATTCCGAGGGTCCAGTTCGATTACGCGGCGGAACGCAGCAGCAGAATCCTCGTTTGAACCGGCCTCAACGAGCCGCTGTCACGGCGTGCTACTTGCCACGGTAGTCCACGAAGAGTTGTGGAAACTCTTCTTTCAAAAGCTTTATCTTCGGCAAATCACATACTTTAATGTAGGGGTTGTCGGGATTACGAAGAGCATAATCCTGGTGATAGTCCTCCGCTCGATAGAAGCCCTTCAACGGGGCAACCTGCGTGACGATTGGCCTGGAAAAAACCTTCTCGTCGTCGAGCTGCGAAATATATGTAGTCGCAATTTGCTTCTGCTCGTCACCAATATAAAAGATGGCAGACCGATACGACGCTCCCACATCCGGGCCCTGTCGATTGAGTTGTGTGGGATCGTGCGCCACGGAAAAGAAGATGCGAAGAAGCTGTCCGTAGGTGATCTGGGCCGGATCATAAATTATTTCGACGGACTCCGCGTGGCCTGTCGTTTCGGTCATCACCTGATCATACGTTGCGGCATGGGCTGATCCACCGGCATAGCCAGCAGTTGTTTTGAGCACTCCCTTCACCCGCTCAAAAACCGACTGGGTACCCCAAAAGCACCCACCTGCGAAGACCGCCGTTTGCTTGCCCCGTTTTGCGGCGAGAGTCGCGTCCACTTTGGCCGCCGGAATCGGTGCACGCGGCTCAGCGTTGGCATAGCTGAGAAGAGAAATAGCGACTGCAATGGCGAACGTTAAACTCATGTTTCGCGGTGACATCTCAAGCTCTCCGGCACTTGCTCCATGAGATGCCTGCCGAGTCGATTGGTTACAGGCGAGCCGCGGGGAACGGTAACCACTCAGAAACTCGCCCCACACCGAATAGGGAGACGATCCCGCCGGACGTAAGCACGGTCGTCCAGGTTTTAGGCCAGTGGTCGTATGTCGAGGAACTTCGATTGACCAGCTTTGGCGGTATACCCAAGAGTGGCTTGGCGTTATTTTTCGCTCGCCTACGCTGTCGACCGACGGGTGCCGTTCACGACGCCACACCAGGCGCACAATTTCCTCACCAGGTACTTGGCAAGGCCTGCGATCGGGCAGCGCGTTTTGCTGTTGGCACAGTTCGCACTCTACTTTCGAAGGGCACACGAATGTTCACATCAAGTGGGGTCACACGGTGTCGGGGACAGTGCTGGAGAACGGAAGGTGAAAGCCGCATTTCGTGAAGCAGCCACTGGCAATCGAGAACCGGCGCGCTGGCTATGTTGCTCAAGCTTTGACTCATATCGTTGACCGAGGCACGCGATCACTCGAGCCCTGACGCGTCTTCAAATCGGACGTGTGCAGTCAGGGATGGGCGACGAGGTTACGGCATGCAAGTCCTAGAAGGATCCTCTGGAAACACGCGGACCCCGACATCTCCATCCACAAGCAAGCAAAAGCGGAGTACTCGAAATTGCAGTAACACATTCTGGAAGGCAACACTCCCTTTGACCTGTCGCTCCGAGGATCTGAACGGTAAGATGAAGCGGATGCGAGTTCTTCGTTCCACCACTCTATTCATACTTGCCGCGATCGCGGCAGTGGCTCAGCCACCAGCGGTGCAGATCCAGGCTCCAACTGATGTTGGTGCTGCCCCGGTTGACGCTGCGAAAACACCGTCGGGCCTGTCGACAAAGGTACTGAAGCCTGGCACCGGCAACAGCGGCCCCGCCAAGGACGAGGTTGTCACGATCGTCTACACTGCCTGGACGGCCGACGGAAAGATGTACACCAGCACTGCCACGCGTGGTCAGCCGGCGACTGCTCAAGTCAACCGTCTACTCCCCGGCCTGAGCGAGGGTGTTCAGCTGATGGTGCTGGGCGAGACCCGCCTGCTGTGGATTCCCGAGTCGCTCGCCTACAACGGCCAACCGGGAAAGCCGAAAGGGATGCTGGTGTTCCAGGTGACGCTCGTCGATATGCCAACGCGAGCTCCGGCCGACGCGAAAGCGCCTCCTGCCGATGCAAAGCGAACGGCAAGTGGTCTGGCCTATCAAGTGCTAAAGGTGGGCACCGGCACCCGCCATCCTAAGAAGTTTGCCGAGGTTACGGTCAATTACACGGGCTGGACAGCCAACGGCAAGATGTTCGACAGCTCCGTTGCGCGCGGTGAACCGGCGACCTTTCCACTCGACCGAGTTATTTCTGGGTGGACCGAAGGATTGCAGTTGATGGTCGAGGGAGAGAAAACACGCTTCTGGATTCCCGAGAGGCTCGCCTATCAAGGCAAGCGGGCGCCGTTTGGGATCCTCGTATTCGACATCGAGCTGATCAAGATCCGGTAGCGACAAGTCAATGAAGAACGCGATAGAGTGGCGAGGTTTGATGGGGAATGCATTTCCACAAGGCCAGATCTGAAGCCGGATCTTCAAAGCGCGCCTTTCGGTAAGAAGCTGGGCCTGTTCAGTAAGGTTCGTTTCCATGTTGTGTTTCCCCCAAGAATGGAAACCGGGATAGTCCCCAAACGACAAAGTCCACGGCTCTCCCGAGAGGGTTGTGCCACCTCCGGCAGCTCGGCGTCTAACGACCTTAGACGGCGTCGTGTAAACGTTAGGAAATAACTGTCTATGGGATTTCAGACGGTGTGCGCTAATCTGTTGGTGATCAGGTCCAGGAGCCACACCTGGTCCACTTGCGCGGGTCAACGTAGGTGGGCTGTTCAACGACGAAACAGCATGACATCCTTCTCTTGGATGAGGCAGTTGTCTTTGTTTTTGCTTGAGGGCTTTTTGCAAGCCCCAACTGAAAGCGGTGGAAGCAAGCATCATGAGCATTCCGAAACTTGTTGAGGACTTTTACCAGCGCATTTGGAATGACGGTAATCTGGACGCGGCGACCGAGCTGCTTACACCGCAGTTCTCGTTTCGCGGCTCTCTCGGGAACGAAATGAGGGGCCGAGAAGCATTCAAGAAGTACGTTCGTACCGTACGCACCGCTCTGGTCGATTATCAGTGCGAAATTCTTTCCTGCGTTACAGAGGGAAACCAGGCTTTTGCAAAGATGTGTTTCTTGGGCCGTCACGTTGCGGCATTTCGAGGGTACGAACCGACGGGGAAACTCGTCCAATGGCTCGGGGCAGCGCTGTTCAAGTTCGAAGATTCAATGATCGCCGAGTTGTGGGTCTTGGGAGACCTCGCCGGGCTTGACACACTCCTGAGAACGCAAGCGGCAGGATGCACACCGCGATGACAGATCCGGCGCGAAAGTGACCCTGTCCCAATCACCTACGGCTTCGGGAAAGGACCACCCGGAGCCGCTTTAGAGATTCTGGTTCTCTTGTGAAATATGAGCTTTCAGCCAATTGAAAATTACGGCGTTATCGGCAACATGCAGTCAATTGCCCTTGTGGGTATGGACGGCTCGATCGATTTTCTCTGTTACCCAGATTTTGATTCCCCCACTGTTTTTGCCGCCCTGCTCGATGAAAAAAAAGGTGGGCACTTTCAGATTGAGCCCCAGCTCACGAATATGCGGATACGCCAGCTCTATCTACCGGATACAAACATTCTGCTGACCCGATTCCTTGCCGAGGAGGGTGTAGCCGAGCTGACCGATTACATGCCGATTGAGAAGGACTCGGAACAGCCGAATGAGATCGTTCGGACGGTTTCGGTAATAAGGGGCAACGTACATTTCAAATTGCGTTGCGAGCCACGGTTTAACTATGGGAGATCGGCACACCGGACAGAGATCTCGGATCGCTGCGCGGAGTTCTTCCCGACCGAGAGTCGCTGCCTTCCCATGGCCCTGTACTCCACTGTTGTTTTGGAAGCGGATGCTCAGGACGTAGTTTCACAGTTCAACTTGCGAGCCGGCGAAACCGCGACCTTCGTGCTGGGTCGACCGCGTCCCGAAGGACAACAACCTGAGATGGAGCTCGTGGGACAACGATTCCAGCAGACCTCCCGCTTTTGGAAGACATGGATTGCGAAGTCGAAATACAAGGGACGGTGGCGAGAAATGGTCAACCGCTCCGCGCTGATGCTGAAATTGCTGATCAGCCGCGAACACGGTTCATTGGTTGCAGCACCTACATTTTCTCTGCCGGAAAGCATTGGGGGAGTCCGTAATTGGGACTATCGCTTCACATGGTTACGAGATGCAACGTTCACGCTGTATGCACTGATTCGACTCGGTTTTGTCGACGAAGCAGAGGCGTTCATTGATTGGCTGAAGGGGCGGCTGAGTGACGACGCGGAGCGGGGACCATTGCAAGTTATGTATGGGATTGATGGGCGGCAAAAGCTCGACGAGCTCACTCTGGACCATCTGTGCGGATACGAGGATTCGCGGCCAGTACGCATCGGAAACGCCGCCTATCAACAGCTGCAGCTCGACATTTACGGCGAGATGATGGACGCCATTTACTTGGCAAATAAATACGGCGATCCCGTTTCCTATGCCGGATGGCAGGATGTGCAGCGCGTCCTTGAGTGGCTGGAGAAAAACTGGCAACGGCCCGACGAGGGGATATGGGAAGTGCGCGGCGGGGCAAAGGAATTCCTGCATTCCCGTGTAATGTGCTGGGTGGCCTTTGATCGCGCCTTGCGCCTGGCGCAGAAGCGCTCGCTTTCCGGGCCTCTCGACGCATGGCAGCGCACGCGAGACGAAATTCGTAACGATATCTTTACAAACTTCTGGAACGACCGGCTGCAATCGTTTGTACAAGCCAAGGGGACAGAAGACTTGGATGCGTCCGCGCTGCTCATGCCCATGATGAGGTTCATTAGTCCCGTCGACCCAATGTGGCTCTCGACCATGAGAGCGATCGAACAAAGGCTGGTTGAAGACACACTTGTCCGTCGGTATGAGGTAGAAAGTACCCATGTGGACGGCCTTCCTGGTGGCGAGGGGAGCTTCACTGCGTGCTCCTTTTGGTATGTCGAGTGCCTGGCTCGCGCCGGTAACTTGGAAAGGGCGCAGTTGTTATTTGAAAAACTCTTGGGATACACCAATCATCTTGGGCTGTACTCAGAGGAACTTGGTTCGAACGGGCAACATCTGGGGAATTTCCCTCAAGCATTCACGCATCTTGCACTGATAAGCGCCGCAACGTATCTAGACCGAGCCCTTTCGGGAACCGGGGAAGCAGTGTGGCGCTAGACGGCGCCAGCCAATATCCAAGGGCTGATTGAGTAGCACAAGATCGGCACGGTTTCCCAACTGCACCGTCCCAAACGGGTCCGCTCCCGGCACGAATTTCTTGATGAATTCGCCAGGCACACGAGTGCCAGCGGACAGCCTGATAGGGCGTGAGGCCGGACTGAACCATGTTTCCGAGATCGACGTGAATCGAGTATCCCGCGAACATTCCTGGGATATTGGGCGAATCCGATCCCGGGCAAAGGGGAACACCTGCATTGCTGAGTGCCTAAATGAGTGCCCAGCGCCCACAGCTTCGGCGCTATCAAAAATTAACCGTGCCGGATAATTCGCCGCCTCGGCTATCGCACTACTTGAAGCACTCTCGGTAAAAGCAACAGGACATCCAAGCCCACTCGAAAAGGCGCAAAAGCGCCCATCACGCTGCATGGCCTCGAATCCGAACAACGAATCATAGAAGCGGCGAGCCGGCTCACCTCCGAGACATTGATGCAGGTTTCGACGACCTTTCGAATCGCAGGTTTCTAGTCATTGCGGTGGTCTGGCTGAATTGATTTGTCGAGTCTGCTGACGGCAGCTCTTTGGAAGGGCGCTGCGGTCAGGTGCTGAAAGATCGAACAGCGCAACACCCTAAGTTCAGGCGAATGCTCGGTTCAACCTCGTTACACTGTTCCTGCCTAAACCTTCGATGAGGTCGCAGGCGCGTTTCACAGCTGTCTCTGGATCGACTTTTCCTGCGAAATTATGGCAGCACCTCTGAATCTCCGAAGAATCGAGCAGTCGCCTCAATGCCAGTGCAACACGAGGCGCTTGGTACCGCTCTGGATATATGCTGGTCCCCAGACCGAGACGCCGGGCGCGAAAGGCATTGTCGGGTTGATCGTGTCCATGCGGCACGATCAGATGCGGAATGCCGGCCTTGATCGCCTGGGCCATCGTACCAATCCCTCCCGGATAGACGATGGCTGAACAGCGAGACATGATCTGGCCAAATGGCAGATAAGAAAAGTGCCGCACGCCGGACGGCAAGTCGCTCGGTAGCTGATCCGGAAACTGCGTGACCAGCATCGCACGGTAGTCGCCGATTCGGCATGCCTGGATAGACTCCCGAAAAAAGTCCTTTAGCGTCGCGGCCGCAGATCCGGGAGTAAACAGGAGCGGTGGCGGACCCGCTTCCAGAAACTCTTCAACATCTGTGGTCACCGAGCGCCGTTCGTTATCGTCGTGCAGCACAAAACCTGCCAGATGGGTGTGCGCTGGCCAGTCGGGTTGGACAGGAGCGAACCACTCGGGGAAGAGCCCGATCACTAATTGCGGAGAGTGGACGTAATCTTGCAGAATTCGAGTCACCGCTGGCAGGGCAAGCTGCGCCCGAAAAGCATTGAGTGGAGGAGCCAGGTGGCGATCCACCATCAACTTATCGGCAATCCAAAAGAAGGCTTGCTTCAGGAATCGCGGAACGCTTCTGTCCATCCGAATGCGCCCTGGGCTCCCGCTGTCAACGAGACTGCGCAACATGACGGGCTGAAGATGAACGGTTGCGAGTGGTACGCCGAGCTTCTCTTGTGCGATTCGAGCCCCAAAGCAAAGACCTGAAGCCGCCACAACCGTGTTGACGCTGTGCCGGTCCTGAATGATGCGATAGAGCCGTTCAATATTCGGCACAATCGCCCGCTCGACAAGACAGGCGAACGACCTCGTCGGATGCCAAAGGCGCGGGTCCCCAATAATTTCTGCAGCCTCTTGAATTGTGCCCAGTGCTACGAAGTCGAGTCCAGCATCGCGCACCTGCTGTTCGAAGTATTGATTGGTGACGACAGCGGCGTGGTGCCCGCGTTCTCTCAGGGCGGTGCCGAGTGCAATGACCGGATGCACGTCCCCGGCGCTGCCGATCGTGGGCAACAGGATGTCGAGCCGGTCGAGCATCGCCGAAAGCGAATTGGTCATTGCCTATCTCCTTCGAAATAGGTGTGTAGTTTTCTGTCGAATACCATCAATTCCTCTCAGCCAGCACGGAAAGCCCTTGACCGGAGTCAGCCACTGAGAATTACGGCGGTGTCATGGCCATAGAAAGCAAATGGAGACGCGGCATGGTTTCCAGAGAATGCAGAAAATCGCCCTTGACTGTGGCTGGCTGCTCGGCCTTCATTCGCCACGTCTGCTCAACCTCTCATAGTTTTGCACCATTGGTGAACCTCTCACAGCAACAGAGAAAAGGCGGTATCCGAACCCGGTTGTTTTCTCCGGGACCGCGAAATGCAGTATGCTCCTTCCGTGCCGGCAGTCTCTGTCACTCTGTCGAGCGCCCAATTTTATGGCGGGCGGTTCCGCACCGTGCAGACGGATTCGTTTGTATGCGCCGAAGGCGAGGCTACCGGCTCCGAGCGAGATGTTCCTCGACACAGCCATTCGAGTTCACACACTTCGTTTTTGTCGTGAGAGGAACGTACATCACAGAAGCCCGCAATCAGGACCGTTGGTATGGTCCAGGCACGCTCATCTATAACCCGATGGGCACAACCCACCGAGACCGATTTCACAACGGTTGCGGTCGTTTTCTGACGATTACTCCTTCGGCCGACATTGCTCGTTTGGCTGATGCAGGTGTTCCTGTTTCCCTTGTCATTCACGACCCCGAACCAATTGCAGCGGCTGCTCGGATACACCGGCAAATATTCGATGTACATGACGGGCGTCTTCCCCGCGAGCTGATCGAAGGTTGCTGTCTTGGCCTCGCAGGGGGTATCAGCCCGTTGTCTGAGACTGATAGCCGTTATGTGCCGTCCTGGCTAGTAAAGGCGAGGCAGATCATGCGCGACTGCTGCACAACAGGAATCACTGTTCGGGCAGTGGCAAATTGCCTGGGCATCCACCTTGTTCACCTTGCCCGCGCTTTCCGGCGCGAGTTTCATATTTCTCCTTCAGAATATGTCAGCAAATGCCGAATCTCGCGTGCTCGCGAGTTGCTCATCAATTCTAAGCTTGTTCTCGCCGAGATTGCGATTGAGGCTGGATTCTCGGACCAGAGTCACCTCACGACTGCGTTCAGACGCGAAACCGCGATGACTCCGGCGGCTTATCGGCGACTGTATGGGGCTTGATCCTCTTTCGGATGTTGCATTCGCGCAAGACAAATTTCATCTTTTTTTGTCAAATTGGTGAACATGCTGCGCCTGATCTCTGCAGTTCTATTGCTGGCAGTAACCGCATTCGGACAGAACGATTGGAAACGGGCTGCGCCCGAATCGGCAGGACTTGATGCCAGCAGGCTCAAAGCCATGGAAGGGGCAATTAAAGCCGGCGAGTTCCAGAAAATCGGCAGTGTTCTGGTCGCGCGTCATGGGCAGCTCGTCTATGAAAAGTATTTCGAAGGCGACGCCGCGACGCTTCGCGATACCAGATCCGCAACTAAGAGTATTACGAGCCTTCTGATAGGGTTGGCAATCCAGGACAACAAGCTCAGTGGTACAGGCGCAAGAATTCTCGTTCTCTTGCCGGAACACCGCCGCAAGCTCCAGAATCCCGATCCGCGGAAAGAAAAGATTACGGTAGAAGACCTCCTCACGATGTCATCGCCGCTTGAGTGCGATGACTGGAACGACGCCTCACGCGGCAACGAGGAACGCATGTATCTCATTGAGGACTGGGCTCAGTTCATCCTCGATCTCCCGATCCGTGGGCGCATGAGAATCGGCGAAGCAAACGAAAAGCCTAAATATGGACGCAATTTCAGCTACTGTACCGGTGGTGTCTTCCTTTTGAGCGAGATACTCGCCAAGGCGACCGAACTTCGGGCAGACCACTACGCCGAACAAAAGATATTCGGTCCACTGGGAATCGCGAACGCGACGTGGGTCTATTCCCCGCTGAATATTCCTCAAACTGGCGGTGGGCTAAGGCTCAGTAGCCCCGATCTGCTGAAAATCGCTCAGCTTTATCTAAACGGCGGAAGATGGAAGGGCGGGCGAATAATCAATGAAGAATGGGTGAAAGAATCGACTACACCTCACGCGCGGATCAACGATCACCAGGAATACGGCTATCTGTGGTGGTTGCAATCATTCAAAACAGGTGACACCTGGTATCCGGCTTTCTTCATGAGCGGCAATGGGGGAAACAAGGTAGTTGGCTTTCCGACGCTAGATATGGCGGTGGTGATCACGAGCACAAACTACAACACCCATGGGATGCACGAGCAGACCGACCGGCTGCTCACCGACTATATACTCGCGGCTACCCGTTAACCGAAACGGCGCTTGATTCTACAGAAAATGGGTCGAGCTCCCGCGAAGGGACGGGCAAATCGAGCGGACCAACGTAGTGGCGGGCCAGCGATGCTGCCGTGGCGAGTCCATCAGGCCAGAGATGGTCACCCATGCCACTCTAGCGGCGACCCAGCGCTCGAAGGTAAGCAACGACTCGATTGCAACATCAGCGATAGCGAAGCTGAATGCATGCAAAGCGGCACGCTGATTACTGGCGTGCCTGTTCTACCCTGCACCAGCAATAGAGAAACGGCTGGACTGTCCCGAACGGTGTTTGGTGCAGTTCCATAGAACTCCCCAATAGACGGAAATTGATGCCGAATTCACTGTGCAGTGACTCTGCGTCGTAGCGCACAACCTTAAGACCGCTGCATTTCACGGGGCCGTCAGGCCCAAAGGTGCTCACGATCACTTGTCCTCCGGGCTTTACGGCGCGTGCAACTTGGCGGACATAGGCCACGCGGTCACTGGTTGCGATAAGAAAATGAAAGACAGCGCGGTCGTGCCAAACATCGTAAGCCGCAGGCTCCAGTTCGACCCGAGTGATGTCGGCGACGAGCCAATGGACCCGCTCCGCGGCGTGTCCTAACCGCTTCCTGTTCACATCGATAGCGGTTTGCGAAATATCGAGCACTGTAACGTTCTCATATCCGCGGGCCAAGAGGTCGTCGACTAGGGTGGATTCACCGCCGCCTACATCGATGATCGATGCGGACTGGATGGGTGCGACCTTCTCAATGAGATTTAGGGAAGTCTCAAGATGCGGGCGGTACCAACTGACCGCATTCGGAGCTTTCTCGGTGTAGATCTTTTCCCAATGACTTTGTGCATCCATGGCGTTGCCCCGCATGGTGGAAGCTGCTAGCCATGATATGCCAGTCACACACCACGCGGCAGTGAGACTTGTCCTTGCTGGTCTCCATCCAGCGCCGTCAGCATCCGGAACGGTTGAGCCGGTTTACATTACGGTCGAGAATCACCACGGTAAAATGAAGCTCATCAGACGCTGATGACCAACCGCGATTCATGGGACGCAGCGGCCCGAGCACGCGTAAGCGACCGCTGGACTTCACATTCCGCCGATTGGAACACGTCATTGACCGATGCGCTGCTGGCTGCGGCAAAACTGAGCCCGGGTCTTGTAGTTCTTGACTTGGCGGCTGGGTCAGGCGACCCGGCCCTGAGCATCGCTGGGCGCCTCAGTGATGGGAGAGTCATTGCTGTAGACAGTTCTCAGACGGGTCTTTTGCTAGCAAACTCGCATGCGCAACAACTCGGGCTTGGATCGAGAATCGAGTGCCTTCAGGCTGATGCGCAGGCCATCCCAATCGCCCCAAATTGCGTGGACCGTGTTACCTGTCGGTTTGGCATCATGTTCTTCCGCGATGTAGCGCGGGCCATGTCAGAAATTATGCGTGTTCTCAAACCCGGCGGGCGTGTTGCCTTTCTCGCATGGGGATCATTCGATCAACCGTTCTTCGAAGCTACAGTCGGAGTTGTACGTCGAATGGTTCCTGGAGCCGAGGTACCCGCTGAGGCGCAGAAGATGTTCCGATTTGCTGCACCCGGTTCGCTGGATCACGAGCTGCGGGCTGCCGGTTTCTCCGAGGTTCATGAACAGACATTGACACTGCCGAGGATCTGGGCAGGAACTCCGGAGGAGCTTTGGTTGTACCACCAGGAAGTCAGCACACTATGTCAGCCGCTTTTCGCCAGCATACCACCGGCTCTGAGCGGAGAAATCGATGCTAAGGTATCATCCGCTCTCGCCCGATTCGAAAAGGGTGGCGTTCTGAGAGTGCCGGTTAATGTAATCATTGTCGCGGGAACAAAAGCTCTGAGCCGTCGTTTCATCGGCTGAACAACCCGGCGCCGAAGTGCGTAGGTTGAGGTCACAATGTTTATAAGGATGGCGGAACCGGCGATCCCAAGGCCGATTAGCGCGGTTTTCGAGATAAAGGTGCCCGCGGGCTACGCAAGCAGGTGTACCAGCACACCGCCATCTGGAGGGCAACCACGATCGTCAAAGCTGCGCACCGCCAGTTAGATCAGCCAATCGGTACGATTCTTGATTTACTCTCAACAGAAGAGTTCACCCCGGCTTCTGTGACGGAAGAGTCGGTACCCGGTGGGCTGGTGCGCGGGTCGGACTCGTTGCCCGCGCCTGTGCAAGCGTGCGACGATGATGTGGATATGTCGGACACACCAGACCAACGGCTGCTTGAGACTCTGCTTGACTCCTGGGACCGGAACAACACCATCCTGCTTAACCTGCTTCACGCTCTTCCGGAGGGCGGGCTTGAGGCCAGGGCGATGCAGGGCAGCCCATCCATCGCGCAGCTGTTCACGCACATATGCTTTGTACGACTTGTGTTCGTCCTCGAGGACGCCCCCGAGTTTGCCAGAGACCTGCCCGAGGAAGAGTGGACGGTCGAGCGTGATTTTGGTCGCATCACTCAGATGCTGAACGACAGTGCCAAGGCGGTGCGGGATGCGGTAAAGGGCAGGGTGGAGGCAGGCCGCAACATGAACCTTCACTACGACCACCCGATCCTCCTGCTTCAGCACATGATCTGGCATGAGGGCTATCATCATGGTCAGATGAAGCTGGCCCTTAAGGTGGCAGGCCGCCCAATGACTGACAAGGAAGCCGGGCCGGTCACATGGGACGTGTGGATGCGCAAAACGTGAGCGGCCTTAGGGCGTTTACAAGCGCGCTGAAAAGGACTGCTGTAGACGATCCAGTCGCAGGATTGCGTAGGAGTTTTTCGAAGAATTGGCCCAACTGGGATCGGAATGGGATACCAGTCTTGATGCCCCCACCTTTGGTTTAACTCCGGTCAGCGCTCCATTGTGGGCTTTCGAAACGAATACGAATCACATCCTCGGCAGAAAACGTCAACCTACATCGCCGAATTTCGGGATTCCTCTATGAAGCAAAATGTTGCCCTCAGCGCCCTATATGCAGGCTTATTGTGCCTGGTACCCTTAGTTGCTCAGAAAACCTCAAATTCGGCGGCGACCACTCATTCAGTACCTGATGCACGGCGTCTTAGAACTGGGACGTTCACCTACCACGATCTTGACCATGGTAAAGAAGTGGGGAAAGGCACAATTACTGTTCGACGACTCGCACGTTCCGGGAACTACGATTTCGTTGCCGAGTCCACCTTCGTGACAGATTTCCAGGGGTTTTCTAGCCAGCGGTGGGAGGCCATTGCAACATCCCGGTTTGACCCGGGTTTCGGCGAGGCTTGCCTTCGTCCGTGATTCTCAGATCACTTCTGTCTTTTGTCTTTGACCTTAGTTATCGTTCCGGTCGAGTCGCCGGATATTTCGTGAAACGCAAGGGATCTGGCCAAGGAACGAAGCAGACCATCGATGCCTCGGTACCGGCAAACACCATTGACCAAAGGATTGATTGGGCTGCAGTGCTAGCGGGCAATCTCGAGACAGGACAACAGTTTGAGTTCAATGTCTACGATCCGGGCACCGGTGTCGGCCGGGTCGCCGGGCAAGTCGGAGACCTTGAGCCAATCAGAGTTCCCGCCGGGACTTTTCGTGCATACCGGATCGTCTATCAAATGGAGAAGTCCGGTCGCACTGAGCACTACCAGATGCTCGCAAGCCAGGATTCCCCTCATTTGATGCTTCGCGAGGAGTTTCCGAATGGTGTGATTTCCGAACTTGTTCAAGTTTCAGAGTCCGCTGGTCGTCCATGAGAGGTGGTATTAGGATGCAAGGATGAACGCTGGTGGCGCAATCCTGAACGGGAATGATCAAGAGGAACCGAATTCCCAAAACCCAGTTCAGGAATGATTTTCGGTGACACAAGATCCCTCGAAACAGTGCTCAAAAACCGCAACTCAGAGTTAGTGCTCCCGTTGGTTCGAGAACCAAGGCAACGCGTGTTCCGACTCCACCTGCTGTGCGCTGATCCAAGCGGCGTGCGGTAGGTTGGGTTCGCCGAGTTTTTCCGTCCCGAGAACGACGTCTTGCAGTGTCTTGATGTCCACAGCCTGGCCCAGAGGCGGAGGTTGCCGTTTCGCCCATAAAGCTTCGACCTGTTTGGATCTACCCGTTTGGTGATCGCTTCCAACGATCAATCCCCCGTGCAATCAACTCCGGCGTCTTCAGGGGTCTGCGCTTGACGGCCGCATCGCGATCAGCCTTGGCTGATTGAGCGACCCAGGGGATTTGATTTTAAAAAACTAAGAATGACTGCTCTCGTGCGACTCAAAGAGTGCGCTTACTAATCTTCCTGGTTTCTGGATTATCAAAGTCCGAATCACGGCGGCGGTGCAGAGATGAAGAGATGACTCCTAAAGCGAGTCAGAAGAAGCTCAGGCGACTGCGCGAGCAATTGAAGTCCGCTCCGTTCTCAGAGGTGGTCGACCCGCACATACGCCCTGAAACGATCACCCTTGCCACTTCACCATCCCTACAGCCGGCATTGGCTGAGCCGGACCTCCGTCGGAGCGGGACCTTGCGGTCCTGGACTGGTTCAAACCGCCATTTTTGGCCGACAGGAGTCAGTATGAAGAGACATATTCTGAGCATCGTGGCAATGCTTACTCTGATAATGGTAAGAGCAGCCGGCACAAGTCCGCGCTTCGCCTTCGTTGCTAATTCCGGCGACAACACCGTTTCTGTGTACACCGTCAACGGCACAAGCGGCCTACTGCGCGCCAATGGTTACGCTGTCGTAAAGAGTGAGCCCCTGGGTCTGACTGTAACCCAGGGCGGGCAATTCGTTTACGTGGTCAATTCAGGCTCGGCGGATATATCAGGATTCTCGGTCAATACGAATGGCACGTTAACTGATATCTCGGGATCGCCATTTCCTACGGGAACGACACCATCAGCAGTGGCCACTGATCCGGCGGGAAAGTTTCTTTACGTGGCAAACCGCGGATCAGCAGATGTCTCTGCCTTCAAAATCAACCCGACGACCGGTGCCCTGACGGCTGTCTCAGGATCACCCTTTCCTGCTGGCGCGAGTCCCGCAACTCTGAAGGTTGATCCCTCTGGCAAGTTTCTCTACGTGGCGAATAGCGGTTCCGATAACGTATCCGCATACAAGATCAACGGCACCGGTGGCGCGCTGAACGAAATCTCAGGCTCTCCGCTTGCGGCCGGCTTAGCTCCTACGGGGTTAGCCGTGGCTGCCTCTGGAAAATTCGTCTATGTCGCCAACAACGGTTCGAACGATGTTTCTGGCTACCAGTTGAACACAACTACAGGCGTGCTCAAGGGCATCTCCGGCTCACCATTTGCGGCGGGAACAAAGCCGTTGGCGATTGCAGTTGATCCATCTACCAAGTTCGCGTATGTCGCAAACTCTGGCTCGAACAACGTTTCCGAGTACAGCATCAACGCTACCAGCGGAGTGCTAAGCAAAGTCAGCGGTTCACCGGTAGGTGCTGGGGCAGCACCCGCTGCTATCTCGATTGATCCGAGTGGGAAGTTCGTTTTTGTCGGCAACAAGAACTCCAATGACATTTCCAGCTTCAGTTTGGGCAATTCAGGTGCCCTGACAGCCCTTGTACCGGGACCACATCGAGCGCGCAAAGGACCGGCGGCCCTGGTGGTCAGCTCAGGAAGTACCGACGTTACCTACACCCCGAGGTTTGCCTATGTGGCCAACTTTGGGATTGGTGCGACCGCGGTACCTGCCTTTTCAGTGAATCCCGGCACGGGAGCCCTGACTACGATCAAGGGTTCACCGTTCGGGACCGGGTCGCCGCAAAGTCTCGCTTCTGCGCCAAACGGGAAATTTCTCTACACAGCAAACGACGACGGCGGCGACACCGTTGGCGAATACACAGTTAACCAGACCACTGGAGCGCTCGCATCGGTAGGAACCATTTTGGGCGGCTCCGGGGCGAGCTTTGTAACCGTGGATCCAACGAGCCGGTTCGTATATCAGGTGGGAGGCAATACCGACGGGGTTTTTGCCTACAGCATCAATCCGACTACAGGAACGTTGAGGAACATTTCTGGCTCTCCGTTTACCAGCGAGATATCAGCGCCCTTCGGGGTGGCGGTGGACCCGACCGGTCGGTTCTTGCTGGTCGTCAATAGTGTTTCGTGCCAGAACTGTGCACCGCTGGGCATCACAGTATTCGCGATTAACCCTAATACTGGTGCGCTTTCTGTGGTTCCCGGCTCGCCATTTCTCCCACCGGCGGGTGTCTTTTCCCTTACAGCAGTCACCGTGGATCCAACCGGCAGATTCGCTTACCTCGTCAACAATGAGGGCACGTGTTGCGTAAGCAGTTACAGCATCAATAGCAGCACAGGCACATTGACCTTGGTCGGTACAACCTTGCCGGCAGGTATCAATCCTGAGCACATCGCGACCGATGTGTCCGGAGAATATGCTTACGTGACAGGCAACGACGACCAGGTGTTCGGCTATACCATCAGCAACACGACGGGTGCTCTTACTGCGATCGCACACTCGCCGTTTCTCTGTCCGAGCTGTGGGACCCAAGGTCTTCGCGCGGACCCATCCAGTAAGTTCCTTTACGTTGCAGATAGGTTTCACATTACGGGATACAGCATAATTGCCGTAACAGGAATATTAACCGAGCTGCCTACCTCGCCTTACCTGACAGGATCGGGATCAGACCCATTCGATATAACTGTTATTGGAACTTTCAAGTAAGAAGAGTGGCGATCTCACCCGTGCACTCGCGAGGCGGTAAGAGCTCGGGCACCCTCGGGCAAAGACCTCGGTTGCGTGGATCGTCGACGTCGAGCCGACAGCTTACCCCGATCATCCGCGGCATCAAGCGCTCGCATTGGCTTTGCGGTCATCGGCAGTATCCTTGAGGAAGCGACATGAACGTCGAAAAGATATCCGCCATCACACTCAAGGTCAAAAACATGTCGCGATCAGTGCACTTCTACAACGAGATCCTGCGGTTGGAAATCATCTATGGAGGCCCAAATGCCTCCTTCACTTCGCTGCGAACGCCAGGAGCTCGAGATGCCATCCTGAATCTCGAGCAGGGTACGTTCACAGATGGCTGGGGACGGATAATCTTCCATGTGAAAGATGTGGACGAACTCTGGGGTTATCTGAAGGCCAAGGAACTTAATCCTAGCCCGCCAAGAAATGGCGCCTGGGGAGAGCGATATTTTCATCTGAGAGACCCTGACGGACACGAATTATCCTTCGCGAAGCCCCTGAGATAAGTGGGCGGTCGTTGTGGGTGGTGCGCTAAGACCATCGTGATTACTACCATTGTCTTACCCCATCTGCAGCTATCAGCTAAGTTACCGCCATGTGCCGAAGCAGATTCTTCACGCCATCATCACGACACGTGACTGGCAATGGCGTGCCAAGGTACAGTTGAACTGTATGCTGAAAGTGAGCGGTGGCCTCCTGTTGTATCGCATCCGCAACGAGCGGCTCGAGGTGCTACTCGTCCACCCTGGCGGCCCTTTCTGGGCAAAGAAGGACCTTGGTTCTTGGACGATCCCTAAAGGTGAGATTGTGCCGGGGGAGGATCCGTTGGCAGCTGCGAGCCGCGAATTTGAAGAGGAGTTGGGATTTGCGCCGCAAGGCAACCTGTTTCTGCTTGGCATGGTCAGCCAAAAGGGCGGTAAGAGTGTTCACGCGTGGGCCTTCGAAGGCAACTGCAACCCCGCGGCCCTCAAAAGCAATACCTTCATGATCGAATGGCCGCCGCGGTCAGGACGCATGCAGGAGTTTCCCGAAGTGGATCGCGCGGAGTTCTTTGGGATGGAGGAGGCAAAGAAAAAAATTAATCCGGCGCAGGTGAAACTGCTGCTGGCCCTGGAGCGACACACCTATTCTCCCCCTGCTCGGCGGGACTGACCTGAAGTCTTCCCCTGTTTGTGTAACCCGACGTCGCCTTCTTGCTACCGAAGACCAATCGCCCATCGATGCCAGACTCTAAGGCTTTCTTCCGGTGTGTCGCGTACGTCGTTCGAGCTCCAGACTCTGACCCGCGCATGAATCTAATCGGTTTCCCCTTACCGCTATCAGCCTGATACCTGAATAACGGTGTGCGGTCCTATCCAAACGCGTCCACAAACGTAAGAACCACCAGGCAAGGCAAAGGGACCTACACCTTGCACTCTTCGGCTCTTACCAACAAACAACCTGGTGCTTACATCGACCCCGAAGCACGGAGGATAGAAATCAAACTGGAACGCGCATGCGGTACAAAGGGATGGTCAGTGATTTGTCCTTGAAACTCCCGAGCCCATCGTCCGGGAACCGTCGTTCCACACGATGGACAACAGCCATGGGAGGTCAGATGGTAACTTTTAATCAGGTAGCCATACCGCTCAATCAGGATTTGCCGGCAGTCGTGACAGCGTGTGTTTTCCAAGTCCCCAACCTCGCCCGGCAGGTTCCCGGCATAGACATAGCGTAAACCTGATTTCCTGCCGATCGCTCCTGCGCGCATCAGGATCTCCGCACTGGTGTTGTCCGGATCGGTCATCTTGTAGTCTTTGTGAAACGCCGTCGCGTGCCAGGGAATGTCCGTCGACACGCTGGCTATGAATTCTGTTAGCCGCTGTAGTTCGTCATCCGAATCATTGAAGCCGGGAATCACGAGGGTGACAATCTCCAGCCATAAGCCCATTTCATGCAGGCGGCGAATCGTGTTCAAGATTGGTTGCAGCCGCCCACCCAGTTGGTGATAGTGGCGATCATCAAAACTCTTGAGATCAACCTTGTAGAGGTCCACCCACTGTCGCAGGTACTCCAGGACCTGAGGCGTGCCGTTTCCGTTGGAAACGAAGGCCGTCAGCAACCCAGCGGCACGGGCTTCCTTGAAGACCGCCACCGCCCATTCACTGGTAATCAGCGGCTCGTTGTACGTGCTCACCAGTACCTTGGCACCCTGCTGAAGAGCCTGCTCCACCAGTCGCTGGGGTGTGGCTGCCAGCGGCGGAACAACCGCCTTCGGGTCACGCAGGGCTTGCGACGTTACCCAGTTTTGGCAGTATCCACAGTGCAGATCACAGCCCAGCATTCCAAAGCTGTACGCCAGCGCGCCGGGATACGCGTGGAAGAATGGCTTCTTTTCGATAGGGTCGCACTGTACTCCGCCAGCGTAGCCCCAGGGAACGTACAGGGTTCCGCCTCGGTTGTAGCGGACCTTGCAGACGCCAGGTTGGCCCTCTGGGATCGGGCAACAGTGACCACAGGCAAAACAGCGCACGCGGTTGCGGTCAAGCCTCTCGTAAAGTTCGCCCTCGCGAACATTTTCATCAACAATATCCCGCAGGGTAGGCATACAGCAGAGCCCCCGTTAGGCGACTTCAGGTCACATTTTACTGAAAAGACGGTCAGTAAAGCGAACCCGATAGCACACACTCGCGTATCCGCCCACTCCCCACCCGATCGAAAGCCACTTTAGATTTCCGATGCGGATTAGTTATTCGGAACTTAAGGCCGATCCCCCAGGCTCAATTCCGCAACGAGCTTACGAGTGAAACGGCCAGTCATTATTCACGAATACCAAGCATATCCGTTACTTACCGCATTCGACCCAGATGGAGCGGTTGGAGGGAAAGCCGGTTTCTTTTCATTGAAGGCCTTGGTAGATCGGCAGGTCCGGAGTGCCTCTGGTTGACCCCGATGGCCAGACTGTCTTCGGCAGAAGTAGCTCGGGATGTTTCACTAAGATGGGTGTATTCGTCCGGAACGCGAGGTCCTCGCATACGAAGAATCTCGGCCCTTCGCAGCGTTCCGTCTGGGCAAAGGCAGTACTGCATCAGAGCCGACAACAAAGCGATCGCCAGCCTCTGTGGCCTCACTGAGACTCTGTGACTGGCGATACAATAAACATTGCCACTCAGCTTTTCCGGCCATGCTTCAACTAACTCAGCTAAGGTTGCGCAGCTTCGCTGCCGAAACTCCTATGCGAAACGAAGGACAACACCAAAGCTATAGCCCGACGGGTTTCCGGTTTCGCCTCCTCAAAGCCCACGCAATCGCTAATGTATAGCGGAACGAAACCGGGAGGTCGGGTGTCGCCCAAAGCGGAACGCGAGCCTCCGCTGCGCCACTGAAAATCATGCACCTGAGGGGGCCCGCCTAAACGTTTTTTTTACCTCGTTCTGAAGGAAGATTGTGATGAGCAGCACCGGCATTCGCGGAATAGCTTTTTCACCCTATGTCGGGCCTTGGCTTGCCGCTGGCCCGGTTCTTTTCAACACCTATACTCTCGACCAAGTGACGCAGCTCCTGACGCCGGTGGCCAAGCTATTCCCGCTCATTGCCACTTACGGGCAGGGAACCTTCGTGTGGCAAGGTGTAGCCAAGATCCAGGATTCCAACCGGTACAACATCCAGGCTGCCAAAAGCGTCGGGCTCAACGTCTCCGCCGGCTGCTACCAGCAAGGTGCAGATCCAGGGAGCGATTTCATCAACATGGAGTGGACCAAGTAGAGATCGATTACGCCATCAATCAAGCCAGGAGCTGCGGCAACGTGGTCGAACTGATCATCGGGAACGAATGTTTGTGGGGACCAAATTCGACGCAGTCGGTGACCCAGCTCATCAGTTATGCGAAGTCCCGGCGTAGCCCGGATTTCAACCAAGACACACTGCCGCTTAGCACCCGCCAAAGGTGGGATGTCTTAGGTGGCGTCAGCAACACGACTCCAAGTTACGCGGCGATGCGCCAGGCACTTCTCGAGCTCCTCTCGGCCTGCGAGGGATTTGTCTACGCAAATATGTACGCGTATTTCGACCCTAAGATCGCCGGCCAGATCGGAAAAGATTCCAGCCAGGCCTCGTTCACTCAAGCAGTCACGAACAGCATGAACGGGACCATGACGGCTCTCAAAACCGCCTTTGCAAGTCAGGGAATCACGGCTGAAATTCGCATCGGCGAAACGGGTTGACCCACCCACGGCTCGCAGCCGGCGCAGCCCAATGACTTCCTTGCTAGTGCTCAACAAGCCCAGTGGCACTACGAGGCCATGAAGAGCTGGTCGTCGTCTAACGGAGTCAAGACGATCCTCTTCGAGGCCTACGACGAGCCCTGGAAAGGCTCGCAGGACGGCTTTAACAGCGATGCGTTTTTCGGCATCTGGCGTGCGGATGGGACCTCAAGGGCGCAGAATCAGTACACATTGAGCAGCTAGGTTCAGAAATACACGATCGGTGCCGCGTGACCGTCTGGTCGCAAGAAGAAGCGAAGGAACAAAACACGCAAAAAAAGGATGGACGCGATTCTGAACCCAACAAGCAGCCAACGCGTTACTCCCGGCTGCAAGTTGAGCTTCGGCGAGGAACCTTCATCTGCTGCATTGTCACCGCGTACTGGAAAAACGAGTAGCGGCCAAGCATTGAAGATCGCTGCGTCAGCGGCGCAGCAGCTTCCTCCCATCATCAAGCTGCAGGTCATGCCGGCCAAGTCGCGCGAAACCGAAGCAGCTGAGCAGCCGGTGAAGGCACTGGACAGGGGCTGAAACTCCTCATGCACGTGGTGAAAGTACAGGTCGTATACTCGTGTCGCTAGAGGCGGCACAAATGCTCTTCGAGGCTTCTACTCCCCACATTTGCCCGTAGCAAACCTTTTGGCGAAATCGTCCAAACGCTCCTGAAGAAAGCCTGCTGGCATCCAGTGGCCCGCCGCCATCACGCCGGCGGGTTCGCGCACATTCTCGACCGAATCCAATGGGTTGTGAGGGAGAAGCAGAAGATCGGCCCGGTTTCCCACCTGCACTGTTCCGAACGAGTCCGCTCCCGGCACGAACTTCTTGATGAATTCGCCAGGGACACGAGTGCCGGCGGACAGCGCCTGATACGGCGTGAGGCCGGACTGAACCATGTTTCTCAGATCGTCGTGAATCGAGTATCCCGCGAACAGTCCTGGGATATTGGGCGAATCCGTTCCTAGGGCGAGAGGAACGCCCGCATCGCTGAGTGCCTTCGTGAACTGCCGAAGGAATTCAAGATTGCCGGCGAGGGTGCCGGAACGTGCCACGTAATCGTCATGCTCCCAGTCGCGCTTCCGGCACGGCGTGAGGTACCTCGCCTCGAGCCGAGATAGAAACGTCTCTACCTGTTCCGGCTTGCCCCATTGCAGCGAGATTGCCTCATAAGCCGAGAGATTAGGAATGACATAGGCTCCTGCCGCGCGCGTGAAGTCAGCCGCTTGTTTCGCCATGGCGAGATCGCGGCTGCGATGGAAGTACATGTAGATGTACTCTTCACCGTGGACAACCATGACCTGTCCGGCGTTCAGCGCATCCTTCAACTCTACCGACCGGACGGCATGACCCACCACCGCCAATCGCTGACGGCGGGCTTCATCGAGGATGGCGTGAAATTCGGTGCTGCCGACGTTGTTGTAGACCTTAATAAACTCGTAGCCTTCGGCCTTCGCCCGAACCACCGCACTTCTTGCCGCATCCTCTCCCTTGACGGAGAAGAAGCTCGGATCCACGGGCGGGTCTCCATCAACAAAGAAGGCAGCGTAGACCGTTGGTCCCACCATGTCGCCGGCAGCGAGCTTCTTGCGAGTGGCGAGGAACGAGTCCGGCGTACCGAGGGTCAGAAGGGTAGTCACTCCATTGGCTACGTACAGGGTGAAATCGCTCTCCTCATACGCATGTGAGTGCATATCGGAGAGACCCGGCATCAGGTACAGGCGGCCGTGCCCCTCAACTCGGAGTGACTGGGTGGGGACCTGCGTTGTCACCGGACCGATAGCGGAAATCCTGCGGCCCTCCACCACTACCGTCTGATGGGGAACGATTCTCTCCCGATCCATCGGAACCAGGTTGACGTCGCAAAATGCAACCGTTCCCAAAGGTGGCGGGGCAGCGGCGTGGATCGCGCTCCCCATCTGCTTCCTGGAGGGATTCTCGAAGGCCGTGGCTAAACCGCGCGAAGTGCCTAGGTGGCCAGGAAGCAGGCCCATCTGCACGGCGGGGAAGATGATTGCGCTCAGCAGCATGACCCAAGGCGACGGCACGGCACAAGGTAGAACCAATCGCAGATAGCTGCGCAGTCGCGCGCGAGTCGGGTTGTGGCGAGGCAGATCCACTCATTCGCTCTGATGCAATTCAGATTCCTTTTCTTGGATGGCCAGACCGTGGGAGGCGATCGTTACTCATCGAAGCCAAACCGGTTCCAGGTAGTGACAACGGTGTTCGCACTCGAAACAACGGTGTTCAAAAGCGAACGCTTTGTTGCACGAGGTCCAGGACTATCTCGCGATGCGATGGAGCACAAATGCTAGCTGTGGCGAGGCACGGCGCGATGGATATAAATGGCACAGTGCAGATGAACCTTGTGGTCGTTGTCACCAGTTTTCATTCCAGGACAAGTTGTTGATTGCAATTGTAATCAAACTTTCAGTCATCCCTTCGGGAGCCAGGGGATGGCCTTGCTGGCCCAAATGCTGGACGGGTAAGTGCGTCCGAGTTCCTCGGAGACATTGTCCAACACCGTGTGGTCGTTCGTCGCCTTGTATTGTGCTACAGCACGCCAATACACAGCCTCAGACGCAGAATGTGATTTCGCAAAATGATTAACCACGTCGCCGTACCAACACTCCGCGTCGGCGTATTTCTTGCGCACAAATGCGATCCGGCCCAGGGCAGCCTCAAGAGCAGCAATAAAATCAATGTTCGGCAAGTAGCCTTCCAGTCGCGCGCGTTCCTTGCCGTCGCTATCGAGGAGTAGCACGGTAGGCGTCCACACGGCGTCGAAACGGTGAAACCAGGCTGGATGTTCTTTGATGTGGGATTTAACTGGAAGGAAATTCTGGTGGATGAACTCCGCGGTCTTCTGGTCCTCGTATGACTCGGCATCCAGCCGAGCACAGGCACCTCATGCCGGGGCTGCGCTGAAGTCGAGCAGAATAGGCCGGTCTTCTTTCTTGGCAGCAGCCAGCGCTTGATCGACGTCCTTGCTCCAATTTACGGACATGATGAACCTCCTTGCGAATCCTCGCTTAGGCTAAAGATACTGTTTCGGGAAAAGTTGCGCCGTGGGCGCCTGCCTCCAGTTCTCTGACGCTGGTCGCCTTGTGTTTGCAGAGGTTCTGTTCTGTTTTTGGAAAGGTTTCTTGTCGGCCTTCGGTTTTTGCCCATAGCGCTGTCTGGGAGGCCGCAATCTTCCGATGTGCAACAGCCGATGTCAGTTGTCCAGCCCAGATTTCTGAAAGCATCAATCTGCTGTATCTGCTTATGGGCGTGTTCGTGTTTCCTTCCTTAACTTCCCGCACCACTTCCGACGAATTTGCCATTGAATACCTGCGGCGCGAAATCATTCATCCTCGCAGTCTCAAACCCACAAATCCCGGCTGCTAATGGCCGTGTATATTTGCGAGATGGGCATTAGCGAAGCCTTAGGCTGTACAAGACATATGAGTTACCAACAGCTGATTTCAGTTCATACGAAGGGGCACGGCGACATGCACGACCTCACCGCACAAGTGGCTTTGATTGTAAGCTCCTCGGAAATCCAAACGGGAACAGTCAATGTTTTCAACGTCGGTAGCACGGCCGCGATTGGTACGATTGAGTTCGAGCCAGGACTACAGCATGATTTGCCGGGTGTCTTAGACAAACTCATCCCGCCCAGCCGCAACTATGGTCATGAGCAGGCATGGCACGACGGGAACGGTCACTCGCACTTACAGTCCACGCTGCTCGGGCCATCGCTCACGGTGCCCATTTCTGATGGCAAGCTCGTTCTCGGGACCTGGCAGCAAATCTTTCATCTCGAAGGCGACGTGCGGGGACGCGACCGCACGATAGTTGTGACTGTGACCGGTGATAAGGGACAACCCACCCGGAACTAGGATAGAGTCTCTGCCATGGTCAAGCGCACACCAGCCCGGAGGCGCCCTCGCAAAGCCAAACCCGGCACGAAAGGTCTGATTCCAGCCGAATGTCGGCTTGATCAGCCAACTGAAGCCGCCGCAGAAGCCGCAGAGGCGATTGAGAAAGCTGGCGGCTGCGTGTCGGGATTGTACAAAGAGCCCCTCGGCGGACATCCGCTACTGCTTTCGATCTTGCCGATCAATGCCGTCGAACCCACTCCTTTCCAACGAGATCTCTCCGATGCTCACCACAAGCGCCTCGCCGATGTCATCGATAAAACCGGTCGTTTCCTCGATCCGATCATTGCGGTCGTCGCGCCAAAAGGCGGCTTTTGGACTCCCAACGGCCGACACCGGCTTGAAGCCATGCGCCGACTGGGAGCTAAGTCGATCACCGCCCTGGTCGTCGCCGACCGCGAGGTAGCATGGCAGATCCTGGCCCTGAATACGGAAAAAGCGCACAACCTCAAGGAACGCTCTCTGGAAGTCATCCGCATCTACCGTGGTTTGGTGGATGAAGACGCCACGCGACCTGAGTCACAGTTTGCCTTCTACCTCGACGAAGCTGCGCTCGTCACCCTCGGAGTGTGCTATGAGCGGGTCCCGCGATTTGGCGGTGGTGCCTACCATCCGATCCTGCGGAGATTGGAGACATTTACCGATCAAGCGTTGCGCACGGCCCTCAAGGATCATGAAAAGTGCGCCACAATGGTGCTGGATCTTGAAGAGAAAGTCGCATCAGCGGTCAAAAAGCTTAAGGAACGTGGGCTCGTCAGCCCATACCTTCGCTCCTTTGTCGTGGCTCGAATCAATCCATTGCGATGGATCAAAGGCGAACCGCCACCGCTCGAAGAAGTGCTGAAGACCATGCGTGAGCGTGCAGCAAAGTTCAATGTCGAGAAGATCAAACCTCAAGATCTTGCAGGTGCGACAGGGCCACCAGATGACGATTAGAGGGGGTTTCATGCGGGCGTTTTGGGGAAGCGGGCTCGAGCAGTTGGGACTCAATTCAGGTGCCAATCAGAATGTGTCGACCAAGCGCTCCACGGCAGGCCTTGTGGGGCAGTTCGCTGGTGAACAGACAGGGCACACCTCCGCCAAATACCCACGATCACTCTTCGAGCGCTTAGCTACCTGTGCGATGAGGCTTCGGAGTGAAGCTCCCCAAGCGAAAAGGGTCCGCTGGGCATCTTGCAGCCGGACAACGTTCCTTCTCCACAAGAGTAGGGGGCTGCACCACACAACCGGGGTGTTCTTGAACTGGATCACCCACCCCGCCTACTGCGGCTGTGGGAAGAAACCGGTGATGCTGGCACTCTTCAGGATGTGGCCGCCCCGTCCCGCTGCGATCAGCGCGTGATACAGCGCCTCGGCTCCGGGAGGGAGGTCGCCATACGACGGCAGGGTCGGCAGCACCATGTCGGGAGCGTACACCGTAAAGACATACTCGTGGCTTGTGGGCATGAACTGCGGCGGTGGGCAGGGTCCGTCACAAGCTAAGGTCGCCAAAGTCATTGGAGACTTGCGTGCCATACATGCTTCCGGCAACTCCAGCGTTCAGCGGAAGCTCCTTTGTTTTGGAAGAGATGTTGTACATTCCCCAGTGCGTGAAAGAAGCTGTAACGTCGTAAGTTACTACAACGAAGCTGCGCGTGCCGCCAGGGGCTTTCGTCCAGGACAGCTCGGGCGATTGATCGCCTCCGCCAGGGTACGCCGGGCAGTTGTTATAAACCGTAACCAGCGGCAGGGTCCCACCATCGGTGAAGGTTGTGCTGCTCAACTGGAATTTGCCATTGCCATTTCCATTGCCATTTCCATCATCTTTCTCTGGTTGTTGCTGTGCACGGACAGTCAGTGAGGCGAACAGGCAGATGGCGATAACGTGGGTCAGTGTACGTGCTCATGGCTCCTCCAGTTGACGAAAAGAATCCGGACGGTCTCGATAACCGGAATTTTCTTTTTGAGTTCGAAAAACGGCACCATTGTACGCCTATAAATTGCGGCTATCCTTTCGGTCGTTGAAAGCTGTCGGCGGTTGAAGCTCCGGGGTCAATCTAGGTGTGTGAATATTCGACATTAACTTCTGGGGTCGCGACCGCGACCGTGCCGTACAGCGGTCACCTGCCCTTGAATTTTTCGACAAGTTGCCCGGCCTCGTCGTCGGTAACTCCTCGCATGTGGAAGCGCAGGTTTACGGAGTTGAACAATGATATGTCCGAACGCACCGGCTTAGAACGGTCCATCGATCCTGTGATTTCGACCTCAATTCCCTTTAAAGGGATGCCCTCCGATTTTGACAGCACCTGGATCAATTCCACTCCGCAAGAAGCCACAGCAGAAAGGAACAGCTCACCGGGTGTTATTTCTTCTCCAGGGCAGCCGTTTTGCTCAGGCCCGTCGATCACGAAATGGTGATTTCGAGCACTGCACATCACCCGACCAAAAATGTCTGTGGAAGCGGCCCGAGCTTCGTATCGCCGGATGTCCGAATGTGCCATAAATCAATTCCTTTCGCTGATGCGGGTCTAATCTACTATGAACGGCGTCAAGGGCACCCTGCCGCCGAGATTGCCTCGTGGCTGTTCCAAGGAAAACGAATGGGCTATCGCCCGCCCTATAACTGTCAAGTCAGACCGACCTAACCCCATACTTTTGGCTGAGCGCCTCATGCGCCGCCGGATCTTCGCCAACTGTGCTGATTCGCGCCAGAAGCCTTCGAAGCCAGCAGGAGTTACCATGATGAGTGCCCTCGCAACTGAAGCGCAGCAATTCGCATATCTATGGGGCACACCCCGTGGTCCAAACACGTGGTCGCCCGGATGCGCCTGGAAGGTGCGATCGCCGACTTGAAAGAACATATATTCTTCCCCAAGAATGAGCCATGTCTCATCTTCATGCTCGTGGACGTGCAAGCGGATGCCCGTAGATGGATTGTTGGCGATTTCGTTCAAAGCGTAAGCACCTCCCGTTTGCTCGCCAGTTGCTACAAAGTTAGGCAGCCGCCGCGCACCTCGATTCTTTCGCCACTCAGGTACGCACCAATCGAGGTAGTCGAGACGGAATCAACTCGCCTCCAGGGAAAAACGACGACGTTATATGCCCCTGCGACCTTCGGAGGCATCCCTTGCACCGGATCTGGTTTCTGGATAGCTGCTCTGGTCAAGTGAGGCGGACATCATTTAGTGGATCATTTGCCTCACGGCGGTGTTAGCTCTCTCGCCAGATCTGAATCTCAGGGTGTTGCTGCAAATAGGCGGAAAGTATGATCGGCGCATGCGCCGCACTACTACAACACAGGTTACTTGCTCTTGCCTGCGACCGTGTAGGGATCGCTCATGTCAGCCAAGGCTGCCAGCACCTGGTAAGTCGCGAAATTGTAAACCGGTGACATGGCCATTAGGCGATCCAGTTCCTCGTTGGAAATGACGTTGTAGATCCAGGCTCCGCCGTGGCGGCCGACCACGTGGTAGCGACACTCCAGCTTGCCTTCAGCCTCGAGCTTTTCCCCGTACGAAGGTTGCTTTGCAATGGCGCGGACTACGTTGGGGCTCAGGCGGCCGAAGTCGAATGCCAGAGCACGAGGAATTTCATCACCTCTCCTCAAGTGGCGAATTCGATGGAGTTAGACAACGCGTCGAGAATTATACTTCGACGAGTACCTCGGGGCTTCGAAGTTCGTAATGTGCAGCCACACCACGGCCGGCCGCGGCATTTCCGCGATTTCCGGCACGACCTCGCCCGCCGAGGACTTCTGCGTGAACGCGAACCTCACTGGGGCGGCGACCATCAGCTCGGCCCAGAACTTCAGGAAATCTCTGCGCGACACGCCAGCTCGTTTGGACTGTTCGCCGATGGTGAGGACTTTATTCTGGCCATCCTTGCTCGTGACCGTTCGCGTGCTTCTCCAAATCGGGATACCGCCCATCGCAGGCCTGGGCGAGAGTGTTACTGCGCGGCAGAATTCGAAGTACTCTAGAATTTGCTAGGCGCGGGTCGAGCACCTATGACGACTGTCATATGCACATGTCACCTGCCTCACCAACGCCGGTTTCTATTTGCTTGATGGGGAACCGCGAACAGGACGCTGGCGTGGTCCTTATCGTATAAGTGCCGCAACGCCCAGTTCGTGACAGAAGGAGCTTCATTTCTGCCGCAAGATTCGGAGTGACGTGAGATGCAGGTACCGTTAAGATTGGGCTTGTCAATGCGATAGAGTAGCCTTGGCGGGCATCGGCTAGCTAAAATAGCTGAATCTCCTTCGGTACTTTAACCCTCTAATGGACAAAAGGCGGTTAGTCATGGCGATTGCGGATACTGGTTATATCGGCACAGTTCGGGAGCAGCTGGAACAGCGGCGTGGACGACTGCAGCAAGTGCTGGGCAAGGGCGAGACGGCGCAACTGAACCATCTCTTGGAAGAGGTGGACGAGGCGCTTCAGCGTATCAATGTAGGCTCCTTCGGAGTGTGCGAGCATTGTCAAGGCACCATCGAAGATGAGCGTTTGCTTACCGATCCGCTGGTTCGTGTTTGCCTGGAATGTCTGACCCCGGCGCAGCAGCGGGCACTCGAGTATGACTTGCAGCTGGCAGCGCAACTGCAGAACGGCCTTTTGCCTCCCACTAATCTTGCCATCGAGGGGTGGAATATTTCCTATCACTTCCAGCCTGCTGGCGTGGTGAGTGGCGACTACTGCGACCTGATCAGTGATGGCAGAGGGGGACTCTATTTTGTAATCGCTGATGTCGCGGGCAAGGGGTTGGCGGCTGCGATGTTGTCGGCGAATTTGCGCACTCTGTTTCATGCTCTCATTCCGCTAAATTTCACTCCGGAAGCACTCCTGGCTCATGCGAACCGACTCTTCCGTGAGAGCACGCTGCCAGCCTATTACGCGACGGTTGTGTTCGGGAAAACTACAGCCAGCGGCGAGCTGGCAATTGTGAATGCGGGCCATCTGCCGGCGCTATTGGTGCAGCAATCCGGCATCACCGTATTTGAAAGCAACAACCTCCCGCTAGGTCTTTTCAGCGAACAGGAATTCTGTGCCTCACGGGCCCTGTTGGCACCCGGAGATACGGTGGTGTTATATACCGATGGCATCAGCGAGGCTCGCAATGAGGCGGGCGAAGAGTACGGAGCAAACGGCTTGCACTCGCTGGTTCAGGAACAGCGGCACAGCTGCCCCCGCGAGCTGGTAAGCGCCTTCCGTCGCCACTTTGACCGGTTCCGCGGCGCGCGCATGCGGCACGACGATGAGACTCTGTTAGCGGTGCAATATGATCCGGTATCGCAAGCGAGCTTGGAACAAAATGTTGCGACGGCGTAATCGCAATTGAGCGGTTTCCCGGAGGCAACATAATTCGCTGGATTCGACAATCGGACAAAATGCAGCTCTTTTCGGGGCGACGCGGCGCGCGGCGATGTGCAGCCGGGATCGCTGATCGACATCCAGTTCTCACTCGACCCGTCGAACCGGGACGTCGCCGAAGAGTTTACCGTGTTGGCAAAGCCCGGGGAGAGCTTCGTCTTCTCCGGCACGGTCAGCAGTCTCGATGTGCGGTCAGGCGCGCTCGCCGTCGACAACCACAGCGACGATCAGAATTACGATTCACTTTGACCCGTTGACTCTTTCCGACGCTCGCGATCTAAAAGTCGGAACCGAGATCAGCGCCAGCGCGATATTCGACGGCAGAATCTACAAAGCGAGCCAGGTACGTGTCGAAAGGAAGAAAAAAGTGAGAAAAAATCAGAGCGCGAGGAAAAGGAGTAGTACGAACGCGAACAGAGGCTAGCGCTGAGTGACAACTGCGTTGGGATTAAGCCTTTCTTTTCTTCAGGAGAATGCCAGCGAGCATGGCCGCGGCGGCAGCCAAGAGCCACTCGATGCGCCACATCTGTACCGCCTGCCAATCGAGTAGCGTGCTGGCGCGATAGACGAATCCCGTCAACAGCGCGCCAAGCATAAATGTAAGGCCGATGATGAAGAAAACCAACGAGCCCCAGGACAAGCCCAAGAGCTTACGAATAACTTCCATATCGAGAAGTTGCGCAAAGGTCAGCTTTGTCTGGGAGGGGGCCTGCTGGTCACGTTCCTTGCCACAGACGTGACAGAAGTTCGCGCCCGGAGTGTACTCGGTTTCACACTCCGGACAGAGGATATGAGTCGTGAGCGGCTGAATGAGTCGCGCAGCAACGACATTGGCGGGGCGCCAGTATTCCTTGTTCGCCTCTCGGACTGCCTCGGGCATAGTGCGCACCCCCAACTGATACGAAGCAAAACAATAACCAAACAGGAACCATCCTATAAGTGTCGCCGGAGCAATGGGATGAATCCTCGCCGCGGGGAGAAACTGCAGAGTAACTGGCAGAAAGAATTACATACCTCTTGGAAAGAACCGACGGGCGCGGCCTCCGGTGAGACAGGGGCAGCAAGGACTTGCCATCCCATTGGAGAGGATCTGGAGTCACTTGTTTAGCCCCGGCGTCTGCGATATGCGGCCGGGTTTTCGCCGGGGCAAGCTGTGGTGCCAGAAGCTCAACACCAGAAAGTCGCTGGATGTGAATTCGATGGCGGTAGTCCGCGTGCTGCCGTCGCCGAAGACATACTCGTTCAGGAGGGCGCGGATTCTCACTATGCTGATGCCCAACACCCGGTGACTTGGGTCTCAGTGTGACGATTCTCGTTGTGGAGACGTGCAAGCACTCTCAGATCTTTCATGCAGTGCGGACAAGAGCCCCCACAAGGTTTGTGTCTGCTTTTGACGGCCAGTGATATCGGGTAAACTTCTCATGAACCGGCTGATGAAACCTTATCGCCTACCGACTTGTGTCTTAGTCCTGTGGTTGCTGGCCGGCGCTGGGCTGATCTTCCCCGAGAACGGTATGAGCCAGCCAGCGTGGGTTCCCACCCGGCCGGCCAATGACGCCAACACTCGCAAGGGCTATGACTACTTCTACAGCCTCGAGTATGACAAGGCGATTCGCGAGTTCGAAGCTGCGCAGCAAGCCCACCCGGAAGATCCGTTCGCAACCAATCACCTGCTTTCGGCCGTCATCTTCAAAGAACTGTTTCGCATCGGGGCGCTCGATACTGAGTCGTTCGCTGGAGATGCCTTTTTAAAGCGCCAATCAATTCCGCTCGATCCCAAAGTTCGTGATCAGGTCCACCAGTTGACCGACAAGGCATTTCAGCAATCACATCAATATCTCGCCAAGAATCCCGATGATGTTGATGCAATGTACTCTCGCGCGGTCACGCGAGGGCTGCGCGCCACATACATGGGCATCGCCGAAAAGGCCTGGTTCCCAGCGTTGCGCAGCGCGGTCGGAGCTCGGCGGGACGACGAGCGGGTACTCGAGCTTGACCCCCATTACGTCGACGCCAAGACCGCGATCGGCATTCACCTGTACGTCGTGGGAAGCCTGAGTCTTCCGGTGAAGGTTGCGGCTTCCATCGTCGGAATCAGTGGCAGCAAGTCAAGGGGCCTACAGTATCTTCGTGAAGCTGCTGCCGGCAATGGAGAATCCGCAAGCGACGCCAAGATTGCGCTGGCGCTATTTCTCCGCCGGGAACAGCAGTACAAGGAAGCGATCAAGGTGGTGGGCGAACTCAGTGCCGCTTACCCCAGGAACTTCCTCATGGCGACGGAGTACGCCAACCTGCTCAATGCGGCAGGGCAGGGACCGGAAGCCATCGCAGCCTTTCGCAAGATCATCGCCGGTTGCCACAGCAACGCCTACACCATTTGCCGCCTGGAGGTTCCAGCTTATGGGTTGGGCGAGGCTCTCAAGGGACAGCACGACTACCATGGCGCCGTGCAGGCGTATGAACTCACCGCAGCCTCGGCGCCTGATCCCGAACTGCGCCAGCGTGCCACTCTTACAGCCGGAGAAATGTATGACCTCCTCCAGAAACGTGACGCCGCTCTGGAGAAGTATAAAGCTGTCATCGCAGAGAACTCTTCGTCCATTTCGGCTGACTTGGCGCGGCATTACATGAAAGAGGCGTACAAAACGCCGTAGCGCCGTTGCCTGGTATGGGCAGTTGCCTCTATCCTCGCTTCATGACCGGCACACGGAGGTCGTATGTATTGCAATCACTGCGGTAAGCCAGTTGCCGAAGAGGCTCGACTGTGTGTCCACTGCGGCCGGGCGATTATCGTCGTTCGGGAGTGCCCACATAAGCTGAGACGATCGCGTTCGAATCGCAGAATCGCGGGCGTATGTGGCGGGATCGCGGAATTTTTTTGGTCTCAACCCGCTACCGTGCGTATCGTTTGGTTGCTCCTCGGGCTTGCGTATGGATGCGGCGTGGTGGCCTATGTCATAGCGTGGATTGCTATTCCGAGAGCTCAGCGTCCTTCGAATGCGCCTCGGAGTTTGCCGCCTGGCCTCTCCAGGCAAGAAGGCTTGCTGCAGAGCTCTTAAGAACGACCTCGCAGCGCTGGCGACTGGCGCGAGGTTCGAGGTGGGGAACTTCCATATCAACCTTCTCGTACATCATTCAAGGGGGATTATGTACTGCAATTACTGCGGAAAAGTGATCCAGGATGACGCCAACCTTTGCGCCTACTGCGGAACCCGGGTGGGTTACGTAGCGGCACGAAAAAAACTGATGCGCCTGCGCTCCGACCGAAAGATTGCCGGCGTATGCTCCGGATTTGCCGAGTACTTCGACCTCGACGTCACCGTAGTACGTGTGGTATGGCTGATCGTGGCTTTCTTCGGCGGTGGCGGCATCCTGGCCTATATCATCGCCTGGATCGTGATACCGGAAGAACCGGAGATCGTTGCTGCGGCTCCGTCCTCGGACGTCCAGCCATATCGAGGCTCGTAAATCAAGTTTGCCGACCAGGGGAGCCCTGCTCCCCTGCGCTTGTCTATCCCCCAGGATCCCTTTGCCTCACGCACTTGCCGCGCAATTCGCTACTATAACAGCGCGCTATGAATACCTTCCGCAGCGATGATGCCGAATTGGTTTACCAGATCAGGGGAGAGGGCCCTCCAATCGTACTTCTCCATCCTTTTCCGCTGGATCACACGTTTTGGTCCGGTGTCGTCGACCACCTGAGCACGCGATTCCGCATAGTTGTTCCCGACCTTCGCGCCCATGGAGATTCCGAACTCGGCGACGGACTCGCGACTATGCAGAAGCACGCGGGTGATCTCGTGCGCCTGTGCCGCGAGCAGCGCATCAACAAGGCATTCTTTGTAGGCGTTTCGATTGGAGGCTACATTTTGTTCGAGTTCTGGCGCCGTTCCCGCGAGCAGGTTGCCGCGCTTGCACTGGCGAACACGCGCGCGGGAGCGGAGACTCCGGAGAGCAAAGCGGCACGTTTGCGATCGGCGGATAAGGTCCTGCGCGAAGGGACCGGCAGCTTCATTGAAGAGATGGCGGCAAAGCTGCTCTCCGGGACCACACGGACCAATCGCCCCGATATCGTGGAGGCTGCACGCCAGATGATGCGCAAGATGTCGCCGCAGGACGTCGCCGGTATCCAGCAGGGGATAGCCGAGCGACCCGATTCGACACCGACGCTGGCGACGATCAACGTGCCAACACTACTGATTGCTGGAGCCGAAGACAGCGTGCCCTTGGCCGAGATGGAACTTATGCGCCAACAAGTCCCAGGTAGCAGCTTGCAAGTGATCTCCCGAGCGGGGCACTATGCCGCCCTGGAGAAACCAGACGAGGTCGGCCCTCTGCTGCGGAGCTTTTTTGACAGGCTGCCGAAGCCCTGACCAAGCGACTCGAATGAGTTGTGGCTCGAAAAACACCAAGGCTGCCTCAGACGATTAACTATCCAGCAATTTTCTGCTCGTTTCCTGGGGCGATTCCCTCTGGAAGGGCATTATCCGGACATTTCCGCGGGGCTCGAGCTACCATTGGGCGGTGCCCCGCCAGGCTGGTGCTTTACCGCGCAAGCGACGGGTGTGATGCCAGTCACCATCGTGAAGATTCCGGCTCCGCTAGAATGGAGCTGTTATGCTGGATTCCTTTCTCATCCCCGCTAAGACGATCGTCACTGCGAAGGGTGACAGTGAGCCACTGGAAGTCGGCTCGATTGGTGGTCCCGCCTTGTTGGTGACACTCTCCATCTCAAGCATCGTAGAGCAGGAGTCGATCGAGCTCAGCGTGTTCACTTCCGCCGACGGCGCGACGTGGGAGGCGAAGCCTGTCGCTTCCTTGGCGCAGAAGTTTTATGTAGGCGAATATCCATTGCTGGTTGACCTGACGCAGGCGGCGAGTGCAAGGTTTGTTCGCGTGCACTGGGAGGTAAATCGGTGGGGCCGGGGTCCGGTGATGCCGCACTTCGAAATCGGCGTCAGGGTGCGAGAAGTTCCACGGGAGATGCTGGAAGAAGCCAGGGCGGAAGCGCAGGCGCGCCGCTAGACCGCGCTCATTGTGGGGCGACGATCCAGCGCGTCTTGGCAGCCTCTTACTGCGCGTACGAGCAATGACGGCATCGCCCTCCTTTCGGTAGCGTCCGACAGGAAAACATGAGCAGGGCGGCGTCTTTGTACAACTTCTGCGGGATCATCGTTCAGGGGTGAATCGCGGCAGACGCCGCTGGAGAGAAGGATGCGAACCCCTACCCAGCTGCCATAGACGGTTCACGAGATATATTTCGTCATGCTTGCCGGCATTCCAGACGGAAACAGCAGCAAGAGAGCTAACGAATGCCAACCAGGGAAGCAGTGATCGTTCGCCCGGCGCGGAACATTCTGGGCAGCCTGCGCGTGCCCGGCGACAAATCGATTTCGCATCGCTATGCGATGCTGGCGGCCCTTGCGCGAGGACAGTCACGCTTCGAAAACTTCGCGCCGGGCGCTGACTGCAACAGCACAATCGATTGTGTGAGGGCGTTGGGTTGCAGGGTGGAGCGTGACGGCAAGGGCGCAGTGACCGTGGACGGGATCGGGCCGTCGCTGCGTGAGCCGTCCGCGGCGCTCGACTGTGGTAACTCGGGCTCTACCATGCGCATGCTCTCGGGAATACTTGCCGCCCAAGACTTTAGTACAGAATTGGTTGGTGACGCGTCGCTGTCGCGCCGACCGATGAAGCGCATCATCGCGCCGCTGTCGCAGATGGGCGCCGAGATCCGGGCGTCAGCGAATGGCTGTGCCCCTCTGCACATCAAGGGCGGCAGGCTCCGTGGGATCGAGTATCATCTGCCGGTAGCCAGTGCTCAGGTCAAGACTTGTCTGCTTCTTGCCGGGCTATTGGCTGACGGGAAGACGGTGATCGAAGAGCCCACACGCACGCGCGACCACGGCGAGCTGGCGCTGCGGGCGTTCGGGGCGACCGTTGGGACTTCACGTCATGTCGTCAGCATTGACGGCGGCCAACTGCTACATGCATTGGAAGCGTACGTTCCCGGCGACAGCTCCTCGGCTGCATTCTTCCTTTGTGCGGCCTCGATTTTTCCTGAGTCGAACCTGGTGATCGATGGTGTGCTGTTGAATCCGACACGCTCGGCCTTGCTCGATGTTCTTACGGCAATGGGAAGCCGCATCTCGATGGTCCGCGTCGAAGAACAGCACGGTGAGTTGGTTGGCACCATTGCACTGGTGCCCGGCCCTGGCCACCGCGTGGTGATTGCAGGTTCCCTGACGGCGCTGCTGATCGACGAGCTGCCTGTGCTGGCGGCGATCGCGCCGTTCACGCAGCATGGTTTGGAGGTTAGGGATGCCGCCGAGCTGCGCGTGAAGGAATCCGATCGCCTGAGCGCGGTGACGCAGAACCTGCAAGCCATGGGTGCGCGAGTGGAGCAGACGGAAGACGGCTGGCGCATTCCCGGCAATCAGAAAGTGCACGGCGCCGAGCTTGAAAGTTTTGAGGATCATCGCATCGCCATGGCATTCACCGTGGCCGCATTGCGAGCCGAAGGCGAGACCGTGATTCACCATCCAGAGTGCGTGGCGATCTCCTACCCGGCATTTTTTGACGATCTGGAGCGTCTGGTTGAGAGATAAAGCGAGGACAAGCCGGCCGGGAAGGCCCGTACCATCCGGGGTACACCAACCCTCCGGGCTTTAGTCGACAGCCACGGTTGAGGCGACACGCCTTGGCAGCATTTCGCCGATCCGCCGTATCTGTGCCCCCACACCACGCAGCTTCTCTTCAATTCGCTCATAGCCGCGGTCGATGTGGTACACGCGATCGATGATGGTTTCGCCATCGGCCACCAATGCTGCGATGACCAGCGATGCCGAGGCACGAAGATCGCTGGCCAGTACAGCAGCACCGCTGAGAGCCGTCTTGCCGCGGACCAGCGCACGGCTACCATCGATCTTGATGTTCGCTCCCATCCGCAACAGTTCCTGCGCGTGCATGAAGCGGTTTTCGAAGATGTTTTCCACCACAATGCTGGAACCCTCGGCTTGCGTTGCCAGCGCCATGTACTGCGCCTGCATGTCAGTAGGGAATCCCGGATACTCCTGGGTGACAACATCTGCTGCTTGCAGGGGATTGTCGCCCATCACCCGAACGGAATCTTCGCCGGTGTGGAACCTCACGCCACACTCTTCCAGCTTTTGAAACAATGCATCAAGATGACGGGGTTCGCAGCCCGAGACCAGCAGGTCACCGCCCGTAAGCGCGCCAGCCATGATGTAAGTGCCTGTTTCGATGCGATCGGGGATGATGCGGTGGCGTGCGCCATGTAACTTCTCGACCCCTTGCACATTGATGGTGGAGGTGCCGGCGCCTTCGATTTTCGCCCCCATCTTGCCGAGCAGGTTGGCAAGGTCGACGACCTCTGGTTCGCGGGCGCAGTTCTCCAGAACGGTCTCGCCTTCGGCCAACGTGGCGGCCATCAATAGATCTTCGGTGCCGGTGACCGTGATCTTCTCGAAAACGATGCATGTGCCCCGAAGCCGCTCGCAACGGGCCTCGATGTAGCCGTGCTCCTGCGAAATCTGCGCACCCAGGCGTTCCAGTCCCTTCAAGTGCAGATCGATAGGGCGCGCACCAATGGCGCACCCCCCTGGCAGGGAAACGCGGGCTGATCCCGTGCGTGCCAACAGTGGGCCCAGCACCAGGGTCGAGGCACGCATAGTCTTGACCAGTTCGTACGACACCTCGGCATTGACCAGGTCCCGGCAGCAGATGGTGGTGCGATGCTGCGCCCGTCCATAGCCAAGCTCGACTTCAGCGCCCATAGCGGCCAGCAGCTTGCGCTCGGTCTCGATATCGCGTACCTGTGGGATGTTTTCCAGGATGACAGGTTCTTCGGTGAGCAGCGCTGCTGCCATTGCAGGCAGGGCGGCATTCTTCGCCCCACTGATGCGGACCGTACCCAACAGCGGATTTCCGCCGCGAATCACAAACTTGTCCATACGCTTACTGATGTCCTCAGCAATCGCTGCGAACGCAGGATTTCGTGCCAACGTCGCTATTCTCATTGTATGGACAATTTCGGTACCGTGCTGTGAGGTCCAGCTAACTCGGAGGATACAGGCTTGATGCCCGTGCCAGATACTATTCCTGGGATTGCGAGCCGTCTATAGCAATTCGCACATGGCCACCAGCTTTTTTCAGCAACCACTCGGCTTCCGCCTTTCCGACGCGACGTTTGGCCATCACGATGGCAACTGGAACACTACCGCCGGCTTTGCGCAGCAGTTTGAGGCTGTGGGCGCGACTGAGCCCGGTCGCCAGCCCCAGCATGCGGATGCCGCGCTCCACCAGTTTGCTGTTTTTGAGGTGGAGATTGACCATAAGGTTGCCATACACGTAACCCAGCCGAGCCATGGCGCCGGTCGATAGCATGTTTAGCACCATTTTTTGTGCAGTTCCGGCCTTCATTCGCGTCGAACCGGTGACCACTTCAGGACCGACTTCGACGACGATCGCAATCTGTGCCGCGCGCTCCAGCGGAGTATTCCGGTTGGAGACGATGGCCACCGTTGTGGCGCCGTGCTTGCGAGCGTATTCAACCGCCGAAATTGTGTATGGGGTGCGCCCGCTGGCAGCGATGCCGACAACCACATCCCGCCTTGTAGGCTTGCGCACGGCCATGTCGGCCCGACCGCCCGCGCGCGAATCCTCGTTGGCCTCGATGGCTGCGCCTAGCGCCTTCACACCCCCGGCCATTACGAACTGGACGGTCTTGGGATCGGTGTTGAACGTTGGCGGGCACTCGGAGGCATCCAGGGCACCGATGCGTCCGCTAGTGCCCGTTCCTACGTAAATCAGCCGCCCGCCCTGCGACAGCGCACCGGCGATGGCGTCGATGGCGCGCCCGATTTGGGGGAGTGCTTTCTTCACCGCGCGCGCTACCTTTGCATCTTCCCGGTTAAGCACGCGCGCTATCTCGAGGGACGAGAGCCTGTCAAGGTCTTGGGTTGCAGGGTTGCGCTGCTCGGTATCGAGCCCGGCGGTGTCGGCGGCGGCTTTATGCTTCATTCTTAATTCAACGCCTCAACGATGGCATCGTGAACTACCGGCCGTATCTGACGGATGGCTTGCGCGGAGCGATGCGGCCAGGTACGGTTCGTTAACAAGGTCACCGAAAGTTGGCGCCTGGGATCGATCCACAACGAAGTGCCGGTAAAGCCCAGGTGTCCGAAGGACGATGGCGTGAGCATGATTCCCGATGATGACGGATGCGAGGGCGTGTCCCATCCGAGGGCGCGCGACGTACCTTGCGGAGATGCCTCGCGCCCGGTGAAGAGCCGAACCGTATCCGGATTCAGAATGGGCGTGCCGCCTCGCAACATACATTCCGCGAAGCGCGCGACGTCGGTTGCAGGAGCGAAGACGCCGGCATGCCCGCTGATACCGCCCATGACGAAAGCGTTTTCGTCGTTGACCTCGCCTTGAATGATCCGCTTACGGAATGTCTTATCCTCTTCTGTTGGAGGGATAGCCAGCCGCCAGTCTTCCGGCGGATTGAAGCGTGCTCGTTCCATCCCCAGCGGCGCAAAGATTTCCTGCTCTGCAAATCGGTCAAGTGCACTTCCGGACAACCGAGCCAGCACCTCACCCAGCAGGATAAATCCGATGTCGCTGTACGCAGCATGCGTGCCGGGTTCCATAACCAGTGGTGTGGTGATTGCGGCACGCATGAGTTCGTCACGATCACGCGCAAACTCAAAGAGCCTTTCGTAAGCGGGCAGTCCACTGGAGTGGGCCAGCAGCATTCGGACCGTAACCCGGCTACGTCGCTCGCGCTGATACGGCGGCGCCAGGGTAACGAATTCCGGCAATACCATCTGGAGCGACGCATCCAGGGACATCAGGCCGCGCTCGTAAAGCACCATGGCCATCGTCGTGGTCGTGATCACTTTGGTTAAAGAGGCCAAGTCGAAGATGGTGTCCGACCGGACCTCGGCCGAGCCGGGATCGTAGGTGAAGCGGCCGAAGCCCTGCGCAGCCACGAGCGAACCCTGGTGAGTCACGGCCAGCGCGGCACCGGGGAACACCAACTGGTCGATGGCGCCGCGAACAATGCCGAAAGCGCGCGCAAACTGTGCTGCCTGATTGTCGAGAGCTGGGCGCGGTGCGGTAAATTGGCGTGACGCGGTGATCAGGTCAGTCCCCTTTTGCAATCCTAATCGAGCGGCAACTTATAATAGCTTGCCCGCTTGCTGCAGCCACCGTGTGTCAGAAAGGCTGTGCGCCGGGTATTCATAACATTAACCTGAGAAAGGCCCCAAGCCATTGAGTCTTCGTTTTCCCTGGCCGATCGCGGCCGCTTGCTTCCTCCTGAACATTCTTATCGTACGTGCACTGGCAACTGCCCAAAGCCCTCCCGCCTCGTCTCCCAAACCTCCGGCTGCCAGCCCCATCCCGCAAGATCGTTTCTCCGCACTCGATGCCATCCTGAACGACGCAATTGCGAAAAAGCTCACGCCGGGAGCGGTTTTGCTGGTTGGGCATGACGGCCAAGTTGTTTATCGCAAGGCATTCGGCAACCGCTCGCTTGAGCCCAACCTCGAGCCGATGACGGTTGACACCGTTTTCGACATGGCCTCGCTGACGAAGGTCATCGCTACCACGAGTTGTGTCATGCGCATGGTGCAACTGGGGCAGGTGAAGCTGAACGACCCGGCAGCGAAGTACATTCCTGAGTTTGCGCAGAACGGTAAAGAAGAGGTCACGGTGCGCCAGTTGTTGACGCATTACTCCGGGCTGCGCGCCGATCTCAGCCTGACGCCGTATTGGACAGGACTCGAGGAAGGGTATCGACGAGCGAACGCAGAGAAGCTAATCAATCCGCCAGGCTCAGTCTTCCTGTATAGCGACATCAACTTCGTGGTGCTGGGCGAATTGGTGCAGCGCGTCGCCGGCATGCCTCTGGATCAGTACGCGCAAACCTATGTGTTTACCCCCTTGGGCATGACCCAGACCCGCTTCTTGCCTCCGCAGTCCTGGGTCTCGCGCATCGCGCCCACGGAGCGTGATGACCGCACCGGACAGATGCTTCGCGGCACCGTGCATGACCCGACGGCGCGCCAGATGGGAGGCGTGGCTGGGCATGCCGGATTGTTCTCGACCGCCGACGACACGGCGAAATTTGCCCAGACGCTGATCAACGGTGGCGGACTGATTCTGTCGCCATTGATCGTCGAAAAGATGAGCACACCGCAGCAGCCCCCGAACTTCACCAGCGTCCGAGGGCTCGGGTGGGACATTGATACGCCCTTCTCCTCGAATCGCGGCGATCTGCTACCAGTCGGCTCGTTCGGACATACGGGATTTACCGGAACATCTCTGTGGATCGACCCCACGACCAATACCTACATCATTCTGCTCACCAATGCCGTTCACCTGAAGCAGGGAAGCGTGATTGCCCTCCGCACCGAGGTTGCCACAGCGGTTGCTGTTGCACTGCAGCTGAATCCCGGCGAAGAGCAGAAGATGCGGCTGGCGCGCATTACCGGCTACAACGAAGCAGCGGCGGCTGCGCGGCACATCATGGTACGCAATGGACAGGTGCTCAACGGCATCGATACTTTGGAACAGCAGAACTTCGACGCGTTGCGGGTCCCGGGGGCTACTACTACGCGCATCGGGCTGGTAACAAACCAAACCGGGCTGGATGCCCAAGGCCGGCGGACCATCGACATCCTGGCACACGCTGCCGGCCTGCAATTGGCAGCGATCTTCAGCCCTGAGCACGGCATCCTTGGAACGGCCGACACCATGGCGATCAGCAACACCAAAGACGCAGCAACCGGGGTCACGATTTACAGCGTCTATGGCGAAGCCGACATCCAGCGAAGACCACCGCTTGATGTGATTCGCAATCTCGACGTAATCGTCTATGACATTGAGGACGTGGGCGTGCGCTTTTATACCTACGAAACCACCCTGGGCTATTTTCTGGAAGCAGCGGCCAGGGAAGGGAAGCGTATCGTCGTGCTCGACCGCCCAAATCCGATCAACGGCGCCTATGTTCAGGGGCCGGTCTCCGATCCTGGACAGGAAAGCTTTACCAACTATTACACGTTGCCTGTGCGTCATGGAATGACAAGTGGCGAATTGGCGAAGCTGTTCAATGCCGAGAAGTTCATCCGGGCAAATCTTACCGTGGTGCCGATGACGGGATGGAACCGAGGCGATTGGTTCGATTCGACTTCCCAGGTATGGGTCAATCCTTCGCCCAATCTCCGCGACCTGAACCAGGCGGTGCTTTACCCGGGAGTAGCGCTGGTGGAAACAACCAATGTCTCTGTTGGTCGCGGCACCGATACTCCCTTCGAAGTGGTCGGGGCGCCCTGGATCAACGGCAAGGACCTTGCACGCTACCTGAACGCTCGCATGATTGCAGGGGTGCGATTTGTGCCAGCGACCTTCACCCCGGCGTCCAGCGCATTTGCACACCAGGAATGCAGGGGGGTGAACATTATCGTCATCAATCGTGAGGTGCTCGATGCGCCCGAGCTGGGGATTGAACTCGCCGCAGCTTTGCACAAACTTTTTCCGCAATTGTTCGATATAACGCGGATGAACCTGTTGCTGGCGAACCAGACAGCGTATGCGGCCCTGCTGTCCAGTGAGGACCCACGGCGAATTGCCGATGACTGGCGGGAGGCGCTCGACCGCTTCATGGTGGTGAGGACAAGGTACTTAATGTACTGAAATCCCAGGGTGGCGTGCGTTAACCGGGGCCTGGAGGCCGGGTGTTTCCGATCTGTACAAGACGGAAACGCCTAGTCCTAGTCGGCCTGCTTGCGCAGCTTGCCATCGTCGAGGGTCAGCGAGCGTTCCAGTACCATCTCGATTGAGTCTCCGCTATTGAGCTGGATCTCCGGTCCGCGGGTCAACAACACCGTAGCCAAGCCGATAACGCCACCGCCTGCCGCGCCGGCGGCAGCGCCCTTGCCAGTGGAACCGCTACTGGAACCGGCTATAGCGCCGATACCCGCACCTGCCGCAGCCGTCTGAGCAATAGTCGCTGCATCCCTGCCTTTGCTGCTCTGGCCCTCGATGGTTCCCTCTTTACCCTTTACGTTCATGGTGTCTGAGCCAGGGGTTCCTTCCACCGTCCCGGGCAACATGACGGTGTAGCCGTTAGGAAAAATCATCGAGGTGAAGCTCATTTGAAGCTGAGCCCGACCTTTCACCCGCCCGGGGCGCTGTACTCGCCGGATCATTCCCTGGACAAATGTGCCGGCTGGAATAACGATGCGGTCGTTTTCTGTCACCGGAAATGCGGTCTGCGCATAAACCGGGTCGCCTTCCTTGGCGTTCTTGGTGGTGATGCCCTGCTTGAGGGTCAAGGGTATCTTGGTGCCGGCCGCTACTGTAATAGGAGATGCTTGCGCTGAGGTGGGCGTCGGTTGCTGGGTTGCGGGCGTGACGCGGGGCGTGAGCTGCGGTTGCGCATCCTGGGCCAGGCACAATACCGGACCGAATGCAATTACGGCTGCAAACAAGGTCAGCTTACGCGTCATGGGTCCTCCCAGACAGGGTATCTGGCGTCATTGTCTCAAACGCGGCAGCAGGTTTAAAGTCGCGCCAGCGGAGGAATTCTGCCGGCAGCCACGCCTCTGTCAGAAAGCCCGCTCCCGACCGGAACGGGTCCCGCCCAAGACCGATACCTGCCAACACAATGCCGCTTACTTCAGGTTAAAGAGCGCGTTTACGTGGGCCGTGACGGTAACTCTCTGGGCGGCGAATTCCTCCGTGGGAGCGGGCATTCCCGCTACCGCTGGAGCGCCGGCCTTCATTGCCATCGGCATCGGGCGCGGAGTGGGCTCATAGGTGTCGACTGAAGCGTATGAGAGGTCGCCCAGCGACCGTCCGCTAGACGTCGCCACCGCGTTGGCTTCGTCACGTGCCCGGCGCAAAGCGTCCTGGACGGCCTTGATCTTGGCTGCATCCATGTCGTCGAGTATGTAGCTAAGCTGCTGATTTGCGGTGACATCGATTTCCGCCAGCGCTTGCGTAATGGGGCCGACCTTGGAGAAGTCGCTGAACTTGATGCTGATGTCACTCTCCACGCGATAGCCGAGCAGCTTGCGCTTGGGGTTCTGGTAATCGTAGACGGGTTGAACCGCGAAGCGGCCAATCTGCGCTTGCTTGGGATCAAGGCCATTCGACCGCAGCAGTTGACGAATCTGATCGGCCGCACGGGTAGCCCGGTCGTTGGCGTTCTGCAATTTGTCATCCTGCGCCGAGATGTTGAACTGTACCAGCACTGTGTCAGGTTGGGCTTCATACCTGCCGTCCGCGCCTACCCAAACGGTATTCGGCAGCGGATTGTTGGAACGGTCCTGAGCCTGTGCGCCCAACCCCTGCATGAAGCACAAACCGATCACGATCAATAACGACGCGACGGACGGCGCATTACGGTTCTGCATGTTCTCAAACTCCCATCGTGACGTACGGCCAGCAACAGCGAAGCCAGACGTGCCAGCCTGACGCGGCATTTTGCCCCGACGCATCATAGTCCCGTTAAGTTGCGTTCACCAGCGCTGTACTGAGAACGATTTCCTCGAGGAAACTTGCAGACAAAAACATGGAGAAAGGAGGAGAACGGCCTCAATCGCGATTCCGGGAATCTAGATCTTCACCTCCATGTCATCCAATTACTGGTAAAGTGAATCTAAAAAGGTAAGTTGCTCGAAGCAGCACGGCAGGCGGCTTTCGGAGGAAGCGGGCGATGCGTAAATGGTATGTGTCGATCACGGTCTTGAGCCTTGGCGGAGTGGGCGCGCTCTTGTTGAGCGAGCGTGGCAGGCAAACGCTGCGCCAACTGCTGGAACATTTTCGTCATGCGCCGGACGCTCTCCTGGAATGGAATGACAGCCTACAGACCGAGCTGGAAAATATTCAGGCGGCGCTGAATCGCATCGCGGAATCACTCGAACCTCATCGCCAGGCAGGCCACTGAGACGTCGAAAAATTCACCATCCCATGTGGTCCCGACTGCTCATCTGGCGGCGACCTCGTTTATTTTTTCTGCCATGTTCAAATCCCGTCTGGTGACGCCGCCGGAGTCGTGTGACACCAGGGTGAAGGTCACCTTGTTGTAGTTGATGAGGATGTCGGGATGGTGATTTGATGCCTCCGCTGCGGCAGCGACCTTGTTGACAAGCTCCATCGCCTTCGCAAAGTCGGGGAACTCAAAGACACGCTGGATAACATTGCCATTCTTTCTCCAGCCGGGGAGAGTCTCCAGAGCTTGCCGAATCTCCGAATCCAATAGAACAGTACCCATTTGCTCCTCCCATCCTGTTCGACGACGCCGGCCAGCAGTACCGTAGCCGGCCCATTAGCGCGAAGCCTTGCTCACTCTATAGCGTTGCCGCGCCGTCTGGGCATCGATTTCATCCCGCAGGTCCTGCCAGATTTCTTGCGAGATCGACATAAAGACCGTGACAATTTCAGGGTCGAACTGCGTGCCGGAATAACTCTGGATCTCGCGCCGGGCCGAGGAGATGGACTGGGCTGCACGATAGGGGCGATCGGAGGTGATCGCGTCGAAGGTATCAGCAACGGCGAAGATCCTTGCCCCCAGTGGAATCTGGTCCGCTTTGAGTCCGCGCGGATAGCCGCTTCCATCGTAGCGTTCTTGGTGAGAATAAACGATGTTGGACGCTTCCTGGAGGAAGGGAATGCGGCGCAGCATCTGGTAGCCAAGCCGTGCGTGCTCACGCATCAGGGACTGTTCTTCCGGTGTCAAGCGCCCCGGCTTTCTCAAGATTGCATCCGGAATCGCCATCTTGCCAATGTCATGCAGGAAGGCCCCACGCGCGATCACGCGGATACGGTCCTGAGGCAACTCCATGGCCCGCGCAATAGCCATGGTAAAAGCGGTGACACGTTTCGAGTGTCCTTCCGTTTCGGCGTCTTTCAAATCAAGCGCCTTGCCCAACGCTTCGAGGGTGATGTCGTAGGAACGCTCGAGTTCGGCAAACGCGTGCCTCAAGGTCTGTGTCTGCTCTGCTACCAGAGACTCCAGCCGGGTCTGGTACGCGAGGTTTTCCTGCTTCAGGCGGAAGGTTTGGATGGCTCGTTGAACGCTGGTCAGAAGCTGGTCGGGTTCGAACGGTTTCAGCAGGTAGTCATAGGCGCCACGCCGGATCGCAGTCAGGGCGACTGAGACGTCATGAACCGCCGTCACCATGATCATCAGGAGCTCAGGCTGCAGCCTCTTGACGCGCTCCAGCAGAGCCAGGCCATCGATGCCCGACATGATCAGGTCGGAGAGGATAAGAGCATAGCCACTGTTGCTCTTCAAGGCAGACAGAGCTTCTGCACCCGAGGTGACTCCCCGGCACTGGAAGCCGGATTCTTTCAAGATGGAGCAGATCATTTCTCGTACTGAATCTTCGTCATCCACTACGAGAATGTTTTCACTGGCCATGTCGGGGTAAACCGGCTGATCGCCCAATATTATCGGCTTGAGAACCAATTTTCACAAAAAGCCACCTGACTCGCGGTGACCGACACCGTCAGACCATCCCCTGCGGGCATAACCTGGAGGTTATGGACGGCGGAAAGAGTTACATACCCCGATGAAATTCGAATTGGTACCCCGATACCAACTAACGGCACAACCCAACCAATTTTTCCTGACTGTGACCCTTTCCTGTCCCGAAAGGCTTAGTACTTAGGTGCCCTCCGGAGGCGCCATCCGGAAAGTTAGCTGAAACATTTCAAGCGCTTACGTTAATTATCCAGCTTTCTCCACGTCATCGGCCAAGGTTGGGCCCACTGATTGCTCTGAGTCTAGGTGACAGTGGGCAGTGGAAATTAGACGACGCAAAAAAGATACCAAGCTTGGAGGAAGGCGCTAGCAAAGCACCAATCGCTCGATCATCCCGGAACCTTCGCGAGGATACGAATGATGCTGAGTACTCAGGAAGCGACGACCGTTGGCCCAGCAACACATTTGACAGACCTTCTGCGTCGGGCTAGCGAAGAATACCGCGCTATATACGATCAAAACCGTCATCGGATTTATGCACTGGCATTCTGGATGACGGACAACGAGCTGGCTGCGGAAGAGCTGATGACGAGCACCTTCCGCCGTGCCTTCGCCTGGAACAATGCGCCCACCGATGACCAGATTGATCAAGCGTTCATTGGAGAATTGCGCAAGGAAATGCCGTTGGGATCGCTCACTCTCAATTGTGAACCCAGTTCCAGAGTGCGCGGGGTGCGCAACAACGTTCTGCGCGTAGAGTTGGAGCGTGCGGTGGTTCAACTGCCAAGCACCGAAAGGCTAATCTTCCTCATGCACGACGTGGAAGGCTATGACCACGCGAGGATCGCTCACACCCTGGGTTTATCCGACGACGAATCGTGCCTCGGCCTGTACCGGGCTCGGGTTTTTCTCCGTGAACTACTGGCGAAACCATCGGGTTTCGCCTACAACAGCTGACAACTTCCTCCTCCTGACTCTCTGCCCCTCGCAAGAGGGGCTTTTTCACGTGTGCCGAGCATGGTCGAACACTTGGAGGTGCAAGTCCTCAACCCAGCCCGATGGAGGTGAAGGGTTAGCGTTAGCGAAGCGAAAGAGTTGAAATTACACCTGCTGCGAGGTAGGGCTGCGCTAACGCATCGGCGGGCCTGGGGTGAGCAGAGCGCGGTAAAGCCGCAATGGAGGCTAACCCGAGAGGTGAAACCCACACGACGTTCCCCAACCGCGAACCCCAGCCCACCCGTTCTCAGGTGACACTAACCTACCGAACCGCCGGATGCGGACCCCGAATGTCCTGTAGGGGAGAGTGGGCGGCCACTCCACCTATGCCGATTGAGTCATAGCTGCCGTCGCCGCGCTATGCAGCGCCTGCTGCAACTCCACCAACTGCTTCTCTCCCGTCAAGTAGCTGATGATCATCACCCGAATCACGCTCTCGCCTGCAACCTTGGTTTCTGAGACCCATCTCCGCCCGTCGCAAGTGACCCGATCCACCAACTCGTTGTGCACGCGAGTCAGATCCTCGTGCAGGGAAGGGTGCTTCAGCCGGAAGTTCACGATAGGCAAGACCTGGGTGGTCGCCAGCTCGAAGCACTCTGTCGTCTCGACCCAGCGCGCAAAGTCGTTGGCCAGGCGCATCTGCCGGTCGATGTGCTCCTCGTAGGCGAGACGTCCGTGCATCTTCAGCGTGAGCCACAGCTTCAGTGAATTCATGCGCCGTGACCACTGCGTGCTCATGCGGAAGTTATCCAGCGGGAGGTTGGCCGTACCCTTCGGCATGTAAGAAGTTGACACGCCGAAGGACTGCTGCAGGATTCCAGGATGTCGCGTCAAAATAACTCCTGCGGCGAACGGCATTGCCAGCCACTTGTGCGGATCGATGGTGACCGAATCGCATCGCTCGATGCCGAGCACCAGGTTGCGATGCTTGTCGCTGAAGATGGCCGAGGCGCCATAGGCGCCGTCGAGGTGAAGCCACAGGTGTTCGCGTTCGCACAGATCGGCGATCGCCGCACTGTTATCGATCGCTCCGGAGTTCGTCGTGCCTGCCGTGGCCACAACGCAAAATGGTTGGTGCCCGGCACGGCGATCGGCGGTTATTGCCTCTTGCAGTGCAGACAGGTCCAATTGAACCCTGTCGTTTGTTTTCACGCGGCGGAGGGCATTTCGGCCCAGCCCGAGCAAGCCTGCGGATTTGTCGACTGAATGGTGCGCTTCACCGGAGGCGTAGAGGACCGGCTTTCGACCGATCGAGGCGATGCCGTTCTCCACCGAGGCAGGAAAGTGGGCTGTGAGAGCGAGGGCAAGGCCGCTGAAGTTGGCTTCGTTGCCACCGCTGGTGAACGTTCCCTCGAAGGGCTCCACCCAACCGATGCGCTCACCGATCCAGCGCACGGTCTGCGCTTCGATCTTCGACGCCAACTGGGCGCGGGCCATCGAGGCTAGCTGCGGATTCAGCGCGGCCACCAGCGCCTCTGCCAGAACCGCAATGTAGGCTGGCGTGGGATTCATCAGGCCAAAGTAGTGAGCGCTGGTAACGTGAAAGCCCTGGTCAATCAGCTCCTGCGCCGTGTCACGCAGAAATCGCGCCAGCACATTGAGGTCTCCGCTCGCGATTGGCGCGGCAATCATCCCCGTCTCAGGCAACGGCTCGCGCAAGGGTTCGAATGTGCGATGGTCCTCAGGTAGCTGCGTCGGTCGTTCAGGAAGGGACTCGAAATACTCGTCAATCAGGTTGATGAGTTCGTAGCCAAGCTTACGCCGGGTGGGGGAATCGAGTGCAAAACTGTGGGAAGTCACAGAAGAATTGTACGAAGCTTTCCGGTTGCCCATGGGGCCAGCTTCGGAAGTCATGGCAGAGCCAGTCTCCAGCCGAAAGAGCCGGCAGTCATTGGGCAGCCTTGAGCTCGCTTTCGATCTTGTTGTGTAAAACAACGAGGTCCGCCGCTCCCTTGAATTTTGCCGTAATGCTTCCGTCGCGGCCGATCACGAACGTCACCGGCAGACCGTATACGCCGCCGTACAGTTGGGCGACTTTGGCGTCACCCATGGCAACGGGGTAGTTCAGTCGAAAGCGCTCATAGAAGTTGCGCACAGGCTTAGGACTGTCGTCCATGGAGATACCAATGACCTGGAAGCCCAGGTTACGGTACTTGTCTTGCATCTGTACGAATTCGGGGATTTCCTTTTCGCAGGGACCGCACCAGGTAGCCCAGAAGTCAAGCAAGACAACCTGGCCTCGGTAGTCAGAGAGCCTTACTGTTTTCTCGTTAAGATCGGTGAGAGAAAAGTCGGGAGCCAGGGAACTGTTTGTGCCTGTCCCTGGAGACTGTTTGCGTGAACCGGGGCGGTACCCCAAGAGTGCGGAAAGAATCAGGATGGTGATTGCTGCAGCGACCCCCCACAAGGCCATTTTGCTCATAGCGTATGTTCAGTCTATCGCTTTCGAGCGGCAGACAGGGTGTGGATCGATACCCGGAGGTGTTTGATGTCCCCCCCGCCAGCTTCCGCGGGCAGGGAGGAAATTCCCACCCAGCATTGCCGCCCCACCTTTTAGACTAACTGACGTGAACGCACAGGGGACTGTACTGGTTACCGGCGCAAGTGGTTTCATCGGACGCCATGTATGCCATCAGCTTCGACGCGGCGGCATCAGCTTTCTTGGCCTCGATCATCGTGCAGGCGAAGACGGCGCTCTCGAGGTTCGAATGTGCGACATTTCCGACGTCAAGGCAATCTCTGCGCTCTTCCGAGAGCACAGCATAGATACTGTCATCCATCTCGCGGCAGTACTGCAGTCCCAGGCGCGAGTCGACCCCGCCTTGGCGACCCGGGTCAATATCGACGCAACTCTGTGCCTGCTCGAACTCGCGGTACAGGCGCGGGTCGGTCGCTTTGTCTTTGCCAGTTCCGTCAGCGTTTACGGTTCGCTCGGGAGCAAGCACCTCTTTCGGGAAAAAGATGCGGCTGCGCCCATTGACCTTTACGGGACGGCGAAGCGGTACGTCGAGATTTACGGTGAGCAGGTGTCGACTCGCGGCGGACTTTCCTTTGTGGCTTTGCGAATCGCAGGCGTAGTCGGCGCTGGCGCGAAGAGCACTACCTCACCGTGGCGGTCCGAAATTTTCGAGAAGCTTGGCAGGGGTGTTGCTCAGAAGATCGTCATGCCATTTGAGCCAGACTCTGTTCTATCGCTGGTCCACGTGGAGGACGTCGCCGATATGCTGGTCGTTTTGGCCCGGCGTCGACACCTCCAGTCCTGCATCTACAATACCCCTGCGGAAAATTGGGCCATCACAGAGCTGAAGACCAGGTTGGAGGCGCTAGATGGCAATGTTTCTGTGGAGATTCCTGAAGACGGAGGAAGGGCCGCTCCGGCTCTGTCAGACGGTGCACGGTTCTGCGCCGATTTCCACTATCCTCTGCCGGCGCTCCACGACCGGCTCATCAGAGCCGCGAAGCGAAATTAGGAACGAGGCGCGTAATGCAGGAGTCGCAGATTGACTCGCAAATCGAAATCTTGGGTTGCGATCTGGCAACTCCAGTTGTGGACTCAGTCACCCTCGCCTGAATTTCATCGCCTCGCCGGTGGGAACTGCGTATCCTATTCGTCGCCCGGCAACGAGATGTCGGCAAGCCTGGTTCTCGCACGGAAGACCCAAGCTGGGAGCGGGAGGAGACAATGGATACTTCGAAGCTGAATTCCTTGGCTGAGTCGGGCTGGGCGCTGCTGCTCACCCTCGCGATCAAAGTCCTGGAGGCGCTGGCACTCTGGATCGTCGGCCGCTGGCTCATCGGCCTGGCAGTGCGCATCATCACCCGTACCATGACCCGCCAGAAAATCGATCCCACCCTGATCCGTTATGTCAGCAACGCTGTGTCCGCGATTCTGAACATCGTACTGGTGATTGCCATTCTCGGCTTCTTCGGCGTCCAGACCACGAGCCTGGCCGCCCTCATTGCTGCGGCCGGGGTCGCCATTGGCATGGCATGGAGCGGACTGCTTTCCAATTTCGCTGCCGGAGTCTTCCTGGTCATTCTGCAGCCGTTCAAGGTGGGTGATTTCGTGGTTGCCGGCGGCGTCATGGGGACCGTGGAGGAAATTGGCCTGTTCGTGACGTCGATCAACACGCCCGACAATATTCGTAACATCGTTGGCGACGCCAAGATCTTCAGCGAGATCATCCAGAATTTCAGCACCAACGAATACCGCAGGGTTGACTTGCAGGCGCAGCTGAACTTCGGAGTCGATCCGCACCAGGCGATGGCGTTGCTCAAGGCGGGCATGGCGAAGATCCCTAACGTGCTGACCAATCCCGCCCCCGACGCTGAGATCCTTACCTTTACGCTCGCGGGTCCGGTGCTGGGAGTGCGTCCCTACTGCAACAACGCACACTACTGGCAGGTATACTTCGACACCAACAAGCTCATCCGCGATTCGTTCGCCGATGCGGGCTTCGCCGCGCCGGAACAGCACTACATGGTGCGCACCTCGGCGGCAGGAGTGGGTATCGCGCACACTGCCTGAGGCCACAGCCGGATATCCAGACAAATCGGGCGGCCAGCGGGCCGCCCGATTTTTTGCTGGCGAAATTTCACCCTTGAGGTGAATATGAGCAGAGACGCACCTCGCCGCCCCTCCTCCCCAAGTGGCATGAATGGTGCGCTGTATCGCGCAACCAGAGGAGATCCCTGTTGAGTATTCGAACCAGTACCCGCCTCGTGGAAGGCGTCGTGATTGTGGACATCATGGGTCAGCTCAAGCTCGGCCCGGCGATCGGAGCCCTGCGTGAGGTGGTGGACGGGCTGCTCGCCCAAGGCTACCGCAAAATCCTGCTGAATTTTGGCGATGTGCTGAATGTCGACAGTTGCGGTGTTGGGGAACTGATGACGACGTACACGTCGATTCGTAGGGAAGGCGGCGAACTGAAGCTGATGCAACTCAACAAGCACCTGAAGAACCTGCTGCACATCACCAAACTCTACACGCTGTTCGAGACCTTCGACGACCAGGCGTCTGCCTTGCGCTCGTTTCAGCAAACCAGAACCCGCACCGGATAATCGTCCCGCGACAAATCAGGGATAGCAGATCCCGTGCCAACCCACAGTTGCCGTCGTGACAATTATCGAAAGGATTTCGTTGCGCACCCTTCGACCTGATCGGGGCAGGTTCCGCCGGAGTGGCCCCTGCCACCCGCCACTATCCACCCATTCCATCCGCTGCTATAACAGCCTCATGCCCCACACATTGCATTCGATCGCAGAGTTTACCGCTTCACGCCTGCTTGGCGATGGCAGCATCGGGATCGAGAGGCTTGCCAGCATAGCGCACGCGCAGCCGGGAGACCTGGTGTTCGTGGAGTCCGAAAAGCATCTCGTTGAGGCATTGGCATCGAAGGCCAGCGCTATTATCGCAGGAGAGTTTGCGGCGTCATCTGCCGGGCGCAAGCCCTTGCTCATTGCTCGTCAGCCACGGCTCACGTTCGCCAGCGCGGCTGGGTTTCTGCATCCGCCCAAGAGGTATGATCCCGGAGTTCATGCGACAGCGGTGGTTGATCCGTCTGCGAACGTTGCGGCCAGCGCCGCCGTGGATGCCAACGCGGTCATCGAGGCGAACGCCGTCGTGGGAGAGCGCTCTCACCTCGCGGCCGGATGTTACATCGGGGAAGGGGTCGTGATCGGAGAAGATTGCGATCTCTATCCGCGCGTCACCGTGTACGCGGGTACGACACTGGGTAAGCGGGTAATTGTTCATTCTGGCGCTGTGCTGGGCTCAGACGGCTTCGGCTTTGTTCGCGATGAGGTGCACGGTCGATATATCAAGTTTCCCCAGATCGGGGCATTGGTTGTCGGAGACTACGTCGAGATCGGCGCCAACTGCACCATTGATCGTGGTGCGCTCGACATCACGGTCATCGGCTCGGGCACAAAACTCGATAACCTGATACATGTCGGGCACAACGTTACTCTGGGGGCTAACATTGTGATTGCGGCTCAGACGGGTATTTCCGGCAGCGTTGAGATTGGCGAGGATGCAGTCGTGGGAGGCCAGGTCGGCATTGGCGACCATGCCACGGTCGATCCGGGGGTGATTCTGGGATCGGGTAGCGGCGTGCTGTCGCACAAGAAGGTCCATGGGAAGGGAATTGTCTTCTGGGGACGGCCAGCCCGACCGCTGGGACAGTATTTGAAGGAGCTGGCGGTGCTGGCCAGGCTGGCGAAAAAGGGTGAAGCGTGAAAGGGCGCTCGCGACCGCAGAGATCCCTTAACTGCGTTCGATGGCGAATCCAACCTCGCCGCGCCGGGATGGCAACCGACTCTAGCGGGGTCAAGGCGGCCAAGCGAATTGCGTATCGATTATGGCTCTGATCGTGGTTGGTGGACATTCGCGCAGTGTTGGTAAAACCAGCGTTGTAGCCGGGCTCGTGGCGGCTCTGCCGGAG